>ERZ869909.2747-NODE-2747-length-11091-cov-3.516524_pt1 | contig 11091 bp, 12 predicted proteins | sample MGYA00520892_ERZ869909 | MGnify/ENA primary metagenome ERZ869909 (study PRJEB32215, sample SAMEA104723947) | bioreactor metagenome | biome: bioreactor; feature: anaerobic bioreactor; material: water | place: China | collected 2015-03-12 ... | reverse complement strand
AAGGTCGCAACCGGCGAGTTCGGTGCGGACATGCAGGTCAGCCTGGTCAACGACGGGCCCGTCACCATCTGGCTCGACGACGAGATGATGTAGCCGCAGCCGACGCCGGAGGCGCGCTCAGGTCAGACGGCAGCGGCGAGCTGTTCTACAGGCAGGCCCCCGGGTCCTTCGAACGCGTTGACTTCGCGGATGAAGCGGTCGAACGTGTAGTTCGCATCGTGTGGGCCGGGGCTGGCCTCCGGATGGTACTGCACGCAGAACACGGGATAGCGCTCGTGCACCATGCCCTCCAGCGTTCCGTCGTTCAGGTTGAGATGGGTGGCCTTGAACTGGCGCCCGGGGATCGAATCCAGGTCGACGGCGTAGTTGTGGTTCTGGCTCGTCATCTCGACGCCGCCGGTCAATATGTTCTTCACCGGAGTGTTCGCACCGCGGTGACCGTGCTTCAGCTTGAACGTCCGGCCGCCGACGGCGAGGGCAAGCAGTTGATGGCCCAGGCAGATGCCGTATGTGGGCAACAGGCCGAGCAGCTGCCAGACGGTGTCGTGCGCGTAACGCGGACCGTCGGGGTCGCCCGGGCCGTTGCTGAGCACGAGCCCCGACGGGTTCAGCGCCATGATCTGTGCCGGCGTGGTCTGAGCCGGTACGACGATGACCTCGGCGTTGGACTGCTCGAGCTTCCAGACGATGGAGTTCTTGATGCCGAAGTCGATCACGACGACCCGCGGGTTGTCCTGAAACGTGGGCCTGGCGTAAGGCAGCGGCGTGGTCACCTCGGGCGTCATGTCCCGCCCGTCGATGTCGGCAAGCTCACGCGCCTGCCTCACCAGCTCAGCCTCGAGCTCCCGACTCGTCTCGCCGTGGTGGATCACGCCCTTGATGACGCCGCCCGTGCGCAGCCGCCTGGTGAGCGCGCGCGTGTCGATGCCCTCGATCCCGACGATGCGGTGCTGCACCATGAAGCTCTGCAGGTCCTGGTTGGAACGGTGGTTCGACGCGATCCGGCTGAACTCCCGGACGATGAAGCCGCGGGCGAACGGCCGGTTGGACTCCATGTCGTAAACGCTGATTCCGTAGTTGCCGATGTGCGGGTAGGTCATCGTGACGATCTGGCCGTGATACGAGGGATCAGTCAGAATCTCCTGGTAACCAGTCATCGATGTGTTGAAAACGATCTCGCCCGCGGACTGGCCGGAGAAGCCGAACGCGTAGCCGTAGTAGCAGGTTCCGTCTTCGAGCGCCAGGGTAGCGGGGGGTTTCTTGAGCAGAGACATCAGGCCATCACCGCTATTGATTATAACCTTGCAGATGGGACAGCGGCGGGACAGCGATACCTTCCCCGACATCAGCATCGGTGATGACCGAGCCTGCGCCGATGCATGCACCCCGTCCCACACGCGTCTTCCCACGCAGGACCGCTCCGGGCTGGAGCGTCACGTCCTCGGCGAGGACGACCGAATCCTCGATGTAAACAGTTGCGGGCAGGTGCATGGTTACACCCGCATGCATCCACCTGGTCCGGATCCGCCCGAGCAGCACTTCCTCGGCGTCCGCAAGCTGCTTCCGGTCGTTCGGTCCCCTGTATTCGTCGATCGGCGTGTCCTGCGCCCGGACGGGGCGTCCGGCGCGGCGGTAAGCAGCGACCATGTCAGTGATGTAATACTCGCCAGCCGCATTCCCGGAGTCCAGCCCGCCCGCAAGCGTGAAGCCGTCCCGGTCGAACAGGTAGGTGCCGACGACCACCTCATCGATCGCCAGCTGCTCGGCAGACGCATCCCGGTGTTCGACAACGCCGCGCACCAGCCCGTCCTCCCCCGTGAGCACCCGGCCAAGTCCCGTGGGGTCCCCGACGCGGCACGTGAGCAGGGTCATGCCCGGCTCATCGCCCTGAAGGGCGACCATCGCCCGGAGCGTCCCCCCGGTCAGCAGCGCGCTGTCTCCACTGAGCACGAGCACGCGTCGCGCCCGGTCGGCCAGCAGCGGCCCGGCCTGCAGAAAGGCGTGCGCCGTACCCAGCTGCTCATGCTGATGGACGAACTCAACGCTCTCGCCCTGCAGGGCAGCGATCACCTGGTCCGCCTCATGCCCGACCACAACCACGATCCGGTCCGGGTTGACTGCCCGGGCGGCCCGGATGACATGCGTGATCATGGGCACGCCGACCAGCTCGTGCAGCACCTTGTGGCGTTCGGAGCGCATCCGCTTGCCGAAGCCCGCGGCGAGGATCACCGCGCTGAGCCCGCTCACCCTCGGCGGCCGGCTGCACGCCGGTTGAGGGCGGTCCTGCGGCCCTCCTCGACCGGTCTGATGGTCAGCAGCTGGTACAGCGCGAGAAGCACGAGCGGGATGCCGATCAGCTGCGTGAGCGTGAAGGAGCCGATGCCGAGGCTCTCATTCAGGTAGACGTTCCAGAACAGGGGGTTGTCGCGGAAAGGCTCCTCGAGCACCCCGCGCAGGATCGAGTACCAGAGGACGAAATGCCAGAACACGAAGCCGGGAGCCTTGCTGCGGTTGAGAGCCCACGCGATTATGAAGATCAGGAACACTCCGACGAGCAGGCCATAGAGTGGCGTCAGGTGAACAGTGCACGGGTCACCGAAGGGAACGGTGTTGCAGACCGGCGGGGCCACCTGCCAGAGGTTGTCACCGAAGACGAAGCGCCCGAAGGCGCCGAGCGTCTGCGTGCCAGGCTCGGGCCAGGTGAAACCGAACGGCAGGTCGGTGAGGCGACCCCCGGTGTCCGACCCGTTCATGAAGTTGCCGATACGGCCGCCGATGATGCCAAGCGCCCCGATCGGCGTGAGGACATCCAGTGCGGACCACATGTTCATGCCCCGGGCCCGGGCATAGAAGTAGAGGGCGATGACGATTCCTAAGACACCGCCGTGGATGCTGATGCCGCCCTCCCACACCTTGAACGCGTCCAGGAGGTTCCCCGAGGGGCCGAAGAACTGCTGTGGGCTCGTGATCACGTACACGAGGCGGGCACCGACTATCCCCGCGAGGACGAGCACGAAAGCGGAATCGAGCAGCTTGTCGCCATCAACTCCGCGGCGTTTGGCCGCGTGCAGCGCCCAGAGCGAGCCGAGTACGACGCCGAGCGCTATGAGGAACCCGTACCAGCGCACGGCGAGGGGCCCGATCTGCAGCATTATTGGATCCATGCGGGAATTATATGCTCTGGCTCAGAAAAGGTACGCAAGCGCGATGATTCCGATGGCGATCAGCACGAGCAGCTTCGCGAAGGTGCCACCCAGCGCGCCCAGGAGCGAGCCTACGCCGGCACGCCACGCCTCCTGCAGCGAGCGGTTCGCAAGGAGCTCGAACACGAGGGTGCCCAGGAGCGCTCCCGGCAGAAACCCGAACGGTGGAGCGACGATCACGCCTGCGATCGAGCCGATGATGCCGCCCCACACGCCGGCGGTGGTGCCACCGAAGCGGTTCACTCCCAGCCAGGATCCTATGTAGTCGAGCACCTGAGCCAGCACAGCCAGCCCGGCGATGATGAGCAGGGGGGTGAGCGAGAGCCCGTCAAAGCCCGTCATCCAGCCGGCGAGCACGGCGCCGAGTGCGGCGAGCGGCACCCCGGGAATGACGGGGATGATCAGGCCCGCGAGTGCGATCAGCCAGATCACCAGGAATGCCAGTGCTGCCAGGATGGTCATGGTCACCAGGCAATGCTAACTGCCGGAAGCACATGCTGCCTCATGCTTTCGGGTGAAGTCAGCTGGCCGGTGCGGCCTGGAGCTGCCTGATCGCCCTGGGGGCGGCGCCCAGCACGTGCGGAAGCGCCAGCCTCAGGCATTCCGGATCGCCCGGCAGGTTGATGATGACGGTGTTGTTGCGCACGCCAGCCTCGAGCCGCAGGAAGGCCACCCACGGGTGGGCCCTCACGCAGGCGAGGCGGATCAGTTCGGGCAGGCCCGGCAGGTGGCGGTCGACCACCTCGGCGGTCGCCTCCGGCATCCTCTCGCGAACCGCCATGCCGACGCCGCCGAAAGTGAGGATGAGGTCCGCCGACTGGTTGCTCTGAAGCTCGGACCAGACGCGCAGCCGTGCGCGCAACAGGGCCTGTTCGCTCGGGCTGACATGATAGTCGACCTCCTGGAACGGACCGGCACCCAGCAAATCGTGAACAACCTTGAGGACGCCCGTCAGCCGGTCTTCCTCGTCAGCCACGTCCCCGACATTGAGAATCGCGACCCTGACCTGCCTTGCGCTCATGCCATCACCGTAGCAGGCCGCCCGTGAGCCTGTCGTTGCGATGATTCACACCTTGAACGGTGGCGGGCGGCCGCTCGCCTTGGTACCTTGTACTGATGCAACCGGAAGGAGACAAACCCTCTTGAAGATTCACGAGTACCAGGCCAAGGAACTGTTCCGCGAGGCGGGCATTGCAGTTCCGAAGGGCTACGTCGCCAGGACGCCCGACGAGGCGGCCGAGGCGGCCGCCAGGCTGATCGAAGAGACAGGGAACCGCGTCGTCGTCGTCAAGTCCCAGATTCATGCCGGCGGACGTGGGAAGGGCAGGTTCAGGGAGCACGGCGACCTGGGCGGAGTCAAGGTGATCCTGGACGGCCTCGAGGGCGGCGCGGATGCTGCCGTGGAGACCGTCAGGAGGACCGCCTTGCAGATGCTCGGCTCGACGCTCGTAACCATCCAGACCGGCGAGGAAGGCAAGCAGGTCAACACCGTCTACGTCGAACAGGGCATGGACATCGCCAACGAGCTCTACCTTTCCGTCCTGCTGGACCGCACCACCGGCCGCAACCTGGTGATGGCCTCCAGCGAGGGCGGCACCGAGATCGAGGAGGTCGCCGAGGCGACGCCCGAGAAGATCCTGCGCGAGGACATCGACCCCCTGACCGGCCTCGCTCCGTTCCAGGCGCGCCGCCTGGGGCTGGGGCTCGGCCTGGGCGGCGCCGTCCTGAAGAACTTCATCCCCTTCGTGCGCGCCCTTGCCGGCCTGGCGATCCGGCTGGACACGGACATGCTCGAGATCAACCCGCTCGTCGTCACCGGTGACTCCCAGGTGCTGGCGCTCGACGGCAAGGTCAGCTTCGACAGCAACGCCTTGCACCGTCACCCCGCACTGGTGGAGCTGCGCGACCTGAGCGAAGAGGATCCGGCCGAGGTCGAGGCCAGCGGCTACGGCCTCTCGTTCATAAAGCTTGACGGCAACATCGGCTGCCTCGTCAACGGTGCCGGCCTCGCGATGGCCACCATGGACATCATCAAGCACGTTGGTGGCGAACCCGCCAACTTCCTGGACGTGGGCGGCGGCGCGACCACCGAGAACGTCACCGCGGCCTTCAGGATCATCACGCAGGACGAGAACGTGCGCGGGATATTCATCAACATATTCGGCGGCATCATGAAGTGCGACACGATCGCGAACGGCGTGGTCGAGGCGGTGCGCCAGGTCGGCCTCGAGGTGCCGCTGGTCGTACGGCTCGAAGGCACCAACGTCGAGCTGGGCCGCAGGATCATCGACGAGTCCGGCGTGAACGCCGTAAGTGCCACCAGCATGCTCGAGGGCGCGCGCAAGGTCGTCGAACTCGCGAACGGAGCTGCAGCATGAGCATCCTGGCTGATCTCAACACCCGCCTGATCACACAGGGGCTCGGCGGCGCGGGCCGCTTCCACACCGACAGAGCGATCGCCTACGGCACCAATGTTGTCGGCGCCGTCCACCCCGGGCGCGGCGGCCAGGTCGAGCGCTTCGAGGGCGAGACGGACCAGTCGGGCGTGCCCGGCCGGCCCGACACCTACCAGGTCGATGTCCCGATCTTCGAGACCGTCGCCGAGGCCGTGGCAGCCACCGGCGCGAACGCCAGCGTGGTCTACGTGCCCCCGCCCTTCGCGGCCGACGCGATCATGGAGGCCGCCGACGCGGGCGTTCCGCTCGTGATAACCATCACCGAGGGAATCCCGATCCAGGACATGGTCATCGCGAAGCGGTACCTCGAAGGCCGCTCCACGCGCCTGATAGGCCCCAACTGCCCCGGCATCACCACCCCGAACCAGTGCAAGATCGGCATCATGCCCGGCTATATCCACTCGGCCGGACGCGTAGGCGTCGTGAGCCGCTCGGGCACCCTCACCTATGAGGCCGTGCACCAGCTGACCCAGAACGGACTCGGCCAGACCACGGCCGTCGGCATCGGGGGCGACCCGGTCAACGGGACCAACTTCGTCGATGTGCTGAAGCTGTTCAACGATGATCCCGCCACCGAGGGCGTGATCCTGATCGGCGAGATCGGCGGCAGCGCCGAGGAGGACGCCGCGGCCTGGATAGCGGCGAACATGACCAAGCCCGTCGCGGCCTTCATCGCCGGCACGACGGCCCCTCCCGGCAAGCGGATGGGCCACGCCGGCGCGATCATCGAGGGTGGCTCCGGAGGCGCCGACGACAAGATCAGGGCGCTCGAGAAGGCAGGCGCCGTCATCGCCGCGACCCCGAGCGACATGGGCTCGGCGATGCTCGAGGCGATGAAGCGCAAGGGCATCAGCTGAGCTTCCCGTAACCGACGGTCTCAAGTTAGGTCACGGGCCCCGACCGTACGGTCGGGGCCCGCTCACATGGTGACTCCATGCCATAGTGATTTCTGATCATGCTGATTCTCCCGGTCGCCAGGAGCGTGACCCTGCAATGAACAACCACCCTCCAGGCAGCCGTCGCGGCCGCTTTGCCCCCAGCCCTACCGGCAGCCTGCACCTTGGCAACGCCCGGACCGCCCTCGTGGCCTGGCTGCGCGCGCGCTCGGCCGCTGACGGTTTCGTGCTGCGCATCGAAGACCTGGACGGCCCGCGCACCGTGCCAGGGGCCGTCACGGGCAACCTGGAGGAGCTCCGCTGGCTGGGGCTTGACTGGGACGAGGGACCGGACGTCGGCGGCCCACATGCCCCCTACAGGCAGTCGGAACGCTCGGCCCGCTACCAGCGTGTGCTGGATTACCTGCGGCACGATGGCCTGACCTTCGAGTGCTGGCTGTCGCGCAAGGACCTGCGCGAGCTGGCCTCGGCCCCGCACGGCGCGCTTCCTGCCTACGGACACTTCGAGCGGCGGCTGAACAGCAAGCTCAGGAAGCAGAAGCAGGCGGAGGGCAAGGACCCGAGCATACGTCTCAAGGGCCCCGAAACCGCCGCCGGCATGGCGACGAGCTTCGACGACCTGCTGGCCGGCCGCCGCCACTTCGACGCGGCCGCAGGGATCGGCGACATCGTCCTGAAGCGGGCCGACGGTCTCTGGGCGTACCAGCTGGCCGTGGTCGTGGACGACATCGCGATGGGCATCCGTGAGGTCGTCCGCGGCAACGACCTGCTGGCCAGTACCGGCGCGCAGCTCGTGCTCTACCACGCGCTCGAGGCTCCCCCGCCGGCGTTCCTGCATCTGCCCCTTCTGCTCGACGAGCAGGGTGAACGCATCGCCAAGCGCAACGGCGCACTCACCCTCGGCGAGCTTCGCTCCGCCGGTGTGCCGGCATCGCGCGTGTCCGGCCTGCTGGCTCACACGCTCGGGCTGCTCAGGCAGCCGGACGAGGTCTGCCCCACCGAGCTGCTGTCCGCGCTGACCGGAGACTGGATCGGCAGGTTGCACAGGGACAACTTCCGCCTGAGCGCCCGGCTGCTCGAGTGGCTCACCGGTCGGTGACCGGCTTGCAAGTACCCCGGCCGTGTCATACAGTTGGCGCATGTCAGCAGGCCTCACTGCCACTGCGACCCGCGGGCCCGGCGCCCGCGTACGGCCGCGCGTGCGCACACCACGTGCGTTCAAGTGGCGGCACCAGCGCTGGTGGCGAAGCTGAGAAAGCCCCACTGAGCTGCTGGCCCGATCACGGGCCATACCCGTACCCTTACCCACAACAAGAACACTGACGGAGGCACAATGGTTCTGTACCCTCAGCCCGACCAGCGCGGACGCTTTGGCGAGTTCGGCGGCCGCTACGTACCGGAGACACTGATTCCGGCCCTCGATGAACTGACCGAAGCCTGGCAGCAGCTGCGGACGGACGAGTCGTTCCAGCGTGAGTATGACGGCTGGCTGCGCGACTACGTAGGCCGGCCCAGCCTGCTCACCGAGGCGGCACGCCTCAGCGACGAGCTCGGCGGGGCACGCATCTGGCTCAAGCGCGAGGACCTCAACCACACGGGCGCGCACAAGATCAACAACGCGATCGGCCAGGCCCTGATAGCGATCAGGATGGGCAAGCGCCGCATCATCGCGGAGACGGGCGCGGGACAGCACGGGGTTGCGAGCGCAACGGCCGCCGCGCTCTTCGGCCTGGACTGCGTCGTGTACATGGGCGAGGAGGACGTGCGCCGCCAGGAGCTGAACGTCTTCCGGATGCAGTTGCTCGGCGCTGAAGTCGTGCCGGTCACGAGCGGAACCCGCACGCTGAAGGACGCAACGAACGAGGCGATCCGCGACTGGGTCACCAACGTGCGCGACACGTACTACCTGATCGGCAGTGTGGTGGGGCCCCACCCCTACCCGATGCTGGTGCGCGACCTGCAGAGCGTGATCGGCCGCGAGACGCTCGCGCAGCTGCCGGGCGGCGGCCTGCCCGCGGCCGTCATAGCCTGTGTCGGCGGCGGCTCCAACGCGATGGGGATGTTCGCGCCGTTCGCCTACCTCGAGCAGCAGCCGAGGCCGCGCCTGATCGGCGTCGAGGCGGCCGGACAGGGGCTCGAAAGCGGAGCCCACTCCGCCAGCATCAGCTTCGGGAAGCACGGTGTGCTGCACGGAGCCTTCATGCACCTGCTGTCGGATGACGACGGGCAGATCCTGCCGGCCCACTCGGTGTCGGCCGGCCTGGACTACCCCGGCGTCGGACCGGAGCACTCCTGGCTGATGACAGTGGGCCTGGCGGAGTACGCCAGCGCCACGGACGCCGAGGCGCTTGAAGCGTTCCAGCGGCTCGCGCGCAGCGAAGGCATCATCCCCGCGCTCGAGAGCGCACACGCACTGGCCCACGCCATCCGGATCGCACCGGAGTTCGCCCCGCACGAGACTCTCATCGTCTGCCTGAGCGGCCGGGGCGACAAGGACGTCGCCGAGGTCAGGCGCCTGCTCGACGGGGTGCCCGCATGACCGGCGTGGAGCGGATCCGCGCGGCGTTTGAAGCGGCGGGCACTGAGAACCGCGCCGCGCTGATGCCGTACCTGACGCCGGGCTTTCCGGACGAACGCGCCTTCGCCGGGGACGCCCGCGCAGTGCTGGAGCATGCCGACCTGCTCGAGCTGGGCATACCGTTCTCCGATCCGCTTGGCGACGGACCGACCATCCAGGCTTCCTCGCAGCGCGTGCTTGAACAGGGCATGAACACCGCGCGGGTGTTCGCGATCGCTTCCGGCCTGGCCGACGCGGGCAAGCCGATACTGCTGATGACCTATTACAACCCGATAGTCTGTCACCGCGGTGGCGAGGCGGGCTTCGTTGACGCGGCAGCGCGTGCCGGCATCAGCGGCCTCATCCTGCCCGACCTGCCGCCTGAGGAGGCCGTGAGCCTGCGCAGGCTGGCCGCGGACCGGGGGCTGGCTACCGTTTTCCTGGCGGCCCCGACCTCGACCGACGAGCGGCTCAGGCTGATCACAGAGGCCTCGACCGGCTTCATCTACGTCGTTTCCCTGACAGGGGTCACCGGCGAGCGGAGCCGGGTGTCAGCAGACCTTGGGGGACTCGTCTCACGCCTGCGCAACGCTACCGACCTGCCGCTCGCGGTCGGGTTCGGCGTCTCAGGAGCCGGCACGGCGCGTGAGGTCGCCGGCATCGCCGATGGCGTGGTCGTGGGATCTGCCTTCATCAGGAGGCAGGCTGACGGCAGGGACGCAGGCGTTTTCGCTGCGGAGCTCGCCTCAGCGTGCTGCCGCGAAGCGGAGATGCCGGACTGAAGTCAGTTCTTAAGTAAGTTTCAGTCGGTTGCGGCGCTGATGATCACGTCAGCGCCGAGCTCTTCGTAAACGCTGCTGGACACCAGCAGGTCAGCGCCGTGCTCGACTGGCACCGCGTCTCCGACCACGCGCACGAGGAGCTCTTCCGCGCCAGCGTTGCTGGCCGAGGCAAGCAGGAGCAGCTCGCCGAGCTGCCGGCCGTTCGCCAGCACCTCGTAATGCGACAGGTGCGAATCAGGTGCAGCGGTGATGACGCCGGATCCGGTAACCAGCATGATCTCGACCTCGGCCACACCCGCGCCGGTCAGCCCGATCACGTCAGCCGCTGCGCGCGAAAGGTCGATGATGCGGTTGTCCTTGAACGGGCCGCGATCGTTGATGCGTACGACGACGCTGCGCCCGGTGGACACGTTGGTGACCTGAACCCGCGTGTTGAAAGGCAGGGTGCGGTGTGCTGCCGTGAGCTCGGAAGGATCGAAGATCTCGCCGTTGGCCGTATGGCGCCCGGCGAAGCCGGGGCCGTACCAGGAGGCCATCCCGCGTGTGACGCTGCCTGCGGCAGCGGCGGGAACCGGGGCCTGGATGGCCGCGGTGGCAGCAGCGGCATCGGAACGGACAGCCGCAGTTGGTGCAACCGCACCGGCCGCCGCGACAGCGGCAGGCAGAACGCGAGGCGCGGCCTGCAGGGCAGGGGCACAACCCGTTACGGCGACGGCTACGATGATCGTCGCCAGAAGGGATTTGCTATGCATCCGCATATACTAATGTCAAATGGTGTTGAGAAACGTTAGAGCCAATACAGGCGGCCTGCCGGAACGCGACCGACCTGCCGGAGCTCGGGTCCGCCTACGCCCAGGTGCGGCGGGCGAGCTCCTTCTGGCAAAGCACGAATGCTTCGTAGTGACTTATCTCGGCTGAGCCGTCGGAGATGGCTTCTTCACACTTGCCGATGATCTTGCTGAGTTCCTCGTTACTGAGGAACTGAAACCTCTCGCTCGTGTCATGCGCCTGCAACATAATGACCTGCCTCTCTACCGCCCCGATACCCGGCAGTCCTGCCGCGTTGGCTAAAATCTAGCAATGACCCTCTTACAGAATTCTCACTGCGACGCGCCGGGACCGGGCACCGGCAGGGCGAAGTCCGCGTGACTGACACCCACTGCCACCTGGACGCATGTGAGGACGCGACGGCGGCCG
>ERZ869909.2746-NODE-2746-length-11091-cov-4.230525_pt1 | contig 11091 bp, 7 predicted proteins | sample MGYA00520892_ERZ869909 | MGnify/ENA primary metagenome ERZ869909 (study PRJEB32215, sample SAMEA104723947) | bioreactor metagenome | biome: bioreactor; feature: anaerobic bioreactor; material: water | place: China | collected 2015-03-12 ... | reverse complement strand
TTTTCGGCTTGGCACCCGGCAGCACGATCTCGGAGATCGCGACGAACGCTTCCCACTGGCGGTGGCCCTTGGTGCGGCGATAGTTCTGGCGGCGGCGCTTCTTGAAGACGATGACTTTCTCGCCCTTGCGCACTTCCACCAGCTCGCCGATCACCTGCGCGCCGTCGATGAGGGGGCTGCCGACGGTCACGCCGTCCGTGCCGCCCAGCATCAGCACTTCGCCGAACACGATCTGATCGCCGGCTTCGCCTTCAATTTTTTCAACGGCGAGGCGGTCGCCTTCGGCAACCTTGTACTGCTTCCCGCCGGTCTTGATTACCGCATACATCTCTCAATCACCTTTTCTACGGCCAGATCTCCCAAACCCTTTGGAAGCCTTGCCCTTTTTCTTCGCCAGCTTCTTTGCAAGATGGCGTTGTCACAACGAAGTGCCCGCACTCAAGGCCTGAGGCGGGCATCAGAGGCGCGGACTTATACCCATGAGCGCGCGTGAGTCAATCGCGCGAGGGCGCTGCCAGGCCTGTACATGCACGGCTGGAAGGCCCTCTGGGGCGGGCGTGCAGGGGCGTCCGGGCCTTGCCGCTTCTCATGCACATTACCCGCTTGCAGGGGGCAAAGCTTGTCGCTAGGTTCCGCGCCTTCGCGGAGAGGTGCCGGAGTGGTCGAACGGGGCGGTCTCGAAAACCGTTGAGCGCGCAAGCGTTCCGAGGGTTCGAATCCCTCCCTCTCCGCCAGTTCCTTCAAAACAAGTCCATGCAGCCCGGCGCGCGGCGCGCGGGCCCGCTTGGCATAACGCGCTTGCGCGGATTGGGCTGTTGATTCCGCTAGCCGCCCTCACCCCTCACGAACGCCGCGATTTCATCGGCCAGCTCATCATTGCGGCCGAGCCAGATATGGCCGCCCGTGGGATAGATGATGAGCCGGGCAACAGCGATCCGCGCCGCAATGATACGCGCCGTGCCGGCGGTCCCGAAGCGGTCGTCCTCTGCTGACACAATGAGGGTAGGGGTGGTGATGGCATTCAGATCAATGTCCGCAGGGCTGCCTGCATAGTGGCCGTCATTGAGCATGCCGCGCGTACGTGCACTGACGGGCATGATCTCGTGCAGGATGAGCCGTGCCCGCTCACGCTCGGCCTGAGATACGGTCCGCAGGAGTCTGGGATCGGTAGCCAGAAGCGAGCCGATGAGCTGGTCTGGCGTGGCCCGCGAAAGCAGCCAGAACCAGACGTCCGAGGTGAGCAGCTGGTTGACAACAAGGCGCTGGAGCGGCGTGAATTCGACCGGGTCCTCGCCGGTCAGGTTCATGGCGGGGACCAGCAGGATCAGGGCCGAGCAACGGTCGGGATGGCGCAGTGCGAACTGCGCTGCGCTTAATGCTCCTGCCGATCCGCCCGCTACTGGCAGGCGCTCGATCCCCAGATGATCGAGCAGGGCGGCAAGCGCATCAGCCTGACGGGCGGGCGATGGGTCTGAGGGATAATCGCTACGCAGATAGCCAAAGCGCGACGGTGCGATGATCTTGAAGCCTTGTGCCATCAGGGCTTGCCCAAAGCGTAAACCTTGGTCGAACCCTCCGCCTGTGCCGTGAATCATGAGGAGTGGATCGCCATGACCGGCCGCCGCGTATTCCAGGGCCCCGAAAGGTGTGCCGATCAGCTCGCTGACTTGCGTCACACGTTGTCTGGCGGCGCCAAGAGCGGCTCTGTATGAAGCAAAAGCGTAACCGCTTGCTCCAAGCAGCGTGGCACCTGCCGCCCCCAGCAAGACTGAGCGCCGAGATAATCCAGCTATGCCTTCCCTGCCCTCGATTGCCATAAGGCGGGAAACTACGCCGCCGCAACAAAGCTGGCGAGAGGGCCCGGTGGCGGGCCACGCGAGCCTATTTCGCGCCGATATGGACCAGGCTCTCCACGTCGATGCGCTCATCACCCCCGCACACGCCGATAATCAGGGCCTCATCACACCCCTCTCCGACCAGGTAAGCATGGCCCATCGAGCTGTCGAGATAGAAGGATTCCCATTTCTCCAGCACGACCGGGTCATAGAACTCGGTGTGCACTTCCACGCGGCCTTCCAGCACGAAGATGAACTCTTCCCCGCCATGGCGTATCAGTTCGCCGAACTCTTCGACGGAGCGGGCGCGCACCTTGGTGAAAATGGGGATCATGCTCTTCTTGCGCAGCTCGGTGCACAGATAGAAATAGTCATAATTGTCCGTCTCGACGCGCATGCCGGTATCCAGCGTGCCCTTGGCACGCCGCCCGGTCACCGGGCCGGAGGCGGGCGCGCTGTCCTGCGCGGGCACGCTGAACAGGTCTGACAGCGGAATGTCCAGCCGCTGGCTGAGCTGCAAGAGCTTGTCATAGGTCAGGGTCAGCCTGTCATGCTCGATCTTGGACAGGGTTGAGAGCGGAATGCCGGAGCGCTCGCTCATCTCTTTCAGGGTCCAGCCATTACGCTGCCGTATGGCGCGCACGACCTGGCCGAGTGTCGTGTGGGTGTCGGCGGCGGAATTGTTCATTGCAGGCCCCTGATTGATCTGATTCTCAAAATAACCAGAACAGGCCCGTTCGGAAAACCGATTTCCATCCGGGACTTGCAAATGTCCGGTCAAATTCGCTGTGCCGCCCTGCGGCGACCCTGACGGGGCGACGTGTTCGCCCGAGACGGACCAAAACCATCCTGATTAGAAAATTTCGTTGACAATTCTCTTATCGGGATCGACTCTGGGTCCACAGGCCTGATCTGATAGCCGCGGGCTTCTAATTGCGGCGATCAGTCTGTCAGGGCGCAACCATGAACGCAAAGTTCAGGAGGGGAGAGTATATCATGATCAGGAATTCACTGCGTACGGGGCTTCTGGGCACGGCCGCCATGGCCATGTGTGCGCCGGCGCTCGCGCTTCAGGACGCGCCGGAGGAAGAGGCGGTCGCCACCTCGCAGGGGCGCGAGGTCATCACCGTCACCGCGCGTTTCCGGGAGGAGTCAGTCCAGAATATCGGTGCCAGTATCGCCGGTCTTTCGGAAGCCCAGATCCGCGAGCAGGGCATCTATGATATTGAGGATCTGGCACGTACAGTCGCCGGTCTGGAAAATGTCAGGTCGCGCCCGAACGCCAACAATATCGCCATCCGCGGCGTACGTACGGCGGGCAGCGGCTATGAAACCAGCTCCGTGTTCAGCGTGTTCCTGGACGATGTCTCGGTGACCGGCGCGGGCAGCATCCGCGATTTCAGCTCGGTTGACCTCAACCGTATCGAGGTTATCCGAGGGCCTCAGCCTACCCTGTTTGGTGAAGGCGCGGTTGGCGGCGTCATCCGCTACTTTACCAACGATCCTGATCTGGACGGGCCGACCTTCGAGGGCGTGGCCTCTGGGCGGTATGAGACGATTACCGATGGCGGCTTTGCACACAGCGTGGACAATGCACTGTCGGCAATCCTTGTTCCCGGGCGTCTGGGTATCCGCGTTTCGGGCTTCCATCGTCAGGATGACGGGTTCATCGACAATCCCAGCGAAGGCTCTGACGTCAACGACTTTCAGTCCTATGGCGGACGTGCGGTTTTGCTGGCGCGCTTTTCGGACGATCTCGAGCTCCGGCTCTCCGCGTTCGTGACGCGCGACGAGGCAGGTGAAGCAACGCAGGTGGATCCGGGGTCTGACCCCCGCGACCTGACATATTCCGCTTCGCCGCTCTCTGGCACCTATATCGATGATTTCGATCTTTACTCGGCTCGGGTTTCCTATAGCGGGCTGGACTGGCTCGATATCACCTCGATCACCGGCTATTATAACAGGCGCACCAGTTCCGCGCTGTTTAGCGCCGGCAATTCCTTTGGTCTCGCCCCGTTCTTCCCGACCGTCGATACGACTACCTACAATACGGGTTCGGGTAACACCCGGCAGTGGTCGCAGGAATTCCGGTTCGTCTCCAATCTTGACGGCCCGCTCAACTTCACATCGGGCCTCTACTACCGCGACCGTGAGAGCAGCAGCGGCCAGTTTCTGACCTGTGTGGGGTGCGCGGCTGTGACCACGCCCCAAAGCGAGAGTCTCGCAAGCCGTCTTTCGACCACGCATACTGAGCAGTATTCGGCGTTCGTGGAGCTGACCTATGAGCTGACGGACCGCCTGCGCCTTATCGGTGGCGTGCGCTATGTGAACGATACCGTCACCAGCGTCCTGCAGCTGGACAACACGGTGAACCTCGTTCCGCAATTTGACGGCAGCGGCAATCTCATCCCGTGGACGGAGACCAATCCGATCGGCTTCGTCAGCACGCTGGACGTCCTCAGGGGCGCGGGCGTTGGCACGGAGTTCCGTTTTGATCTGGAAGAATTCCTGCCACGCGTCGGGATAGAGTTCGATCTGTCCGATTCCATCCTGCTTTATGCGAACTATGCTCGCGGCGTGCGTAATGGCGGCATCGGCAATGCGCTGGCGGCGCTAGGTGCGTCCGGTGGCAATCAGGATGTTTTCCTGGCCAACCTGTCCTTTGATGCCGATGAGGTGATCTCCATCGATGGCGGCGTGAAAGCGTCCTGGTTCGGTGGCAGTCTCGTCACCAATCTGGGTGTGTTCCACACTACCTATAACGACACCCAGATCCAGGTGAACACGCCGGCGAACAACACCGTGAACGGTCCGCAGCAGACCATTCTCGGGCTGGAGTTTGAAACCACCTTCCAGGTCAACAGCGACCTTTCCACCTTCTTCAACGCGTCAGTTATTGATGCGGAATTCCAGGAGGGCATGCTCATCACCTCCGCACCGGGCGGCGTGGTTGGGCCATTTGATCTGCGCAAGGGCAACAGCCCGTCCAACATTCCGGGCCTTACCCTGACTGCCGGCTATTCCTACTCGCGCCCGGTTGGCGGCGGAGAGTGGTCGTTCAACTCGAGCGGCTCGTTCCAGTTCATCGATGAGCGTTATTCCAACGTTCAGAACTACCGCTCAGCCCGGCTGAACACGCTCGAATACCTCAATCTGCGTGCCGGCTTCTCGAACGATGTCTGGTCGATTGATCTGTATGGCGCGAACCTGCTGAACGACGTCGAAGCTGTGAATATTGGCTCAAACGCGCTCCAGCAATTCATCACGCCCGAAGGCGAACTGGATGCGCCGATTATCGCGACGAGTGTCAACCGGCCGCGCAGCGTCGGTATAAGCGTCCGCCTTCGCTACTAGGCCTCGCGGGTGTTCCGGTGTGCGGCGGAGGGCTCCGGCCTTTCGCCGCACACTGGCCAACAGCCTGCGTTAACGCAACGATACGCGAAGCGGCCGGCAGCTGCCGGAATCGGGACAGGGAAGGAAACACGATGATCAAGAACGCGATGCGGGGCGCCTTGGCGGCGCTGCTGGCCAGTTTCGGCCTGGCGGCGGCCAGTGCCCAGGTGCCGGATATCGATCCGCGTGAGGAAGAGCAGATCGAGCTGCCGGAGCTTCCTGAACAGGAATCGCCGTTAGCCGCACCGGGCGTCATCGACCGGGCCGATCTTGAAGCCTGGCTGGACGGTTTCATGCCCTACGCGCTGGCACAAGGCGACATCGCCGGAGCTATCGTGACAGTTGTGGCGGACGGGGAAATCCTGCTTTCGCGCGGGTTTGGCTATGCGGACGTTGAAACCCGCAGGGCCATTGATCCCGAAACGACGCTCTTCCGCCCTGGCTCAATCTCCAAGCTCGTCACCTGGACGGCCGTCATGCAGCTCGTCGAGCAAGGGCTGATCGATCTGGATGCTGATATCAACACCTATCTCGATTTCGAAGTCACGGGTGTCGAACGCCCGATCACCATGCGCCATCTGCTTACCCATACACCGGGCTGGGGCGAGCAGGTGCGTGCCCTCATCATGGATGACCCGGAGCGTCTGCAGCCGCTGGACGAATATGTCCGCAACAACATCCCCGCGGCGGTTTACCCGGCGGGAGAGGTGCCTGCGTATTCCAACTACGGCACGGCGCTGGCCGGTCATGTCGTGGCACAAGTATCAGGCCAGTCATTCGACGATTATGTCGACGAACATATCTTCGCACCGCTTGGCATGCAGCACTCCTCCATGCGTCAGCCTCTGCCCGAACACCTGCAAGGCCTGATGTCCTCGGGCTATATGCGCGGTTCGGATGGCGAAGGACGTGCTTTCGAGATCGTGACGGCTGCGCCCGCAGGTTCCATGTCGGCCAGTGGCAATGACATGGCCCGCTTCATGATCGCCCACCTCAATCGCGGCGAAGGGTTGCTGTCACCGGAAACGGCTGAGCAGATGCACACAACCGCCGACCGCAAGCTGCCGGGCGTCAATGCCATGCTGCTCGGCTTTTACGAGCAGAACCGCAACGGCCAGCGCATTATCGGCCATGGCGGCGACACCACGCTCTTCCACTCGAACCTGCACCTGTATCTCGACCATGGTGTCGGGCTCTATATCTCGATGAATAGCACCGGGCGCGGCGGAGCCACGGGCCGTGTCCGTCAGGCGCTGTTTGAAGGCTTCACGGACCGCTATTTCCCCGCAGACGCTCAAGACCTGCCCACCCTCGGCACCGCCGAAGAGCATGGCCGCATGCTGGTTGGCAATTACGTGATATCTCGCCGTGCCCATCAGAACTTCGTGGCCGCGACCGCGCTTCTGGGCCAGCCCAGCGTGTCGATGAACGAAGACCATGAAATCAGCCTGTCCATCCTGACCGATGCGTCGGGCACGCCGTTGCGCTTCCGCGAGGTGGAGCCTTTTGTCTGGCAACAGGTGAATGGTGGCGAACGCCTGTCTGCCCGGGTGAACGAAAATGGCGAGGTGGAGATGTTCTCCGCCGCCTTCTTCGCGCCCTTCATGATGTTTACGCCGGTCGAGTGGTGGCGCAATGGCGCGCTTCTCATGCCGCTGGCGGGCATTGCCGCCGCCGCGCTTCTGCTGACCGTTCTGTTCTGGCCGGTCCGCGCGATCGTCCGCTGGCGGTTCAAGACGCGTTTCGCGCTTACTGGCCGTCAGGCAATGGCCTACCGGCTCTCCAATATCGGTGCGTTATTGCCTCTGGTCTATGCGGCCGGCTGGCTGTTCCTCATCACTCACATGATGGGTGAACTGCACAGGCTTGATGGCCGGCTGGATGGCGTGATCGTCTTCATGCAGTTCATGGCCGTCCTGCCGATGCTCGCCCTGCTGATCGCCCTGTGGAATGCCTTTGTGGTGTGGACGGGCGGTGCAAGCTGGTTTGCCCGGCTCTGGAGCCTGGTGCTCGTTGCTTCCACGCTGGTGATGATCTGGTTCGTGATAGCCGCCGGCTTCTTCAATTTCGGTCTGACCTATTAGGAAGGGGCACTGCACATCATGTCCGTCGCCAAGCCGCTATCTATGTCGGCCCGGATCGATCCGGTCCGCCTGAAAACACCGTTCCGCATCACGGGCCATGTGATGGACAAGGTCGACCTGGTGGTCTGTACGCTGGCGCGTGCCGGTCGTGAGGGGCGCGGCGAGGCGACAGGCGTCTATTATCACGCCGAGACCGGGGCCAGCATGCTGGCCCAGATCGAGGCTGTGCGCGCGCAGATCGAGGCCGGCATTACCCGCGAGGCGCTGCAGACGCTGCTGCCCGCTGGCGGGGCCCGCAACGCGGTAGATTGCGCGCTCTGGGACCTGGAGTGTGCCGAGTCCGGGGAAGCGGCGTGGAAACGGGCCGGCTTGCCTGCGCCGTCCAACCTGTTGACCACCTTTACGCTGGGTGCCGACACGCCTGACGCCATGGGCTCGAAGGCGGCCGGTCTGAAAGAGGTGAAAGCGCTCAAGCTCAAGCTTATTGGCGACGGGCTCGATGCCGAGCGCGTTCGGGCCGTGCGGGCAGCAGCGCCCGATGTCTGGATCGGTGTGGACGCCAATCAGGCGTTTGACCGCGCAGGCACGGAAGCCTTGATGCCGGTGCTGGTCGAGGAGAAGGTAAGCCTGCTGGAACAGCCCTGTGCGATTGGCGCCGATGAAAGCCTTATCGGGCTTAACTCGCCCATCCCGCTGGCCGCAGACGAAAGCGCGCAGACCAGCGCCGACATCGCCCGGCTTGCGCCCATCTACGACATTATCAATATCAAGCTCGACAAGTCCGGTGGCCTTACTGAAGGGCTGAAAATGGCGCATCTCGCGCGCGAGCACGGGCTGGGTGTCATGGTCGGCAACATGGTCGGCACCTCGCTCTCATGCGGTCCGGCGGCCATTGTCGGGCAACTCTGCGATGTGGTGGACCTTGATGGTCCCTGGCATCTGTCTGCCGACCGTGACCCGGCGGCTATTTACGAGAATGGCTATCTCTTGTGCCCGCCTCGCGGCTGGGGCCTCCCGGAAAGGAAAGCGGCCTGATGAGTGTTCTCTCCCTTCCACGGCCCTATCTGCTGTTTCTGGGCGATGTGACTGATCTGTCCTACGCCAAGACGGCGGCGGGCCTGCGTGACTGGGTGCCAGACCAGTGCGTCGCGGAGTGGGCCCTGCCGGGCAATCCGCTGCGTCTGGGGCTGCCCGTCATGAACCCGGCGGAGGCTGCGCGGGCAGGTGCACGCGCGCTGGTAATCGGCGCAGCGACCATGGGCGGCGCCTTGCGTCCGGCCTGGGTGCCCGCCCTTCTGGAGGCCATGGAAGCCGGTCTCGACATCATTTCCGGCATGCACATGCCGCTGGCCAGCATTCCGGATCTTAAAAGCGCCGCCCAGCGGCTTGGGCGCCAGCTCATTGATGTCCGGCGCCCGCCGGCTGACCTCCCGCTTGGCACGGGCCGCAAACGCACCGGCAAGCGGCTGCTGACCGTCGGCACCGATTGCGCGCTGGGCAAGAAATACACCGCGCTGGCACTCACCCAGGCGTTCACGCGCGCCGGTGCCAAGGCAACCTTCCGCGCCACCGGCCAGACCGGCATTCTCATCGCGGGCGGCGGTGTACCGATGGATGCGGTGATCAGTGATTTTCTGGCAGGCGCCGCCGAGGCCTTGTCACCGGACGCGCCAGCCGACCACTGGGACATTGTCGAAGGACAGGGCTCGCTCTTTCACCCCTCCTATGCGGGTGTGTCGCTGGGCCTTCTCCATGGCAGCCAGCCCGATGTGCTGGTGATCTGCCATGAGTTTGGCCGCAAACGGATCATCGGTCTCGACGCGCACTACCCCATCCCCTCCATTGAGGAGGTGATAGAGCTCAACCTCCTGCACGCCCGCCGGGTGAACCCGGATGTGCGGGTGGGCGGGATCAGCCTTAACACCTCCAAGCTGTCAGAAGACGAGGCCCGGCGCGCCATCGAGACTGAAAGCCGCCGGACCGGCCTTCCTTGCGCCGATCCGATCCGCGGCGGCGCAGCCTTCGACCGGCTTGTCGAGGCTTGCCTGGAACCAGAAGCCGCCCTCGCCCAATGAGCGCGGCGCCCAGCCTCTTTCAGCGCCTGATCCTGCCGGGTCTTGCCTTCAAGGCAGTGGTCATCGGCGGAGGCTATGCTACGGGGCGCGAACTGGTTGAGTATTTCATGCCGTCAGGCCCGGTGGGCGGACTGCTGGGGCTCATCCTCGTCACGGCTCTGTGGAGCGGCATTTGCGCCCTCACGTTCGTTTTCGCGCACGCTACGCGCAGCGGGAACTATCTAACCTTCTTCAAGGCGCTGCTGGGGCCGTTCTGGCCGCTCTTCGAGATCGCCTATCTGCTCTTTCTGTTCCTGATCCTCGCCGTGTTCGGCGCGGCGGCAGGCGAGATCGGCGCAGCGCTGTTCGGCCTGCCCAACCTTGTCGGATCGGTGGCGCTCGCGCTCTCCATCCTTGTCTTTACAGCGCTGGGGCAGGAGAGCGTGGAACGGCTGTTCAAATACGCCTCGCTCTTCCTGTATCTGGTCTATCTCGTCTTTGTGGTGATGTGCTTCACCCAATTTGGCGGGGACATTCTCGCCGGTCTTGATGCCGGCATTCCGGCAACGGGCTGGGTGTCCGGCGGCATCACCTATGCGGGCTATAATGTGATCGGTGCTGTGGTGATCCTGCCCATGCTGCGCCATCTGACCAGCCGCAAGGACGCCGTGATTGCCGGCGCGCTGGCCGGACCTCTGGCCGCGCTTCCGGCCATTCTCTTCTTTGCCTGCATGATCGCCTTCTATCCGGAGATTTCCGGCGCGGCCCTGCCGTCAAACTATATCCTCGAACGCCTCGGCTCGCCGGTCTTCCAGATGGCGTTCCAGTTCATGGTGTTCGTGGCCCTGGTGGAAACCAGCGTCAGCGCGGTCCACGCTGTCAATGAACGTATCTCGGCGGTGCGGCCACGCCCCATCGGGATACGTACCCGTCTTGCAGTCACTGGGGCGCTGCTGCTCGCGGCCATGGTCGTGGCGGACCGTTTCGGTCTGATCGCTCTTATCGCCAATGGCTACCGCATGCTGGCCTTCGCGATCATCGCCGTCTTCGTGCTGCCACTTCTGACGCTCGGCGTCTGGAAGCTGATGCGGATGGCGCGGGAGGCGGAGTAATCCCTACTCCGCCCCGCTTGCCACGGTTCCCCGGACCGGGCGGCCGGGCAGCACGGATGTGTCCAGCTCCCCGCCATCGACCAGCACCGTGCCGTTCACGATCACATAGTCAAAGCCGACTGATGCCTGAGCGGGCCGTTCAAACGTGGCGCGGTCGGCCACGGTTTCGGGGTCGAACACCACGATATCGGCGTCCATGCCCGGCTGCAGGCGGCCCTTGCGGCGCATCTGCGGCACGGCGTCTGAAAGGATGCGGGCAGGATAGAAGCTCGCCTTGGCGACGGCTTCCGGCCAGTCGATCACGCCGCGCTCTCGCGCATAGATGCGCAGGAAGCGGGCATAGGTACCCGCGCTGCGCGGGTGGGAATGGGCGTCCTCCGGAATTGGCCAGATATCGCCGGTCAGGCGCTCGCTGCCCAGTGCCCACGGCCCGCCGTCAGAGGCTATTGCCCCGCCCGGGAAGAGGATGGAACGGTCAAGGTAAGCCTGATGCTCGGGGCGTTCATCGGGGTTCAGGAAGTGGACGACAATGCCGGTGCCCGGCGCATTTTCCTGCAGATCGTTAAAGCGCTCCTGGTCCAGCGGCACGCCTTGAACGGTGAAGTCGGAATAC
>ERZ869909.2745-NODE-2745-length-11096-cov-3.347491_pt1 | contig 11096 bp, 10 predicted proteins | sample MGYA00520892_ERZ869909 | MGnify/ENA primary metagenome ERZ869909 (study PRJEB32215, sample SAMEA104723947) | bioreactor metagenome | biome: bioreactor; feature: anaerobic bioreactor; material: water | place: China | collected 2015-03-12 ... | reverse complement strand
CTGTCCGATTGGTTGCGGGACAATCCCCCTCCATCAGGCAGCAACGCGCCGCCCTGAAGAAGCGGCGTTGTCCGGATTGCCATTCCGTCCCGATGACATCGGCCAGATCGCCCCATCCTACACCAGGGGTTTGCGCATCAGGATCCAGTTCTCGCTGTCGCTCTGCCAGCCATTGGTCACGATCGGCATCGACGCCTCGTCGACATAGCCAAGCGAGGCATAGAGCTGCCGGGCTGCAACATTGCGATCGGCCACGATCAGGCAGATGCCCGGCGCGTCCTCGGCCTGTCGCTCGGCGTCACGCATCAAGGCCCGTGCCAGCCCGTTGCCGCGAAATTCACGAAAGGTGGCGATGGCATACACATAGTGAAGCCCCTGCGCGCGCCGCTCCAGCGCCCAAAGCGGGACCAACTTCGGCAGCAGCCCGTCCGGCTCCACGGGCAAGGGGCCCAGACGGAAGCTGATCATCCCTCCGGCCACGGCCCCGTCCATCTCGACGATCCAGCCGTTGCGCCAGGAAAGACTTCCCTCGTCGGCCGAGGCGATCGCCTCGGCAACGTCTTTCGCATCCACCCCCGGCGGCGCGATCAGTTTGCAGATATGGGTCGACAACCCCTCGCTGGCGATATCGACGATGCGCACCAAAGCGGCGCTGTCCTCGCGCCGGGCGCGGCGAATGACGAAGGGCCTCGGCGATCCGGTGTCCATGACCTCTGCCGAACGGAATTGCTCAGATGGCGCGCCGCTGCAGGGCGCGCTGCCCACCGTTCACCAAGCCGGCAAAGGCCTGCCGGCAGGTCGCGCCCCGCCGGCAGGATAGCATGTCGACCGCCGCGGGCGATCGCACATCTCCGTCACGTCTTTGCCGGCCCCCGCGGCGCGAGGGCCGGCCCGAGATCATTCTTCGATCCGGTACCACTCGGCCTGGTTCCAGTGCTGCGTGTCCCAGACGTTGAACTCCACGCCGCCCAGGGTGTTCGACTTGGCCGAAACCGTCCCCCGCGCGACCAGCGGCAGGATCGCGTAGTCCTGCACGAACATGTCGTTGAGCGCGATCACCAGTTCGGCGCGGCGATCAAGATCGGGCTCGCGGTTCAGTTCGGCCCAGAGCGTGTCATACTCTTCGTTGCAGTAGCGGTTGATGTTCTGACCCTGCCACTGCGTCTCGGGGCGCGCCTCGCGGCCGCAGCGGCGCTGCTCCAGATGCTGGGTCGGGTCCGCCCCCTCGAAGAAGTTGGCATACATCTGCACATCGGCCCAGAACTTCACATAGGTATCCGGGCTCGACGGGTCCGAGCCGAAGAAGACGCTGGCGTCGATGTTGCGCAGCCGCGCCTCGACGCCAATTTCACGCCACCACTGCTGGATGATCGCCTGGAAGTCCTGGCGCACCGCGTTGGTCGAGGTCTGGAACAGCAACTCCAGCCGCCGGCCGTCTTTCGTGCGGATGCCATCGGATCCGCGTTCCCAGCCGGCTTCATCCAGAAGCTCGTTGGCGCGGTCGATGTCCTGCACCAGGCAGTCGTCGTTGTTGGGCGAGGCCATTGCGGGGGGGGCCACGATGAAGTTGCAGGTGGCCATGCCCATCGGGCCGAAGCCGATCTCGGTGAGCAACTCGCGGTCCAGTGCCCGGCTCAGCGCCTCGCGCACGCGGATGTCGCTCAGGATCGGGTGCGGATGCATCCGCGTGCCGCGCTCGTTGTCCGGCAGTTCCGGCGAGGGATCGGTGAAGTTGAGCTCGATCCGCTCCATCAGCGGGCCGAAATCGACCAGAAGCTCGCCGCGGCCACCGGCCTCCATCTGCGCGATCACCTCGGGGGCGAGCTGCAGGTTCCAGGCGTAATCCATCTCGCCGGTCTGGAAGACGGCGCGCGCCGCGCCCATCGCGTCGCCACCCCCGGCCCAGGTGATGGATTCGAAATAGGGCTGGTTCGCCACCCGGTAATTCTCGTTCATGACGAATTCGACGACGTCATTGGGCTGGAAATTCGCCACGCGGTAGGGGCCGGTGCCGATGGGGGCGAAGTTCTGATCGGTGCATTCCGGCGCGCGCGCGCCGACGCAGTCCTCGAACTGCGCCCGCTGAAGGATCGGCGAACCGGCGCCCACGAAGGGCAGGTAGGGGTTCGGCGTCGCATCCTCGAAGGTGATCTTGATGGTGCGCTCGTCCTCGGCCTCGACGCTTTCGATACCGGCGAAACGGTCGCGATAGGCGCATCCCCCTGCCGGATGGGTGCAGTATTCATAAGTAAAGGCCACGTCGGACGACGTAACCTCCGTCCCATCCGACCACAGCAAGCCCTCCTGCAGGTGCCAGGTGATCGTCTTCAGATCCTCGCTGACCCCGCCGTTTTCCAGGGTCGGAAGCTCCCGGGCCAGCCACGGGATCAACTCGGCCTGCGGATCGAAGCGGGCCAGCGGCTCCAGCACGATCGACGCGGCATTCATTTCCTTGTTCCCGCCCGACAGATACGGATTCATCGTCGAGATGGCCTGCCAGTAGATCATGTTCAGATGACCGCTGGAGCCGCGCTCGCGCTCTTCGGCCGCGGCGAATGCCGGCACCAACGCCAGCACCGCCACCGCCCCCATCAATCTTGTTCTCCGTTTCATGCACCCTCTCCTTTTATGATTGTCCCAAGTGATCCGGACCCGGCGACGCCTGCCCCCGCCCCGCATCAATCGCAGGCGCAGCAGGTGCGCCTTCGGCGCCGTTGGTCGACGCAACCGATCCGGTCGGTCCCCCCCGGCTATGTGATCGATCCTTTCACGACCGGCGGCGCGGCAAGGCTTTCGATGGCATACTGGGCATGCAGTGCAGCCCCAAGGGCAAGGCAGTCCTCGTCAATTCTGAACTTCGGGTTATGGTGAGGATAGACCGCGCCGATCCGCGCGTTCCGAACGCCGATAAACGCAAAGAGACCGGGGTAATCCTCAAGAAAGTCGGCAAAATTCTCCGAAGCCATCAGGGTGGGAAACGCCGCGAGCGAACCCTCGAGACCCAGGTTGACGGCCGCCTTTCGGGCGATGTCGCTGCACTGCGGATGGTTGATCACCGCCCCGAAGCCTGTGCCGATCACCACCTCCGCGGTTGCGCGGTAGGTCTCGGCCGTCGTGCGCGCGACCCGCTCTATCGCCTCGATCATCTGTGCCCGCACCTGCGGCGAGGTGGTCCGCAACGTGCCGGACAGGGTCACCTTTTCCGGGATGACATTGGCGCTGCTTCCGCCGGAAATGGTTCCGAAACTCAAGGTGACGGGGGCGGCCGGATCGATCTCGCGGCTGGCGATGGCGGCGCAATTCATCACGATCGCGGCGGCGGCGATGATCGGATCGACCCCTCGGTTCGGATAGGCGCCATGCGCCCCGACACCCCGAACCGTGATCTCGACCTTGTTCACCGCGGCCATCCGCGGCCCCGGCTCGACCGAGATCAATCCGGTCTCCAGCTCCGACCACAGGTGAATGCCGAAAATCGACTCCACCGGATACTTGGCAAGCTCTTCCTTGATCTCGGATGTGCCCTTGCCGACTTCCTCCGCCTGCTGAAAGCACAGCTTCACCGAGCCCTGCAGGTCGGATGACCGCTCGAGCAGGATCTTCGCCGCACCCAGAAGCATCGCCGTATGCCCATCATGCCCACAGGCATGCATGACCCCGGGAACGCGGGATGCATACGGCAGGTCATCGTTCTCCTCCTGGATCGGCAGCGCATCGATATCGGCCCGCAATGCCACCATCCGGTCGTCACTCTGCCCGCGCACCGTCGCCACGAGGCCATGCGCGCCGACCCGCACAAAGGGCACGCCCATCGCCTCCAGTTCGGCCGCGATGAAGTTGGCGGTATTGACCTCCTTCAGCGACAGTTCCGGATTGGCGTGAAGATGGCGGCGAACCTTCAGAAGGTAGTCGTGATGGAATCCGGCGCGATCGAAAACAGTCATGACCCGTCCTCAGTACTGACCGAGCGTGGCACCCGGCGGGTCACGAAACCCGGCCAAACGGACCACGATGTTGATTGATATATCCCGGCTCGATCTCACCCGGACACTGTGGTCATATCCCGCCGGCAGATCAACCCCCCCTTCCCGGCCGGGGAACGCCTCAACGGGGCGCGCCAACCCACGCCGCGGTTCACGACCGACCGCCCCGGCAGCACCGCGCGATCGCGCAGCGGTGGCGCGAAAAGCTGACAGCAAATAAACGCTCCGCCCGCAACTGCCATACGCTTGCCATACGCTTGCCATACGCCTGCCATACGCTTGCCATACGCATCCTGAACGGCGCGATCAGACGGTCAGCCCGCCTCCTTCACCGCCGAGAGGAACTGCTGCGTGCGCTCCCGCTGGGGGTTGCCAAAGAGTTCGTCCGGTGTCCCCTGTTCCTCGATCCTGCCGCCAAAGAAGAAACAGACCCGGTCCGAGATGTCGCGCGCAAACCCCATCTGATGCGTCACCATCAACATGGTAAGGTTGTGTTCGGCCACCAGCCGCCGGATGACGTTCGTCACCTCGCCGATCACCTCGGGGTCCAGCGCCGAGGTCACCTCGTCGAACAGCATCACCTTCGGCCGCATCGCCAACGCCCTGGCGATCGCCACCCGCTGTTGCTGGCCTCCCGAAAGGCGCGAGGGGTGCTGGTCCTTCTTCTCGATCATGCCGACCATGTCGAGCAATTCTTCGGACCGCTCCCGCGCCTCGGCCTTCGACAGGCCGAGGACCTGCACCGGGCCTTCCATGCAATTCTGCAGCGCGGTCATGTGCGGAAAGAGATTGAAATGCTGGAAACACATCCCGATCGAGGATCGCATCCTGCGCAGATAGCGCTCGTCCGCAGGAACCAGTTTTCCGCGTTTTTCCATATGCGTGAGGGGTTTGCCGTCAACGTAGATGACGCCCCCATTTACCGTCTCGAGCGTCATCAGCATCCGCAGGACGGTCGTCTTGCCCGATCCCGAAGGGCCGATGATCGTCACCATCTCGCCCTCGGCCACGTCGAGATCAAGCTTGTCCAGAACGACCAGCGATCCATAGCGCTTGGTGACGTTCATGAACCGAACCATGGGACGTTGGCCCTCGGGTAGCTCCAGCGGATAGTCGGAAAGGTCCATGGTTCACATTCCCATCTTGCGGCGCATCCACCCCTCGAAGAGCCGTACCAACCCGGCCGCCGGCAACGAGATCGCGAGAAAGATCACGCCGACCATCGTGAGGGGTTCGAGGAAACGGTAATGCTCGGCACCGATTGCGTTGGCGGTGTGCATCAGCTCGGCCACGCCAATGACGCTGAGCATTGGCGTGTCCTTGAAGATGCCGACCAGGTAATTGCCCAGACCCGCGATCGAGGGTGGCAGCGCCTGCGGGATGACGATGCGCAGATAGGTGTCGCGGGTGGACATGTTGATCGCCCGGCAGGCCTCCCACTGCCCTTTCGGCACGGAATCGATCCCCGCGCGGTAGACTTCGGAAAGATAAGCCGAATAGTGCAGTCCGATGGCGATCATGCCAGCGGTCCAGGGCGACAGTCGGATACCGAACTGCGGCCCGACGTAGAAGACGAAGAAGATCTGGAGCACCAGTGGCGTCGAGCGAATGAACTCCACGAATTCGCGCACGACGAAGGTGAGCATCCCCCACGGCGTGCGCTGCGCCAATGCAAGTGCAAGGCCCAGGAAGATGGCGATGACATAGCCGATACCCGCCGCTGCCAACGTGTTCAGCGTGGCCGCGAGCAAGCGCGGCAGGATCTCGAAGGTGAAGGCCCAGTTCCAGTCGAACCTCATGCGCGCCCCAACCTCCGCGCCACGACGCGCTCAAGCCAGCGCATGAAAGGTGTCACGAGGAACCGGGCAAGGACGTAGTAGACGAGCAACGCGATGCCAAAGGCCTGGGCCGAAAGGAAGGTCGAGGCATTGATCTGCCGCGCCTGGAACATCAGGTCGGCGACCGCGATCAGTGAGACGAGCGCGGTGCCCTTGAGAAGCTCGATCAGCAGGTTGCCCCAAGGCGGCAGCATGATCGCCAGCGCCTGCGGCAGGATAATCCGCCGCATACGCTTCGCCGGCGACATGGAGAGCGCGTAGGCCGCCTCCCATTGCCCTTTTGGCACCGACTGGATGGCGCCGCGCACCAACTCTGCCCCGTAGGCGCCGATATTGAGGCCGACCGACAGAAAACCCGCGGTGAACTTGTCCAGCGTGATGCCGAAAAGTGGCAGCACGAAAAAGATCCAGTAGAGCTGGACTAGGAGCGACGTGCCGCGAAAGATCTCGATATAGACAACCGCCGGCGTGCGGATCAGCCAGTTGCCCGACAGCTTGCCAAGCCCCATGACAAGCGCCACCGCAATGGCAACAAGCGTGGCGAGCAGGAATTGGGCAATCGTGACAAGCGTGCCGTCGGCAATGCGTGGTCCGTAGGCCACGACGAAATCCCAGATCGACATCTGCAACCCCTGTCGCCGGAAGGATGCGGGAGGCGGCTCGCCGCCGCCGCCCGCTACACGTCAGCGGTTGGCGCAGACCCACTCGGTCGTCACGTCGCCCGGCAGCGAGTTTTCGTCGTAGCCGTACTCAGCAACCACTGCCAACATCTCATCCGAGCCCAGGTATTCCGCCTGCGCCTCGTTGAAGGCCGCGACAAAGTCCTCGTCGTCCGGGTGGAAAGCAATGCCGGCCCAGTTGATCAGCTCTTCGGGCATCGCGCCCGGATCGGTCACGTCGAGCGCGCCATCGCTGCTGTCGGCAAGCTGGCGCATCGTGAAATAGGTCCCCGCCCCTGCATCGGCGCGACCGGCGCGGACCGCGGCCAGAATTTCGGTCGGGCCGGGCACCTGCATGATGTTGGCATCTTCGACGCCCGCTTCGCGCGCCTGCTCGATGTTGGAATACCCAGCCCCCGTCACCATGACCGCGCCGCTTTCACGGACGTCTTCGTAGTTGCCGATCTCCATCGGATTGCCCGCCTCTACGAGAAAGGCATCACCGATCCGCGCCATCGGTTCCGAGAAGGCGACATTGGCGCAGCGAGAGGACAGGATGTTCATGCCGCCGGTGATGATGTCGAAACGCCCCGCCTGCAAGCCTGGTATCAACCCGCCCCATTCGGTCTGCACAGGCTCAATGTTCGTATGGCCCATCTTCTCGAGCACGCCGAGCGTGTGAGCGTTCACGAATCCCTGCGGCGATCCATCCTCGCCCGGAAAAGCGAAGGGGATCTCGTTGGCAAAGCCCAGGCGGATCGGCTGACCCGCCTCGATCCGGTCCATCAGCGGCCCCGCCATCGCCATGACCGACGTGGCACCCAAGGCAATGCTTGCCACCAGGGTCTTGGTCAGGATCTTCTTCATCGCGGTCTCCCTCCTGTTTCGCAGTGGACGGCCCGGCGTTGGGCCGCTTCATTGTTGTATACATCTTCACCGATCAGGTCTGGCTGTCAAGTTCGTGACCGTTGAGGTAAGCGAGACGGCTGGACAAAACCGGAGCGCACACGCAAATCGATGAGACGTTGTGTACAGGCGATTTCCGGTCGAGGAGGCGCGACCGAATGAACATCGAGAGCCGGCCGACCACGGAAACGGGGCGGGATCGCTTCAACAGGATCCATGATGAGATCCGCAGCCGTATCTGTCTGCTGGACTACGCGCCCGGCACGCGCCTGTCGGAAGAGACACTCGCGGCCGAGTTCGGCATCAGCCGCACCCCGTTGCGCCGGGTTCTGGCCCGGTTGGAGACCGAAGGGCTGTTGAAGTCGGTACACGGCGTTGGCACGTTCGTCACCGACGCCGAACTCGACGAACTTGCACAAACCTACAGGCTGCGGCTGGAACTGACCGAGTTGATCGGCAGGCTGGACCCGGTGACGCCCTCACCGAAGCTGATTGCCGAACTCTCGGATCTGTCGCGCCGCGCAAAGGCCTTGCGCGCGTCACCCGACCCACGCCAGTTCGCGCAGCTCGACAAGGATTTTTTTCTGGCACGCATGCAGCTGTCCGCGAACGCGCCCTTGCGCGCCATCAACGAACAGCTCTACTTTCGAACCACACGGATCTGGCTGAAGGCGGTTTTCGCTGGCCAAGTGAACCTCGTCGAGGAAATCGAACTGCTCGACCGCGAGCTGGAGACGGTTGGCCGCGCATTGGAGACGGCAGATTTACGCACCGCGGCGCTGATCCATCGGGCGCATCTGTCGATGAGTTTCGAACGCCTGCGAAATGCTCATCGTGGTGTCGAGCACATCGCAAAAGCACTGGCGGCCGATGTCTCGAACGACCCGACACCCGAACAGGTCACACCTGCTCCCTAACCCTCACTGCCCGAACGGTTATGCGACGGGGCGCGCGCTCAGAACAGGTCGTCCTGATGGCGATCGTCTTCGGCCGGACCATACATGTTGATCTCCATGCCGCAGGCGATCAGCTTTGCAATGGGCTTCTTCCAGGACATCTTCTTCTCCTCTTTCATCGGAATTGTAGCTTAGACATCAGACCCGAAATCCCGCTTCACTGCATTAAGCCGACCCTGCCATTCGGGCCGCAATGTGATTCCAAGGCCGACGGGTCATACGCTGTGCAGACCGGCCGCACCCCCATCAAAGGCGCGGCCGAGCACTCTCATTCGGGCGTGATCCTGTGGATCTCGCCTTCGTCAATGGCGGTGTAGAGACTGCCATCGGGTCCGAGGACCAGCGACCGGAAACGGCCGGCCGCCATCGGCAGATCCATCTCGGTCACATCGTTTACCGAAAGCCCGTCTTCTTCGATGTCGATGACATCGATCCGTTGACCGACAGGGGTTCCGCCGAAGCCAATCCCCATGAAACCCACGGCCATGCGGCCTTCCCAATCGCCCCATTGCTCGCCGGACAGGAACGCAACTGAGGACATTCCCTGCGACAGGCCGTTGTTCTCCCAGGCCGGCGGCATGGCATCCGGATAGGTTTCGAAGTCGGTCATCGGCATGTAGGCCGCGCGTTCTTCGGGGTCCATCGCTTCCATCTGCATGGGCTCGTAGCCGCAATAGCCGTCGGGGCACTCTCCCCGTCCCGCCATGTTCGGTCGCGGGTCCCACCCGCCATTGCCGCCCGGCACCAATGCCGTGATCTCGTCGGAATGCCAGGGGCCGTGTTCGGCCGCAATCGGCTGGCCGGTGGCCGGGTGGAAGGCAATACCCTGCACGTTGCGGTGTCCGTAGGAATAGATCCGCGGGTCGAAACCCTCGGGCGCGTCGTTGCCCTCGGCGGCATTTCCGTCGCGGTCGATACGGATTACCTTGCCCCCCAGACGGGTCGGGCTTTGCGGGACCTCGGCATTGTGGGTGTCGCCGGTGGTCAGATAGAGATAGCCATCCGGGCCGAAGCGGACACGTCCGCCATTGTGAGCACCGGGGCCACCGAAGGGCTGGTCAGTGGCCTCGGGTTTGTAGGGAACGTCCTCGATCAGATCGGTGCGGTCGTCTATTTCGGAAAAGTCGTCGCTCACCGTGAAACGCATCAGGCGGTTCGTGCCGGGCTCCGTCATGCTGGAGGTCGAGTAGACATAGACATAACGATTGTCGTCGAAGTCAGGGTCGACGGCAATGCCCATCATCCCGGCCTGCCCCTCGCAAAAGAGATCGTCGCTGCTCAACGCGTAACCGTCGGTGCCGGTCATCCCGAGAAGGTTGTTCACGTCGCCATCCGGCATGAGAACAGAAAGGCCACGGCACTTTTCGGTGAAGAACATGGTGCCGTCGTCCAGGAAAGCCATGTCCCACGGCTCCTCCAGATCGAAGAGAACCGTCTCGGAACTGAGCGTTGGCGCGTCGGCCTTGGCCGCGCCGGCCAGCAGCCCATAGGCGGAAGTCGATGCCATGGCTGCGCAAAGCATCCATGAGGTCGCGTTCTGTTTCATGTGATTCCCCTCCCGGTGGCGTGAGAACTGGTGACACAACACAACAGGACTAATTGTCGCAGGATAGGTTGCGAGGCCGTCCGGCGTCAACTTTCTTCTGTCCTGCCGTGATATCGCACCCGGCCGCCGCCCTTCAGAGCCAAAGCGCACGGGTTTCAAGAGCATGTCGCTGCTGGCGCTGAGGTTCGATTGGCTTACAGCCGGCGGGCGAGAACAGATTCAGGGTAGGCCTACCAAAGCTGCTGAGGTCTGAGCGGGGTCCGCCCAAGGTTCAGCCCATGAGCCATCCGGATCCGCGCCTCGGCGGCGTTGGCGAGCGTTTCGGCTTCGGCTAGTGCTGCCAGGAGCCGGGTGGAGGCGTGATCGGTGAGAAGCCGTGCAGCCAGCCGCGCCTCGCCCGAGTCGAGCAGGATTTCGGCGCTGCGCAGCAGATCGGGCAGGTCTTTGGCCAGCCGCGCTTCTGTTGCTCGGCAGTGATCCCAGATTTCCCCGAGGAGCGGTCCAGACTGGAACGCAAGGTGCATGAGTCGCTTTCCCGCCTGAAACGCAGAGCGCGTGACCTCGGCGCCTTGGGGGATGTGGCTGACCGTCTCGGGGTTGCGCTCCGCGTGCCGGTCGTCGAGGAAGCGCGCGCTTTCGCCGGATGTCAGGTACCGGTGGGGGCCGTATTCGGGCGGCACATCGGTCATGCCCATAAAGACCGGCACCAGCGGCGCGGTGACCGGGCCGACGGGGGCGTGCCACATGACGCGCAGGGCGTCGTGCCGCGGGTGGAGCAGGGGCACGATCTGGCCGTAGCCGGCAGTATCGCCGGTGAGCGTCTCGGTGGCGATGGACCAGACGACATCGGCAAAGCCGATCCTTTCGGGGCGGGCGGCGCGGGCGCGCATCTCGGCCTCGATCCATTTCACGCCTTCCCAGCGGCCCTTGCCGTCGCCGTAGACTTGGTTGACGTCGAAGGGGTGCGCGGGGTCGTGCCAGCCCTGTTCTTGCGCGAACCGGATGAAGTGGTCGGGAAAGCGGAAGCTGTCGTTCGGCGCGGTGGTGAGCTCGGCAACCCAGCCGGGGCGCGAGGCACGGATGGCGTCGGGTCCGAGGCGCTCGGCGACCCAGAGCCTCTGAGCGCCCGCGAACTCGATCACCACCCAGGCCTCATCGGGGTCGGCGATGATATGGGAATTGCCGCCGTAGCAGGAATACCCGTGCTC
>ERZ869909.2743-NODE-2743-length-11100-cov-4.933956_pt1 | contig 11100 bp, 9 predicted proteins | sample MGYA00520892_ERZ869909 | MGnify/ENA primary metagenome ERZ869909 (study PRJEB32215, sample SAMEA104723947) | bioreactor metagenome | biome: bioreactor; feature: anaerobic bioreactor; material: water | place: China | collected 2015-03-12 ... | reverse complement strand
CCAGAAGGTCTCTTTCGACGTCACCCAGGGCAAGAAAGGCCTCCAGGCTTCCAACATCAAGATCGTCGACTGAGTCTTCACCGACCCGGTTCGATCTGATGTGCGCTGCCGCAGGCAGCGCTGAACAGGGCCCGCGAAAGCGGGCCCTGTTTTTTTGGAATCTCTCAAGCAGTATATTCTATTATCGAATAGTTAAATCTCCACAAATATCTTTATGGAATAAGAGTCGATAGGCACAATGGGCCTTTATTTTTGATGATGGAATAACCCATGCCCCTCGACGCCTGGATCGCACTCAGTGTCGTCATCGCCGTCTTCCCGCTGATGGCCTTCACGCGGATCGGGCCAGACATGGTACTTCTCGGCGCCCTGATCCTGCTGCTGACGCTGGGGGTCATTGACAGCGGAGCGGCACTGGCCGGCTTTTCCAACAGCGGTCTGTTCACCGTGGCCTTTCTCTATGTGCTGGTGGCGAGCATTCGCGAAACCGGCGGCATCGACCTCATCATTCGCTTCGTGTTGGGGCGCCCACGCACCCAGGCCGGCGCGCGAGTGCGGCTGCTGCTACCCGTCGCGGCCCTCAGCGGCTTTCTCAACAACACCCCGGTCGTCGCCACCTATATTCCTGCCGTGCTCAGCTGGAGCCGACGGCTTCAGATTCCCTCGCACCGGCTGCTGATGCCGCTCAGCTTTGCGTCGATCCTCGGCGGGACCATCACCCTGTTCGGTACCAGCACCAACCTGGTGGTGCATGGCCTGCTGGTAGATCGCTATCCGGCCCTTGCCATGGGGCTGTTCGATATCGCCCTGGTGGGCATACCGGTAGCCGTGGTCGGCCTGGCCTATCTGCTGTTCATCGGACACCGTCTGCTGCCTCAGCGGCGCGACGCGACCCAGGCCTTCGAGAATCCCCGGGAATACACCATCGAGATGGAAGTGGACCCCGGCGGTCCCCTGGTCGACAAGACGGTGGAGGAGGCCGGGCTGCGGCATCTGCAGGAGCTGTTTCTGGTGGAGATCGAGCGCGATGGCAATATCGTCAGCGTGGTGGGGCCGGGCGAGCGGCTCAAGGCCGGCGACCGACTGGTCTTCGCCGGAACCTCGGCGGCGGCGGTGGAATTGCAGCAGATTCGTGGGCTCGTGCCGTCGCACCACGACGGGTCGAGCCTGGAGAAGGACTTCAAGGAGCGCCGCCTGGTGGAAGCGGTGGTCTCCGACCAGTGCCAGTTCGTGGGCCAGCGCATCCGCGACGGTCATTTCCGCACGCTCTACGGGGCCGCGGTGCTGGCCGTGTGTCGCGGCGGTGAGCGGGTCGCCGGCAACCTGGGGCAGGTGCGCCTGCAGCCCTCCGACGTGCTGCTGCTGGAAGCGCGCCCTCCCTTCATCGAACGCCACCGGCAGTCCCGCGACTTCCTGTTGATCAGCCAGCTCAATGGCGCGGCGCGACCGATACACGAGAAGGCCTGGCTGGCCTGGAGCATCCTGCTCGGCGTGGTGGCGCTTGCCACCTTCGGCGTGATGAGCATGATGAATGCCGCCATGCTGGGAGCCCTGCTGGTCCTGGTGACCGGTTGCTGCACGGTGGGAGCGGCAAAGCGGGGAATGGATACCCAGGTGCTGCTGACCATCGCCGCCTCCTTCGGCCTGGGAGCGGCGCTGGAGAGTTCCGGTGCCGCCGGCACGCTGGCGGGCATGGCGCTGAACCTCGCCGATGGCAATCCCTGGCTACTGCTGCTCGGCACCTATGTGCTGGTGGCGCTGCTGACCGAACTGGTGACCAACAACGCCGCGGCGGTTATCGTCTTTCCTGTGGTGATGGCCAGCGCAGAGAGCCTGGGGGTCAGCCCGATGCCCTACGTGGTTGCGGTCATGTTTGCCGCCTCGGCAAGCTTCCTCACCCCCATCGGCTACCAGACCAACCTGATGGTCTACGGCCCCGGCGGCTATCGTTTCGGCGATTACCTGCGCGTAGGTGGCTTGCTCAACCTGCTGGTGGCCGCCACGGCGGTGCCGCTGATTCCCCTGTTCTGGCCCTTTTGATCGAGTCCTTTTAGGCGGCGCCCGCTCGCGGTAAACCCGGCTTTACGTTAGGGTGTCGCTTTTCGCCCCATTCCTTAGACTGGAACCAAGCTCATGAGTAGCCACGATGAACTGATCATCGAGCCGAAGAGCGGCAAGCCCGCCGACGCCTGCGTCTTCATTCTTCACGGCCTGGGCGCCGATGGCCACGACTTCGAGCCGCTGGTACCGGCCTTGCCGCTGCCCGCCGACGCCAACGTTCGCTTCATCCTGCCCCATGCGCCTCGCCTTCCGGTGACCATCAACGGTGGCATGGTGATGCCGGCCTGGTACGACATCCTTGAGATGAGCCTTGACCGCCGCGTCGACGAGAAGCAGCTCGTGGCCTCCGCCGAGCGCATCCAGGAGTTGATCAGGGAACAGATCGACCATGGCATTGATAGCCGTCGGATCATCCTGGCCGGCTTCTCCCAAGGTGGCGCGGTGGCTTACCACGCGGCGCTCTCCTTTCCCGAGCCGCTGGGAGGGCTCCTGGCGCTCTCCACCTACTTCGCTACCGCCGATAGCGTCCCGCTGGCCGAGGCCAACCGCGACCTGCCGGCCGAAGTGCACCACGGTTCCTTCGATCCGGTGGTGCCGGAGCAGCTGGGCAAGGCGGGCTACGAGAAGCTGCTGTCGCTGGGCCACCCGGCAAACTATCGCAGCTATCCCATGGCTCATGCGCTCTGCCCCCAGCAGATCGGCGATATCGGCAAGTGGCTGAGCCAGCGACTGGCTCGCTAGGCTTGACGGAAAGCACCTGACCCTGAGGTAAAGGTGACATGACGACGTCTGCGATCAGATCGTCCCTGATCGCCTGCCTGCGCAGCAGTCGCCCCAACTTCCTGGTGCTGGCGCCCCTGTGTACCGGCCTGGCGGTGACTGCCGCCTGGTACGACGGCCTTTCGCCGGCGAGGCTCGACATCCTGCTGGTCATGCTCGCGGCGCTGCTGGCCCACGCCGCCGTCAACCTGTTCAACGAACATCACGACTACCACAGCGGGCTGGACAGCCTTACCACCCGGACGCCGTTTTCGGGGGGGAGCGGGTCGCTGCCGGAAAATCCCGGCGCAGCCGGTGGCGTGCGGGTGGCAGCCTGGGCCTGCCTGGCCGGCGTGATGGCGATCGGCGTTAGCTTCCTGTGGCAGGTGGGGGCGGTGATGCTGGCCTATGGGCTGCTGGGCCTGCTGCTGGTCGTCGCCTATACCGGCTGGTTGACCCGGCGGCCCTGGCTTTGCCTGCTGGCGCCGGGGGTGGGCTTTGGCATCCTGATGGTGGCGGGAGCCTACCAGGCGCTCACCGGCACGCTTTCGCTCACGGCGCTCGCCGCTTCGCTGGTGCCGACGCTGATGGTCAGTTCGCTGCTGCTGGTCAATCAGCTCCCCGATATCGAGCCAGACCGGCGCGTGGGGCGCGATCATCTGGCCATCCGGCTGGGCGTCCGGCGTGGGTCCCGCCTGGCAGCCGGACTGGTGCTTGCCGCCTTCGCCGTGATTCCGCTGGCCTGGCTCTACGGTGCGCTGCCCGCTGGCGCCTGGCTGATGTGGCTGGCAGCACCGGCCGCCGCCTGGCTAAGCCGAGGGCTCTGGTGCCTCCCGATCGATGTGGAGAAGGGTGACCTGGCACCGCTGCTTCCGCTGATGGGTCTCAATGTGGCGGTATTGCTGGGAAGCTTGACCCTGCTCAATGCTGGGCTCTTGCTGGCCGGCTGAGGGCCGACTCGTCCAAGGTCTGTCTCGACAGCCCGCGTCGGGCTGGGCAAGATGAGCGAATACTTTGGATGCCGTCAGGATTACGCCATGAGCACTTCCCCCTTCGCCAATCTTCCCGACTCTCAGGGCTTTTTCGGCCGTTTCGGTGGCCAGTTCATCCCGCCTGAGCTCAAGCGGGTCATGGACGAGATCGATGCCGCCTACGAAGAGATCCGCGTGCGCGAGGATTTTCAGCAGGAGCTCGCCGAGCTCTTCTCCGACTATGTCGGTCGCCCCAGCCCGATCTTTCACGCTCGCCGGCTCTCCGAGAAGCTCGGCGGAGCGCAGATCCACCTCAAGCGCGAGGATCTGAACCACACCGGCGCCCACAAGATCAATCACTGCCTGGGTGAGGCCCTGCTGGCCAAGTTCATGGGCAAGACCAAGGTGATCGCCGAAACCGGCGCCGGCCAACATGGCGTGGCATTGGCCACGGCCTGCGCCCTGGTGGGGATTCCCTGCGAGATCCACATGGGCCAGGTGGACATCGAGAAGGAGCATCCCAACGTCACCAAGATGAAGATTCTCGGCTGCAAGCTGGTGCCGGTGACCCGTGGTAGCGCGACCCTCAAGGATGCTGTGGACAGTGCCTTCGAGGAGTATCTCAAGGACCCGCAGAACACTATCTATGCCATCGGCTCGGTGGTGGGGCCCCACCCCTTTCCCAAGATGGTCCGCGATTTCCAATCGGTGATCGGCCGAGAGGCGCGCGAGCAGTTCCTGGCGCGCCATGGTCGCCTGCCGGATCATGTCACCGCCTGCGTCGGTGGCGGCTCGAATGCCATCGGCATGTTCACCGCCTTTCTGGAAGACGAGTCCGTGCATCTGGTCGGCGTGGAGCCGGCGGGCGAGGGGCTCGACACCCAGCGCCACTCGGCTACCCTGACCCTGGGCAAGCCTGGTGAGATCCACGGCATGGCCTGCTACGTGTTGGAGGATGAGGCGGGTAACCCCATGCCAGTTCACTCCATCGCCTCCGGTCTCGACTATCCCGGCGTCGGGCCGCAGCACAGCCACCTGAAGGATCTGGGGCGGGTCGATTACGAGACGGCCACCGATGCCGAATGTCTCGACGCCTTCCTGTCACTGTCGCGCGTCGAGGGGATCATCCCGGCTCTGGAGAGCGCCCATGCCGTGGCCTGGGCGATGCGGGTTGCCCCTGCTCTGCCCAAGGATCAGCATATTCTGATCAATCTCTCCGGGCGGGGCGACAAGGACGCCGACTATGTGGCGGAAAAGCTCGGGCTGTAAGCGATAGGAGGGGTAGGGATTGGCCCTTTGGGGTTGAGTCAGGCAGGATAAACCCCAAGGTTTTATCATTGAAACCTTCGCTATCAAGCTTTTGCAATCAAGCACAAGGAGACTGTGACGATGCCCGATCTTTCCGAGGATTTACGCCTTCCGGAGGCCTGTCCCAATTGTGGTAGCCACCTCTACCGCGTGTCGCAGGTGCATAATCCTGACGACAAGGTGATCTGTGCTTCCTGCAAGCATCACCTGTGTTCCTATGAAGAGGCCGTCGAGATGCTCAAGGATGGCCCAAGGAGCGAGACCGAAGCCTTGATCGAGAAGGTCGTCAACCGCAACGGTAAATAAGGCGTCATGCCGCCCATGCCGCCGCTTGACGATGTGCTGCTGGCAACGCTGCCGGTGTTGCTGGCGGCCTTTGTCCTTATTGATCGTCACCTGGTGCGCGCCTGTTCGCTATTCGTGCTGTTTGCCCTTGCCGTGGCGCTGACCTGGTGGAAGCTCGGCCTCATCTGGCTGGCGCTGCTGGAAACCCTGTTGGGAGCCGCCCTGACCGGCGCTTTCCTGTTCCACGCATTGGGCGTCGGCCTCATCAGGCGCACGCGGGCAGCTGGCGTCATTCATGGCATGGACCCCGTACCGTTGATCTGGCGGCGAGGGCTCGTCCACCTGCTACCCGTTCTGGCCCTCCTGGGCATGCTCAGCGCAGCCCTGGCCAGCCTGCCTGCCAGCGAGAGCAGCCTGGCAGCCCGCTGGAGCGGACTGGTACTGATCGGCCAGGGGCTGTGGGCCTTCGCCCTGCATACCCATCTCCTGCGTCGGCTGCTGGCGTTCAATATCACCGGCACCGGCATCTTTCTGCTGTTGATGTCGCTGGTGGCCGACACCGCGCCCGCCCTGGGCCAGGGGTTGGTGATTACCGGCCTGGCCGTGGCCTGGCTTGGTACGGCGCTGGGCGCGCTGCTGATTCGTCGTCTGGCAGCCCTGGAGCAGCGCCATGAGGCGACGCCGGCCAACGGCGGACAGGCGTCATGATCGAGCGCCTGGGCCTGGTGACAACCCAGCTACCAACGACGAGCAGTGGCGTGATGGCGCTGCTGGTCGTCTTGCTGCCGTTGCTGCTGGGCGTGCTGGGCGTTGCCGGCCGGCCCACTCGCGGCTGGCCTGTTGTCCTGGTGTCGCTGCTGGCACTGCTGGCACTGCTGCCCTTGCTGGTTCTGATGCAACTGGTCGTGACCCACGGCACCCAGGTTTGGGTGCTGGATCTCGGTGGCCTGGCACTGCACTGGCGTGCCAATGGCCTGACACTGCTGTTGCTGTTGCTGACTCAACTGCTGGTGCTGGCCAGCGCCGCCTATGCCCCGACCTATCTGCGTGCTGCGGTGCAGGCGCAGGGTAGTGGGCCGGCCTGGCTCTGGCCGCTGATGGGCTTGCTGGCGTCCAGCCTGTCGGTGATCTGGCTGGCCGCCGACCTGTTGGCCCTCTACATCGGTCTGGAATTGATGGGGCTGACGGCGGTGGGCCTTATGCTGTTGCCGGGGCGCATCGAAGCACTGACGGCCGGCGTGCGCTATCTTCTGCTCGCCCTGATCGGCTCGCTGGCCTTTCTGCTGGGGGTGGCGCTGTTGCTTGGAAACTGGGGACGGCTGGACCTGGCAGGGCTGGCCGAGGTGGTGGAGCCAGGCCCGGTACTTTGGGTGGCCATGGCGCTGCTGAGCGCCGGGCTGCTGCTCAAGGCGGCGGCCTTTCCCCTGCATGCCTGGCTGGCGCCGGTGCACGGTTCGGCATGGACGCCAGTCAGCGCCCTGCATGCCGCTCTGGTGATCAAGGCTTCGTTCTTCATCGCCCTTCAGCTGTGGCTGGTGCTCGCGCCCCAGGCGGCTGCGGCGGCCTGGGTGGTGGGCGGCATGGGGGCGGCGGCCGTGGTCTGGGGAGGGCTGCTGGCCTGGCGGGCCGATAAGCTAAAGGACGTGGTGGCCTGGTCCACGGTGTCGCAGCTGGGCTATCTGCTGATCGGTTTCCCGTTGCTCATCGGCACCGTGCCGGCGGTAGTCAGCATCGCCTGGAACGGGGTCTGGCTGCAGCTGCTTGCCCATAGCCTGGCCAAGGCCGCCATGTTCCTGGCCGTCGGCAACCTGATGCTGGCCACCGGTGAGTCGCGGGTGTCGGGCCTGGCCGGCGCCAGCCGGCGCTTCCCGCTGGCGTTGCTGAGCTTCGGGATCGCCGCAATCAGCCTGGTGGGTCTGCCGCCCAGCGCCGGCTTTACCGCCAAGTGGCTGCTGCTGCATGCGGCACTGGCCGCCGGCCAGTGGCCCTGGCTTGTGGTGCTGGCGGCGGGCACCCTGCTCAGCGCAGCCTATGTGTTCCGGGTGTTCCGCTACTCCTTCGTCGAGGATGTTGAGCTGGAAGATTACCAGACGGTACCCCTGAGGATGGATCTGATCGCCCTGGTCCTGGCGCTTGCCTCGCTGCTGCTGGGCCTGACGGCGACGTGGCCGCTGGCGCTGCTTCAGATCGTGGGAGGTGCGCCATGAGCCAGGCATGGCTGCCGCTGGTTACCCTGGCCACCTCTCTGCTGGTGGCGCCGCTGATCCTGCTCCTGCCGGAACGGGCCTGGCGCGCGCGCGCGGTGCTCAACCTCTCGGCGGCGCTGCTCAAGCTGGTGCTGGTGGGGCTGATGGTGGTGGGGCTCTATCAGGGACGAGAGTTCGCCTTCGGCTTCACCGTGGTCCCGGGCGTCGAGTTCCTGCTCCGGGTCGATGCCCTGGGGATGATGTTTGCCGGCCTGTCGTCGCTGCTGTGGTTGGCCACGACGGTCTACGCCATCGGCTACCTGGAGGACTCCCCCAATCGCAAGCGTTTCTTCGCCTTCTTCAGCCTCTGCGTGGCCAGCACCATCGGCATTGCACTGGCCGGTAACTTGTTCACTTTCCTGCTGTTCTATGAACTGCTGACGCTCTCCACCTACCCGCTGGTGGTGCACCGGGGACACCCGGCGGCACTGGCTGCCGGTACCGTCTACCTGCGCTATACCTTGTCTGGCGGCCTGGTGCTGCTGCTTGGGATCGTGGGGCTGCATGCGCTGGTGGGGGACGTCACCTTCGGTGAGCGCGAGATGCTGCGCGACCTGGGGCCGGCGTATCATCCGCTGCTGATCGGGCTGTTCCTGGTGCTACTGCTGGGGCTTGGAGTCAAGGCCGCCCTGGTACCGCTGCACGGCTGGCTGCCGCGGGCCATGGTGGCGCCGGCGCCGGTCAGCGCGCTGCTGCATGCGGTGGCGGTGGTCAAGGCGGGCGCCTTCGGCATCGTACGCCTGGTGTACGACGTCTATGGCATCCAGCTTACCTTCGAGCTAGGCCTGCTCACCCTGCTCACGGCGCTGTCGGTCTTCACCATTCTCTACGCATCGATTCGTGCCCTGGCGCAGCAGGAGCTGAAGCCACGGCTGGCCTACTCCACCATCAGCCAGGTCTCCTACATCGTGCTTGGCATCAGCCTGTTCGGTCCCTTCGGTACCATCGCCGGGTTGGCCCACCTCATGCACCAGGGCCTGATGAAGGTGACGCTGTTCTACTGTGCCGGTAACTACGCCGAGGAGCTGGGCATTCACCGCATCGACGAACTCGACGGGGCAGGGCGGCGCATGCCGCTGACCAGCCTGGCCTTCACCGTCGGCGCGTTGGGGATGATCGGGCTGCCGCCGGTGGCCGGCTTCATCAGCAAGTGGTATCTGGGGGTTGGAGCCGTGCAGGCCGGCATGCCCTGGGTCATCGCCGTCCTCGTGGCCAGCAGCCTGCTCAACGCGGCCTACTTCCTGCCGATCCTGCACCGGCTATGGTTTCGTGCCGGGCCAGAGCACGGCAAGGGGCAGTGGCCCGAAGAGCGTCGACTGGGACGCTTCGAGACCAGCAGCTGGCTGCTGTGGCCGACTCTCGCCACGGCGCTGTTCAGTCTTCTGGCGGGGCTGCTGGCCGGGCTGCCTTTCAGTCCGCTGGACCTGGCAACGCTCGTGGCCACGGAGGAGTACCTGCCATGACCGCGACGCTGCTGCTGATCCTGGCCATTCTCTGGCCCTTTGTACTGATGCTGCGCAGCCCGCTCAGGCTGATGACGGAGCAGGATGCGCTGTGGCGGCCCGGCCCCCGGCCGAAGCTGCTGGATGGCTGGTGGGCCTCGGCTCCGCTGCCGGCCCTGGCGTTGGCGCTGTGGCCGGGGGACGCGACGCTGCTGATGGAAGGGTGGCTGCTCGGCGGCGTGTGGCAGCTCGACGAGGCCCGTCGGCCCTGGCTGCTTTTCAGCACCTTGCTGTGGGGGTTGGCCGGTATCTATGCCCGCGGGTACCTGATTGCCGAACAGCAGGCCGCCGAGGCCGGCGATGGCGACACATTTCGTCGCCTGACGGGCTTCGCCCTGCTCTGGCCGCTGACGCTTGCCGGCAATCTGCTGCTGCTGCTCGCCGAGGATATTCCCAGCTTCTACCTGGGCTTCGCGGTGATGACCTTTGCTGCCTACGGCCTGGTGGTCCACGCCGACAACCGCGACGCCCACCTGGGGGGGCGAGCCTACCTGATCATGGCGCTGTTCGGCGAAGCGCTGATCCTGGGTGGTTTGCTTTGGGCGGCGGGCAGTGCGGAAACGCTGACCCTTACCGGCCTTCGCGAGGGCATCGCCGGCGCCGAACAGGGCGCCTGGATGGCAACGGTGCTGTGGCTGGGGTTCGGCGTCAAGGCCGGGGTGGTGGGGCTGCACGTATGGTTGCCGCTGGCCCATCCGGTGGCCCCGACGCCGGCCAGTGCGGTACTCAGCGGCGTGATGATCAAGGCCGGCCTTGTTGGCTGGCTCAGCGTGCTGCCGCTGGGCGACCCCGCTGCCGGGCTCGAGGCGCCGGGGCAACTGGTGATCGTGCTGGGGCTGACGGGAGCACTGGGCGCGGCACTGTTCGGCATTACCCAGCGTCACCCCAAGGCGGTGCTGGCCTACTCCAGCGTCAGCCAGATGGGCATGCTCACCACCCTGGTGGGCGTCGGCCTGCTGGAGCCGTCCCTGTGGCCGACGCTGTCGGTGGCAGTGGTGCTTTTCGCCGCACACCACGGCATGACCAAGGGAGCGCTGTTCCTGGGCATCGGCATCAGCGAACACCCGCCCAGGCTACCGGCCTGGCTGCTGTGGCCGTTGCTGGCGCTACCGGCGCTCTCGCTGACGGGCGCCCTGGCTTCCGGCCTGGCCAGCAAGTGGGCGTTCAAGGATGTGCTCTACGAGGGTGGCCATGGCGCCCTGGTCACCTGGTTGAGCCTGGCCGCCGTTGGCACCACGCTGCTGATGACCCGGGCACTGTGGCGGCAGTGGTGCGAGCGGGGGCACAACCTCATACCCTGGCGTGGAACCATGCCGCTGGCCTGGCTGCTTGCGATCGTGGCTGCGATGAGTGTGCCGCTATGGCTGCCCGTGGCCGGTGGCGTCGACGCACCATGGCCGCCGCCCGACGAGTTGCCCGGCCTGCTATGGCCGGTGGGGGCCGGCCTGGCGCTGGCTGGCCTGGGTCTCTACTGGCTGGTGGATATCACCCGGCGGCGGCGTGTCGTATGGCGGCTGATGCCGGGCGATCTCTGGTGGCTCTATACCGTACTGGCACGCTATCTGGGCGCAGGCCTGACATCGTTTGCCGATGGTCTTGAAAGACGCGGCTCAGGCCTGCGAGCAAGGCTGGTAGCACGGGAAAGAAGGGCGATAGCATGGGTCGACGGGCTGACGCGCCACGAGCGACGCTTCCGGCAGCTGGCCGTGCCGCTGATGATCGGTGTGGCAGTGCTGCTGTTGCTGGGGTTCTGGCTGGAGTAGGCAGCGAGCCTTCTCCAGCCAGGGGGGCAGGGTGTCAGAGCAGCTCTTCGCCGGCGAGTGCCAGCCGCGAGCGTTCAACGCTTCTCAGGGTGACATGGCTGGCATGGGCCCAGTTGCTGAACCGCTGGACCACCGCCGCCATGCCGCAGGTGTTGGCGGTGAGGTAGGGGGTGTCGATCTGGCCGACGTTGCCCAGGCAGACGAT
>ERZ869909.2742-NODE-2742-length-11104-cov-5.765666_pt1 | contig 11104 bp, 12 predicted proteins | sample MGYA00520892_ERZ869909 | MGnify/ENA primary metagenome ERZ869909 (study PRJEB32215, sample SAMEA104723947) | bioreactor metagenome | biome: bioreactor; feature: anaerobic bioreactor; material: water | place: China | collected 2015-03-12 ... | reverse complement strand
CATCATTTCGCGACCGACGTTACCGGTCGCACCCACGACAGCGACTTTATATCCCATGATTTTCAGGTCCTTTTCCGCCCGATCGGAAATTTCCGACCGGCGGCGTTGACTTACGCGCCGAAGCCCCGTCTTTCAAGATTCTTTCGAAGCCCCGCACCTGGAACCTTTGGCTGCACAGAGCCCACATCACCAACACAGACGCGCGGGGCACGCCCCCCGTCTTTGACAGCCGGGACCGCATCATTCTAGCTCAGGGCACAAGCCCCGGATCGGAAAGCCAGACTTGCCGCCACCGCCTCATACTCCCACCGAAACGACACCCGACACCGCGCGGATGCCATGGCCCGACGGCATCACGCCGACCGACGAATACCGCACCGCACTCGACTTCCTCGCCGACGCGCACGAGGGCCATCTGTTCGTCACCGGCCGCGCCGGCACCGGAAAATCGACGCTGCTGAGAGCCCTTCAAGGGACGCTGGCCGCCGAGATCGTCGTCGTCGCCCCCACCGGCCTCGCCGCCGTCAACGTCGGCGGCCAGACCATCCATTCGTTTTTCGGTCTTCCCCCGCGCCTCCTGCGATCGGACGACATCCGCCGCAGCCGCAACGGCCAGGTCATGCGCAAGCTCGATTTTCTCGTCATCGACGAGGTGTCGATGGTGCGCTCGGACCTGATGTGGGCCATCGATCAGTCGCTCCGCATCAACCGCGGCCGCCCCAGGGAACCGTTCGGCGGCGTCCGCCTCGTGCTCTTCGGCGACTTGCATCAGCTCCCGCCCGTGGTTCAGGAGGCTGAGGTCGCAACCCATCTGGAGCAGGAATTCGGCGGCCCGTTCTTCTTTTCCGTCCCAGCGCTGGCCGAAGGGCCGGGCACGGCCCGCCTCGAGCTCACGCAGGTGTTCCGCCAAAGCGATGAGGCATTGATCTCGGTGCTGAACCGGATCCGCGACGGCGAGGTCGACGAGGACGACCTGGCAGGGCTCAACGCGCGCGTCGCTCCGATCCGCACCCTCGGCGAGGGAGAAAAATTCGTCATCCTGACGCCGACGAACGCCGCGGCCCACCGCATCAACGCCGCCTACCTCGACGCGCTCCCGGGCTACGCCCGCACCTATGAGGCCGGCATCACCGGGGATTTCACGAACGCCTCGCACCCGACGGACAGCGCCCTCACCTTGAAACCCGGCGCCAAAGTCATCCTGCTGCGCAACGACCCCGAGCGCCGCTGGGTCAACGGCACCATCGCGCGCATTTCCCGCCTGGAAGACAAAAAGGTGATGATCGAGGTCGCCGGCCGCGAGCACGAGCTGGAGCCTGTGAGCTGGGAGCAACGCCGCTACGCCTACGACAAGGAGCAGGAGAAGATCGTCGGCACCGTCGCCGGAACCTTCAAGCAGTATCCCGTCCGCCTCGCCTGGGCGCTGACCATCCACAAGGCTCAGGGCCTGACCCTCGACAACGTCTACATCGACCTCGGACGGGGAACTTTCGCCCACGGACAGGCCTATGTCGCTTTGTCGCGCTGCCGCTCTCTGGAGGGTTTGGCGCTCGCCCGCCCCCTGACGCCCCGCGACATTCTGTTCGATCGCTCGGCCCTCGGATACCGGGACCGGTTCGCCGCCCTTTAGATAAGGATATGGCCTGGCTTGTTTTTCTCGCAATTGCGAAATGTGATCACGAATCGTTGACGCCGACCGTCCACGGATGGCCCCTGATTAACCTCGCCAACATTGGGAAAAACACCTGCAGACGCAGAGCAGCATTTTTATGTTGCAGTGCAAAAATATTCTGCTACTGTCCCCATCGTCACATCGGGCGGCGCACGCTGTTATGGGCGGGGCGCCCCGCGTTGGATTACCAGCCGAATACCCACGATTTCTTCCGATAGGAGCACCGCCATGAACGACTTTACGCGCCAGACCCAAGAGTTCTTTTCCGCTGCCAAGGACGCCCGCATCCCCGAGCAGGTCCAGGCCCTCGCCGAGGACAGCGTCTCGAAGGTCCGCGAGACCTACGGCAAGCTGAACACCGTCGCCAAGGACAACGCCAAGGCATTCGAGGAAGCGACCGTCGCTGCCTTCGCCGGCGCCAAGTCGATCGGAGAGAAGGTTCTGAAGAACACCGAAGCCAACACCGAGGCCGTGTTCGACGCCGCGGAATCGTTCGCCCGCGCGAAGACGTTCCCCGAGCTGATCCAGCTTCAGACGGCTTTCGTCCAGCAGCAGTTCAAGGCTGCCGGCGCCCAGTCGAAGGAGCTGTTCGAGCTTTCGACCAAGGTTGCCCAGCAGACGTTCGAGACCTTCAACACGGCCGCGACCAAGTCCTTCGAGCAGATCAAGAAGGCGAGCTAACAGACCATGATCGCTTCGGCTCCCTTCAGTCCGAAGCGTGAATTATCGGTCTGATCCAGGAGCTCCGCGTTCGCGCAATCGGCGCCCGGCGAGTCCCCTCGCCGGGCGTTTTGTTTTGCTTGCTATTTTTTTGCAGGCGTTGCGGCCGCGAGCCTTACACGCACCGAAATCCGCGCTATAATGGCCCAATGTTAGGGTCGCGTTCCGATATCAAGGTTCGTAAGGGTAAGCTCGCCGACGCCCAGTCCGTCGCCGAAGCATTTCGCCAGTCCTGGACGCAGGCCTACCGCGGCGTCATCCCGCATGCCCATCTCGAAAACATGATCCGCCGGCGCGGCACCGATTGGTGGTCGAACGTCATCAAGAGCGGCGACAGCCTGATCGTGATCGAGAATGCCGGTGCCATCGCCGGCTATGCGACATTGGGGTTTTCCCGCACACGCGGCCCATACCAGGGCGAGATCTACGAACTCTACATTGCCCCCGTCTACCAGGGGCTCGGCCTCGGCGAGCACCTGTTCGAGGCATGCCGCCACGGTCTCGACCAACGGCGTCTCAAGGGGCTCATCGTCTGGGCCTTGGCTGAAAATACCCGCGCCACGGATTTCTATTGGCGCCGCGGCGGCCGCCCGGTGAAACAGGCCTTCGAAAACATCGGCGGTGAAAAGCTCGAGAAAATCGCCTTCGCTTGGCCCTCCTGAGCGAGCCTCCTGCCAGCCCTCGACCGAGGCGCGCCATGGCAGCGCCGCCCCACAGATGAGGGGCTGCTCTTAACATCTTAATTAGTAAGAGATTTTATTGCAGCGCTGAACAGAAACAGGCGCATCGTCCCTCACCACAGCTCAGGGTTCTTAACCTCGGGAATGACGCTGCCGCGCGCTGCTTCCCTCATCGTGTCATAATCAGGACGTCGCCGGATTGTCCCGCTCGTCACCCCATCCCTTCGTTCCGAACGCGTTCCCAGTTGACAAGCCCCGATCGGCGGAAGGGCCGCACTTCCGTTCACCCCCTGCGGTTGCTATATCGGCGCGCAACTGAGCCCGTCGTGCTTCCCCGCGAAGCGCGGCAAACCTGAAGACCAGGGCGTGATGAGCGACATCAAAATCGCCGTGACGGGTGCCGCAGGCCGTATGGGCCGCGAGCTCGTGCGTATCATTGCCGAAACCCAAGGCGTGGCCCTGAGTGGCGCGACCGAACCCGCAGGCTCGCCGCACATCGGTACGGACGCCGGGACGCTCGCGGGCCTTCCTCCCTCGGGCATTGCCATAACGTCCGATCCCGCCGCAATCGTCGCCGCAAGCGATGCAATCATCGACTTCACCGCGCCTGCGGCCACCGTCGAGATGGCCACCCTCGCGGCCAAGGCCGGCATCGTCCATGTCATCGGCACCACAGGTCTCGGCGAAAGCGATGAAGCCGCCATCGAAGCCGCCGCCCGCCATGCTACGGTCATCAAGGCGGGCAACATGAGCCTCGGCGTCAACCTGCTGACCGCCGTAACGCGGCGCATTGCCGAAGCTCTCGATGCGGACTTCGATATCGAGATCGTCGAGATGCACCATCGCCAGAAGGTGGATGCGCCGTCCGGCACGGCTTTGATGTTGGGGAAGGCAGCGGCCGAAGGGCGCGGGATCGAACTCACCTCCGCAAGCGTTAGAACAAGGGACGGGCATACTGGGCCGCGCCGGCGTGGCGACATCGGATTCGCGACGCTGCGTGGGGGGAGCGTGATCGGAGACCATACGGTTGTTTTCGCGGGCGACGGCGAGCGGATCGAGATCACGCATCGCGCGGGCGACCGCAGCATTTTCGCGCGCGGTGCCGTCAAGGCTGCCGTCTGGGGCCGGGACAAAGGTCCGGGTCTTTTCAATATGAGCGATGTATTAGGGCTTTAAGCAACAATGTCGACGCTTGAGAGAACCAAACGGACAGGCACTATGACCAACAAGCTCGTGCTCGTGCGCCATGGCGAGAGCGAGTGGAACAAGAAGAACATCTTCACCGGCATCCGCAATCCCGACCTGACCGACAAAGGTCTGATCGAAGCCGTCTGGGCCGGTCGCGTCCTGAAGGCCGAGGGTCTGCGTTTCGACATTGCCTTCACGAGCAAACTGAAGCGCGCCCAGCACACGCTCGACATCATCCTGGGTGAGATTGGCGGCGAGACACCGCCGGTCGTCGAGGATGCGGCGATCAACGAGCGCGACTACGGCGAGCTTTCCGGCCTCAACAAGGATCAGGCCCGCGACCGCTGGGGCGAGGAGCAGGTGCTCGAATGGCGCCGCAGCTTCGACTCGCCCCCTCCGGGTGGCGAAAGCCTCAAGGACACCGCCGAGCGCGTGCTCCCCTTCTACCGCGAGAACATCTGGCCTCACGTGGCGGCCGGAAAGAACGTTCTCGTCGTCGCGCACGGCAATTCGCTCCGTGCCCTCATCATGTCTCTCGAAAAGCTCTCCGGCGAGGAAATCCTCGACCGCGAGCTGGCGACAGCGGCACCGCAGGTCTATCGTCTCGACGAGACGGGCGACGTTGCGGAATACCGCGAGCTCGTCCGCTCGGAGGGCCGGGATGATGGCATCTGACGACTCGGTCAAAGGCGACACCGAGGGCACACGTACACGTGACCGCTGGATCGGCGTCTACATCGGCGTGCTTGCCGTCGTGCTCGCGATCTGCGCCATGGGCGGCGCCAACGCCGCCAAGGAAGCGAACCACAGCAACATCGAAGCGACGAACATCTGGGGCTTCTTCCAGGCCAAGAACATGCGCCGCCATGTGCTGCGCCTCCAGGTGGACGAGCTTGAGCTGCAGCTCGCCTCGGACGCCGTGACGCCGCCGCTGCGCGCCGCGATCGAAGCCAAGGTCGCGTCCTATAAGGCGCTCGACAAGCAGCTCACGTCAGACCCGGAAAGCAACGAGGGCCTCGATGAGCTGTTTCACCGAGGCAAGGCCTTGGAGGCGGCCCGCGACATCGCGGCCAGCCGCGATCCCTACTTCGACTGGGGTGAGGCACTCCTCCAGATCGCCATTGTTCTCGCGGGCGTCGCCATCATTTCGGGCGGCTCGATGCTGATCGTGCTGAGCGCGCTTGTCGGTCTTGGCGGCCTCGCCATGACCCTCAACGGATTTACCCTGCTCCTGCACCTCCCCTTCATCGCCTGAGGCGCTTCGTCGTCGAGGAGATCGTGCAGGGCGCCCGCTCGACAGCAAGCGGATGAGGGGGCGGCGCCGCTTGCCGGACGCCTGCCGGCGCGCTAAACCGCGCCAGCATTTTCTTTCCTTGAACGGACACCCCGATATGACCACGCACAAGCTGCTCCTGCTCCCGGGCGACGGCATCGGCCTCGAGACCATGGCCGAGGTCGAGCGCATCATCGCCTTCTTCAACGGTCAGGGCGGCCAACACACGTTTGAAACGGAAAGCGATCTCGTCGGCGGCGCGGCCTATGATGCGCACGGGGTGGCCGTCACCGACGCCTGCGTGGCCAAGGCCAAGGCCGCCGACGCCGTCATCTTCGGCGCGGTCGGCGGTCCGAAGTGGGCGGACGCCCCGTATGCCCAGCGCCCCGAAGCGGGCTTGCTCCGCCTGCGCAAGGATCTCGACCTCTTCGCCAACCTTCGCCCGGCCATCTGCTACCCCGCGCTCGCGGACGCCTCGTCGCTGAAGCGCGAGCTGGTCGAAGGCCTCGACATCATGATCGTGCGCGAGCTGACCGGTGGCGTCTACTTCGGCGAGCCGAAGGAGATCGTGACGATGGAAGACGGCGGCAAGCGCGCCGTCGACACGCAGCTTTACACGACACGCGAAATCGACCGGATCGCGAAAGTCGCGTTCGACCTCGCCCGCAAGCGCGGCAACAAGGTCCATTCCGCCGAGAAGCACAACGTCATGAAAACCGGCGTGCTCTGGAAGGAGGTCGTCACCGAGACGCACAAGTCCTACGCGCCCGACGTCGAGCTTCATCACATCCTGGCCGACAACTGCGCCATGCAGCTCGTGCGCAACCCCAAGCAGTTCGACGTCATCGTCACCGACAATCTGTTCGGCGACGTGCTCTCCGACGAAGCCGCGATGGCCACGGGCTCGCTCGGCATGTTGCCGTCCGCTTCGCTCGGCGCTGCCGACGAGACGACCGGTAAGCGCATGGCGCTTTACGAGCCCGTGCACGGCTCCGCGCCCGATATCGCCGGCAAAAATCTCGCCAATCCGATTGCAACCATCGCAAGCTTCGGCATGGCGCTCCGCTACTCGTGCGGCATGACCGAGGAAGCCGACCTCATCGACGCCGCCATCGCCGGTGTCCTCGCCGACGGTCTGCGCACCGGCGACATCATGCAGCCCGGCATGACGCAGGTCGGGACAAACGACATGGGCGCCGCCATCGTGAAGAAGCTCGAAGCGCTATCCGCACAATAAGTGATACGTCGGCGACCATTCCTTTAGGCAGCGGAGACTGCATCGCTTTGCGAAGGAGCCGACTTCATATTTGCCGGAGCAGCTGCTTTTGCAGCAGGCTCGGTGAAGAACGACATTCTTGGGTGAGGTTTCACGCGGAACATTCAAGACGGAGCCGTTGGGACCTTCATCGATCCAGCAGAAATAACCACCATCGTCATCGCGAACTCGACAAAGTAATTCATGTCCGGGTCTCCAGTTCGACGAGTCCCGCCAGGACGCGTAGAAAATCTGGACTGTGTGCCTCGGTGATATGACGTTGGTTCCAAAGCCCGGACCGTGCCACCAAGGGTCGATCCGACGACAATCCCAGCCAGTTTATTGAAGGCGGATCGAGTGCGGGCCGCCCGAAGTTGCTCAGAAGCGCAATGGCGTTCCGCTCGATCAGGCCGCGTAAGCTGCCCGGTCCCGGTTCATCCTCGACTCCGAGCCGCATGAACGTCAGGCGCGACAGATAATTCGACACGGCCTGTTCCACGGGTCGTTCGGCGGACAAGAGAGAAGATTTTTCGACATTCATGACGTCGCTCGCTTTGCCCGGATCACTTTTGACACCCCAGGACGGACAAATGGTCGCCTCACCTCGTGTAAGGAGGGCCTGTCCTACAAGCAGGCGAAAAATAGAGCCTCGATGATTTCCACCGCCTGAGCGATCTCCGCGATGCTGTGAAAGGCGTCCCCGCAAAGTTGATCGCGATCCAGCTTTGAGGGCGTGCGTACCGACTCTTACGATGCGTGGACCTTCGCCACTATCGCGCCGCTGCTCATTGTCATCGAAAAAGAAATAGACGCCGCGGCCGGGCCAGCTTCGACCTTTCAGATCGGAAAAGCGCATCCGCCCGCCGAGCCGATCGGATAGGAGATCGATCAAAGCGTAGAAGCTCACAAGGTCAGCAAGCCGGTTCATGATCGTCCGGCGAGCCAAGCCAATTGCTCGCCCCGACGGAGATGCTCCATTGGCACCTCGACCGTTATCCCCGCCGCCGCGAGCTTCGGCACTAAAAACTCGCGATAGCGAAGCCCAGCGAATATCACCACGCGCCTGAGATCAGGTTCCGCTCGAACAAGGGCATCGAAAACCCGATCCGCCCAGCCACGCCGTTCTGCGACACCGCAGCGATTGAGAGTGAAATCGTAAGGAGCGATTACGGATCGCGGCTCGACCAGCCCGTACAGCGCCGAAAGAATATACCAGCCCTTGCGATGACGCTCGGCAATACCACGCACACCGGCAAACCATGTGGATGTATACAAATCACGAGCCGCCGACTCGCGTTCTCTTTTCGACTTGACGCAGGAAACTAGAGCGACCGCGTCTGTAAAATCGGTCTCCCGCTCTGGCGGAGGAGATTTGGCGACGACCGCCACCCGTTGCTCCGCCACGGCCGAAAGCGAGCTGGCATTGATCGCAAACCGGAACCTGGCGTTCGAGCCTTGAGACGGCCCGGTCCGCGCAATCGTCGTCACTCCAGCGTAAGTCTCGAATTTCCTACTGCCGATGGCACTGCACACCGCAGGCATCGCGTTTGCCAAGTGCATGCCGCTATGAATGTCTCCCGCACGGATTTCGATCTCTGGAAGATTTCGCGTGCGTGCAGGGATAATAATTGTCTCAACGACAAAGGCTCGGATGCGATCCGCTTGTCCCACGCTGCCCTCTTTGCATTCAAAGAATCAGTCGTCACACGATTAGGGGATCACATTCGCTCTCTCCTGAAAATATCCACACTCTTCCAGGCAGACTGGAAAGCCGAACGATAGACACAAGAAAAGCGGCCCTCCCGCCAAAGAGGGCCGCTTTTCTTTTTGTATTCGCCGTAAGAAACTAAGCGAGCGCTTAGTCCTTGATGATCGCGAAAACCTTGAAGTCCTTGTCGAGACGGAAGTCGTACTGACCGGCCTTGCACTTCACGTCCTCGGCCTCGAACACACCCGTGCCCTCGGTTTCCTTCTCGTAGGTGCCGCCCTCGCAGCCCCACTCGGCAACAGCCGCCTTGATCTTCTCGATCTCGTCCGCGGTCGGCTCGTCGTCGGCCATTGCAACGGACGAACCGAAAGCCATCATCACAGCAGCGGCGATAGCAAACGTGCGCTTCATGGTGTCCTCCTTATGAAGCAGGTAGGGAATACTTCCATATCTCGTTGCCGCGTCGCAGCATGTCTAGAGGGAATTATTCCCGATTTAGGTCGGGAATTGCCAACTCTCCCTCCGAAAAGCAATAAATTTTCGTATTTGCCCCCGGAGGAGCCGAAACGGCTGCTCCAGGAGGGCGATTATGCCGCACTGCACACTCAGCCGGCGCACCGATTCGCAGGCCGTGCTCAGACTTTGCGCAGCGCGACCGTGCTCACGCTGTGATCCTCGCCCTTGCGCAGGATGAGCCGGGCCCGCGGCCGTGTCGGCAGTATGTTCTCGATCAGGTTCTTGAGGTTGATATTGCGCCAGATCTCGAGCGAGCGGGCGATCGCATTATCGTGCGTCAGCGTCACATACCGATGAAAGAATGCGGCAGGATCGCGAAACGCGGTGCTCCTCAGGCGCATGAAGCGCTCCACGTACCACGTCTGGATGATCTCGGGATCCGCATCGATGAAGATCGAGAAATCGATGAAATCCGAAACGAACGGCTCCGATACGCTGCCGCGTTCGAGCGTCACCGGCTGCAGCACGTTGAGGCCCTCCACGATGAGAATGTCGGGCCGCTCGATCAGCATCATCTGACCCGGCATGATGTCGTAGTGGAAGTGCGAATAGACGGGCGCTTCGATCCGCCCCTTTCCGCTTTTGACGTCCGCCAGGAAGTTGATCAGCCGCGCGGTGTCGAAGCTTTCCGGAAACCCTTTGCGGTCCATCAGCCCGCGCGCTTCGAGCTCCCGGTTCGGCAGCAGAAAGCCGTCCGTCGTGATGAGATCGACTTTCGGATGGTCCGGCCAGCGTGCGAGCAGCGCTTTCAGCACGCGCGCCGTCGTACTCTTCCCGACCGCAACCGACCCCGCCACACCGATGATGAAAGGCACACGGCAATCGGTGCGGCCGAGAAAGGTCGAGCTCACCGAATGCAGCTTCTGCGCGGCCGCCACGTAGAGATTGAGCAGGCGGGAGAGCGGCAGATAGATCGTCTCGACCTCTTCCACCGAAAGCTCGTCCAAAAGACCCGACAGCTCTTCGAGCTCGTCCGCGTCCAGCGTCATCGGCGTATCGGCACGCAGCCGCGCCCACTGCTCACGCGTAAAGACCCGATAGGGTGAGAATTGCAGTTCGGGTGCCTGCGCCCCGATGAGCTCGGTGCAGAACGGGTTCCGGCCCGCCACCGGCGCTTCGGCCATCTTGCTCATGGGGCACACCCGGAAGCCTAACCGGCCTCTCCTTTCGCATCGCGAGATGCCTTTTCCGCGAGTCCCGACTGCGCCGTGCGGCCTTCGAGCACGGCGAACACGTCGTCGAGCGCAATGCCCCGCACTTCGAGCAGAACCAGGAGATGATAAAGGAGATCGGCCGCTTCCGCACGCAGCGCGTCATCGTCTTGATGAACGCCCGCGATCACCGTTTCGACGGCTTCCTCGCCGAGTTTCTTGGCACAGCGCTCAGGCCCGCCGTCGAGCAACTGGCGCGTATAGGAGCGATCGGAAGCTTCCGCACGCCTGGCCTGGATTGTCGCCGCCAGGCGAAAGAGAACGTCTCTGCTCATCGAACCGACCTTCGAGACCGTATGGCATGGCACCCGTGCCTTACGCCCCAAAAGGACGCCCGACGCGAAAGAGAGCATCTCGCGTTCGGTAGAAAGACGGAAGTGCCATAAGCGCCAAGGTCACTCGTGTCCAGCATTCGCGCTGTCACGCGCTTAACGGGCGCACCGATCAGCCGCCGGACGTTCCCACCAGACGCAAGCGGATATAGTCGAGCTGATCGAAGTTGCCGTACTTGATCACGAGGTTTCCGCTCTCGCCGGAACCTCGCTTCACCTCGACCTTGAGCCCCAGGGTGTCCGCAAGCTCCTTTTCGAAGGCTTTCGTATCGGGGTCCTTCTCCCGCGCTTTGCGAAGCCCGCTCGACCCCGGCTGGCCGATCGGCCCGGTCTGGGCCAGCGCCTCCGCCTCACGCACGTTGAGGCCCTGCTCCACGATCCGTTGCGCGAGCGCTTCGGCATCCGCACGCCCCACGAGCGCGCGCGCGTGCCCGGCGGTCAGCCGGCCGTCCAGAACATAGGCTTGGATCGATTCAGGAAGTTTCAGTAGTCTCAAGGTGTTGGCGACGTGGCTTCGACTCTTTCCGATGATCTCGGAAACCTGCTCCT
>ERZ869909.2741-NODE-2741-length-11106-cov-2.958564_pt1 | contig 11106 bp, 7 predicted proteins | sample MGYA00520892_ERZ869909 | MGnify/ENA primary metagenome ERZ869909 (study PRJEB32215, sample SAMEA104723947) | bioreactor metagenome | biome: bioreactor; feature: anaerobic bioreactor; material: water | place: China | collected 2015-03-12 ... | reverse complement strand
TGCAGATTTTTCTTTGAATGTTCGGCACATATCAACTAGTGATGACTACGATGCCGCGGTAAACCGATTGCATCAAGATGGCCTAATAGATATCGATATTGATGCCGATTATTTCCGCCGATACATCAATGACGAAATCAAATATTACGAAGATGGGAATTGGGTTAGATTGAGTGAGCGGAGGATAAATCAGGTTGCAGCCATTGACTCATCTCCGCCCGTGCTCAATCAATCTGCTGCACCAGTTCTTGAATAAAGGTCTCAATATAGCGGATGTTGGCTTCTTTGGTGTCCAAGAACGGGTTCAGCAATACCATTCGTAATAGGACCAGCTCTCCGGTGTCCCAGTCGGCATCCCAAGTCTGTCCAAAATCTACGAGTAACCGACTGTAGGATTCCATGTCGAGGGTGGTTTTCGATATGAAGAAGCTCTCTTTAGCGTTCTGATTGGAGTATCTTGTCTGATGATCATGTGATGTATTTTGTCCCGTATGATCAGTGTTTCGTTGATTTTTGTTTTTCGAAGTCTCCAGTTTATTCTTTGAACCTGTGGAGAAGTGTTCATAAATCTTGCGGGTACGTTCGTTGGTATGGGATACTTTCTCCCCTTTTCTCGCCACACAGTAGGTAACGATGTTGGTATCACCGGCTCGGTTGACTCGTATGTCCGGATGTGCTTCCATCAGTCCGAATCCCAATTTCCTGGCGGCAAGGACAGTACGTTCAAGAATTCGGCCATACCCCAGACGATCGAATCCTATGACTCTGGAAGTAAGCCAGGTCGAGACCGCTCCGGCAGCCGAACGGGATCCTTCTAAGGTAGATACTCCGACATCGGTGCCGGGACGGAAGTCAATGTACGGTGCGTGCACCGTTGTATGCTGGTATTCCCGTCGATCGCCACATAAAAAAGCTCCGGAAGCGTATGGAACAAATCCCAGTTTGTGGGGATCGATGGTCACAGAGTTCACGTATCCTATCGTTCGAAGGGCGCGACGGACCGATGACTCCAAAATTTTGTCGGTTTTGTCATGTTTCAATGTGGCAAAAAATCCGCCATAGGCTGCGTCCACATGATGCCAGATGTCGAGACTATGGTCACGTTCACAAGTATCCAGAATCTCCTGGATTTCATCGATGGGATCGACTTCACCTAACTCTGTGGTCCCAGCCACCGAGACTACAATCATGATGGGACGTCCCGCGGTTTGTGCTTCTCTAATGCGCTCGCTCAATGCAGAAGGATCCAACTTGCCTTTCTCGTCCGTCTCGACCTGCCAGAATGCTTCGTCTCCGAGTCCCAGTACCTCCGACGCCTTGTTCCATGAATAGTGTTTGTTGCCCGGGACCAGCATGACCGGTCCACGATATACCTCCCTAAACACATTCGACAAACAATTCGCCACATCCATCGGATTTCCAGTCAGTAAATGAAAACTTTTGAGTCTGGCTTCGAGGTCGTCAGGGAATTGGGCGGACAACCGACCAAAGAGCTCGTCATATGTATGCCAGCCCATATGAGCAGCCTCAAAGAGACTTCCGTCATAGATCTTATGCTTGCGACCCAACGCCCCCATCGACAACCACCTATAAGTCCGTGCCCGCGCTCGAAGAGCTGCTTCAAGGTTGGCGACAGTCCCGCCGGATGTGAAATGTCCGGTGCTTTGACGGGAATCCATCCCGATCATCGACAAAAGTGCTCCGATGGCGTTCTGTTCGATTTCGAGTCCGACCCGGGAGACCTCCCCTGAAATATTGTTCGGATTGTAGAGCAAAGTGAGGATGTGTCCGACCAGTGCCGGCAGCGACACCTCCGAAATCATATGTCCGATATACCGGGGCGAATAGCTGGGGACCTCACTCTGAAATCGGTTCAGGAGTTCGTCGACTTCCGATTTGAACTCGCGGATGTGGGACTGAAACAGATCGGATTTTACATCAAGCTCACTGATGGCACGTCCATCGGTGGTAAAGTTCGTCCGACGCCAATCGAACCAATTCGTGAACACATGCGTCAAAAGCTCCTGCATCCATGGTGCATTCTCTGCCTGCGGACCCAAAAAGAAACTCTTCAATGCAATATCTTCGGGATTGCATGGGTGTAAATCAGTTGGTTTTGAGTCGATTTTGATTTCCATAGTCCGTGATCTTGTGGATGGAAGCTGTACAAGGTACCATATTAAGACTTATTAGTCTTATAATAAATAGCCCCCAATATAAAAATCATTACTCGATGCATTGTGCTTTTGGGGACGAAACATGCAAGTTGATTTGTGATCAAGGTATTTTGATTTATTCGTTGGTTTGATTGAATTGGGTGTAAGTTAATTTGAATTGGCTGTAGGTCAATTCGAATTATGCGCTCGTTTATCTGAATTGGGTGTAGGTTTATTTAAATTGTGCGCTGGTTTGATATTGAAAAAGGATGTCCTGAGATCAAACTTTATAAACTGTTCTATCCATACAATTGGATATATCGCATGCGTTGCAACCATTTTTGATTTCTGTTGCAATCATTATTCCCATCTTTTATACTAGATTAAACAATATCTTAACATCAAATACTGATCAAGATGAGTAAGAAAGAGACCATCGTCTGGTTCGGCATGAAAGTGAGTCCGGAAGAAAAGAACCAAATAAAAAAACTTGCCGTTTTACAGGGCACCAATCAAAAAGAAGCTGTTCTTCGAGCTGTTGAGGAAAAAATCGCCAGTTATGAAATCCAATCCTTTGGCCTTGAGAGCAATACAGCAAATGATCGAACAGAACCTGTTGATAATCGCTCCAACATTGAGTCAATTTCCTCACGAATGTTTCAATGTATTGCTCAAATATACTGATTTACCCGCCTCAGTGGCCGACATCTCTTTGGTCGCCATGTACGAAACTTCCAATAACTCCATAATTTTTACACTGGATTCCGATTTTTTGATATACAAAAACAAGTCGGGGGAACCCTTGAAGCTGATTGCTCCATTTGTCTGAATTTTACACCTGTTAACTCTCACATTTTCAAAAAAAAGTGGTACCTTAAGGCCTTGAACAAATTGCTGAGATGGGTGTATATGATGATCGGCATCCCGGGCTGTATCCAGGTTCGTTCGCGCTGAATTTAATGAGGCGTTTTTACGACTGGCTATAGCGAAGCAGTACGATTTTTAACATTATTTCCGTAACACAACCATACTATTTATGAATATTCACGAGTACCAGGCAAAAGAAATCCTGAAGCAATATGGTGTTGCCGTACCGGCCGGTATCGCTGCATTTAGCGTTGATGAGGCCGTCAAAGCTGCCGAAACACTGAAATCACAGGGCGCCAGCCTTTTTGTTGTCAAAGCCCAGATCCACGCCGGCGGACGAGGAAAAGGTCGTACTGTAAAGAACAATTCCAAGGGTGTCATCCTTGCCCGTAGTGTTGAAGAAGTAAAAGCAGCGGCTGAAGGTCTGTTGAACGATGTTCTGGTTACGATTCAGACCGGACCCGAGGGTAAATTGGTGCAACGACTCTATGTTACCGATGGTGTCGATATCGAAAAAGAATTTTATGTGGGTGTTACCCTCGATCGCGCAGTTTCCAAAAACGTGATCATGGTTTCTACCGAGGGCGGTGTGGAAATCGAGCATGTGGCTGAGACTACACCTGAAAAAATTATCAAGGAGTGGATCGAACCAGGTCACCCACTTCACCCGAACCAGGCTCGTCGTCTAGCTTTCGCACTCGGACTCTCCGGTGATGCGTTCAAGAAAGCAGTCAAGTTCATCCATGCGCTGTATAAAGCATTCGAAGCTACCGATGCTTCGATCTTTGAAATCAATCCACTGGTATTGACCCCGGATCAAGATATCATTGCTCTTGATGCGAAAATCAATTTCGACGAAAACGCTCTTTATCGTCATCCCGAGCTCGCTGAACTCCGTGACGAGTCGGAAGAGAACGAACTTGAGCTGGAAGCCGGTAAGTACAATCTGAATTACATTAAATTGGATGGTAATGTTGGATGTATGGTCAACGGTGCCGGTCTTGCCATGGCTACGATGGATATCATCAAACTCGCCGGCGGACAACCTGCTAACTTCCTCGATGTTGGTGGTGGAGCAAATGTCGAGACCGTTAAGAACGGGTTCAAGATTATTTTGAGTGACCCGAATGTCCAGGCGATCCTCATCAATATCTTTGGTGGTATTGTGCGTTGTGACCGTGTTGCCAACGGTATCGTCCAGGCGGTTGCTGATCCGGAAATCGCTGCTAAGGTCGCGAACATTCCAATTATTGTCCGTCTCCAAGGTACTAATGCTGAAGAGGCTAAGGAAATTATCGATAACAGCGGACTAAACGTGGTTTCTGCTGTTCTGCTGAAAGAAGCTGCTGAGGCGGTGACCAACGCGATTGCTTCTTAATTAAACGATTCATATTTCCGGCACTCCGGTCTTTCGATCTAACGAAGCCGGATTGCCAACCCGTATCAAGGGCCTGGTTTCATCAGAATCCGGGCCTTTCTTTTAAGAACTGCTCAGGGTGAACTGCAACATTCCCAACATCACTTGGCATCCAAATAGTTGCAATAAGAATCTTTTACAAAACGCGCTTGGCATAATACCAAAGTATTCTTTACCATTGGGTCTGTCTGAAATTATGTTAATACACTACTTACAACAAACGAAATAGACGTATGAAGTTGTCATTGAAGTCTACAGCCATCCGCTTTGCGTGCATGACCATGCTTATCGGGGCCACAACCCTTTCCCATTCATTCGCTCAGTCGGTCGGTGTTTCGATCGGTCGCACCACTACGACCAGTGCAGATACCACAAAATCCGATTGGACCCAAAAATGGAGTACCACCGGTCAGGAAATGTGGAACGAGTGGCCTACCGAATCACTCGAGTTCACTACTGATGAGGGCACTTGGATGAACCTCGATGTGAGTCCCGACGGACAACATATTGTTTTTGATCTGCTTGGTAATATCTACATCATACCCATTACCGGTGGGGAGGCAACTCCGCTCCGAATGAACCAAGCCTACGAAATCCAACCAAGATTTAGTCCCGACGGACAATGGATCTCTTTTACATCCGACTATGCAGGGGGTGACAACATCTGGATTATGCGTCGTGACGGTTCCGATGCCCGGCAGGTCACTAAGGAATCTTTCCGTCTGATGAACAATGCTGTTTGGGCTCCAGAGGGTGACTACATCATTGCAAAAAAACACTTCAGTTCGACTCGTTCCCTCGGATCTGGCGAACTATGGATGTTCCATATTTCAGGTGGAACCGGTGTCCAGCTCGTGGAGAAACCGAATGACCAGCAAGATCTTGGACAACCTTTCATGTCGCACGACGGCAAATATGTGTACTACTCTCAGGATGTGTATCCTGGTGGAATGTTCCAGTATAACAAAGATCCGAACAGCCAGATCTATGCCATCAACCGTTACAATCGTGAAACCGGTGAGCGTGAGCGCGTGACCGGCGGACCCGGTGGTGCCATTTCACCGACTCTTTCACCTGATGGAAAGTCTATGGCATTCATCAAACGAGTCCGCACCATGTCTGTGCTGATGATCCGTGACCTCGAAAGCGGTACCGAACGCGCCATTTATGACAACCTGAGCAAGGATCAGCAGGAAGCATGGGCCATTTTCGGTCCGTACACCAATTTCAACTGGACGCCGGACAGTAAACATCTGATTTTCTGGTCCCACGGAAAAATCAACAAATTGAATGTCGAATCACGTGAACTTACACAGATTCCCTTCTCTGCAACGGTCAAATACGAAGTGGCACTCTCCCACAGAGTGGAATTCAATCCAGCACCGGATAAGTTCACCGCCAAGGTTATACGTCATGCAGTGACCTCTCCCGATGGAAAAACACTTGTATTCAATGCCGCTGGATATCTCTGGAGGAAGGCGCTTCCGGATGGAACTCCAACACGGATCACCTCAGGAAACACCTTTGAATTCGAACCGACGTTCTCTCCCGACGGACGCACACTGGTATATGTGACCTGGAGCGATCTTGAGTCCGGCGCGATCATGAGCCTGGATCTTGTGCGTCGCAATGCTCAACCACGCAAGCTGACCACCGAGAGAGGTATCTATCGCGAGCCCTCCTTTTCTCGTGATGGCAGCACATTGGTGTTCCGTCGTGAAAACGGTAATGGTCAGCAGGGATATGCCTACACTTTGAACACCGGTATCTTCACCATGCCTGCAGCCGGTGGCGATATGAAACTGGTACGCCGAGGTGGATCCAACGCGACATTTAATAGTTCCGGCGACAGAATTTTCTTCCAGGCAGGTGGCGGACTCTCATCCTCCTTCCAAAGTGTTGATTTGTCAGGAAATGATGCTCGAACCCACTTCCGTTCGACATATACCAATAATTATGTCCCAAGTCCGGATAACAAATGGATCGCTTTCAGCGAGCTGTTCAAAGTGTATATCGCTCCAATGCCGATGGCCGGAACCGACATCACACTGAATGCTACGACACGAGCTATTCCCATCGCTCAGGTAGCTGAGGATGCCGGCATAAACCTGCATTGGAGTGCTGACGGTAGCAAATTGCACTGGACCCTGGGCGAGCAATACTACACCGTCGCGTTGACCGATGCATTCGCTTTCCTGAATGAAGGAAAAAGTACCAACGACGAAAACAATTCCGTCAAATTGCCCATAGGAACCCGCGATGGACTCAGCGTCGGACTGGAATTGCCCACCGATAAGCCTTCCGGATCTATTGCCTTCACGAATGCCCGCATCATTACGGTCAACAGCAATGATGAAGTGATCGAACGTGGTACGGTTGTAGTCACCGAGAACAGAATCACTGCAGTTGGCGCAACCGGTGCGGTTCAGATCCCATCCGGCGCTACAGTAATCGATCTCAATGGCAAAACCATCATGCCGGGGCTCGTCGATGTCCATGCCCATATCGGAAACTTCCGCAACGGATTACCTCCAAACCAACAATGGGAGTACTTCGCGAACCTTGCGTACGGAGTCACTACAGCACACGATCCGTCATCCGATACCGAAATGATCCATGCAAATTCTGAGCTCATAAAAGCCGGAAACATGGTGGGTCCACGGATTTTCTCAACCGGTCGCATCCTCTATGGTGCGGAGGGGAACTTCAAGGCGGTCATCAATAGTGTTGAGGACGCTCGCTCTGCGATTCGCCGCACTCAAGCTTTTGGAGCGATTTCAGTGAAGAGTTACAACCAACCGCGACGGGATCAGCGTCAGCAAGTGATGCAGGCAGCGCGCGAACTTGGAGTGCTCGTGGTTCCTGAGGGCGGATCCACATTCACACACAATATGACCATGATCCTCGACGGACACACGGGCGTTGAGCACAATATCCCGATCTATCCGGTATATAAAGATGTCATGAATCTGTGGAAGACCGGTAAGACAGGCTACACACCTACCCTGGTCGTAAATTACGGCAGTATGAGTGGTGAGTATTACTGGTATCAGAACACGAATGTGTGGGAAAAAGAGCGCTTACTGACGTTCACTCCTCGCAGTGTGGTCGATAGTCGCAGCCGTCATCGTACCATGATCCCGGATGAAGAGTATCAGGCCGGACACATTGTCAGTGCTGAACTGGCGGCACAGTTGCACCGTGAAGGCATCCACATGAACCTGGGTTCACACGGACAACTTCAGGGACTCGCAGCCCATTGGGAGCTTTGGATGTTCCATCAGGGTGGACTGACCGAGTTGGAGACCATCCGCGCGGCAACCATGAACGGCGCGACCTATATTGGAATGCATGATCATATTGGTTCGATCGAGCCCGGCAAATTAGCCGATTTGATCGTTTTGGATGGAAATCCGCTGCAGAATATCCGTCACACCGAAAACGTAACTCATACCATGGTCAATGGTCGTCTTTTTGACGCTGCCACCATGAACGAAATCGGAAATCGTAACCGCACAAGACTCCCCTTTTGGTGGGAGCGCGAAACGGAGGGCAGCATCCTCGATAACTTCCCGACATTCGGAGTCGTCGAACATGTTGAAACATGTGGCTGCGGACGACATTGATCCTTCCACCCGTGCATCAACTATCGTAGTCTATATTCAAATCAGCTCCCGGTGCATCTGACATCCTACGATGTCCCGGGGGTCTGGTTTTTGAAAAAAATCCAACCACTTTGTAAAGCGCCGAAACATGGAGCAAAGTATACTTACGGCAGTCTTCTTGCCACTTGCACTCGCTTTTATCATGATGGGAATGGGCCTGTCGCTAACCCTGGATGATTTCAGGCGAATACTTGTGGCTCCGAAATCGATCGTCATCGGATTGGTGGCTCAGATCATTTTTCTGCCCATCATCGGATTTCTGTTGGTTACAGCATTCGGACTTACGGGAGCATTGGCAGTTGGAGTGATGATCATTGCTGCCTGTCCCGGTGGACCGACATCCAATCTGGTCTCACATCTGGCAAAGGGAGATCTGGCATTATCGATAAGCCTCACTGCTGTCAGTTCCGCCATCACCGTGGTCACCATCCCACTTATCGTGAATTTCTCGATTCTCTATTTCGGGGAAGAAGGTAGTGTCACATTGCCGGTTCTTCAGACCATTGGACAAATTGTGGGCGTTACACTGATTCCCGCTGGAATCGGCATGTACATCCGGAGCAGAAAACCGGCCCTAACGCACAAAGCCGAGCGCCCGGTCAAAATCGCATCCGCTGTATTCTTCGTGGTGATCTTACTGGCGGCCATTCTGAAAGAACGTGCGAACCTGGTCGACTTTTTCATACTTACTGGTCCGGTGACATTACTACTCAATATTTCGACCATGTTTGTGGGCTACTTCATCGCACGTGCATTCATGTTGCCCTTGCGCCAGCGCATCTCAATAAGCATCGAATCCGGCATCCAAAACGGCACCATGGGTATCATGATTGCGGCCACCTTGCTGCAAAACTCGATCATGACCATCCCGGTAGCCATCTACAGCTTGCTCATGTTCATCACCGTTGTGGCTGTGATCTGGATCGGAAACAAGATTGTCCCGGATCAACCATAAGCCTCCGGGACAATACCGAACATTTCAGTTTGTGGCTTTCAAACGTTGTTTGCTGCCTGGGATCATTACTCGGACAAATTCTTCCACTATTTTTTTATTGCTTGATGGATGACAATTCTTTTCTGAGTTGTTCGATGAGTAATCGCTGTTCTTCGAGCATATTCTGTTGTTCCTGGACCGCTTTGATCAAAAATGGGATCAGTTCTGTGTAATTCAGGGATTTATATTCGAATTCTTTTGTGACCTTTTGACCTGACGCACCGGGTACCATCGACTCAGATTCCACATCAGTCGTTTCGTATCGGTGGACTCTATTCGTCACCAGGGCCGGTAATATAGCCTCGACATCTTGTGCGATCAATCCGTAGTGCTGTCCGCGCGAAAGCGACATCACCATCCCGTTATTGTTCCACTTGTACGTGTAAGATGTCGGATTCAATTGCAAAATGACATCAAGTCCGCTGTTGAGGGACCGGATGTTTTCTTTTAGACGGAAGTCGGATGTCTGCGAAAGACTTCCGGAATAGGAAATGTCACCGTTGATTTCAGCATCACCATAGGTGAGAATTGCCTGATCGGCATGGATTTCGGCACCCACACTTCGTTGTCCACCCCTACGGACGTAAAGCACCATACCCACATTTTCTGGAGTGTTACCATTAAACCCGACGGAACCTAAATAACCTATATTCAGTGTTTGCGATTGACTGGAAAAAGCCTGTACTCCGATGTTTCTTCCGGAAGCATTGGCTTCAGAGTGACCTTGGACACCCACATTTTCACGTGCACCGGCTCCGCCGTATGCGCGCCCACGCACACCGAGGTTGAAATTCAGATTCCCAGTCGCAAATCCGACAGCACCAGCGTTTACACTTCCCAGAGTACCACTTGAGGGATCCGGTTGGATATCCCCATTCCCCTCCCCTGCCGCAACGGAAAACATTCCGATGTTCTGCACACTTTTTGAGGCAGCTTGTCCGTACAATCCATATCTCGGTTCACCGGTACCATCCAGGTTGTATGCAGAACCAAGTACACCGATCTGAGTCCCGCTTCCATCGCCAATAACGAATCCCTGGACACCTCGCTGTGCATTGTTGTTACCTGGGGCCGGATTGGCAGTACCCGAAATAGCGGTATTCGCACCTTCGGTCTGAGCGGTAACAAGGAGCGGATCCAGGCGGGTTGATCCCTCGGAGATAAGACGGAAGGATGAAGCGTTATTATCAGAGTTTAAAGTTACCGATTCGGGGAATACTGATTGCTGTGCTACCAGCGCAAACGGCACCGACAACAACTTGGACGAACCGAGATCCAGATAATTCGTACCTCCGTCCATATCCACGGCCAGGGACAAATAATGAGGACCATTAGTCCAGTTGATATCAGCAAAGTTAGCACTGGATGACCCGGTTCCGATCTCGAGTGTGAACGATCCAATTTCACTGGTTTGTGGTTGATGGGTTTCGCTGTACACAGCCGTGCCATTTTCAGATCCCTGAAGTATTTGAACCCTGACACCTATAGTGGCATTGGCTTTGACCTCGCCGTTTGCATCGCGGGCAACGGCTTGATAGTGAAATGCTTGTGGCACCTGGGCAAATGCGACATCAGTAAGCAATACACATACCAATGCTGCAAACATCAACTTTATTGTACGTTTCATGTCTTTATTCTTCTGTTTACGGTGGAAATGATTAAGAATGGGTTCGAGGGAAATGGGAATGTTCGAGAAAATTCGTCTTCATGAGGTGTATCATTTAACCGACCATGAGTTCGAATGTGTTAGAAATGATTTATAAAATGAGTTTGAGGGTTGTTGATAAGATTAAATAAGGGTTCGCGGGTAATGGGCAGCTCTGTTTAAATACTCCGATACAGAATGCACGAGTTTTATTTGAGCAGTGTCATTTTCCGGGTCAGGATGGGTGCTCCATCCGCATAGAGAGAATACAGGTACATACCGCTTGCAAATGACGACATATTGAGTGTGCGGATATGGACACCGGCAGTGAGATTCCCCATGTGTATACGAGTCACCACGGC
>ERZ869909.2740-NODE-2740-length-11109-cov-32.202049_pt1 | contig 11109 bp, 8 predicted proteins | sample MGYA00520892_ERZ869909 | MGnify/ENA primary metagenome ERZ869909 (study PRJEB32215, sample SAMEA104723947) | bioreactor metagenome | biome: bioreactor; feature: anaerobic bioreactor; material: water | place: China | collected 2015-03-12 ... | reverse complement strand
ACGCGGCCGCCACGGATGAGCACGACAGAGTGCTCCTGAAGGTTGTGGCCTTCGCCGGGGATGTAGCCGATGACCTCATGCCCATTCGTGAGCCGGATCTTGGCGACCTTACGAAGGGCCGAGTTCGGCTTCTTCGGCGTCGTCGTGTAGACGCGCGTGCAGACGCCGCGCTTCTGAGGGCACGCCTCCATGTGGCGCGACTTCTCGCGGTAGACCTTCGGGCTCCGGGGTTTCCGGATCAGCTGTTGTATCGTCGGCATTCGACGTTCCGCCTTCTCGACCGGCTCTACACCGGTTGGTTGCCGTTTCGGCCCCGTCCGCGCACCGCTGTTCCAAAAGAATGCGTGCACCAAACAAAGCCCGCCGAGCCCCGGAGCCCCGGGAGCCTGGCACGGAAAAAACCAGAGGATCCTCCGGCTCGCCTTCCGGCTCGCCAGCGATCTTGGTCCGAAAATGTCCTCTGCTTTTGGACGGCAGCGTCTAGGCCTGAAGCGCGAAAACGCGCGGAGATGGCCTACCACCTACCGTGAGAGTGGGCGCACCTATATACACTTGTGGATTCCCGGTCAACACCTTGCGGGCATCGAAACGCAAGAAGTCGCGAGAGATTGCGATCCTCGCGCGAAAAGCCTCGCGGCGCGCTCGCCTGCGCCGTCCGGGTCGCAGCTTTTACCATAGGAATGACGCTTTTCCGCGCCAAATCTGCCGAACGCTGCTCGTCTGTCCGGCCTATCCCCTGTTGGGTGAAAACCTCCTTGATGCGGAGGGTGAAATGCCACCGTTCCTGGGCGCTCTCTCGTCCACCGAGACGATGCGGGACCCCAATCTGCCTCACGCCGCTCTGCTGCTTTTCGGCTTCGCCGTGCTCGTCACCGTTCCGGCCGTGCTCTTCTGGGGCGCCGCGGGGCTGCTCGCTGCGCCGGCCCTGCTCGCGCTCGTTTGCGCGGCGGCCGTGCGGGTGCCTCCCGAGGTGGTCATGCGCCTCTACCGCGCCGCGCCGGTGCCGCGGGACGACAGCCAGCTCGCGAGCCTCATGGACGTGCTGGCCTACCGGGCGGCCCTCCCCCAGCGACCCGATCTCTACGTCGTCCCGAGCCTGACGCTCAACGCCTTCTCGGCCGGCTCGCGCGACCACCCCGCCATCGCGGTGACCGAAGGGTTGCTGAGGCGCCTTTCGCTCGCCGAAACGGCGGGGGTGCTGGCCCACGAAATCGCCCACATCCGCAACAACGACCTCCTGGTCATGGGGCTCGCAGACGTGATCACCCGCGTGCTCCAGCTCATGAGCTATGCGGCGCTCGGCCTCGCGCTCTACAACGGCCTCGCCTTTCTGACGGGCGAGGACATGATCTCCTGGTGGACGGTGCTCGCCCTCTATCTCGCGCCGGCCCTGTGGAGTCTGCTCCAGCTCAGCCTCTCCAGGGACCGGGAGTTTCAGGCCGATGCGGACGCTGCCGCGCTCACGGGCGACGCTGAGGCGCTCGCCTCGGCCTTGCGGCGGCTCGAGACCTCGACCGGGCACTTCTGGGAGGACCTGATGTTCCCCGTGCCGGCCCGGCGGGTGCCGCACCCCTCGCTCATTCGCTCACACCCCGAGACGGAGGACCGCATCCAGCGGCTCCTCGCCCTCGAACCGGCCTGCGTCGGCCAGGATCCACACGCCCCCCTGGTGATCGTGGAGCAGCCGATGGTGAGCCTCGTCGGCTACGGCCCGGGCGACATGCGGCCCCGCTATCGCTGGCCGGGCCTCTGGTTCTGAAGCAGTTTTTTCGCTCACGCGCCGTCATGGCGAAGCCATGCTCCGCACGGACGGCGCTCCGCGGGGGCGAAAGCGGGGGATGTGACGGCCCGGCCATTGCAGCCCGACATATTTGTGCGTATCAGCGCGGACATGGACAGCATGACCGAAACCGCCCCGCCGATGCCGCGCTCGACGCTCAAGCTCGAGGCGATCCCCGACCTCGTTGCGCGCCTGCGTGCGGGCGAACGTCGTGCCATTGCCGCCGCGGTCACGGAGCTCGAAAAACTCTCGACGAGCGCGCCGCCGCTGCTCGAAGCGCTGCAGCCCCATCTCGGCCACGCGCTGGTCGTCGGCTTCACGGGCCCGCCGGGCGCCGGCAAGTCGACGCTCGTCAACGCCGTCATCGCGCATGTCCGCTCCGAGGGCGGCACGGTCGGCGTGATCGCGGTCGATCCGTCGAGCCCGGTTTCGGGCGGCGCCATCCTCGGCGACCGCATTCGCATGACGGCGGCGCTCGACGACGACGGCGTGTTCGTGCGCTCGCTCGCGAGCCGCGGCTATCTCGGCGGCCTTTCGCCGGCGGCCGTGCGCGTGATCGACGCGCTCGATGCAGCGGGCTTCGATCTCATCCTGCTCGAGACGGTCGGCACCGGGCAGAACGAGATGGACGTTGCGGAGGTGGCCGACGTGCGGGTCGTGATCTCCGCGCCCGGTCTTGGCGACGACATCCAGGCGATGAAGTCGGGCCTGCTCGAAATCGCCGACATCATGGTCGTCAACAAGGGCGACCGCGAGGGTGCGGAGCTGACGCTGCAGCAGCTGCTGGGTGCGCTATCGATCCGCTCGCTGCGCTCGGCCGTGCCGGTGCTCAAGACCACGGCGACGACGGGCGATGGCGTCCCGAAGCTGGTGGAGACCGTACGCGAGGTCGGCCAGCGCGGCGCTGAAGGCGGGCCCATGGCGCGGCGGCGGCGGCGTGCGCGCTATCTCATCGCGCGTGCTGCCGCAGACGTCGTGGCGCGGCGCGTCAAGGAGGACAGCGGGCGCGAGATGGACGGGCTCGCGGACGAAGTGCTGTCGGGCCGCACGAGCCCGGACGCGGCGGCGCGCAAGCTGCTCGCGCGATAACCGCTCACTCGTCAGGACGTGAATTCCGGCTCGGCGCGGAAGCGGAGGCGCACCTCGCCGAGCTCCACCGTGTCGCCATCGTTCAATTCGCGCGAGGTGCAGCGCGTCTTGTTGACGATCACGCCGTTGCCGGCCCCGAGATCGGTGATCGTGAAGCGCCGCGCCTTGGCGTCGTAGCGCACCGCCGCGTGGCGCCGGGAGATCGAATCGTTCGACAGGCAGATGTCGTTGTCGCGGTGCCGTCCGACGCGCACGTCCGTCGAGCGGAGCGGATGGCGCGCCGCGTCGCCGTCGAGCGTTTCGAGCCAGCCGTAGACCACGGGGCGCCGCTCGCCATCGCGTGGGCGTTGGCGCGCGGGTGGGCTCGCACGGGCCGGGCGAAGCGAGGCTGCCGGCGTGGACTTGGGCGGAGCGAGCGCAGGTGTCTGTCGCGTCGGAGCGCTTGCCGCCGTGTCGCCGCCGGCGCTCTCAACGGCGCGCGGCTCGGCTTCGAGCCACCAGCGGACGAACGGGAAGAGATCCGTTCGAAAGGCCACGTATCCCACGATCCCGAGAGCCGCGAGCGCGCCGAGCGCGAGGACGAGAAGCCAGCCCCTGCCTTCGCTTTCGACGATTTCCGGTTCCGGTGGCGTCGTGGGGGTGGGCGCGGCTGTGGCGACGGGCTCGGAAGGCTCGACGCGCGGCGGCGGTGCGGCGGCCGGAAGGGTCACGTCCGTTTCGGCCGTCAAGTTCTGTCCATCCGCAAAGGTGGCGGTGACCGCGACCTTGCGGGGTCCCGCCGGTCCGCTCAGAACGGCCGTCACCATGCCGCCGTTCTCGATCACATCGGTCAGAAAGCGGCTCGTCACGATCTCTTTCGTAAAATCGTTCTTGGCGCCGGTGCCGCGCTTCACCTCGGCCGCATAGCCGCCGGTCTCTTCGGCCAAACGCGAGAGCGCCTCGAACTTCGTGCGCTGGCGGGCATCGTCGTAATAGCCGAGCACGTGGATGGTCACGCCGGCCTCGCGCGCGGCCTCAACCACCTGATCGTGCGTCACGTCCGTATCGTCGGTGGTGCCGTCGGCGAGAATCACCAGCGACTTGCGCGCGCCGGTTTCCTTGGCGAGCGCATCCACCGCCGCGCGCGCCGACGCGTAGAGATGGGTGGGACCCGACGCCGCACCGACGGCGATGAGCTGGCGCACGAACGCATCGCGCGAGACGCCCGAATCGGCGATCGCCGTCAGCCCTTCGGCGAAGGTGTAGGCGGTGAAGCGGCGCTGACCGTCGCGGCGGTCCGCGATGGTCACGACGGCATCCGCCATCTGGCCCAGCGTCGCGCGCCTCGCTGCCGGCAAGGTCTGGATCAGATAGGCCGTCGTGGAGCCCTCGCGCTCGGCGTCGAACGGCTCGAAGCGCGCTTCGAGATCGGCGGCCTCGCCCTCGATCCGCGCCTGAACGCCCTGGAATTCGGCAGGGCCGGTTGCGCGCAGCTCGCACGCGAGCGTGCGCGTCGCGTTGGCCTCGGTCGGCGGCCCGCATGCGACGAGAAGCCTGGTTTCAGACGCCTGCGCTCCCGACGCGCCGACGAGGGCCACGATCGCGAGGCCGACCGCCACAACAGCTTTGCGCTGCCTCGCCGGGCGCCACATGCTCGCGTCTCCAGGTGTCGTCATAAGGATTGGATCGCCCCATCTTACGCCGCCGGTCGGGGGCGTTCAACATCAGCGCCCCGCCCGCCCGTGGCCGATACGCGATCTCCCCACACGCGCCGCCTTCATGTGCCGGATGCACAAGCCTCGGGCAACCCTTTCCGACATCATTCGAATGGGGCATTGTGACGGCGCGGCGGCCAGGATGTCGCGCGAGGGGAGACGCCGATCCATGGAGGGCGAGAACGACGCGGTGCTGCAACCCGGCACGCGGATCGACCAGTACGTCATCACGGGCGTTCTCGGCCGCGGCGGATTCGGCATCACGTATCGCATCAACGACGCATTGCTCGACAAGGAGTTCGCTCTCAAGGAGTTCTTTCCCGAGGATCTCGTGCGGCGCGAGAACGGCGGCCTCAAGTTCACCGGCCGCGCCAACGCGGAAGAGGACTATCGCTGGGCGCTGAAGAAATTCTTCGACGAAGCGCGCCTGCTCGCCCAATTCAACCATCCGAACATCATCGGCGTCCGGCGCGTGTTCCAGCAGAACGACACCGCCTACATGGTGCTCGACCTGATCCAGGGGCGTACGCTCGAGACCTGGCTGCGCGGGCTCGACAGTCCGCCGACGCAGGACGAGCTCGACCTGGTGGCCGCGCCCCTTCTCTCCGCGTTGGAGCTCGTGCACGCGAACCGGACGTGGCACCTCGACATCTCGCCCGAGAACATCATGGTGCGGGGTGCGGACGGCGTGCCGATCCTGCTCGACTTCGGCGCCTCGCGCTTCGAGATCAAGCAGCATTCCCAGCTTGTCTCCGCGCTCGTGTTCAAGAGCGGCTATTCGGCGCCGGAGCAGTATGTCTCCACCGCGGACCGCTACGGGCCGTGGACCGACATCTACGCGTTCGCCGCCACGCTCTACCGTGCGGTTGCCGGCGCGCGCCCGCCGGAAGCAACCGCGCGCCAACTGTCGGACGACCTCGTGCCCGCCGTCGAAGCCGGCGCGGGGCGCTATCGCGCAAGCTTTCTCGAGGCGATCGACGATGCACTCCGCCTCTCGCCCGACGACCGGCCGCAGTCGGTTTCGGACTGGCGATCCAAGCTGCTCGCGGGCAGCGCGCTCGTGGATGCGGAGGCCGAATTTGCTGACGAGCCGGCCGACGTGTCGGCTCAGCCAAGCGATGCCTCCCAGCCCGGAACACCCTCGCCGACGTATTACCTGCGCCTCGCGCGCACGCGCCTCGTGGAGCTGTCCCGGCATCCCTGGATCGACAAGGTCAAGAGCCTGCCGTGGGGGACATGGATCTCGCGCATTCCGTATATCGAGAAAGTCCGCGAGCTGCCGCCCCGCCTCCTGGCCGCGGCTGGCGCGGGCGCGGCGGTGCTGCTTCTGGCGCTCGGCGTGCTGGTGTTCAGCGGCCAGTCCGGGCCGTTCGCACGCTGCGGCGGGCTGTTCTCGGGCGCCGACTGCTGGGGCGCGGTCGTGGACAGCGGCGGCAACATCTTCGCGCGCGTCCAGGAGCGCAGCCCGGAAGCGGCCGAAGCGGCCGCGCTGAAATCCTGCAACGAAAAGCTCGGCCGCGTGGAATGCCGCGTCATCGCGCGGATCACCAAGGATCAATGCTGGTCGCTCGCGGAAGTCTCTACCGATCCGGCGCGCTGGAAGGCCGCGACGGGGCCGTCCATCGAGCGGGCGGAAACGGATGCCCGCTGGGCCTGCGAGCGGGCTTTCGGCGTGTGCCACGTGGCGCTCACCTTCTGCGCCGACGGCACGCGCGGGCACTGACGCCCGCCGCCGCTCCCGCCTCTTGGCTATCGCTCCTCGCGGAAGCGGTTGGTGATCGGATAGCGCCGATCGCGGCCGAAGTTGCGCGACGAGATCTTCACGCCGGGCGCTGCCTGGCGGCGCTTGTATTCCGCGAGATAGAGAAGCCGCTCCACCTTGCGCACCACGTCCGGATCGTGGCCGCGCGCGATGACGTCGGCGACCGGCAGCTCCTGCTCGACCAGGGACACGAGAATGTCGTCCAGCACCTCATACGGCGGCAGGCTGTCCTGGTCGGTCTGGTCTTCGCGCAGCTCGGCCGTCGGCACGCGCGTGATGATGCTTTCGGGGATCACCTCCCCCGCCGGGCCCAGGCCGCCCTTCGGCACGTGTGCGTTGCGCCAGCGCGACAGGCGGTAGACCTCGAGCTTGTAGAGATCCTTCACGGGATTGAAGCCGCCGTTCATGTCGCCGTAGAGCGTCGCGTAGCCGACGCTCATCTCGCTCTTGTTGCCGGTCGTAACGACCATGGCGCCGAACTTGTTGGAGATCGCCATCACGATCACGCCGCGCGCGCGGCTCTGGATGTTCTCTTCCGTCAAGTCGGCCGCATGGTTTTGGAACATGCCTTCGAGGGCGGCCGTGAAGCCGTCGACGGCGGGCGCGATGGCCACCGTGTCGAGCCGGATGCCGAGCGCCTCGGCGCAGGCCGTGGCGTCGGCGATGCTCCGGTCGGACGTATAGCGATAGGGCATCATGATCGCATGGACCCGATCCGGACCCAGCGCATCGACGGACATGGCGGCGACAAGCGCGCTGTCGATGCCGCCGGAGAGGCCGAGCACGACGCCGGGGAAGCCGTTCTTGTTCACGTAATCGCGCAGGCCCAGCACGCAGGCCTGGTAGGCGGCGCCGTCGCCTTCCGGCGAGGTGTGCACGGGTGCCTTCGCGCATGTCCAGCCCTCGGGACCACGCGTCCACTCCGTGATCGCGACGTGCTCCTCCCAGGCGGGGAGCTGGCAGGCGAGACTGCGGTCGCTGTTAAGCACGAACGACGCGCCGTCGAACACCAGCTCGTCCTGCCCGCCGACCTGATTGACGTAGGCCAGCGGCAGCCCGCTTTCGGTCACGCGCGCGACCGCGATGTTCATGCGCACGTCCGGCTTCTTCCAGTCGAAGGGCGAGCCGTTGGGCACGAGCAGGATCTCGGCGCCGCATTCGGTCAGGCACTCGGTGACCTCGTCGTTCCAGATGTCCTCGCAGATCGGCACGCCGAGGCGCACGCCGCGGAAGCCTATCGGGCTCGGCAGGCTGCCGGACCGGAAGACCCGCTTCTCGTCGAACACGCCGTAGTTCGGCAGATCGACTTTATGGCGCACGGCGGCAACGGTACCGCCGTCCAGCAGCAGCACCGCGTTGTAGATGGCGCCGCCTTCGGGCCATACGGTGCCGACCAGCACGGCAGGGCCCGGACCAAGGCGGGCGGCCAACGCTTCGGCGCGCGCGCGGGCTGCGGTGTGGAAGGCGGGCTTCAGCACCAAGTCTTCGGGCGGATAGCCGGTCAGGAACAGCTCGGGAAAGACGACGAGATCCGCGCCCTCCGCGGCTGCGATCGCACGCGCATCGAGAAGCTTCTTTTCGTTGCCTTCCAGATCGCCCACGGTGGGGTTCAACTGGGCCAGCGCGATTTTGAGGGAGGCGGGCTCGGCCTGAGCCTCGGATGCGGTGCTGCTCATGTCGGAGATTTAGGGCTGCGGCGCGTCCTGGTCCAGCAACAATGGTGGCGCAGACCGCGGGGGACCGCCTGCATGGCCGCCATCCGCCTGCCGCGTATCGGGCCGGATCGGAACGCGCTAAGATTGCGCACCGCCCCTTTCGCCCGCTCGATCCCCCTGCATGCTCGCCATCCTCTCCCTCGTCGTCCCCGTCTTCGCGCTGATCGCGAGCGGATACCTCGCGCGCCGCATCGGCGTCATCGGGCGCCCGGCCGTATCCGAGCTCAACCGGGTGGTCGTTTACCTCGCGCTGCCGGCGCTGCTGTTCGACGTAATGGCCCACGCCAAACCTTCGGAGCTCGCGCAGCCCGGGTTCATCGCCGCGTTCGGGCTCGCGTGCGGCGTCGTCTTCTACGGCACGCTCGGGCTCAGCCTGCTCGGCCGGCGCCCCCTTGCCGAAGCCAGCCTCGACGGACTGATCGGCTCCTATGCCAACACCGCCTACATGGGTTTTCCCGTGTTGCTGATGCTGTTCGGGAGCGACAGCCTGGTGCCCGTCACGATCGCCTCGATCCTGACGGTGTGCGTGCTCTTCGCGTCCGCCATCGTGCTGATCGAGGTCGGGATCAACAGCGAGCGCCATCCGCTGAGGCTCGCCGGCAAGGTCATACGCTCGCTCGTCCGCAACCCTCTGCTGATCGCGCCGGTCGCGGGGCTCCTCTATGGACAGATGGGACTTGGACTGCCTGCCGCCGCGGAGAGTTTCCTCAAGCTCCTGGGCGGGGCGGCGAGCCCGCTCGCGCTGGTCGTCATCGGTCTTTTCCTCGCCGAGCCGCGCGCGGTGGGCGCCCAAGAGATCCGCGCGTCCGCGGGGCTCGCGCTCACGAAGCTCGTCGTGCAACCGGCGCTCACGTGGGGGCTTGCGATGCTGATGGGCGTGCCGGCGGAACTCGCCGCGATGGCAGTGCTTCTCGCGGCGATGCCGACGGGCACGGGGCCGTTCATGCTGGCCGAATACTACAAGCTACCGGCGGTCGTGACGTCGGCGGTGATCCTCGTCACCACGCTCGGCGCCCTCGCCACGCTCCCGCTGCTGATGCTCGCGCTCGGCGTCGGGCCTCAGCCTTAACCGCGCCCTCCGATTTGTCCTAAAGCACAGCCCAGCGCGGCACCGCGGCCCCTTGTGCCATCCGGCGGCATGGGGCAGTGGTGAGCCAAAACCCTGACTGGAAAGCGCCACCTCATGCGTCTGGATGCCATTGCAATCGGTGACAACCCGCCCCACGACATCAACGTGGTCATCGAGGTCCCTGTGGGCGGCGAGCCCATCAAATACGAGATGGACAAGGCGTCCGGCACGCTGTTCGTCGACCGTTTCCTCTATACGCCAATGCGCTATCCCGGGAATTACGGGTTCGTGCCGCACACGCTCTCCGAAGACGGCGATCCCATCGACGTCTTGGTGTGCAACACCCGCGCGATCGTTCCCGGGGCCGTGCTCAACTGCCGCCCGGTCGGCGTGCTCGTGATGGAGGACGAGGGCGGCGGGGACGAGAAGATCATCGCGGTGCCCTCCGCGCGCCTGACGAAGCGCTACGAAAAGGTGCGCAACTACCTGGATCTTCCGGAGATCACGATCCAGCAGGTCGACCACTTCTTCTCCCACTACAAGGATCTCGAGCCCGGAAAATGGGCGAAGATCCACCATTGGGGAGACGCGGACGAAGCGCAGCGCCTCATCGCGGAAGCCATCCAACGCGCTGCCAAAGACTGAGGCGTCGGGCGGGGCCGTACGCAGGCCAGATCCAAATGCAAAAAAGGGGCTGGGAGACAACGTCTCCCGCCCCTTTTTCGCGTCCCGCGTTGGTAAACTCGTTCTTCTGAGGCCTCAATCGATTCTTTCGGCGACCGACGTGTTGGTCGGCGTCGTCGCCGTCTCGTCGTAGGCCGTCTTGACGTACGCGTCGCCCGTGCGCGTGATCTTGGTGGTCCAGCCCGTGTCCCAGGCGATCACGGCCGAGCGGTCTTCCTCCGTCCACGTGCCGCTCATGCCCTCGCCGGCGCGGGTCGCCTCGGCGGTGCCCGTCGGCAGAAGCGTAATTGCGAACGGCTCGCCGTGGGTGTCTTCCACCCGCCATGTGCCGACGAACTCACTCTCGGCCAGATTCTCTCCCGCAGGCACGACCATCGCGAGAAAATTGGAGAGCATCGCGCTCCCCTGTCTGCTCAGGTTTCCCATTCGGGCCTCCTCTGATCGCACGCGGCCGTCACCAAAAAAGGCGCGCGGCCGCAACCTCGGAGGGGAAACGCCTCAGGGAAAGCCCGGTTCCCCGCCCGATCCAATCAGGCGAGTGCGGCGAGGGGCGCGGGGGGTGCACCGCGGGTCTCGCGCTCAAGCTTCATGCGCTCGGCCACCAGGAACGCGAGCTCCAGCGCCTGGTCGGCGTTGAGACGCGGGTCGCAGTGCGTATGGTAGCGATCGGAGAGATCCGTCTCCGAGATCGCCGCCGCGCCGCCCGTGCATTCCGTCACGTTCTGTCCCGTCATCTCGACGTGGATGCCGCCCGCGTGCGTGCCCTCGGCGCGGTGCACGTCGAAGAACGCCTCGACCTCCTTCAGGATGCGGTCGAAGGGGCGCGTCTTGTAGCCACCCGCGGCGCTAATGGTGTTGCCGTGCATCGGATCGCACGACCACACGACGCGGCGCCCGGCCTTCTCCACCGCGCGGATCAGCCTCGGCAGATGCTGGCCCACCTTCTCGTGGCCGAAGCGGCAGATGAGCGTCAGGCGGCCGGGGTCCTCCTTCGGATTGAGCACGTCGATGAGGCGCAGGAGATCGTCCGGCTCCAGCGACGGGCCGCACTTGATGCCGATCGGATTTCTGACGCCGCGGCAGAACTCGACGTGCGCGTGGTCGAGCTGACGCGTGCGGTCGCCGATCCAGAGCATGTGGCCACTCGTGGCGTACCAGTCGCCGCTCGTGGAATCGAGGCGCGTCAGGGCCTGCTCGAAGCCGAGCAGAAGGGCTTCGTGGCTCGTGTAGAACCGCGTGGCACGCAGCTGCGGCGTGTTCTCGCTCGTGATGCCGCACGCGCGCATGAAGCCCAGCGTCTCGGCGATGCGGTCGGC
>ERZ869909.2739-NODE-2739-length-11111-cov-11.584104_pt1 | contig 11111 bp, 14 predicted proteins | sample MGYA00520892_ERZ869909 | MGnify/ENA primary metagenome ERZ869909 (study PRJEB32215, sample SAMEA104723947) | bioreactor metagenome | biome: bioreactor; feature: anaerobic bioreactor; material: water | place: China | collected 2015-03-12 ... | reverse complement strand
CCCAGGGCGCTAAAGGCCCACAAGCTGAAAACATCGTTGCTATCTAACTAGCACTGAGAATTCAGAATAAAGGAGCCAAATGGCTCCTTTTTTTTGCCCGCTATTTGTCCGAGAAGGCCTGCAGCGCTTGTTTTATCGCTTGCGTCGCTTCTGGGAGCTGATGACAGTGCAATTGGAATACGTGCCAGAGGCCTTCAAACACTTGTAAATCAGCAGCGACACCGGCTTTCATGGCCGCCTTGTGTAATTCCACCGCATCATCAAACAGAATCTCGTCCGTTCCCACTTGAATCAGCATACGTGGTAAACCCTGTAAGTCGGCAAAAAGTGGTGAGCACAACGGATGGTCGCGTGGCGTCTCGCCACAATAGGCGGCGGCACAGCTTTGTAAACCGGACGGCAGGAGCATAGGGTCAATCGCCGCGTTACCCAAATGGCTTGCACGGGTAACCGTGAGATCAACCCAAGGTGAAAACAAGGCAAGGCCCCGTGGTAAGGGTAAACCTTGATCACGCAGACGAACGGCTAAGGCGACACTCAAGCCACCGCCGGCGGAGTCGCCCGCGACAATAATATCGGCGGGATCAATGGCCTTATCCAGTAACGCTTCGTAGGTTGCCACGGCATCGTCGAGTGCCGCAGGAAATGGCTTCTCGGGTGCCAAGCGATAGTGTGGCATCCACACGGTTGCATGACCAATGACAGCGATGCCGTCGACAACTTGACGGTGAGTTGAAACGTCGCCAAAGACATAACCACCACCGTGCAAATAAAGCACATGGAGGCGGCCTGGATACTTCGTCGTCGCTTGATAGGTGGGTACGCCACCCAGCACTAGTTCATCTCGCTGCACACCTTTTTGCTTGCGTTGCAGTAGTGCTGCGCTCTTCATCAGTTTACGTCGCAGTGAAAACGGGACTCGCGGGTGAAATAGGGGTTGAATGGCGAGTTTAATCAGTCGCCGGAGATGTTGTTTTTTCATGCTGACTCTTCCACCCACTCATAATCGTCGACCTGTACTCGCCGAGTCATCCAACGATAACTGAAGGTAAAACCAAACCAGTTGACGACGTTGCGACCATCTGCGGTTAAATACCAAGAGCTGCAACCAGACGACCAAACCGTTTTATCAAGTTGCTGCTGAAGCTTGCTGACATACGCTTGCTGGCGTTCAGGCTTCACATCCATGCTGGCATACCAATCGTTGGCCAACAAAATCCGGTTACAACCAATTTGATAGTTTGGAATCAGTTGCCGGCGTTTTTCTAGATTTTTTACATCGCAGGCCGCGCCGGGGTACGTATTGTCACGCCAAGTGCCGCCAACCGAGTCGGACTTCTCCAATACTAGAAAATTTTGCCGGCCGGCTTTTTTCAGTTGAATTGCCATACTAAGGCCGCCGAAGCCAGAGCCAATGATCAACTGTTCATAAATCGTGGTCATGGCAGCAACGTCACTTGGCAAACTTGGCACGGTACATCGACTGGTCCGCATGTTGGAGCAACTGATCAATGGTCTGGCCATGCTGAGACCACAGAGCAGCACCGATGCTGACCTGAATGCGCATGATTTGAGATTTGACGGAGAGGGGTTTTGTAAACGCCTGATGAATTTTCTCGATCACTGCATTCACAGCGGCTTCTGGTGTTAATTGGCTATGGCCGACATCGACGAGGACAACAAACTCGTCACCACCGAGCCTCGCCACCGTGTCCGTTGGCCGCACCGCTCCACGCAGTCGAGTCGCCACTGCTTTTAGGACATCATCGCCGAACGCATGACCATTTTGGTCGTTTAGCTGTTTAAATTTATCTAAATCGATGTAGAGCACACCGAAACCACGCTGATCGCGCTGAGCCCGAGCCAAAGCGCCTTCCGCACGGTCGGCAAAAAGAGAACGATTCGGTAATCCTGTGAGTGGGTCGGTCAATGCCATCGCTTCAAGCTTGGCGATTAATGCCTCGCGTTCGGCGGCTAAACGTTTTTGCTCGGTAATATCACGCGCAACACCGACACGCACTTTGTCTTTCTCAGACCATCGAGCGGTCCAATGGATGTCGAGTACGCGACCATCTTTGTGAATATACTTATTCTCGAACTTGAGTAGTTCCTCACCGGAGTTGACCGTTAACGCTGTGAGCATGGTGGCAGCGCGGAAATCTGGATGCATAAAATCAAAGATGTTGCGTCCGATCATTTCGTCGGGACGATAACCAAATACCCGTTCAGCACCTTTACTGACGTAACTGATGGTATGGTCAGGCTGCACGACACATATCGCTTCAAGCAGTAAGTCGAGGTATTCAGCAAGTTCTGCGAATGCTGCCGTTCTCATGGGGACTCTATTCGTTATTATTTTTTTGAATGATTGTTCATTAAGCCACCGTTTTCACCAACCTGCAAACTTCTATTGTGGTTTTTTTAGAGAAAACAATATGCGTTAGAGGCGAAATGAATGAGTCAGTTTGCCACGGTAATAATTTATGGTGTTTAAGTAAATTTAGTCTACGCTTTAATTGAGTATAAACAGATAAGGAAATTTGCATGGCAAGTATGGCTAATGTGGGTACGGTCGACCGTATCATTCGCATCGTTGTGGGGCTCGGGCTAACGATTTGGAGTATGAACGGCAGCTTTTTCTGGTGGATAATCGGCGTCATATTAATCGCGACAGGTTTATTCCGCTTTTGTGGTTTGTATCGTTTGTTAGGTATCAACACCTGCAAAGTTAAATCGTCATAGTCGGAGACATAATAAAAAAAATTCTTTCTGTAGTTGCGGCTGCAGGGTTAACCGTGGCTGCAACTTATGCTCAGCCTACTCAGGCTTGCACACGCCTCGTTTATTTGGGCCCAGACAACACCGTTCTAACCGGTCGCAGTATGGACTTTTCAATCGATATCCTAGCGAATTTATGGATTTTTCCACGTGGCTTAGAACGCAACGGTGAAGTCGGTGCCAATTCGATTCAATGGACGTCAAAGTACGGCAGTGTTGCGGCGAGTTCTTGGGATATTTCAACACCGGATGGCATGAACGAGAAGGGCCTCGTGGCAAACATGCTGTGGCTCGTCGCCTCTGAATACCCGACCTTTGATCCACAAGGTGACCAGCCGGGCTTGACCATTTCTGCATGGGGACAATATGCACTGGATAATTTCGCCACCGTCGCCGAATAAACAAACCCCAGCCGGCGCTGGGGTTTGCTGTTCGATAAGCGCTAATTGAGATAAATTTCACTGTCGACTGCAATTGCGCGGCCTTCGGCGTCAACCATTCCAGCACCAAAGCTTAAATAGAAGTCTTCGTCTGCGGGCAGAACCGTGCGGTTGTCGTTGCCAAAGCCATCGACAGAAACGACAAGGTGTAAGGTGTTGTCAAGCCAGACAGGCAGGTAGGGAACGACCACATGGGTATTGGCATGGCGCAGTTGTAAGTAAGTCTCGACACTTTCGCGGTCGACAGCTTGAGAAAATTCAATCGTAACCACAGCCCCTAACGACCGATCAAAAATCACCTCGGCGGTGGTTAGTTCCTGCGCTGCCGTCACATTGGCTAGCCGCAAGTCAACGACATCGTCGATGGCGATGTCCGCATTGCGCCAACGGAAATGAATGGCTTCCGAGACGTCGGCCTCCTCTGCGCCGGCAAGAAGTTCGGCGAGATTCACCACTTGAACCCAATGGTGGGCGGCATACGGGCGAGTAAATTTAGCAAACAGTTGCTCACCAAGGACCTGAATGCCATAACTACGCTCTTGGTCTTCGCCGAGGTTCAGTGGCAGCAGCAAGCGACGGGTTTCCCCCGTCACGACATTAATCATTTGAATGAATTCCTGCTCCCAAGCGTTACCGACCCGTCTTTCAGCCATATAGCTCAAGAACCAATCGCCGTAGACCGCTTTGAAGTTGCCCAAATGACTGAGCCCGGCATGAATAATCGATTCGTCTTGGAAAATCGGCTCGGCTTGCGGCGGCAATACAGAATACATAGCACTGGCATCCACATCTTGGTTGAACAGCCGACCGCGCGGACCCCGATACAACATCGAAAACGGACCAGCTAATAAGTCCGCTATCTTGGCACGTTCGACTTGCGCCGGATCCGCATGGAGAATCCACGGTGCGAGACTGCGGTCGATAGCAAAAATCGTATCAAGGTCATCAAAATAGAGACTGCCGCTAGTAATTGATTTTAAGTGAACAAGCTCATCACCACTGTACTTAAGCAGGACATGCCCGGAAATCTCTCCCGTAGGAATTGAGGATTCGATGATCAGCTCACCGTGAGCATTAGCATTCATCGACAAGACCCGATGATGAGTTGGCGAAATCGCCTTAACCTGACCATCGAGATCTAACTTGTAAATGCTATTGGCATCATCCCGTGTGATGCGGCAATAACCAGTAAACTCACAATCATCCGTTACCGTGTAGGTTGTGGCGTGGAAATAGAGGTTGCCAATCCAATCGCCTTGCTCGTCCATGCGCGGGTCGATCTGCAGAATTGACGTTAGTGACCGAGGTTGCCCGCCGGCGAGACCGGCATAAATCAAATCCGGTGCCATACATTCGAATTCGTCGGTGGTACGGTCGATTTTCAGTAAGCCGCAATTTTCCGTGTGGACAAAATAATTTTCACTATCGGTGCCACCGAGAGCAAGAAAGACATAGCGTCCATCGGGGCTAGTCGCGATATCGGTCGCCGCAATATCCACATTCGACTCAGCAATAAATCGATATTCGCCGTCGCTGGTCTTGCCGATAAGATTGGATGCGGTACCGTAGGTGGTGACGTCGGCAAATTCATTGCGCGCGTAGGTCATGTGAAACAGGGTTTCGACGTTGTCGGTGTGGAACGCGAGTTCAATCGGTGGACGACCAAAGAAGGCCGTAAAATCACACGGCCCGGTGACCGGCCCAACCGTGTATTTATCACCCTCTAAGCGACCGTTACATCCTTCGGCACCATGGATGACAAAGTTGTCGTACGCTTCCAAAATGAACTCGTAGGTTCTACCCTGCAGGGCCGAAATGGCATTCGGAGTTACTGTGCCGGGGCCGTAAATAAAGCCCTGAATAAGATGACGTTGTTCTGGCGGAGGTGGCTCCGAACCGCCGCCACCACAACCAACGAGTAACGCGGTCAGCCCGATACCAAAAATACTCTTCCAATGATTCATTACAACTCCCGACAACGAGGCACACCGGTGCTTGTTCGATAATGTGATGAACCATGTTAATCCATTGTTAATTAAAAATCTGCGAGTTCTTTGTAAAGTAATGTTACGGCTCGCCAAGCTTGACAATCCGCATGGATGTACATACATTGTATTTATGATTAAATTCGCGTGGGATCATCTAAAGGCTCAATCAAACCTCAAGAAGCATGGGGTTTCTTTCGATGAAGCGAAATCAGTCTTTTACGATGAGTTCGCCATTCAGTTTTTTGATGATGAAAATTCATTCCCGTCCGAAGATCGCTTCCTTATGTTGGGAATGAGTAATGAATCAAAAGTCTTGGTCGTGTGTCACTGTGAACGCGATCACGGGAGTACTATCCGAATCATTTCTGCACGCAAAGCAACCAGCAAGGAACGCAAGTTTTATGAGGGCTGACTATCATGAAAGATGAATATGATTTTTCGAAAATGAAATCGCGTAAAAACCCATACGCCTCAAAATTAAAAAAGCCTGTCACGATCAGGCTTGGTGAGGATGTCATTGATTATTTTAAAGAAATGGCGGAGGAAACAGGCGTGCCTTATCAAAGCCTTATCAATTTGTATCTTAGAGACTGTGCGGCACATCATAAGAAGATTGATATTGCCTGGCATGCCAAGCCATAACGGTGCCTGCGAGTTTGGTTGTTAGGCGTCTTTCCCTCGCCTATTATCGGTACGAACGTAGTGAACTCAGTACATCCAAATAATCAGCATCAATAAGACCCAAGCAGCTAACGAGGCCGACATGATGGTGAATGTCGCTGCCATGCTATCAATGTCGAGTGATTTACTGTGACTCAAGGCGCGTGTACCGACATAAACAAATAAACATGAAATAATTAACCCAATACCAACGGTTATCGCTGCAACCCAAGGGGTTGGAAAGACGAGCCCAATTGACGATAGCCACATCGGAATCGGTGCAATGGCTGCCAGCAAATAAGCGCCATGATAAGGAACGTCATGTTTGTATTGCTCCAGCACGGAATAAATCAGCCAGCCCATCACAAAAAACGTCAATAATTCAGCTAAAAAGAACGTGGTGGTAATAAACTGCCAGTTTTTGTCGGCAAATCCGGGTAGGTAGTCGCCGCCGTAATGGGTGCCGTTAAAGTACAAAAGAATTGGGGGTAGCAAGGACAGTGGTACCACAAGTCGCCAAACCAGCGCAGGAATGTCAATGTCCATGCCTTGAAGTTTGCCCCAGCCATGGGCAGTAAATGGTAACCAAAGCGTTGCAAGTTTCATGGAATCCTCCTAAAACATACATTTTATATATAGGTTTAGGCGATCGCCGCAGAATATACAAGTACTTAGCGGAAAAACTTCGGGGGGCGATTAACGAAAGCAAGTGCCACAACACAGGCACAAATAAACAACGCCCCTTCTACAACTGCTGCAATTAGCTCAAGTTGTGCAGAAAAGAACGGGTTAGGTAGCTGGCTTGCAGGCACATGAAGGGCAACTAAGTTGAGGCTGCCAGCCAATAAATTGCCGCCGCTTGCAACGGTTAATGCGCCCAGTAAGCCTCCGATTGTTATGCTGGTAAGCGCGAGGCGAACCGGCGAAGCAAACCGAGTCAGGACATAACTTAACCCAACGGCACCACCAAGAACAAAACCTTCCACTGCCCCGGTAATGTCGCCCGGACTGGCGCCAAGAAGTAAGTTGAACGTGTCGGTGGCCACCAGCTTGACGAATGCACCAACCAGTAAACCGCCCAAGGCAGCTGCGAGCACCACAAACGGATAACGCCGGCCAGCAGGTAAGTGCTTTTCCGCAAACACTTCGCCTGCAGCAAGCCCGAAAGACACGCCAGCGCCACCGAGCAGAGCGACCAGCAAGGTGATGGCAATCATAACGAACATAATCGAAGCGGCACCAAACTGAGTGAGTTCGGTATGGGTGAGTGTCAGTGCCGCGAGCAATGTACCACCCATGACCCCAGCGATGCCGGCACCGAAAGTGCCATAGCCACCGAGCAGGGCAATGCGATTAAACGGGTGCTTGTGAGTACTTACTATCGATTTGTTTTCAATACTGACTTGGGCAATAAAGCGATAGCCATGCTTGGGCACGGTTTCAATAAACTGCGAGTTGCGTGCTTGGTCACCGAGAACTTTGCGCAATGTGCGAATACATTGGGTCAGTGCTTCGTCGGTGACCGGAATGCCGGCCCAAACCTCACGCATGAAACGCTCTTTGCTGATTAAGGTGCCCGGCTCTTGTACGAGCAGTAACAACGCATCGAAATAGCGACTGGTGAGCTCCACAGGTTGCGACTGTTTCAACAACAGTCGCTCGCCTGGATGTAAGGTAAAGTCTGCAAATTGAATGACGTTTGCGGTCATGGTTGCTTCTGCGTTGCCGGTTTGTCCTCATCATAACGACCGCTTGCGACTTTGAATAGTCCCGCAGCAATTAGCCATAAAATCGCAAACGCCGAATTTAAGAAAAATGCTGGCTGTAAGTCTGCAGGTATTTCTAAAAGCACAGCTGCAAGCGAAATACAAAGTTGTGTAATCGCCGTAGCTATCATTAACCAGCTCATTGCGTTGGCCTTCGCGCGCACCACAATGCTACCGACGGCCACCAAGCCAAGCACACTCAAATACATGGCGTTGGCCGGGTTTTCCTCGTTGCCGATAATACCAACCGCAAGGTTTAACCAGACGATGAGCAAGCAATTGAGCACTGCTATTGTCATGCCGACGCGGTACGCAATATTGGTCGACAAGCGCGCCCCCAATTCAATTAACAATCCCGTGCCACCGAGCAACACAGCAGCAACAATAAAATCAAACGCTGTCCATTGCACTTCGTCACTAAAACGCATGGCAATTGCCGGTGTAACCAGTAATGCCAGCACAAACCCCCAACCTAAAACTCGAAACCACGACATAACCACCTCCAACGTTGAATAAACGGCAACAGATTAGAGCGGCTTTGGACAGAAAGTCATGAGCAAAGTCTGAGGAGTTGCTGATTGGTGGGAAAACACTGAATTTATTCGCTATTTGCTGAATGGTATCTATGCTTTTCTGGTTCTGAATAACTAGCTTGTCTCTATAAAGAGACCAAGCTATAGTTACTTGCGATGTGGGAGTTAGCAGTGAAAGGGATTAACCCGGGGAAATTAGGTGTTTTATGCTGAAAATCGTTGATGTGGAATATCTTGGAGGATATAAGTTTGAATTTACTTTCAATGACCAAGTTTGTGGCCATGGAGATCTGACTGAATTATTCTCGCAGCCGGGATTTTGCGAAATAGCTGAGATTGAACGCTTTATTCTAACTAAAGACGGCACATTACGCTGGTCAGATATTGAGTTAAGTCCAGCGATTGCTCGCCTAGCGGTTAAAGAGTTAAGGCAAGTAACGAACTATCAGCCGGAAAATGTAGAAGCGATTTTAAAGCAAGCGGCATGGGACTCCTTAAAGCTTGGTCGGGCAGATATTCTCCAAGCAGCGCTGAGAGCGTATGTGGAAAAGTTTGGCCACAAAAATGTAATTGCGCGAGCTGGCATTAAAAGTCGCACCAGTGCTTATCGTTCGTTGAAACCAAACACGACACCAAACTTCTCAACCATGGTTCAAATTGGCCATGCGGTTATTGAGCTGGCTCAAGAGCGGCAACGCAAAGAAGCTAACACGAATCCAGCGGAATAATATCCGGTTCTGAGGTTGTGTCGGTGGCATGCATGGCGACGGCGACTTGGCAGCTGGGCTGATTGGCGAAGAGCAGCTCGGAAGCTTCGGCATATTTATCGATAACTTGGCGTAATTCCTGTTGGAGTTTGCGCGCAGTCGGTTCGGGTAAGTGCATGGGTTTGAGTAGCAGAAAATCGAGTGGCCCACGGTTGTCCTGCAAAAGCCGAGTGCTGGTGTCGGCCAAGGCATTGGCGATAGACTGGCGCAGCACACGGCTATTGGCGTGAAAACCCAGTGGCGCCCGGACCAAAAACTTCACCTGATTGCCGGGTTCGAGCTTAAGCAATTCCAAATTTTCCAGTTCACGTAAATAACGGTAGGTGCTGAGATCACTCAAGCCATACCGATCGGCAATTTGCTGCGGCGACTGCTGTTCAAAAAACAAGGCGACAAAATAGGCATAGACATGCGGCTTTTCCGCAAAAGTCGCGTCTTGACGGTCGCTAAAATAGTAATGGCTGCCATGTGATTCAATTGCCGAATCCACCAACTCAATGCCATCGAGACCACATATGTCGGCCAATACGAGCAAGCGTTGCAAGGAAATATCGTCTTGATTGAGCATGCGCGTGACCGTGACTACCGACAAGCCCATGCGCTCCGCCAATACCGTGTAGGTGATTCCCTTGCGTTTGAGCTCTTGTTTAATGCGTGCGAGGCAGCGCTGAACCGTGAGAGCAGTGAGTGCCATGTTATTCGTCCTAAATATATCAATTATTGATAGCTTTAATATCAATATAAGATAGTTTGTAAATAGAAAAGCGCAAGGTATTGCCACGGCACTACACCCTCACTACAGTCGAAGGCATTGAACTTAAGTGAGTGAAGATATGACCAAGCGAGACTGGATGAAGGCATGGTACATGCCCATTGTGTGTGCATTACCGAGCTATTTTTTACTGCTTTTTATTAGTCGGAGTGCGTTTGATTACGATCCGAGTGGCTGGCTGAAACTGGTCGGCTATTTTCTGTTGTATTTCTTTTTTGCCTGGCTGTTGGCAAAAATCGCCAATGCTGGCACGGAACTCGAGCATGAGCGCCATCCAGCGCACTATTGGCCGATTTCGGGACCGATTCGTTATGCCGGAAAATACATATTTTTCTTAACGTTCTATCCGACGTTAATCCTTTCAGCCTTTAACCCGTTTCAGTTTGTTCAGCAAATGCGCCAGATCTTTGGTCAAGATAAAGCGGCGAAGCGCTTAAAAGGTAACGAGGCAGAGAATGCTAATTATCAAACACAAGTCGAGTATCGATTGCCGTTCGCTGGTGAATGGCTGGTCTTCAATGGCGGTCTGAATGAAGCAACGTCCCATTCGTGGCAAGTGCTGGCCCAGCGTTATGCTTATGACTTCGTGCAAGCAGACGCAGATTATCGTCGTCACCGTGGTCAAGGTGCGCGTTTGCGTGATTATTTCTGCTACGACCAGCCGATACTGGCGGCGGCCGCCGGCGAAGTGGTCGATGTCGTCGATAAAATTGGTCCAGCGCCGCTGGTTGGGTTCGGTATGGCGGACTTTCTCTGTCGCCACTTTGCTGGCAACCACGTGGTGATTCGCCACGCCGACGGCGAATATGGGTTTTACGCACACTTAATTAAAGGCACGATCCCGGTCAAAATTGGTGACCGCGTACAAGCCGGTGAAGAAATTGGTCGCTGCGGCCATACCGGCCACTCATCCGAACCACACCTGCATTTTCACTTACAAGACACGCCGAGTATTTTCACTGGCATGGGCTTACCCATTCGTTTTCAAGACGTTGGAGAGATCACACGGGGGCAACGGGTGGTTGCGACGTAGGGTGTCGCAACCCCAAACTAGAAGAAAAATTAAATGGCGTTTTGAGCCAGCTCTTTTAACTCGGCAATCTCTCCTTCAGTTAAATGCCGTGTATCAAGCAGGGAACCTTGCTCGTCAAGTGCGATTACTAGGGTGTCGTCGTCGAGTTGTTCAGCTCTCAGTGACTGCTCCCCGCCCTAAGCGCTAAAGCGCCACGGGCGAGGCTTCCAACTTCTTAGGCAGCAACCGGTGCGTGACCGGATTTACGCAAGCCTCCATTGGCAGGAACCGACAGTCCTTCGGCTCGTAGTTTGATAATTCCCTGCTGCCGGATATTGATCGCGGCGTTTACGTCGCGGTCAAGCTCAACTATACAGCCAGGGCATGTCCAGTTG
>ERZ869909.2738-NODE-2738-length-11111-cov-284.023564_pt1 | contig 11111 bp, 9 predicted proteins | sample MGYA00520892_ERZ869909 | MGnify/ENA primary metagenome ERZ869909 (study PRJEB32215, sample SAMEA104723947) | bioreactor metagenome | biome: bioreactor; feature: anaerobic bioreactor; material: water | place: China | collected 2015-03-12 ... | reverse complement strand
GTGCCTGGGCAGCAAGATCGCTCCGATCTTCTTCAACACCATGGAAGACGCCGGCGCGCTGCCGATCGAGCTCGATGTCGGCGAGATGGACATGGGCGACGAGGTCGAACTCAACATCGACCACGCCACCGCCAAGGTCACCGCGCTCAAGAACGGCAAGGTGATTTCTGAGAGCCAGCTCAAGACCCCGGTGATCCTCGATGAGGTGCGTGCCGGTGGCCGCATCCCGCTGATCATCGGTCGTGGCCTGACCACCAAGGCGCGCGAAGCGCTGGGCCTGCCGGTGACCACCCTGTTCCGCCTGCCGCAGGCGCCCGCCGACACCGGCAAGGGCTTCTCGCTCGCGCAGAAGATGGTCGGCCGTGCCTGCGGTCTGCCCGAAGGCAAGGGCATCCGTCCGGGTACCTACTGCGAGCCTCGCATGACCACGGTCGGCTCCCAGGACACCACTGGCCCGATGACCCGCGACGAACTCAAGGATCTTGCCTGCCTCGGTTTCTCGGCCGACCTGGTGATGCAGTCCTTCTGTCATACCGCGGCCTACCCGAAGCTGGTCGACGTGCGCATGCACCGCGAGCTGCCGAGCTTCATCAGCAACCGTGGCGGGGTGTCGCTGCGCCCGGGTGACGGCGTGATCCACTCCTGGCTCAACCGCCTGCTGATGCCCGACACCGTCGGCACCGGTGGCGACTCGCACACCCGCTTCCCGATCGGCATTTCGTTCCCGGCGGGTTCCGGCCTGGTGGCATTCGCTGCCGCGACCGGTGTCATGCCGCTCGATATGCCGGAATCGGTGCTGGTCAAGTTCACCGGCAAGCTGCAGCCTGGCATCACGCTGCGCGACATGGTCAACGCGATCCCGCTGTACGCGATCAAGCAGGGCTTGCTGACCGTCGAGAAGAAGGGCAAGAAGAACATCTTCTCCGGCCGGATCCTCGAAATCGAAGGCCTGCCGCAGCTGAAGGTCGAACAAGCGTTCGAGCTGTCCGACGCTTCGGCCGAGCGCTCCGCCGCCGGCTGCACGGTCAAGCTCGACAAGGAGCCGATCATCGAGTACATGCGCTCGAACATCACCCTGATGAAGTGGATGATCGCCGAGGGCTACCAGGATGCGCGCACCCTCAAGCGCCGCATCAAGGCCATGGAAGAGTGGATCGCCAATCCGCAGCTGCTCGAGCGCGACGCCGACGCCGAGTACGCCGCGGTGATCGAGATCAACATGGACGACATCAAGGAGCCGATCGTCGCCTGCCCGAACGACCCGGATGACGTGAAGACCCTGTCCGAAGTCGCAGGTGACAAGATCGACGAAGTCTTCATCGGTTCGTGCATGACCAACATCGGTCACTTCCGCGCGGCCGGCAAGGTGCTCGAGGGCAAGTCGGACATCCCGACCCGTCTGTGGATCGCCCCGCCGACCAAGATGGACGCGATGATCCTCAACGAGGAAGGCTATTACAGCGTGCTCGGCAAGTCCGGCGCGCGCATGGAGATGCCGGGCTGCTCGCTGTGCATGGGCAACCAGGCGCAGATCCGCAAGGGCAGCACTGCGATGTCGACTTCCACGCGTAACTTCCCCAACCGTCTGGGTATCGACACGCGTGTCTACCTCGGCTCGGCGGAGTTGGCGGCTGTGTGTGCGCTGACCGGCAAGATCCCGACGGTCGAAGAGTACCTGCCGATGGTGCAGTCGCTCGAGGCCAAGGGTGCCGAGGTGTATCGCTACATGAACTTCGACCAGATCGAGGAATTCCGCGCGGTGGCTGACACCGTAGAGGTCTGACGGAGGAGGAGAACGGGCCACGATGGTTTCCGCCGTCGTTGGCCCGACCATAAGAAGATGCCCCGCTCGGGAAACCGGCGGGGCATATTTTTTATGGGTTCAAGGAGGCGCCGGGTCGCAGCGAGAGTCTGTCAGCTGCAGATGAATGCGATCGCGTAGGGGTTGTTCTCGCAGCTACCGCCGAGCGCCAGATGCCCATGCCCGTGAAGCACTGCCTCCTCGCGACTGAGCAGAAACTCCTTTTCTCCTTCGATCCGCACATAGGTGCCGTTGCTGCTGCGATCGATGAGAACGAATTTGTCGCCTCGCAATTCAATCTCGGCGTGCTTGCGGGAGGCCAGACTGTCACGGACGTTCAGGTGGGCATCGGTGGACCGGCCCAGACGCACAAGTGGCTGGTGCTCATCGACGACGACGACTCTGTTGCCCAGCCTGAGCTCCAACTCCTGGCGGGCGTCGTCGTGGTCGAGGGGTGCAGACTTCAGGACCGTGATGTCGCCAAGTGATTCGCACTTGAGCTCGTACAGTTCCAGGGGCCGTGAGGCGCCGCGTAAAACCCGCGGCGGCAACGCATTGAGTTGGTTGCGCCAATCGGCAGAGAGCTGCTCCCGGGTTTCGGCAGTCGTGAGTGCCCTGCCAGCGGTGGCAAGCTCGGCGAGCCTCGCTGCGAAGTTGACGGTTTCGCCGAAGAGATCCTGTCCTCCCTCGATTACTGAGCCGAAATTGAAGCCAATCCGGACTGCCAGACGCTGACCGCTTGAGTCGGGAATCTCGCGAAGGGCGGCATGGATGGCGAGCGCGGCATCGGCCGCGGCGTCAGCGTGGTCGAAAACCACCATCAGGCCGTCGCCGGTGTGTTTGACGATGCGCCCCCCCTTGTTCTCGATTGTCCGCTTCATCACGTTCAGGCTTCGATCGACAAGCCTGTACGCCGCGCTGTCGCCAATGCGTTCGTAAAGCTGGGTGCTGCCGATCAGGTCGGCGAACAGCACGGTGCAGAACAGAGGTGGCGAGGGCTGATCGAGCATTTCGTAATTATAAGGAATTGCGGCGCTTGTTTAAGGGTGGAAGGGCCAGTTCGAGTCAAACAAATGCAGAGCGGATGCTCGGTCAAGCCTCCGGTGCCGGGAAGCTTGGTATCGTGTATAATGTAAAAATATTCAGTTTGCGGAAAGCCTTGGTTTTCTGCGCCCAAAGGCTCGGGCGAATGCCCTGCGCCAATCTTCGTTGCGATCTTTGTGTTGCAGCGTCTCGGTAGCCGAAAGCTGCCGCTTTACAGCCAGGCAAAACGTTTCTGGTGCGCGCTTGCCGCTTGGCGCGGCATTCGATCGCGCCTTGCAGCCCCGGCCTGTGTGTCACTCGGCCCACAGCGAGGATCGCAGGTTCTTGCCTCGTGAAATTCAGGAGAAAACAATGGCCAAGGAAGAACTGCTCGAGATGGAAGGGGTAGTCGATGAAGTACTGCCCGATACGCGGTTCAGAGTCACACTCGAAAACGGCGTTGCTGTGTCGGCCTACGCATCGGGCAAGATGCGCAAGCACCGTATTCGCGTGCTTGCCGGTGACCGCGTCAGCGTGGAGCTGTCGCCTTACGATTTGACCAAGGCGAGAATTCGCTTCCGTCACAAATAAGGCCCTCATGAGCGGGCGCAGCGGTTTGCTGCGTCCCGTTCAATTCGTGGGTCCGAACAGGTTCGATGCCTCTGGCGGTGCATCGACGCCGGTCGCACGGGCCCTGCGAAGCAATTCCCAGTAGTAGCGATAGCTCGCTCTGTCATGCAGTGTCTCGCGGTGACGGATGGGCCCCCAGTCCGCGGCTTGTGCGGCGAGCAGAATTTCGGTGGCGTCCTGCACTTCGGCGAAATCAGGCTGCATGACCTCGATGATGGGGCGGATCTGGTTCGGATGGATGCTCCACATACGCATGAAGCCAAATTCGCGACGTGCCCGCCGGGCATCGCTGCGAATCACCTCCAGATCCCGCAGTTCGGTTGTGACGTTGTGGGACGGGACGACACCGTTGGCGAGGGCCGCAGCCGCGATCTCGCACTTGGCCCGAACCACGAGCGGATGAGTGAACTGCCCTGGGCTGCGCATTGCATCGGCGCCAATGGCGCCATGATGTGCCGATACAAAATCCATCAGCCCGAAGTCGATTGATTCGACGCCTGCGAGCGCCGCGATGTCCCACACTTCGCGCAATGCACCATGGGTTTCGATAAGAACATGCACTGGAAGCGGCCGTGACTGTCCGGCGGAGGCTTCAATCTTGCGCAGGGTGTCGATCTGCAGACAGGCATCCTTTGCCGAGCGCACCTTGGGTAGTGTTACGAAGGCGATCCGTTCGCCGGCACGCGGCACGAGGAGTTCGAGATCATCGACCCAGTGTGGATGAGTGATGTCGTGTATCCGTACGCCGACGCGACCGAAGCGGTTGTCACCGTCAAGGATGAGGCTGGCGACCATCTGCGCATGCTCTGACTCGGCACCAGTTGGCGCCCCGTCTTCGCAATCGCATGTGATGTCAAAGACCGGGCCCATATCGTTTTGCAGCGCGAGCGCTTTCCGTATCAGCTTCTCCGAACCGGCATAGTGATCCACGGCCGGGAGGGCGGGAAAGGGCGCTTCGCCCTCGAACAGCACTTCATCGGGTCGCTTCAGGCCGCTCATCCTGACGGTCTCCTCTGCTTTCGTGTTTACTGATTATGGACAAAAAAAACGCACAGCCTGCGGCCGTGCGTTCTTTTCGTGTGCTTGTCTTGCTCAGGCAAGCAGATCCTTCACGCCGTCGCGCTCTTCGAGCAGCTCGTTCAAGGTGTGGGTCATGCGCTCGCGCGAGAACTCGTCGATCTCCAGGCCCTGGACGATCTTGTATTCGCCGTTCTCTGTGGTGCAGGGGAAGCCGTAGATGATGCCCTCAGGGATGCCGTAGGAACCGTCGGACGGCACGCCCATGGTCACCCATTCACCGTTGGAGCCCAGCACCCAGTCACGGATGTGGTCGATTGCGGCGTTGGCTGCAGAAGCCGCGGAAGAAAGGCCACGCGCTTCGATGATGGCTGCGCCGCGCTTGCCGACGGTGGGCAGGAAGGTGTCGCGGTTCCAGGTTTCGTCGTTGATCAGGTCCTTGACGCTGTCACCGTTGGAGGTCACCTTGCGGTAGTCGGCGTACATCGTGGGAGAGTGGTTGCCCCACACGACGAGATTCTTCAGGCTGGAAACCGGACGGCCGGACTTGGCGGCGAGCTGTGAAAGCGCGCGGTTGTGGTCCAGACGGAGCATGCCGTGGAAGTTGCGCGACTTCAGACGACCGTACTTCTCGGCGGTCTTCATCGCAATGTAGGCGTTGGTGTTGCAGGGGTTGCCCACGACGAGGATCTTGCAGTCCGGCGAGGCGTGCTGGCCGATGGCTGCGCCCTGGACGGTGAAGATCTTGGCGTTCTCGGTGAGCAGATCCTTGCGCTCCATGCCGGGGCCGCGGGGGCGGGCGCCAACGAGCAGGGCCACGTCGGCATCCTTGAATGCGACGTTGGGGTCGTCGGTTGCGATCATGCCGGCGAGCAGCGGGAAAGCGCAGTCGTCGAGTTCCATCATGACGCCGCCCACGGCCTTCTGTGCCTGAGGCAGGTCCAGCAATTGCAGGATGACTGGCTGGTCTTTGCCCAGCATTTCACCGCTGGCGATGCGGAACAACAGGCTGTAGCCGATCTGGCCGGCAGCGCCGGTGACGGCGACGCGTACGGGGGCTTTGCTCATTTGGATACTCCCTCAAAAGCGACGACGGTGCGTCGAGAATGGATCTGTATAGTCCCCTGCGGCAGCTTGAGTTCGCCTCGCTGGGGACGGCGGGCAAACCCCGACTGTTACCCGAGGCGCAAGGATGTTAGACGTCGGGCGGATTAATGTCAAATCCTGTCTTATGTCTTATATAAGACACAAGACAATGGATAGACGACTTCATTTTTTTGTGCTGAAATACGCCGATGAGCGTCGATGCACCCACCTTCAGCCCGCTATATCGGCAAATCAAGGACCTGATGATTCAGGCGCTTGAGGCCGGTGAGTGGCGTCCCGGGCAGTTGATCCCCAGCGAGCAAGAACTCGCTGCGCGCTTCAGTGTGTCCCAGGGCACCGTCCGCAAGGCGATCGACGAACTTGCCGCCGAAAATCTCCTTGTGCGCAAACAAGGCAAGGGCACCTACGTTGCTTCGCATCACGACCCTCGCGCGCTGTTCCGATTTCTGCGGCTCGTGCCGATGGATGGCGATCTCGCCCACCCCGAAAGCGTACCGCTCGAGTGCTGGCGTGCCAAGGCCGGGCTCGAGGCGGCGCGTATGCTCGGCATCCGGCAAGGCGACCTGATCATCATCGTGAGGCGAATTCTGCGCTTCTCGGGCGATCCCGTGGTGGTGGACGAGATCTATCTGCCCGGCGAGATCTTTCAGGGGCTGACGCTGGAGATGTTGCAGGACTGGCGCGGTTCGCTTTACAGCCTGTTCGAGACGCGATTCGGTTTGCGCATGATTCGGGCGCAGGAGCGCCTGCGTGCGGTTGCCGCCGATCGCGGAACCGCCGAAATACTCAAGGTGAAGGAGGGTAAGCCCCTGTTGTCGGTCGAGAGGGTGACTTATACCTATGGCGACAAGCCGGTCGAGTGGCGCCGGGGTTTGTACCTGACTGACGACCACTTCTATCTGAACGAACTGAATTGATGTTACCAGGGTGCAGCGTCATGCGCCTCGCTCTGGGCTAAAATTAAAAGATTTAGTCGGTAGTTGTTTGAAACGCGGCCGCTTCGCCGCACATCGAGGGGTGTAACACTATGTCAGAAGCCACAGCGCGCAAGCCAAGGCCGAAACACCTGGCTTTGCACGAGATCCGGCTGCCGTTGCCGGGAATCGTGTCCATTCTTCATCGAGTCAGCGGGGCTGGTTTGTTCCTCCTGCTGCCGTTCCTGCTGTTCCTGTTCGACCGCAGCCTGGGTTCGGCCGAGAGTTTTGCGGTGTATCAGAGCGTGGTTTCAAACTGGTTCATCAAATTGGTGTTGTTCGGTCTGCTCTGGGCCTACCTGCATCACTTCTGTGCTGGTATCCGTTTTCTGTTGCTCGATCTGCACATCGGGGGCGACCTCGAGCCGGCTCGCAAGAGTTCCAAGATCGTGCTCGCCGTCAGCATCGCGCTGACCTTGATCATTGGGGTGATGCTATGGTGAAGCGTATCGTCGTAGGTGCGCACTACGGGTTGCGCGACTGGATCGGCCAGCGGGCCTCCGCAGTCTATATGGCGATCTATACCGTCATTTTCGCGATCGCCGCGCTCACTCTCCCCGAAATGAGCTACGAGGCGTGGTCCGGGCTGTTCTCCGGCGGCCTGATGCGCTTCCTCACCTTCCTGTTCTTCCTCGCCTTGTTCTATCACGCATGGATCGGTGTGCGTGACATCTTCATGGACTACATCAAGCCGACCGGCCTGCGCCTGGCGCTGCATGTTGTGGTTCTCTTCCTGCTCTTCGGCTATGCCGGTTGGGCGGCTCAGATTCTGTGGAGGCTTTGAGCGTGACTGTAGCCAAGCGTACCTTTGATGCCGTTATCGTCGGCGCCGGCGGCGCCGGCCTGCGTGCGGCCCTCCAGCTTTCGGAAGCCGGACTGAAGACTGCCGTGCTGACCAAGGTCTTCCCGACCCGCTCTCACACAGTCGCCGCCCAGGGCGGTGTGGCTGCCTCGCTCGGCAACTCGACCGAAGACAACTGGCACTGGCACATGTACGACACCGTCAAGGGGTCGGACTGGTTGGGTGACCAGGACGCGATCGAGTTCATGTGCCGCAAGGCCAATGAAGTCGTCGTCGAACTCGAGCACTACGGCATGCCGTTCGACCGCACCGACAACGGCAAGATCTACCAGCGTCCGTTCGGCGGCCATTCGCAGAACTATGGCCAGACACCGGTTTCGCGCTCCTGTGCAGCGGCTGACCGTACTGGTCACGCCATGTTGCATGCGCTTTACCAGCGCAACGTCCGTGCGAATACCCAGTTTTTCGTCGAGTGGATGGCACTCGATCTGGTGCGCGACAGCGAGGGCAACGTCGTCGGTGTAACCGCACTCGAGATGGAGACTGGCGAGGTCACGATTTTCCACTGCCGCGCGACGATCTTCGCGACCGGCGGTGCCGGCCGGATTTATCACAGCTCGACCAACGCCTTCATCAACACGGGCGACGGTGCCGGCATGGCGGCGCGTGCCGGCATTCCGCTGGAAGACATGGAGTTCTGGCAGTTCCATCCGACCGGCGTGGCTGGTGCCGGTGTGCTGATCACCGAGGGCGTGCGCGGCGAAGGTGGCATTCTGCGCAATGCCAGCGGTGAGCGTTTCATGGAGCGCTACGCGCCCAACCTCAAGGATCTTGCATCGCGCGACGTGGTTTCGCGCGCAATGACCACCGAGATCAACGAAGGTCGCGGTTGCGGTCCGGACAAGGATTACGTGCTGCTCGACATCACGCACCTTGCGCCCGAGACGATCATGAAGCGCCTGCCGGGCATTCGCGAGATCGCGATCCAGTTCGCTGGTGTGGACCCGATCAAGGAGCCGATCCCGGTGGTGCCGACCTGCCATTACCAGATGGGTGGCATCCCCACCAACTACAAGGGCCAGGTCGTGGTGCCGAAGAACGGCGACCCGAACAGCGCGGTGTCCGGTTTTTACGCTGCCGGCGAGTGCGCCTGCGCGTCGGTGCACGGTGCCAACCGCCTTGGTACCAACTCTCTGCTCGATTTGCTCGTGTTCGGCAAGTCGGCCGGCGAGACCGTGGTTGAGGATTTCAACAGCGGCGCGTTGCCGCTGCGCGAGCTGCCGGCAGACGCGGCTGACTACTCCCTGTCCCGGATGTCGCGCCTCGAGTCGCAAACCAACGGCGAAAGCGTCTTCGACGTCGGCCTGGAGATGCGTCGCACCATGCAGAAGCATGCGGGTGTGTTCCGTTTCGACGACCTGCTCAAGGAAGGTGTCGCCAAGATCAACGAAGTGGCCGAGCGTGCCAAGCGGACCGAGATCAAGGACAAATCCAAGGTCTGGAACACCGCCCGCATGGAAGCTCTCGAGCTGGACAACCTGATCGAGGTTGCCAAGGCGACGATGGTGTCGGCCGAGGCCCGCAAGGAGTCGCGTGGCGCCCATGTGCGCGACGATGCGCCTGATACGCCCGAGACGCCGAACGGCCGTAACGACAAGGAATGGCTCAAGCACACGCTGTGGTACAGCGAGGGTAACCGCCTGGATTACAAGCCGGTCAATCTCAACCCGCTCAACGCGGACACCAAGCCGATTGCGCTCGCCAAGCGCACTTACTGAGCGTCGGAGAACAAGACATGACGAAGCGTACGCTGCAACTCAAGATCTACCGCTACGATCCGGACAAGGACGAGAAGCCCTACATGCAGGACATTTCGGTCGAGCTCGAAGCTTCCGACAAGAAGCTGCTCGACGCACTGGTCCGGCTGAAAGGGGTGGATGACACCTTGTCATTCCGTCGCTCCTGCCGCGAAGGCGTCTGCGGTTCGGATGCGATGAACATCAACGGCAAGAATGGCCTCGCATGCCTCACCGATCTGGAGAGTCTTCCCCAGCCGGTGGTGCTCCGGCCCTTGCCGGGTCTGCCGGTCATTCGCGATCTGATCGTCGACATGACACAGTTCTTCAAACAGTATCACTCGATCAAGCCGTACCTGATCAACAACGATCCGACGCCGGAGCGCGAGCGCCTGCAGACGCCGGAAGATCGTGAAGAGCTGAACGGTCTGTACGAATGCATTCTTTGCGCATGCTGCTCGACCTCGTGCCCCTCGTTCTGGTGGAATCCGGACAAGTTCGTCGGGCCTGCAGGGCTGCTGGCAGCCTACCGCTTCCTTGCCGACACGCGTGACCAGGCAACCAGCGAACGCCTCGACAACCTCGAGGATCCGTATCGCCTGTTCCGTTGTCATTCGATCATGAACTGTGTTGACGTCTGTCCGAAGGGTCTCAATCCGACCCGGGCGATTGGCAAGATCAAGGACATGATGGTCGCGAGAGCGGTATGAGTATCAACAGGGGGCGCGTGCGCTGGCAGTGTCGTCGGGCCTTGCTCGAACTCGACCTGGTGTTCACGCGCTTTCTGCAAGAGCATTTCGACTCTCTCGACGAGAGTCAGCTGGCGGATCTCGATGACCTGCTAAAGTGCGAAGATCATGATCTTTGGGCTATGGTCAATGGCAGCAAGGCGTGTACCGAGCGCCGCTGGGAGGAGATGATCGCGATGCTGCGCGCACAGCGCGCCGGGTGATCGTCAAGGGAGTTGGAAGTCAATTCGGGCAAGAAAACGAGGGATAACCTATGAGCACTGAACGCACCGCAACGCTAACCGTCGATGGCAAGACCGTCGAGTTCCCGGTCATGTCCGGCACGCATGGGCAGGACGTTATCGACATTCGTACGCTGGGCGGCAAGACGGGTCTTTTCACCTATGACTCCGGCTTCCTGTCCACCGCGAGTTGCAAGTCATCCATCACCTTCATCGATGGTGACAAAGGCGAACTGCTGTATCGCGGTTATCCGATCGAGCAGCTTGCGGAGAAGTGCAGCTTCCTCGAGGTGGCCTATCTGCTGAAGAACGGCGAGCTGCCGAACGCCGCGCAGAAGCAGGACTTCGAAACCACGATCAAGTCGCACACGATGCTGCATGATCAGCTTACCCGCTTCTACAGCGGTTTCCGCCGCGACGCGCATCCGATGGCAATCATGGTCGGCGTGGTCGGGGCGCTGTCCGCGTTCTACCACGAGGCGATGGACTTCTCCGATCAGGAGCACCGCAACATCTCGATCAACCGGTTGATTGCGAAGCTGCCGACGATCGTCGCCATGGCCTACAAGTACAACACCGGCCAGCCCTTCATGTATCCGCGCAACGATCTCGATTACACCTCGAACTTCATGCACATGATGTTCGGCACACCGTGCGAGGAGTACAAGCCGAACCCGGTTCTGGTGCGAGCACTCGACGTGATCTTCACCCTGCACGCCGATCATGAGCAGAACGCCTCCACCTCGACGGTGCGTCTGGCCGGATCGTCGGGCGCCAACCCGTTCGCTTGCATCTCCGCCGGTATCGCCTGCCTTTGGGGCCCCGCCCACGGTGGCGCCAACGAAGCTTGCCTCAACATGCTCGAAGAGATCGGCGATGTCTCGCGCGTCGGTGAGTACATCAAGCGCGCGAAAGACAAGAACGACAGCTTCAAGCTGATGGGGTTCGGCCACCGGGTCTACAAGAACTTCGACCCGCGCGCCAAGCTGAT
>ERZ869909.2737-NODE-2737-length-11112-cov-3.990666_pt1 | contig 11112 bp, 10 predicted proteins | sample MGYA00520892_ERZ869909 | MGnify/ENA primary metagenome ERZ869909 (study PRJEB32215, sample SAMEA104723947) | bioreactor metagenome | biome: bioreactor; feature: anaerobic bioreactor; material: water | place: China | collected 2015-03-12 ... | reverse complement strand
CCCCCATCGGCGTGATGTGCTCGACGAGAAATCCGCTCTCGTCGCAGGAGCGCCCAAGCATCGTTCCCGGCGGCAGGTCAAACCCCTCGCGCACCAACCGCACCGGCTGACTCGAAATGTCGTACACCTCGACATTCGTCCGCGAACTCGGCGGCGCATCGGGCTCCACCAGCATCGCCGCCCACGATGGCGACTGTCCGACCTGCGTCGCGGCGTACCGTCCGTCCGGCGAAATCATCGGCAAAACCTGACCATCGAACGGGATCGTCCCCAGCGGGGTGATCGCCGCCCGAAGAATCGCATTCACCGTCCGCGCATCGCGAGCGGGTGTTGCGACGGGCTGATCCGGCATCGGCCTCGGCCGCTGCCCCGTGGCCGTCGGCCCCTGCACCGGAGCCGGACGCGCCGGCGAAACCGTCTCCGTCACGCAGCCCGCGCACACCAGCACAAGCGCAGACACGATCGCGATGCCCCGCCAAGCCGCTCGCCGATCTGTATGCATCAGGACTCCAGACTTCAGAAGATTCTCACCGAACCCGGATCCGACTCTTCCACCGGCTCCGGCGATTGCTGCGGCTGCGGCTCCGGGCCACGCGGACCGACCGGCGTCAACAGATGATCCAACGCCTCGTCATCCGTCTCCACGCCAAGCTCTCTGCGCAATTGGTCCAGCCGACGCCGGAAACTCTCGTTCACTCGATTCAGATCCTCTTCCGATTGCACGACACGCGGCGTAATGAACGCCACCAACTCCGTCTGCTCAACCGACCGCTCCGTCGAACGGAACAAAAGACCGACCAAGGGAATATCGCCGAGCAACGGCACCTTGCGCAGAATGTCCGACTCCTGCGAACGCAGAATGCCCGAGATCACGACCGTCTGACCATCCCGAACGATCAACTGCGTCGTTGTTTCCCGACGATCCACGATGAACTGATTGTTCACCGTCAGCCCCGGCTGAATCGACGACAGCTCCAGATTCACGCGGATATCGACATTGCCCCCCGGGGTGATCCGTGGGCGAGCACGCAACTGAATGCCGACGGCTCGATACTCGGTCGACTGCACCAATCCGCCTTCCGGCGTCCGCTGCGAATCCGTAATGAACGGGATGTCCTGGCCGTCGAAGAACTCCGCCTCCTGGTTGTCACTCGTGAAGATCCGCGGCTCGGACAGGATCCGGAGATCCGTATTCTCCGCGAGCGCCTGCAGAACGAGATTCAGATCCGCCGAAGCATTCAGCACCGAAGTATCAAACAAGCCCGGCAGCAGATCCATCTTCTCGCCCGACGCGGATGTCCCGACCGAGATGGTGTTATCCGTCCGATTCGTCGTGATGGGCGAAGAAGACCATCGCAGCCCCAGCGCCAGCGCATCCGCCGCGGAAATCTCCGCAACCACCGCCGAGATCAGCACCTGCCGCCCCGGTTGATCAAGATCATGAATCAGCTTGGCCACCGACGCCTTGTACTCCGGCGGTGAAAGAATCATCACGGCGTTCTGACGCCACACCGGCACCACGCGGATCTTGCCGACCAGATTCGACGATCCCCGGCTGTCCGTCGGAACCTGTGCACGCTGCCACCAGAAGGTGATCACATCCGGCTGATTGATCGGATCTTGATTCTGCGTGACGATGGTCGTCGCAAACGGCGATGCCCCCGTCGCGGATTCCGAGAGGCCTCGCTCCGATCGACGCAACTGCGCAATCGTTCCCTCACGCGCAAGCACCGTGTTGATCTGCTCCGAGATTTCTTCCGCATCAGCGTGCGACAATTCGACGATCTCGGGCAGGCCGATCGTCTGCGGCTGGTCAAGCCCACGAATGATCTCATCGATCACGAACAAATTGTCCGGACTCTTGGCAATGACCACCAGGCGCCCCGCCTCAGGAATCGCCTGAAACGAAAACTGCCCCGCCAGCCGACCGACCCCCGACCCGGCCGAGGCGCCGCCACCGCCCTGCCCAGTCCCCGCCGCCGCCGAAGGCGTCCCGAATAAACCCTCAAGCAGATCGCGCACCTTGATCGGGTCCGAGTGTTCCAGATCGTAAATCCGCGGCACCACGGCCTCTTCCGACAATGGCTGATCCCAGACCGTCCCGATGAGGTTCCGAATCTGCCGGATGATCGCCTCATCCGCAAGCACCGTCACCGAATTCTGCTGCGTGTTCGCTGTCACGCGAATGTCACGCGTCGGGCCCGCTGCACCGGCGTCCTGCTGTCGCCCCCCCTGCTGCATGAAACGCGCTCGGGGATCCTGCTGCTGTTGAGCACGAGCCGCGCCAGCAGTTGTCTCCTCGTAGAGCTCCTTAATGTTCTGGGCCACCTGCGTCGCATCAGCGAAACGCAGACGGAATGTCTCGGTCGAAAGCGCTGCCGCCGACGGACGATCAATCGAGCGGATCAGTCGCTCGACACGCTGCAACATGCCGATGTTACCGAGCACGACGATCGTATTCGACGACTTGTCAAAGCCGACCTTTGCATAATCCGGTAGACCATCCTTCACCAGTCTTGAAACATCCTCCGCCGTCGTGAATGACAGCGCGAAGACCTTCTCCGCCATCACTCCCAGATCATTCCGACCCAGCACGGACTCGTCCGCCGGAATCACCGGAACATCCTGCCTGACGATCTCCGCAATGTCCCGGAGGATCACCAGATCCATCGTCTCCACCACCGCGATCCCCTCCTGCTGCAGCGCGAGAAAGACCAGATCAAGTGCTTCGCGCTGCGGGATCGGAGAATCATTCAGGATCGTGATCCGCCGGCTCAGGATGTCCGGACGCGGCACCACAACCTTCCCCGTAGACTCCACGATGAACGGGACCAACTGCTCCACGGTCACATTCCGGAATGCCAGCGTCGTCGTCTGCCCGGACGGCATCCGACGCCCGCGCTCATCGCGTTCGCCACGATCCGCCTGCGCTAGGCACGGCGACCCGAGCAGGAGGCACACGATCATCGTTGTCAATACGCGAGATTGCACTTGGCTCATGGCGTCACGATCCGGTAGCCGATTCGCTCGCTTGGAGGAATCGTGGGGTGGTTCGCTCAAACAAGGGGACATCAAACTCGACCGCGCGCCACTCCAGACGCACGGACCAAGGCGCATTGTCGACATTGACCACGCGCACTCCTTCCGCCTCCTCACCGACGGGAATCATCTTCCCGCTGGCGATCCAGACCGCGTTGTTCACAACCGCGATCACCGCTGGGCCGCCGTAACGCGTCGGCGCGGGCGGCGGACCTGGCTCCGGTTCCGGTTCGGGTTCGGGTTCCGGCTCGGCAACCTGTGCAATCTGCTCCGGCGAAGGCGGCACGAAGAACAAAGAACGCCCCTGCACCTGCGCCACACGCGATCGCGTGTCCGCTTCATATTGCCCCAGCCGCTGCTCCTGCTCGGCGCGTGCCCGGTCACCGTCACCGACCCCCTTCTCCATCCAGGCAAACACAAGATCCTTGCCCGCCATGCCCGAAAGAATCAGCCCGAGCAGCAGCAACGCAAGCGCCAGCCCGCCAAACAATCCCGGCGTACGCCACGACACAGAAGGTTTGCCACGCAACTGAGTCATCGGCGCTCCACCTTCCTCGGGAGGTACCACACCTCCGGCATCAGCACCGCCTCAACCCGACGCTCACCCTCGCGCGGCTCGAGTCGACGAAGGTTCACCGAAGACATCGCCGTGATCTCGGGCGCCATCTCCAGCGCGGCCAGAACCTGGATCACCTTCTCCGGCTCGGTCGTGAAACGAACCGTAAACACCTGACGCTGCGGCTCCACATCCCGATCCACCTGCTCGATCTGCCCCACGATCTCGCGCTCCAACGGCTCACGCCGAGGCGAGTCGATCGTGTACCCCGTCACGCCGTACTCGGCGAAAATCCTGTCCAGCAGGTTGTACACCGGACCCGAATCGACCTCGATCCGCAGCGCCGCATCTCCATACCGCGTGACGCCAAGAGCGATCCGTCGCTGCGCTTCCTCAAGCCGCTCCTCCAGCTGCTGCAAACGCTTCAACTCGTCCATTTCACGATTCGCACGAACCACCTCACGCTGATATGTCTCCAGCGTCGGCTCGACGATCAGGAAGTACGCACCGATCACGACAACAGCGAAGATCCCCCACTTCGCCGCACGCGGCAGCGCCTTCCACCTCGCAACAATCGGCGAAATCCGCTCAGCCATCAGCGCCCCCCCTGCTGAGAAATTTCCTGCAGCCGCTGACGCAGTTGCGCAATCTCATCCTGCAAACGCGACTTCACGGCCGAATCCAGATCATCACGACCTGATGCTCGGAACCGAGCGCCGAATTCGCGCATCGTCTCCGCGCGATCCATCTTCGCGATCGCATCCGCACTGATCGGCTCCGGCACTGGCTCCGCCTGCTCAGCACGCGAACCACCCTGGAAAGTCGGCTCGCGCGAGGTCCCCGTACCCGCCGCGCCGCCTCGCCCGGTCGTCCCGCCCCGCCCGGCGGGTGTTTGTGACACCGCCCCGGCCTCCATCGCGGCACGGACCATCTCCGCGCCCTCCTCGCCGTACAACCGCACCGCGAGCGTCTCCGTACGGAAATCCTCAAGATTCGTGGGTGTCGCGAAGGGCTGCACCACGATCAACGACAGATCGAACTCCGTCCCCCGCGCTGTGATCTCTCGCCGACCCGGCTCCACACGAAAAACGCCCGACTCGGTCAACCGGCTGATGAAGTCGTTCGCCTGCGCCGAGGACTGCGCCACGCCGCGCAGCGTGATCCGATCACCACCGGAAATCGAGATGTTCTCGGCCTGGACACCCACCGGCATCGTCCCGGCGATGTCGGACAAGATCTTCATGACCGGCCAGCGCTTCGACGAAAGCTCGTCGTACATCACCCCCCGAAGACGAACCATCCGCTCCGCCGCACCCGGATCTTCCATCCCCTGCTCCTGCGGCATGGATTGAGCCACCTTCTCCGCCAGCACCGACGCTCGCGCCCACACCGCCAGCACCGGCACCGCGAAGCACAGCAACAACCCGACGATCAGCGCTGCAACCGCGATGCGCCGATCCGCCAGCGCCACCGCGACGCGCTGCGCCGGGTTCAGACGCGGCTTCGGCGCCTCATCCAGCAACGCGAAGAGATTCCCTGTCGGCGTGCGCCCCGTCACCGCGAGCGCGGCCCCGATCAGCGGCCCGTACCGCGCCAGCCAACCCCGATCGCTCAAACTCCCACCCGTCGTCCGTGCCGCCAGCCGAGCGAGCGAACTCTCATCCAGCGCGAGGCGCGGTCCGGACGGACCACCGCTCCACTCGAGATCCGTCGCCTGCAAACCGCTCTCGGCAAGCGTCCGCTGCACCACACCTTCCCACGCGCTCGCATCGCCCGGCGTCTCACGCACCGCACGCACGAACGGACGATGATCGCGCATCGCCCCGATGCTGATCGCCCCCTGCTCCGGATCCGCGATCACCGCCAGCGCATCCGAGGCATTCGGATCAAGCAGCCACATCAGCGCGACCGCCTCCGAGGCCACACCGTCCCGACCCGTGAGCAACGGCTTCTGCGTCGGCCGCTCGCCGATCCATCCGCAGATCAACCCCGCGTGATGATCGCTCCCCGACCGCTCCGGCAACAGCCCGTACCCGCGCCGATACTCCGCGATGTTCGACGGCAACTGTGCCTCGGCGATCAACTCCAGCGCACCGAGACGCTCCTCATCCGTCCCCGAAGGCAACTCGACCACCCGCGTGATCGCGCTCGCGCCCGGCATGAGGTACACGACCCGGTCCGGCTTGTGGCGATCGATCAGACTCCGAACCGCCTCGGAGCCGAACGCGCTCACCTGCTCACTCGAAGCGATCCGCAACGATCCTTCCATCGCCGCGCTCAACGCGTACCACGCGTCCCCGACACGACGGAACACGAGCACCCGACGCGCTCGCGCCGCAGAGGATCGACCGGATGGTGTGGAAAGTCTGCTCATCGAACCGTGCAATCATAAATGACCACGGGAAGCCGCGGCCGGGCGATCACCGCCACAACATCAACCTCGATACCGGTCGAGACATCGCGCCCTCGCGCACTCACGACAAAGGTATTGCTCTCGACCGCGAACAGGCGACTGTACTGCGCCACCTGACCCGGCCCCATGATATCCAACAGATCAAGAACGCTCGTGAAACCCTCCGGACGAGTGTTCCGCGCGAAAACAAGCTGATCGGCAAACCCCACCGGCAGCCCCGCAATGTACTGGAGCGTCTCCATACCCACCGTATTGATGTTCAATCGCCCCGGCACCGGTGGGCCATTCGGGTCGTGAAGCGTGCACTCCTCAAGAATCTTCCGGATCTGCTCCTCCGTCAGCGCCGGAACCGACTGCGCCGGAGCCCCCAGATTCGGCACCGAGGAGGCCAGGTTCGGGAGCGGCCTCGCAATCAGATCCTCAAGCTGCACATTCTCACGAGATGCGTAGTCCAGAATCACGCGCGCCTGCAACGGATTGATGCCGGTGATCCGATTCACGAGCTGCGCCTCGCTCGCATCCAGCAGGTACAACCGGCCCTGCCCCGTCGGGGTCGGACTCTGGTCGATCGAGGCCGCCGTCAGATATGCCCCCCACCCCTGATCCAGGATCCCGTTCGCGCTGTCCGGAGGCCACGACAAGTCCCCATCGTCCTCGTTCGGGTCCAGACGGCTGTTCATGTTCCAGTCCTCGCCGCGCACCTGCTCCGGACGAACCCCCCGCACCAGCTCCAGCTCCGCCAGCGTCCGCATCGGTCCATTCCGCGGCTCGTACGGTGACGGCAACGCAAGGTAGTACCCCGCCTCCGCACCGAACTCACGCGGCACATCATCAGGATCAATCCAGTCCAGAATCGCGTCCGCGACATCCTCCGTCATCCCCGGCAGCAGCATCAGATCGTCGAACTGCATCCGGTTCACATTCAGACGCGAGTGCGCATCCATCACGCCCGGACGCTCATTCCCGCGATCATCCGTGTGCCGGATGTCATACTCGGCCCCATCCAGAGTCCCCGCGCTCACCTCATCCATCGCGGCGAACAAGTCCCACGCCGTCACGCTCCCCCCCTGCTGCGTCTGGAATTCCAGCACCGCGATCGTCGCTTCCACACCCGCACGCGCTGCCCACTCCGCGCGCACCCGCGCCAGCGCCTCACGCCCCGCGGACGCCTGACGCAACGCGGTCGATTGCAGCGACAGCAACACGAGCGTCGCGATCGCGATCGCCACCACGACGAACACCGTCGCGAACCCGCGCACGCGCCGATCGTTCCGACCATGCCTCATCGCAGCACCCCGCCCGCAAGCGAATCCAGCACCGGAACATACGGCACAGGCGGCCGGTGAATCGCCACCGTCCGACGCGCAAACTCCACCACGGACCCGTCATCCGAAACCGCGCTCACCGTAATACGCACCGCGTACGGATACCCGCCCACATCCGACTCCCACGACGGCTGCCAGCCCGAACCATCGAACGCCTCGATCGACAGCGACCGAATCCCCTCCACAACCGGGAAAACGATGCCGCCGCCGTCGGGCACACGATCCGGAACCGGATCCACACGCCGATACAGCACCGCGCCCGCTCGACCGCGACGACCCGCCGCATCGACCACCCGATACTGCACCTCGAACTCGCCCCCTTCCGGCCGATCGCCGATCGGACGAACCGACTCCACCGACCGCGAGAACATCAGCATCTCGTCCCGCGACAGCCCGTCCTCGGAACGATCCGCGATCGCCAGCCGCGCGAAGAACAAGTCGCCATCCCGCACGATGTTCTTCACATCCTGCGCGATCCGCACCGCCGCGGCGTCCGCCCTCAGCAACGCCTCCTGACGCGTCTGCGACATCCGCTGCGCACGCAGCGCCATCGAAAGACTCGTCGCAACCGCCGCCGAAACCCCCGCGATGATCACACCCGCCACGATCAACTCCACAAGAGTGAAGCCGCGACGCCTCGATCCCCTCCCCCCGCCACGCTGATTCAGGAGCCCGCGCACCATCACCGCACCCGCTCAATCGTCTGCTGCGGCTTGCGATCAGGATCGGGATCCTCACCCGCCGGCTGCGAGATCAGCGTCTGCACCCGCGCCAGAACCCCGTTGTCACGCTGCCGACGAATAATCGCCTCCACGATGTACGGCCGCGAACCCTCGCCCGGACGCACCGTCACCTCGTAGGAAAAATCCGCAAACGGTGCCTCATACCGACCCCGCGCATCGAACGCGCTCCCGAATCGCTCCGGACCCATCGCCAGCACCAGATTCAACTGCTCATCCGCGAGCATCGCCGCCTTGTGCAGCTCAGCACCGAGCCGCTGCGACGACAGCGCGCGCCCCGCCAGACCGATGATCACCGCCAGCCCTGTGCCCAGCAGCACACCGGCTACGATCCCGTCCACAAGCGCAAACCCACGCCGGCTCACCACGGAACATCGCTCCTTCCCAGCGCATCCAGATCCAACGAACGCAACACCCCTTCATCACGCCGCCCACCCGAAACATCCACCAGCCGCGGCTCCGCGCTGTAAGGCAGCAACTCCAGCAACCAGCGCGGCTCGTTCGAAGTGCCCGTCGCCAGCAGGATCTCCACATGCGCTCGCGCAACCCCCGGCACGAACTCCACGCGCCAAGATCGCTCATTCTCCGGACGACGACCGTCAAACCGCGCATCCACCAACCGCACCGCCGACAGACCGACCGTCGGAGCCAGCCGATCCGTCCCCCACCTCGGGGCACCGCGCTGCTGAAGATTCCGACGCTCACCGAGCACCCGCAGCGCCTCAAGACGCAGCTCGCGCTTCTCCTGCTCGTACACCAGCGCCATGTGATGCGATCCATGACCCGCCCGCTGCGCGATGATCGACAGCAGGCCCGCAGCATCCCGCGCCTCGATCAACGCACGCCGGTCATCCGTCACAAACAGCCGCGGTGCCGCCACGGCCGCCAGCACCGCGACCACCACGATCGCGACGATCAGCTCGACCAGCGTGAAACCACGCGAGATCCGGGTTGGAGCACTCACTGTCATTACGGCGCCGGCACCACGATGTCCGCATCAGCTCCTTCGCCACCGGGGCGACCGTCAGCACCGTACGAAACGATGCTGAAGGAGGCGCCACCGCGCCCAGGAATCTCCAGCACATACGGATTCCCCCACGGATCCATCAGATCACGCTGCGTGTTCACATACGGCTCGCGCCACCTGGTTTCATCCGCCCCCGAAGGACGCTGCCACAGAATGTCCAGCGTCGCTCCCGCCGGCGGCATGCCGTTGTCCACGATGTACAGATCCATCGCCGTCTTCAGCGTCGAGGCGCCACTCCGCGCCGCCGACACATTCGCATCGCCGATGCGGCTCAGAATCCGCGGCGCAATCACCGCCGCCAGAATCCCGATGATCGTCACGATCACGATCACCTCAATCAGTGTGAACCCACGCGACCAACGCCTTGTCCCTTTTCTACGATCCATGACCGATCCTTTCAGAACGAGCCGCACGGCCCGGTATTGCACCTTCTCGCCTAGAAGCCGATCGCCTCCTGCATCTCCAGCAGCGGCAGCAGAATCGCCAGCAGCACAAAACCCACCAACAACGCCAGAATCACGATCAGAAACGGCGGCAGCACGCTCGTAAACAGCTTGATCGCCTGCTCCGTCTGCTCCTCAAACGCATCCGACGCCTGCATCAACAACTCATCCAGCTTCCCCGTCCGCTCGCCCATCGCGACAAGCTGCACAAGCAACGGCGGAAACATCCCCGACCGATCCAGCGGCTCCGCGATCGTGTGACCACCGCTCACCTCCTCGATCACCTCATCCACTGTCGCCTCCAACGCCTTATTCCCCAGCGTCGACTTGGTGATGCGGAGTGAGTTCAACACCGGCAGCCCCGCCCCGACCAGCGTCCCGAGCGTCCGCGTGAACCGCGCCACCGCGACATTCCGCACCAGATTCCCCAGCACCGGTGTCCGCACGATCGCATCATCCACGCGCATCCGCACCGAAGGATCCCGGTACGCACGCCGACACGAAACGATCGCCACGCCAACCCCGATCAGCACCGCCCACCACCAGTGCGTGAAGAACCCCGCGATCCACTGCACGATCTGCGTCGGCAGCGGAAGCGTCTCGATCTGCCCCGCCACCGCCTGCAATACACGCGGCACAATCACCGTCACTACCAGAATCACCGCCACCACCACCAGCAGCAGAATGATCAGCGGATAGATCAACGCCCCCACCAGCGCACGCCGCAGCTTCACGCTCCGCTCCAGAAGAATCCCCGCGTGCGCCAGCACCTCGCCCAGCCGCCCCGACACCTCCCCCGCATGCACCAAGCTCACCACCAGATCGTCGAACGGCTTCCCCACCTGCTTCATCGCCTCCGCGAGCGAAGCCCCCTGCTCCACCTGCTCGATCACCACCGTCAGCATCTCGCGCTGCGATTCACTCCGCCCCGAACCGCGAATCGTCTTGAGCGCCGGAATCACCGGCAGCCCCGCGTTCACCGCCGTCCCAAGCTCGCGCACAAACGAGGCCAGCTCCGTCTTCGACATCGTCCGCTTGCCGCCGAACGAAAACCCCGCACCCGCACCCGCCCGACTCTCCTTCTCGCTCAGCTCCTCGATGCGGACCGGCGTCTCGCCCTTCCCCATGATCGCGCGCAACGCAGAGCCCCGATCGTTGGCTTCGATCGTCTGCGCTGCTCCCGCACTGGTCTGGTAGCGATAGGTCGGCATGATTCTTCGCTGTCAAACACCACCAACTAGCTGTCGTCCGCATCCTGCGTCGCACGCAGAACCTCTTCCACCGATGTCTCTCCCACCGCCGCCTTCAACAAGCCGTCGCGTCGCATCGTGATGTGGCTCGTCGGCGCGAGACGCAGCAACTCCTGCGCCCCCACCTGCTTGCTGATCCCCTCGCGCAGCGCACTCGTGATCGACAGAATCTCGTAAAAACCGACACGCCCCCGATACCCCGTCGAGCCCTCCTCCGGATCCGGCTTCGGCCGCGTGCACACCCCATCCGGAAACAACCCAAGCTCCTCCGCCGTCAGCCGATGACGGATCGTCTCATCCACCGGACCCCGCTCGCAGT
>ERZ869909.2736-NODE-2736-length-11112-cov-22.767377_pt1 | contig 11112 bp, 9 predicted proteins | sample MGYA00520892_ERZ869909 | MGnify/ENA primary metagenome ERZ869909 (study PRJEB32215, sample SAMEA104723947) | bioreactor metagenome | biome: bioreactor; feature: anaerobic bioreactor; material: water | place: China | collected 2015-03-12 ... | reverse complement strand
CCGGAGCTGCTGCGCCTCAAGGATCGCCACCAGCGCGACTACTGCGTCGGCCCGACCCATGAAGAGGTGATCACCGATCTCGTGCGCCGCGAGATCGCCAGCTACAAGCAGCTGCCGGCCAACTTCTACCAGATCCAGACCAAGTTCCGGGACGAGATCCGCCCGCGCTTCGGGGTGATGCGCTCCCGGGAGTTCATCATGAAGGACGCCTACTCCTTCCACGCGGACGAGGACTCCCTCAAGGAGACCTATCAGGCGATGTACGACGCCTACACCCGGATCTTCACCCGTCTGGGGCTGGACTTCCGCCCGGTGATCGCCGACAACGGCGCCATCGGCGGCACCGGCTCCCACGAGTTCCACGTGCTGGCCGACTCCGGCGAGGATGACATCGTCTTCTCCACCGGGTCCGACTACGCCGCCAACATGGAGAAGGCCGAGGCGCTGCCGCCCCGGGGCGAGCGCCCCGCGCCGAGCGAGGAGCTGCGCCTGGTCGACACGCCCGATGCGAAGACCATCGCCGCCCTGGTGGAGCAGCACGGCCTGCCCATCGAGAAGACCCTCAAGACCCTGATGGTGCACGCCGCCGAGGGTGGCCTGATCGCCCTGCTGGTGCGCGGCGACCACGAGCTCAACGAGGTGAAGGCCGAGAACCTGCCCCAGGTGGCCGCCCCGCTGACCATGGCAAGCGAGGAGGAGATTCGCGCCGCGGTGGGCGCCGGCCCCGGCTCTCTGGGCCCGGTGGGTCTCGAGATGCCGATCATCGTCGACCGCAGCGTGGCGCTGATGAGCGACTTCGGCGCCGGCGCCAACGTCGACGGCAAGCACTACTTCGGCATCAACTGGGAGCGCGATGTCGCCCTGCCCGAGGTCCACGATATCCGCAACGTGGTGGAGGGCGACCCCTCTCCGGATGGCCGCGGCACCCTCTCCATCAAGCGCGGCATCGAGGTGGGCCACGTCTTCCAGCTGGGCCGCAAGTACAGCGAGGCGATGAACGCCACCGTGCTGGGCGACGAAGGTCGCGCCATCCACCCCTGGATGGGCTGCTATGGTATCGGTGTCACTCGCGTGGTGGCGGCCGCCATCGAGCAGAACCACGACGATGCGGGCATCATCTGGCCCGACGCCATTGCGCCCTTCCATATCGCCCTGGTGCCGATGAACGCCCACAAGTCCCAGCGAGTGCGGGAGGAGTCGGAGAAGCTCTACGCGGAGCTGACCGAGGCCGGCTTCGAGGTGCTGCTGGACGACCGGGACCTGCGCCCCGGCGCCAAGTTTGCCGACCACGAGCTGATGGGGCTGCCCCACCGCCTGGTGGTCGGGGATCGCGGCCTGGACAAGGGTGAACTGGAGTACAAGGGACGCCGTGACAGTGACGCTACCATGGTACCGGCAGGTGAGATCCTCGACTTCCTGCGCGACAGGATCCAGCGCTGAGCGAGGCGCCGTGAGCCGGGCACTGCCCCTGCTCGCGGCGCTCTGGCTGGTGGCCGGCGGGGCGAGCGCCGAGGAGGAGAGCTTCCTGGCCGCCCTGGAGGCGCAGCCGCGCCCGCTGCTGGTCCAGCCGCTTCCGCCGCCGCCGGCCTCACTGCGTACTACCCTGGACGACTCCCTGAGCACGCCTCGCCACCCCGCGGAGATCTGGGCGGCCCGCCAGTGGCAGAGCGCCATGGAACCGTCGCTGGCCCGCTTCGTGAAGGACGAGGCCCTGCGCGGCGAACTGCTGCGACGGATCTACCTGGAGGCGCGGCTGGCCGGCCTGCCGCCGGAGATGGTGCTGGCGGTGATTCAGGTGGAGAGCGCCTTCCAGCCGGAGGCGGTCTCCTCGGCAGGTGCCGTGGGGCTGATGCAGATCATGCCGTTCTGGATCCGCGAGCTCGGCCTGCCCGCCGACGACCTCAAGGACCCGTGGCGCAACCTGCGCTACGGCACCACGATTCTCGCCCACTACCTGGCCGTGGAGCGCTGGGACTTCACCCGAGCCCTGGCCCGCTACAACGGCAGCCTCGGCAAGACCTGGTACCCGGAACGGGTGATGCGCGCCTGGCAGCGACACTGGCGTCCTCCCACCGGCGGGGACAGGGTCACCGTGCAGCGCTGACCCGCGGCAAGGAACCGGGGCAGGCATCATCATGGAGCCGCTGACAGCGGATGGGGATGCCCCGTGGCCCGGGGGCGGGAGAGCGGCTAGCCCCGCGCCCCCTGATCGACGGGCCTCGCTAGCCCGGCCCCGGCCAGGTCGGCCAGCAGCTCCCGGAGATCCTCGAGCACCCTGGGCAGGGGTTGCCCGAAGTGCTCAGCCAGCAGCTCGGCCAGCTCCAGCGGGGCCAGGGGCTCATGCGCCAGCAGCTGCCAGACCAGCCGCCCGGTAGGGTTGAGCCGGTGGATCGCACCGCCGGCCACCTCCACCAGGAAGAGCTCCTCGCCCAGCGGATAGTCCAGCACCCCCTCCGCGGGCAGCCAGAGACCATCCACCGGAGTCAGCGCCCGGGCCGGGGAGGGCCGGCTCGCCGGCGCCTCGGGGCGTGTCACCGCCGGCGGGTCGGCCAGGGCCTCCCCCAGCGCCCGGGCCGCGGCCAGGGGCTCCGCATAGCGCAGCAGCAGGCAGGGCACCCGCTCCATCAGCGGCAGGAAGCGCTCGAGCAACGCCTCGCTGGGCGTCGCGTGGGCGAAGTTCTGGCAGAGCAGCCGCAGCAGGCCCTCCCCCGGCGCCAGCCGGCTTAGCCGCGGTACCCTGGCCCCCTCCTCCCGGGCCAGCAGCACCACCGCCCCGAGCGGCCGGGACTCCCCGTGGGGAGCCAGGCCCCCCTCGGGGGGCGCCAGGTAGAGATAGCGCTCATCGGCAGGGCCGGCATGGTCGCTGACGAACTCGACCAGCTCTGCGTCGAGGCTCTCCGGCAGCGGCAGGCGCAGGCGCGGCGCGATACCCAGCGCCATGCCCTCTCCCTCCGCGGTCAGGGCCAGTACGTCGTCGCCGAATACCCGATAGCCGGCAGCGGCGAAGGCGGCAGCGAGGGTGCTCTTGCCGGCCCGATGGGAGGCCGGGAAGAGCAGCAGCTGCCCGTCGACCTCCACCGAACCGCCGTGCAGCCCGATCGCCTCGGGGTGCCGGGCGAAGAACTCGCCGACCAGGTCGGCGATCAGGCTGCAGGCGGCCTCGGCGGGCGTGGAGAGAAACAGGCCGTCGGGCAGCTCCGGCGAGTGCTGGCGATAGCCGTCGCCCTCGCGGCAGAGCCGCACCGGCGGCGCGGGGCCCTCTGCCGCGACGAGCTCTCCGGGCCACCCCGGCATCGCCGCACGCAGCGCCCCGAGCACCTCGGGGCAGCCGCCGAGGCGCAGCACCCGGCCGAGGCCGGAAAGGCGCAGGTCCCGGAAGGCGACGGGGCTCACCAGCGGCTGGGCGCCACGGAAATGACCAGGCGAACGCCCGGGCGGTCATCCTGGCGGCGGTAGTGGACATCGCGGCGGTCGCGGCGATACCCCCCGCTGGGGCGGGAGTAGCTCGGCCGGCTGTAGCTGGGGCGGGAATAGCTGGGTCGAGAGTAGCTGGGCCGCGAGTAGCTCGGGCGAGAGCGACGCGAAAAAGCGTGTGCGTGTGCCTGGGCCTGGGCCTGGCCCAGGCTGAAGAGGGTCGGGGCCACATAGGCGCCGGCGATCCCCATTCCCAGGGTGGCCAGCAGGCGGCGACGGCTCCGGCGCTTCTGTTCCTCGGGGCTCTCGAGATCAGGGTGGCTCATGGTACGTCTCCGGGGTTATCGAACAGCGTTTAGTCTAGCGCTGCTCTCCCCGGGATCACCAGCCGACAGGGCCAAACCGCCGATATCCGACGGCGGGTTTCGCGATGCCTGCACATTCCCCCGTCGCTGTCGACAAATGCCGACAGCCGAACGCCCGCCTGCGAAGAACCAAAAAAAAGCCGACCCAAGCGGATCGGCTACTGGGGGGATGACTCCCCCCTCCCCTGACGACTTACTGCGATGAGTGGCTCAGTGCTTCTTCTTGCGGTGATCCCGCACGATGAAGGCGACCCAGCCCCCCATGAAGGCAACCATCATCGCGACGGTGACCAGGCCAAAGATTACGGCATCATCCCAATACATGGTGGCGTCCTCCCGTCTCGATCTGTTGAGAGGACTTTAGCCCGGGAAGGCGGGGAGAAACCTGACCTGCATCAATTTCCCTCCCGCCACCCCGCGGGGGCGGGGCGAATCTTGACGCAGGTCAGTTTTACAGGACCTTCTTGTCCTCCACCTGGGTGTGATCGGTGTCGGGGGGCAGCGGATGCCCCTTGGCCAGCTCAGCGCGGGTGGCGTCACGTACCTCCAGCACCTCGAGCCGGTAGCGCAGGGTGCGGCCGGCCAGGGGATGGTTGGTATCGATCAGCACGCTGTCGTCGCGCACCTCCAGCACGGTGACGATCTGCGGGCCGTCATCGCCGGGGGTCTGGAAACGCATCCCGGGGGCCAGGTCGGGCACCGGAAAGGCGCTGCGGCCGACCTCGCGGACCAGGGCCTCGTTGCGCAGGCCGTAGGCCTCCGCCGGCATCAGGGTCACGGAGAGCTGGGCCCCCGGCGCCTGTCCGTCCAGGGCGCGCTCCAGCCCCTCGACGATATTGTGATGGCCGTGGAGGTACTCCAGGGGCTGCTGGCGGGCCCGAGAGTCGTCGAGCACTTCGCCGTCGGCGTCGCTCAGCACGTAGTGAAGGGTCACGACCCGCTGGGGGGCGATCGTCATGGCATTCTCCTGACGGGTAAGTGGTCGGTGATGGCAGGGGGAGCCGGGCGGCGTCAGCGTCGCTTGAGCTGGGAGACCGGCATCTCCAGGCGCTGCTGGCGGTGCAGCAGGTCGAGCAGCACGATGGCGCGCTCCTCCCCCTTGTGGCTGGCAAAGACGGCCTGGAGCTCCTTGAAGGGGCCCTCGGTGATGGTGACCGACTCGCCGGCCCGGAAGTAGAGGTTGCTGTCGGGGTCGCTGCGCTCGCTGCCGTGTTCACGCAGGGTGGCCACCAGGCCATCGTCGACTGCCACCGGCATGTCGCCGAAGCCCACCAGCTTCAGCACGCCGCGGGTGGAGCGGATGGGCCGCCAGTTGCTGACCAGCCGGTCGAGGCGAATGAACAGGTAGTAGGGAAACAGCGGCTCGCTGACCCATTCGAGCTTGCCGCGGCGCTTCTTCTGCACCTCGAGCACGGGGTGGAACACCTCGTAGCCCTGGTTGGCGAGGTGCTCGGCGGCACGAAAGGACTCGCCGCCCTTGCACTGGATCACGTACCAGCGGGGAACGGCGTCGTCACCGGACTCGAGGGTCACATCGGTATCGTTCATGGGTTTCCTGTCGGGGGACTGGGCGCTGGTATCACTGCACGGGCTCTGCAACAATCGGCGCAAAACCCGGGCTGCCGGCTCGGCAGCCGATTCCCCGATTCTACCATCGATGGTCACCGCCTGTGACGGCCCGCCGTCCGGGTGGCTCGCAAGGAGTGCCCTGCCCGATGCCAAGCCCCATGCCCAGCCCGACGCCGCATCGCAGCTGGCGCGACGCCCTGGCGATCTACCTGCGTGCGCCGGTGATCACCATGCTGTTCCTCGGCTTCTCCGCCGGCCTGCCCTTCCTGCTGGTGTTCTCGACGCTCTCCGCCTGGCTGCGCAGCGACGGCGTGGAGGTGGCCGCCATCGGCTTCTTCTCCTGGATCGGCATCCTCTACTCGATCAAGTTCTTCTGGGCACCGGTGGTGGATCGCCTGGCCCTGCCGCTGCTGACCCGCACCTTCGGCCAGCGCCGCGGCTGGATGCTGCTCGCCCAGGCGATGATCGCCACCGGCCTGGTCGGCCTGGCCAGCCTGGACCCAGTGGGCAACCTGGCGATGGTGGCGGGCTTTGCGCTGCTGGTGGCCTTCGGCTCGGCCACCCAGGACATCGCCATCGATGCCTTTCGCATCGAGTCGGCGCCGGATGACATCCAGGCGGCCATGGCCTCCACCTACATCATCGGCTATCGCGGCGGCCTGCTGGCCGCCGGCGCCGGGGCCATGTACGTGGCGTCATGGCTCTCCTGGGAGGCGGCCTACCTGACCATGGCCGCCCTGGTCGGCATCGGGGTGGTCACCGTGCTGGTGCGCCCAGAGCCGGAACGCCTGTCGCTCACCACCCAGCTGATCCACGAGCCGCGGGTGCGCGCCTTCCTGCGCGCCAGCCGCGGCAAGCCGCGCCAGCTGCGCCGCCTGGGTGCCTGGGTGATCGGCGCCATCGTCTGCCCCTTCACCGACTTCTTCAGTCGCCACCGGCTCAAGGCGCTGTGGCTGCTGGTGTTCATCGCGGTGTTCCGCATCAGCGACCTGGCCATGGCCTCCATGGCCAACCCGCTCTACATCGACATGGGCTTCTCGCTTGCCACCATCGCCAATATCACCAACGTCTTCGGCATCGCCATGAGCGTGGCCGGGGGGATCCTCGGCGGCCTGCTGGTGGCGCGCTACGGCATCGGGCCGATCCTGGTGCTGGGGGCGGCGGCCGCCACCCTGACCAACCTGCTGTTCGCCGGCCTGGCCCTGGCCGGCCAGAGCCTGCCCATGCTGGTGATGGCGATCGTCGGCGACAACCTCGCCAACGGTCTGGCCAGCGCGGTCTTTATCGCCTTCCTCTCCAGCCTCACCTCGCGGGCCTACACGGCCACCCAGTATGCGCTCTTCTCCTCGCTGATGACGCTGCCCGGCAAGTTCCTCAGCGGCTTCGGAGGGCTGGTAGTGGCCGCCGAGGGCTACGCCACCTTCTTCGTGATCGCCACGGCCCTGGGCCTGCCGGCGATCGCGCTGGCGATCTGGATCAGCCGCGACCGAGAGCTGGTGCCGGCTCCGCTGCCGCGCGGCACCTGATCGCCGCCGTCAGAGCGACGCCAGCCACCCCTCCAGCCACTCCAGTGCCCCCGGGGTGGTGCGCCACTGGTCGCGCATCAGGGTGCGATACTGCCATGCCTCGGCCCGGGAGCCGGGCGCGACGACGCCGTCGCCGGTGCCGGCGGGCAGCCCGGGGCGCGGGGTCTCGGCGCAGAGCAGGGACAGCGCGTGATGGTTGTAGCCCCGCGCCTCGGCGAGCGCCTCGGCGGCCTCCTCGGAGCGCTCCAGGCGGAACAGCGCCAGGGCACGCCCCAGCAGCAGGCCCAGCGCATCCTCGCCCAAAGGCTCCCCCGCCGGGGGGTGACTGACCGCCAGCGCCTCGGCGTCCCGCCCGTCCCTGAGCAGCTGGTCGAGCACCAGCTCCCTCAGGCCGAGGCTGTCGTGGTCATCGAGCGCCAGCAGGCGCTCGGCCAGCCGCCGTGAACGCTGACGGGCGCCGCGCTCCATGCCCACCACCAGGGCGAGCCCCGTGCGCAGCAGCAGGGCGTTGTCGGCGTCTTCCCAGACCAGGGGGCCGGCCCCTTCCGCGGCCGCCTGCTCGAGCCAGCGCTCGAGGCGCTCCGCCAGGGGCACGAAGAGGCTCGGCGCCATCCAGGGGAGGCTGCCGAAGCGGGTCGTCAGGGCCAGGGTGAGCCCCTCCACCACCGCCGGGGCGTCGAGCCACTCGGGGTGGGCGCAGAGTTCGGGCAGCCACTCGCCGGCGACCGGCCAGGGATCCCCCTCGAGCCCCAGGGAGGCATCGCCGGCCGCCTCCACCGGGAAGTGGTCGCGCCAGGCCGCCAGCAGCGCCGCCTCGCGTTCGCCCTGGTGGTATTCCAGGCGACCCTCGGCGCTGCGGGACACGGCGATGCGCGGGGCGGTGGGCAGCACCTCCAGCAGAGCCTGCAGGGAGGCCAGGGGGCCGGCCAGGTCCTCCTCGGCATTGAGCAGCTGCTCGGCCAGGGTGGCGCCGGGATTCTCGGCCAGGTCGGCCAGGAACTGCAGCTGGTCGGGGTCAAGCTCGCCCTGGCGGGCCAGCCGCCGGAACCAGAAGCGCGCCCGCTCGGCGGCCTCCGCCTCGTGCCCCTCGTGGAGCAGCAGCATCGCCTCGATATAGGCCAGGGTGGGGGAGTCCGGCAGGGCCTGCTGGGCACGCACGAAGGCGGCCCGGGCGCTGTCCAGGTCGTCGGCATCCAAATGCATCAGGCAGAGCCGCTCCAGGGCGACGCCGCGCAGGAAGAGCGGCCCCTGGTCGAGTACGGCGTCGAGCAGGGCCTCGCGCTTGCGGGTGAAGCCGCGCTCCTGGTAGAGGTCGAGGAGGATCTCGAAGGCGGGCTCGGCCTGCTCCGGCAGCCGGGACCAGTCGCCGCGCTCGAAGAGCGATTCGAGGATCTGCTGGGCGCGCCCCCGCTGGCCGGTCTCGGCGGCGATCAGCCCCGCCTCCAGCAGCGCCTGGGCCGGGGCGCGCCCGCTGGCCAGGGCCGCCTTGAGGGTGTCGCCCTTCCAGTCGCGCAGGGAGAGCATCCACATCAGGTGGCCGGGCACCGGGCCCGGCAGGCGCACGCTGCCGCAGCACTGCTTGGTCTTGCGGCCGGAGTCGCACCAGCAGGGCTCGTTGCGCCCCGGGCGGGCCAGGGGTTCGGCGGCGAAGTCGAGCCGTTCCAGGGGCGTCTGGGACCAGAGCTCTGGCGCCAGGGCCTGGGCCATGGGCAGCTTGCCGCCCACCAGCGCCGGGCCCTCCTCCCGGGCCCAGGCCACCAGCGTCGGATAGCGCTCGTCGCGCCGAATCGCCTTGAGGGCTCCCGAGGCATACCCCAGCAGCTGTTCGACCCATACCGCCAGCATCGCTCTCTCCACCGTCAGAAAAACGGCCCAGTCTACCAGCCCGCCCGGCCGCTGGGCAGCCGCTCGCCTCCGGATGGAGGGCCTAGCCTACCCCTTCGCCCACGCCAGCAGGGGGCGGGTGCGCGTGTGCATATCGAGCCGGGCACCCAGGCGCACCAGGTTCCAGTAGTGGCCGTTGAGGGTCCGCGACAGCAGCAGGGTGTCCGCCGGCGGCTGCAGGCGGTCCATGGCGGCCCACACCCTGGGCGTCAGATCGCGCAGGCGGCGGTGGACGCGCACGTCGCCGAAGTCCTGCTCGCCGGGGGCAAAGAGCGGCGCCACCGCCTCGGCGGACTCCCGATAGAGCGCCAGCGGCGCCCCCTGCCCCTGGCGCCCGCCCAGCTGCAGCAACGCCTCGTCCATGGCCATGGGGTCCCGGGTCAGGGTGGCGTCCAGCAGGCGCATCATGGCGCGCAGGCGCGGCTCCGGGACCGGGATCACCGCTCCCAGGTCATAGATCACCAGACGCCCCCGGTCATCGGCGGCGAAGTTGCCGGCGTGAGGATCGGCGTGCAGCTCCCCGTGGGTGAAGAGCTCCTCGGTGATCCAGTCGGCCAGGGTCACCGCGATGCGCTGGCGCACGGCCTCCTCGGCTCCCTCGAGTTCCCGCAGCGGGGTACCCGGCACGTAGCGCATGGCCAGCACCCGCTCGCCGGAGAGTTCGGGCAGCGGCTCCGGAATCACCAGGTCCTCGAGGTGGGCGTAGCGGGCCCGGTAGCGGGCCAGCGCCTCGGCCTCGGCGCGGTAGTCCAGCTCGCCGCGCAGGCTGGAGGCCAGCTCCTCGAAGAGCGCATCCAGGCGCGCCTGGGGCACCTTGAGCCAGCGGCCCAGGCGCATCAGCCGCCGCACCTGGGCCAGGTCGCTCTCCAGGACCTCAGCGAGCCCGGGGTACTGCACCTTGAGCACCAGGGTCTCGCCCTCGAGCGTCACGGCGCGATGCACCTGCCCCATGGAGGCGCTGGCAAAGGGGCGCTCCTCGATCTCCCGGAACACCGCCTCCGGGTCGCCATACTGGGCCACCAAGCTCTCGCGGATACGCGGCCAGGGCATGGGCTCGGCCTGGCGCTGCAGGCGTGCCAGCTCCTCGGCCAGGTCCGGGGGCAGCAGGTCGTCCCACTGGGACATGATCTGGGCCAGCTTCATCGCCGGCCCCTTGAGCTCCGAGAGCCCCTCGAAGAGCGCCTCGCCCAGGGCCCGCCAGTCGGCCTGGCCACCCAGGCGGGTGCGCAGAAGCGCTCCGCCGGTCCTGGCCCCCAGCCCCAGCAGCCGCCTCGTCCTGCCGCGCTCTCGCATGTCGGTCTCCCGGTGGGTGGTGGTCAGAGGTCAATAGTGATACAGGAATTATACACTATGAGGGCGCAATGACACCTGGCCAATCTGGGCCGACACTGGAAGAATCTCCATATCGATGCCGACGAGTCCGCCATGCGCCTGATCATCGCCGAGAAACCCAGTATGGCCCGGGCCATCGCCGCCGCCCTGCCGGGCAGCCCCCACAAGCAGGAGGGCGCCATCGCCGCCGGCGACACCGTGGTCACCTGGTGCCTGGGCCACCTGCTGGAGCAGGCACCGCCCGATGCCTACGACCCGGCCCTCAAGCAGTGGCGCCTGGACACCCTGCCGATCCTGCCCGAGCGCTGGAAGCTGACGCCACGGCCCAAGGCGCGCGGTCAGCTGGCGGTGATCCGCAAGCTGCTCAAGGAGGCCCGGGAGGTGGTCCACGCCGGCGACCCGGACCGGGAGGGCCAGCTGCTGGTCCAGGAGGTGATCGAGCACCTGGGCTGGAAGGGGCCGGTATCGCGGCTGCTGGTCAGCGACCTCAACCGCCCCGCGGTACAGCGCGCCCTGGCGCGCCTGGAGGACAACGCCCGCTATCTGCCCCTCTACCGGGCCGCCGAGTCCCGCGCCCGGGCCGACTGGCTCTACGGCATCAACCTGACCCGCGCCTGGACCCTGACCGGGCGCCAGGCGGGCCACGACGGCGTGCTCTCGGTGGGGCGCGTGCAGACCCCGGTGCTGGGCCTGGTGGTGCGCCGGGACGCCGAGATCCGTGACTTCGAGCCCCGGCCCTTCTTCGTGCTCTGGGCGGACCTCGCCGTGGCCCGGGGCACCCTGCGCGCCTGGTGGGCCCCCGGCGAGGGCCACCCGCTGGACGACCAGGGCCGGCTGCTGGCGCGGGAGCCCGCCGCGGCCCTGGCCGAGCGCCTGCCCGGCGCCGAGGGGAGGCTCTCCGGCCTGGAGGCCCAGGAGAAGCGCCAGCCCGCCCCCCTGCCCTACTCGCTCTCGGCGCTGCAGGTGGACGCCGCCCGGCGCCACGGCCTCTCCGCCAAGGCGGTGCTGGATACCTGCCAGGC
>ERZ869909.2735-NODE-2735-length-11121-cov-2.551431_pt1 | contig 11121 bp, 8 predicted proteins | sample MGYA00520892_ERZ869909 | MGnify/ENA primary metagenome ERZ869909 (study PRJEB32215, sample SAMEA104723947) | bioreactor metagenome | biome: bioreactor; feature: anaerobic bioreactor; material: water | place: China | collected 2015-03-12 ... | reverse complement strand
AAAACGAGTTTCATTGAACTGTATATCCTTTTCAAGATAGTTCAATGTGACCTTAGGAGCCCTTTGATTGAAAAATCTTACCGCTTTATGGATTACATGTCCGTAGTCGTCCAACAGTCGGTCATGAAGAGGGAACGGGGTTGTGGCAGCCGGATCATATTCATTGCCAATATCGGGCAATTGCACGATACGATATAGTTGTTCCGGGTTTACATTATGTTTATCAAAGCTTAACTCATCTGATACAAAAAGATATATCAAAAACAAACAACTCAGAGCCAATGCAAGTCCGGCAATCTTAATTACCGAATACATCCTTTCTTTGAGTATACGTCTAATTGCTAATTGTAAATACGATACGAACATGTATTGACCTTGATATGATACACTCCCTCTCAGAAGTATGACCTCTTGAATCGACTATTAAAATGACTCGATCACAACATAAAAAAACTGCGCCGGAATATACTTATTGATTTTCTCTTAATAAAGCGTTGTTTATGTGAAAGTTGTGTTTTTGTGACAAAATCTGACATAAGAAAATATTTTGTAACGTTTTGTGCTTGAAATACTCTATATAAGAATGGAGATATTTCATTTTGCTTCGGGGGCTGTTTGCTCTTATGTTATAGAGTTAAAACGACCAGGTTGTCAATAATTCAGTTTCGCTTATAGAATGGATCGTAAAATCGAAAAGAAACCTATCACTGTCCGCGCAATCGTTCTGATTGGGATCAGTGCATTGGTATTGTTCTACATTGTCTATGCAGCTATTACATCGGGTGATGACCATGTAGTCAATGCTGACGCTTCGAGAATCCAGATCGTTGAAGTAATTGAAGCTCCATTCCAGGAGCAGATTACAGCGACAGGGACAGTAGTACCATCGAGATCAATTTTTCTGGATGTAGTTGAGGGTGGGCGCATAGATCGCATACTCGCTGATGCCGGTAGTAATGTTTCCGAGGGTGATACGATTCTGGTTTTATCAAATAATAACCTGCAATTGGAAGTCATGAATCGCGAAACGCAGATTCTTGAACAAATCAATGCCACCCGAACTACACGAATCCAACTTCAGCAACAGAGATTATCCATGAGGAATGATTTCCTGACCCATCAGACGGAACTGGAAGCGCGTACACGGGCGTATGAACGCGATCAAACACTTTTTAGTAGAAATCTTATATCTGAAGACCAATTTTTGGAGTCAAAACGACAGTATACGGAGGTACTTCAGCGTACCAATTTATACCGTGAGCAGATGACGTTGGATTCATTGTCGTATGAAGCGCAATTCCGTCACATTGACTCTTCTTTGCAGAACATGATCAGAAACCTGGAGTTGGTGGCCAACATAACTGATCACTTGGTCGTCAAGGCACCTATTAGTGGACAGTTGACCTCATTGGACGCTGAGATCGGTGAGACAAAACAAGCCGGGCAACGACTTGGCCAGATAGACATTACCGACAGTTATAAGATCCGGGCTGTTTTTGATGAAGTATATATCCCAAGAATTCAAATGGGGCAACAGGCGGACTTTGATATCGATGGTCAGACCTATTCCTTAACAGTATCCAGGGTGTATCCAGAGGTATCAGATGGTAGGTTTCAGGTGGACCTGGAGTTTGTGGGTCAACATCCGGCATCGGTAAGGCGTGGACAAACAGTGCGGTTAAGACTTGCACTTAGTGATTTTTCAAGCGCCGTATTGATAAATCGGGGTGCATTCTTTCAAGCAACCGGTGGGCGATGGATCTTTGTACTCAATTCTGATGGAAGCCGGGCCTATCGCACTGAAATTTCGATTGGTCGACAAAACAGTCAATTTTATGTAATAGAAAATGGCTTACAACCCGGTGACAAAGTGATCATTTCAGGGTATGAAGCCTTTGGTAATGCAACTCAACTACGTCTCAATTAGCGTCAAACAACTATGATCAGGACAGAGAACCTAACGAAACTATATACAACGGATGAAGTCGAAACCACGGCACTGAACAATATCAACCTGACTATTAATGAAGGTGAATTTGTAGCAGTGATGGGTCCGTCTGGTTGTGGAAAATCCACTTTGCTGAATGTACTTGGATTGTTGGATCAACCGCACTCCGGGAGTTACTACTTCTTGGATCAAGATGTGGCTGGTCTCTCAGAACGCGACAGAAGTCAGATTCGAAAACAGCACATTGGGTTTATTTTTCAGAGTTTTAACCTCATCGATGAGCTGACGGTTGCTGAAAACATCGAGTTACCATTAAAATATCAGGGGATAGCATCCAGTGACCGTACCTCGCGTGTGGAAGAATTGATGGATCGATTTGGAATCGCACATAGAAGTAAGCACTTCCCACAACAACTTTCTGGTGGACAGCAACAGCGTGTGGCGATCTGCAGGGCAATTGCAGGTAACCAAAAACTACTTTTTGCAGATGAACCTACAGGTAATCTTGATTCGGTTAATGGGTCTGAGGTTATGAAAATTCTGACGGACCTGAACAAATCGGGTACTACAATTGTGATGGTTACACACTCTGAACAAGATGCGGCATATGCCAATCGAATTATTCAGTTGAAAGACGGGGTACTGGTCGCTTAAATCTAATGCCGGGTAATTATTTCAAGGATGAGACTGTCTGCAATTGCGAATCCTTCGGGATGAATTTTTAGGGCGCCATCCAGCGTCAGGTCGTCCCGTTTTTGGATCCATTGAATTTGTCTGTCGCTAAGCTCATAATCATATCGATGCTTCAGTTCGGCAATAGACACACCTGTAGCAGTCCGAAGTCCCATCAGAAGGCGTTCCTCTGCCAGCTGAGACAGAGTAAGCTCCTCGATCTGATCTCGCAGTGTTGGTGATATAATCCATTTCTTTAAATCCCGTGGATTGGAATATCGGGTGCCAGATAACATCTTCCCAGATTTTTCTGAGACTATTTCCAATGAATGTGCTGCCGGACCAAATCCGATATATGGAGTGTGGGACCAATAGTTGCTATTGTGTATGGATTCATGTCCCGGGAGTGCAAAATTGCTGACTTCATACCGCATAATCCCGTGGGATAAAAGGGTGTCAGTTACGATTTGCATATGTCTGGCTACCAATTCATCATCGGCCGGGACCAATCTACCCAGTGAAGATGCTTTACCCAGTCTGGTACCAGGTTCGATGGTGAGTGCATATGCCGATATGTGAGGGGGAGAAAAATCCAGAAGGCATTGAATATCATTTTGTAATGAATCATCCGTTTGACCTGGATTTCCATAAATCAAGTCAGCTGAGAAGGTCTTGAATCCAGTATCATGAATCAATTCAAGAGATTTACGTGCTTCATCGGCAGTATGTGCACGGTTCATGAATTTAAGTAGTATTGGATCGAAAGATTGGATGCCCATACTCAGCCGACTCACTCCAATGGATTTCAGATCATTTAAATACTCTTTAGTAATGTCGTCAGGATTTGCTTCAAGGGTAATTTCAGATATCTGGTGCTGTGCTGTATTTTCGAATATTGTTTTAATAACAGATTCGATATCTCGAATTGGTAATCGAGAAGGTGTCCCTCCGCCTAAGTAGATCGTCTGAAGCGTTTTCCCGTCAGAGTAAGATGGTAGAACGAGCCTTATTTCATTGCATAAGGAAGTGATATACTCTGACATCAGTGATTCCCGGGTCACGAAGTAGAAGTCGCAATAGCTGCACGCCTGGCGACAGAATGGGACATGGATATAAATTCCAAAAAAATTCAAGGGATGAATGAACTTTATGACGTTAAAAATAGTTCTTGGACGCAACAATATACGTCTAAAAAACGAAGGCCCGGTAGGGTTCAGCTACCGGGCCTGTATTCATCCAACCGACTGACACGGAGTCACTATTATGTCGTCGATTAATCTCCAATATACAAAAAATAAGGGATGATGCTATTCATCATCAAAGAAAAAGATAAGTTATATTTTATTTAGTCATTGTGCCACAATGACTAAGAAAATAGCCACTTTTGCATTGTTATGGCTGATTCATATGGGTATTTCAGACAAAAGATGTCAAATTATTTAATGTGCATCGGGAATTTTAATTGTAAAAGTTGTTCCTTTTTCTGCGCTACTATCTATTGATAACTCGGCGTTCAGAAGTCGGATAACTTCCCAAACTAGTAACAACCCGATTCCTGTACCTTTTTCATTTGCGGTTCCCCGGGTAGTTGAAATACTTCCGATTTCGAATAGATTATTGATTTGGGTTTCATCCATTCCAACACCGGTATCCGAAACAATAATGGTTGTCAGTTTATCTGATCGCGTAGCGGACAATGTGATTTTTCCACCACTTCCGGTAAACTTGATCGCGTTAGAAATCAGGTTACGCAGTGCAAGTTGTAGAAGATTGGGATCTGATATGATTTCGATCTCGCCCTTGATTTGAAGAAATCCCTGGATTCCCTTGTTCTTCATTGATTGCGCGTGCACATCCAAAATCTGACGACACAGTGCATTCAGATTGATCGTCTTAATGTCGAGTCTGACGAGTCCTGCATCCATTTGGGCCCAATCAAGCAAATTGCTAATGAGCGTATTCAGACGGTCAAATGAAATTCTCGTAACCCTGAGCAGCTCATGTCTGTCCTCTTTTGTCAGCTGATCGAAATCAGTTTCCAGGATACTGGTAGTGCCCAACATACTTTGCAACGGACTTCGGAGGTCATGTCCAAGCAGATAAATGAAATTATCCTTGGCTTTGTTGATTTTTAGTAATTCTTGTTTTTGGCTCTCAATAATAGCGTTACGTTCAATTACAGCTTGTTTTTCATCCTGATATTGACGGGTTCTTTCATCTACGAGTTGGCGTAGTTTCTCTTGTATTTTGTACTCTTTTCGAAGGTTGTACATAATGATCAGGTAAATCATTACACCGATCAGAACAAGGATGGATGCATAAAATCCATACGACTCATACCACATTGCCGGAATAGTAAGCCGAAGGCTGGTAGAGTTTTCCATTACAATTCCAGCCGGATCTCTTGCTCTTAGTTCAAATGTGTACGATCCATGAGGGAGGTTGGGAAATGTGATCTGGTGTACACCAGGCTGAACATTGATCCATTGATCATAATATCCGACGAATCTATACTGATATCGTATCCGTTTTGGGGCAGTGAAATATAACCCGCTAAAATGAAGTATCAAATCCCGATCACCCCGAGGTAGGGTGAGGGATTCAGCTGGTCGCTGCCATCTTCCTGATTGTGTGTCGATACGGTCAATGTATAATGTCATGGAGTCTGTGCCCCGGTTGAAATCATATGGATTGATTCCGGCCAAGCCTTGTTGAGTTGAGTACCATAGCCATCCGTCCTGATCCTGAAATACGGATGGTTGGACACCACCATTTCCTTCAGCGTTTCGCATGCCTGATTCAGTATCAAGGATTGCGATATCCTGTACAACGGTATCGTTCTGCATCGCACGTATCAAATCTTCTTTACTGCTGAAAAAAATGCCCCTGTTTGTGTGCATCCACAAAAACCCATCTTTTGTATCTGATATTGAATGGATTACATTGTCGGGAAGTCCATTTCTGGTATCGAGTTTCCCATTAAAATCATCCGAGAAATAATATAGCCCATATGATTCTGTCCCAACCCACACCCCATTTAATTCGGTATCAAGATACATAGACCGAACACCTTTGTTTTCAAGCCCGTACTGATTGAAAGGTGCGCTGAATCGTTGGGATTCTTCGTCAAATACAGCTATTCCGTTCCCTTGGGTTGCAACCCAGATACGTCCTGTATTATCTGATGTGATATGTCGGATAATATGGTGCGGAAGTCCGTCTGATGTGTTAAAATCTTTGCGAAATCCGTTCATGTCGTTGAACATGATCAATCCATCTGCTGTACCGATGAGCAGGAGGTCACGATCCTCATGGTAGTACATGGAAAAGATCGAGTCATGTCCACCGATGAAACCCAACGATATTTGCGTGATATCACCATCTGGTGCGACTTTGAAGATTCCCGTTTCGTATGAGCCCAGCCATACATTGCCGTGTTTATCTTCGGATATTGCATTTACAATGATAGGGGTGTACACCCTTTCTGAGGATAAATGGCGGATGGTACCATTTTCAAGAATGTATGTCCCATAATTTCTAACGCCGATCCAGGTACGGTTACGTGAATCTTTGAAGACGGCCAACAGGTTGTCGCTTGTCATTCCGATCTCAGCTCCAATATACCTGAATGGGTTTCGGGTGAGTTTTATCAAGCCACCGTTACGCAATGTGACCCACACGTTTTCTTCGTCGTCCTCATAAATTCTGTGTGCTTCATATTGATCAATACCGTTGATTTTATCAGTACGCACGATATGCGTTCCTACGAACTCTACAAATTCACCGGCCGAAAACTGTGCTAAAATTCTTCCTTGTCGGGTTCGTAGCATGGTCAAAAGAAAAGTGTCGGTAGGATCCAGGTCTCCTGTCATTTCATGAACCACACCATCAATTTCGACAAATACACCATTACGACCACTGGTATAAATTCTATTGTCGTGAGTATAAAGTGTTGGAAAAGCAGGAGTCTGAATATGGGCATATTTTGGATCATGGATCAACCGATTACCGGTAAATTTTAATACTCCGGATGTAGAAGTCATGATAGGTGATCCATCGGGATGCCATTCTATGCTGGTGATTGAGACGGATTCATCATAAAATGGGATTCTTCGGGCATGATCTGACTTTAGATCGTAATGTATTAGACCTGCGCTGGATGCCAACCAGACTTCGTTTTCGTTAAATATGAAATCATTGACGCGATAAAAGTCCCGTGCCGGTGTGTCGTACATTTTTTTAAATCCGACACCATCATAGATATAAGCACCATCGTTAGATCCGATGACCATTCTGCCGTCCGGCAGATCGTAGAAAACAACAACCCATCGATCAGTAAATCCATCTTCACGACCAAAAAAACGGAATTCATTGTAATCGTAATGAACAATTCCCCCACTTTCGAGCATCAACCAGAGTCCTGGGAAGTTCTTTGACAAAAACATATCGGTGATCCGATTGCTTCTTAATTCGGGATAAATAGCTGTATCAAATAGGGTAAATCTGTTTCCATCAAATCGAAGAAGTCCATTATAAGTTGCCAACCACAGATTACGATCCGGCCCTTGTCTCACAATGTTTGTGGAGTTTAATGGTAATCCGTCGGTCATACTGTATCTGGTCACGATGAAACCATCATGACTGGTAGAGGCTACTTCCGACAATGAGAAAAATAAGAGGAAAAACAGTGCGGTTACCGACATTAAACCTTTCGTGAACGAATGTTCGATTTAAAGTGACCCAACTACGACTTCATTGATACTTTCACATGGGCATCAATCAGGATGCTTTGCTGCGATATTTAAACGATTATATCTTAAAATAGCAAGTCTTATGAATATAAAACTACTATTTAAGGCAATAAGAGAACTTTTTTTGATGAATCTCAGTCTATAAGAACACTTGTACCTGAATCTGGAATATGGAGGCGATGATTTCGGTGATATGATTGTTTTTCCATGTATATGCAGCTGTGACTTTATTACTCTGGAAGTTTTTACCCTGCGCCGCACTGAAACTATAGGTTAATCCGATAGTGGCAAAATCTGTGTTTTGGTTTTGGTCGGAGTGTGCATTTGTCGAAAATCGCTCCAGACGGCCAAATACCTCAGTGTCGGTACGCACCAAATATCCGGTGAAGATGGTTGCTCCGGCAAATAAGCGATTCTCAAGTCCGCCTTGTATAGGGACATCATTGAAGCTGGTCAAGATGGCATCGAATTTAACTCGAAATGGATAGTGTCCTGGAAAGGTACCTCTGTAGGCATGGAATGCAGCTGAGTAGTAGTTTTTTGCTGCAAATGGATTTTGTCCGCCTCCACCGTTATAACTTCCATAGATTCCAATATCTGTATGGGTATCATTGTTCGGGAAAAACCTGATCATACTACTTACGGCCATCTTCTTACTGGAATTGTTCAATCCAGGTGATTCGTCGACCGCACCACTTCTATAATTATACCTGTTATCTCCGTTGTGTAGGAATAGCCTGTATTCCAAGCGGTTGGGTTTCCATACAATCTCGGCACCGTAGTCCCTGGCGTCTGCACCCAATGTGTTTCGAGCCCAATAATCGGCTGATGCTGCCCTGTCGATCGCATCTATGTCGCTGTGTAGTGTCATGGCCATTGCACGTGGTTGTGCACCCGCAAAGCGTCCGACTCTAAGTGTAAGATCACTGTTCAGTTTGTAATCTACTCTCAAATCCAGCAACTGTGCATTGGTACCGGACCCTTCAAGCTGGGAGAATACTTGTACGTGAGAACCCACTCCGATATAGGTTCTGAGCCTAAACCGGCGGACCCCAAATCCGATCCGATCGATATCCTGAGTGTTGGTATCCTCATTTACATAAGTAAAGCGCGGTTGAATGGTTGAGCCCAATCTTAAGCTGACATCTTGGCCAGCGATAGTGACAGGTTGTTGGGCTTGTAGCTCTGTTGATTGAATTGTTGCAGCAATGAGCAGCACACAGAATAGAAGGGTAGTTCTGATAAACATAGTTCGGATATTAGTCTAAAAATATAACTTTGACCAATATCCGAACCGTTCATGTAGCTATCAAGTAAGAGAGCTTACTCCGACAATATTTGCAAATAACAGAGCAATCAGAGTTCTTTTATTGCCGAAACCAATGACTGCAGTGATTTTTTTGCATCACCGAAGAACATGTATGAATTCGGCAGATAGAACAGATCGTTGTCGATACCGGCAAATCCGGGATTCATACTGCGCTTGAAGATGATGACGGCCTTCGCATAATCAACATTCAAAATCGGCATACCATAAATCGGGCTTGCCGGATTAGATCTTGCCTGCGGATTTACCACATCATTGGCTCCGATGACCAATACTACATCTGTTTTTTCAAAGTCAGGGTTGATGTCGTCCATGTCGTATAGCTGGGGATAAGGCACATTGGCCTCGGCCAACAATACGTTCATGTGTCCAGGCATGCGACCTGCGACCGGGTGGATTCCGTATTTAACATCTACACCTTTAGCTTCCAGTAGGCTTGCCACTTCACGGATGGTGTGTTGCGCCTGTGCAACAGCAAGTCCATATCCGGGGACGATTACAACTCGTTGTGCATATGCCGTCATGACGGCGGCATCATCTGGTTGGACCTCCCGGATGGATTTACTACCATCTCCGGCAGCTGGTCCGGCCAGACCTGTTGCCTCAGAGCCGAAAGCGCCGAATAGTACGTTGCTCAGAGGACGATTCATCGCCTTGCACATGATGTTGGTAAGGATGAGTCCAGCTGCACCAACAAGCGCACCACTCACAATCAACAAGCTGTTGTTCAGTACAAATCCTGCTGCCGATGCAGCTACACCGGAGAGTGAGTTCAATAGTGAAATCACGACAGGCATATCGGCCCCCCCGATCGGAAGTACGAACAGGATTCCAAGTAAAAGTGAAATTCCCAAAAGAATATAAAATGGGAGCAAGTTTGACGGATCGTATACGAACCATAGCGACAGTACGGCCACAACAATTACCAACAAGGCATTGAGTGGTTTTTGTCCGGCGAATGTAACGGGATTCCCGGTAACTTTGCCACTGAGCTTTCCAAAAGCCATGATGCTACCAGTAAATGTGAGAGCACCTATGAAAATACTGATACACATGGTGAGCAGGTCACTGCCAGGTAGACTTACCCCTTCTATTCTGAAATACTCGCCTGCTGCTACCAGAGCTGAGGCACCACCGCCAAAGCCGTTGAAAATGGCAACCATCTCGGGCATGGCGGTCATTTCTACTTTCTTGGCTGCGTAAGCACCGATGGCTGAGCCAATAAGAACACCTGCAATGATATACTCGAATGTCAGTATTTCCTGATCGAACAAAGTGACTGCCACTCCGATAAACATAGCAAGGGATGCTAATTTGTTACCTGAACGGGCCGTAGCTGGTGATCCCAAACGTTTTAAGCCGATGATGAACAACGCAACGGTGAGGATATAAATAATCTGTACGGCTGTTGGAATGTATTCCAATAAAGCCTGAGGTAGGAACTGGCTCATTATTTATCCTCCTTCTTTTTGAACATTTCAAGCATGCGGTCGGTCACCATAAATCCACCAACTACGTTGATGGTGGCGAAGATGATAGCGACGAATCCGAGGATGGTTCCGGTGAATTCACCGGCAGAACCTGCCACGACTAATGCTCCGATGAGTGTTATACCGGAGATTGCATTAGCTCCCGACATCAGCGGGGTATGCAGGGTAGTGGGGACCTTTGAGATCACCTCAAATCCGACAAAACAAGCCAGAGTAAAGATGAAAAGATTGAAGATCAGAGTTTCCATGGGACTAAAAAATTAATGTGATTCTGATTAGGATCCTGTTTGGGTTCAGTTCAATCCGAGCAAGGATTTGATCGTTGGACTGTGGACGACACCCTGATGGGTTACCGTGGTGTTCTCAATGATTTCATCTGAGAAATCAAGTACGATTTGTCCGTCCTTAATGATCAACTGAAGCAAAGCCAGAGCGTTTTTCCCGAAGAGTTGACTTGCATGCAACGGCACCAAAGCCGGTAGATTTGTTGGTCCCAGAATCCGCACATTATGTACTTCGGCGGTTTCGCCCGGTTTGGTCAACTCACAGTTACCACCTTGTTCGGCAGCGAGGTCTACAATCACCGATCCTGCCTGCATATCGGCCACCATGGCAGCTGAAATCAATTTCGGGGCTGGTTTACCAGGTATGAGAGCTGTTGTAATAACAATGTCGGCTGCTTTAACATGTCGGTGAATTGCTTCACGTTGCAATTGTTTACTGGCTTCTGAGAGCTCTTTGGCATAACCACCTTTGGTCTCTGCGTTCTGATCTTCTTCCGCGAGAGGGACATCCACAAATTTTGCTCCAAGACTCTCAACTTGCTCTTTTACAGCCGGGCGGACGTCAAATGCTTCAACAACAGCACCAAGTCGACGGGCTGTGGCAATTGCTTGAAGTCCAGCTACACCTGCACCGAGAATCAAGATCTTT
>ERZ869909.2734-NODE-2734-length-11123-cov-3.965508_pt1 | contig 11123 bp, 9 predicted proteins | sample MGYA00520892_ERZ869909 | MGnify/ENA primary metagenome ERZ869909 (study PRJEB32215, sample SAMEA104723947) | bioreactor metagenome | biome: bioreactor; feature: anaerobic bioreactor; material: water | place: China | collected 2015-03-12 ... | reverse complement strand
GGTCCCGGCAGCCTCTCCCATCCCAACCAGTTCAGGACCTGGCCCGCCCTGGGCGGCACGCCGTATCACATCGCCGAGGACGGCCCCGCCTACCCGCACGCAACGCTCCGGTTCGAGGAGTTCACGCGCATCCTGCTCACGCCAGGCACAACCTTTCTGATGGGCGAGGGCGCCGGCATCGAGATCGGCTTCGGTGCGGCGCTGGCCGCGTTCGGCGCCGAGGCCTTACCCATCACGTTCACGGCCGAGCAGGCAGTTCCCGGCTGGTGGCAAGGGATCCGCGTGACCAGCGGCAGCCTGCTCGCCCGCCACCTTGAGCTCGCTCACGCCGGCGCAGGCGGCTCCAGCATCACCTTCGGGGGTGGCGCGGTCACGGGCTGTTCGGACGTCAGGCTCTCGCGCATCACTGACTCTCCGGGCAGCGGGGTGCTGATCACCGAACAGTACGGCCCGTACGTCCATCTCGAGGACCTCACCTTCCGCAACATCGCCGGCGCGACCGTCGACGGAAGGGCCGACGGGCCTCCCATCCTTGATGACGTCAGCTGCTCCTGAGCCGGATGCCCGGGCCTGAGGTCAGGCGGCGCACGGCTGTCCGCGCCATCCTGTTCACGCCGGAGCGCGAGACCCTTCTGATTCGCATGCGGCCGCCACAAGGCGGTGAGGAGTTCTGGGTCACGCCCGGAGGCGGGCTCCGGCCCGGCGAGGCCACAGAGACCGCGCTGCGGCGCGAGCTCGCGGAGGAGCTCGGCCTGACCAGGGTGACGATCGGACCCGTGCTCCTGCGGCGCAGGCACACCTTCAGCTGGGGCGGCGAGCGCATCAGACAGTCGGAGCAGCTGCACATCGTGCCCGTGAACAGGTTCGAGACCCAGATGCGTGATCCGGTCGAGGGACGCTTTGTCCTGGGGCTCGGCTGGTTCGGGATCACGGAGCTCAAGGACATGGGCGATCGGCTCACTCCGAAAACGCTCGGAGTCATCCTGGAAGACTACCTGGCCTCCGGCCCGCCCGAGCAGGCGCCGCTCGAAGTGATTGTCGAATGACCCGGACACGCGCGGGCGCAAGGCCGGTATGATTCCCGGATGCTGGTAGCCAGGGACTTAAGAAAATCATGGCGCAAAAACCTCGCGGTCGATGGCGTCAGCCTGCAGCTCGGCAAGGGCGAATCGGTCGGGCTGCTTGGTCCGAACGGTGCCGGAAAGTCAACCACCATCTCGATGCTCAGCACGCTCATGCCGCCGGACTCCGGCGACGTCGTCTTTCAGGGCGCGAGCGCCGTAAGGAACCCGGCACCGCTGCGCAGTGCACTGGGGATCGTCCCACAGGAGATCGCGCTTTACCCTGAGCTTTCCGCGCAGGAGAACCTCGAGTTCTTCGGCGGCCTGTACGGCCTGCGCGGCGCACGGCTCAAGGCAGCCACGGATGACGCGCTCGGGATCGTCGGGCTCGCCGACCGCCGGCGTGACACCGTGAAGAGCTACTCCGGCGGCATGAAGCGCCGCATCAACATGGCCGCCGCGCTCCTGCACGAACCCGAGATCCTGATCATGGACGAGCCCACCGTGGGCATCGACCCTCAGTCCCGCAACCACATCCTCGAGTCCGTCAGGCGGCTCAACCGCGAGCGCGGGCTCACCGTGCTCTACACGAGCCACTACATGGAGGAGGTCGAGCAGCTGTGCGACCGCGTGTACGTGATGGACGCCGGCAGGATAATCGCGGACGGCACCATCGAGGACGTCAGGAGCGTGATCGGGGAGCAGGGCGTCATACTCCTGCAGGCCACCTCGTACCCGGGGCAGCTGCGGACCGATCTCGAGCGGCTTGCCGGCGTCGGCTCGGTCCAGGCTGCGCCGGACGGGCTGAGGATCTCGCAGGACGAACCCGTGGCGCTGAGCGAGGTGTTCCGCGTCGCGGAGGCTCATGACGTGAGCGTGACTAACCTGAGCGTCCAGACCGCCAGCCTGGAGGATGTCTTCCTGCACCTGACCGGGCGGACGCTGCGCGACTGATGCTGCGTTTCCTGGCCAAGGACCTGAAACTGCAGCTCAGGGACTATCGCGAGCTCGCGCTGCTGCTGCTGATGCCGGTGATCCTTATCGCGGTGCTCGGCTTCGCGCTGGGCGGCTTCCTTACCGACGAGGCCATCGAGCTCGAGATCAGGGCAGCACTCGTCGTGCTTGACGACGAAGCGAGCGGCCGCGAGGAGTTCCGCGGACTGCTGCTCGGGACGGCTGACCTGAGCCCAGCGGAACGCATCGGCCTGCTGGCCGCGTCCGCGACCATCGACCCGCAGCAGTTGCTGGACGGCGTGCTCTTCAGCGAGGAGCTTGCGGACTTCGTTCTGGTCGAGCGCCTGGACGGCGCGGCCGCGTCTGAACGCCTGGAGGCTGACCTGGTTCAGGCGGTCATCACCGTGCCGCAAGGCTTCACCCGCGATGTGCTGGCTGGCATGCTGCTCGGCGACCGTGGGGGACAGCTGCAGGTGGCTCTGTCGGAAGCCTCGCCGCTTCGCGCCTCGATCGTGAGCGACATCATGGAAGGCTTCGCCCGCGAAGTCAGCTACCAGAGCGCCCTGGGCCGCCTGGTGCAGGGCGCGCCCCCGACTCCGGCGGCGGTTGACGGCGCCGTGGAGACGTTCGAGGCGGCCAGGGGCGTCAGCTCAGTCGCGTTCTACACCTTCGGCATGGCCGCCATGTTCGCCCTGTTCGTGGTCGGCAGCATCTCGGGCAGGGCGTTTCTGGAGAAGGACAGCCTGGCGTTCGACCGGATCCTCGTCAGTGGCGCGAGCCCGGTGGCATTCCTGCTCAGCAAAACCATAGCGGGCGGCATCACCGTGGTCCTGCAGCTGGCGTTCCTCTTCCTCGCCGGCGGCCTCATGCTGGGGGCGTTCGCAGGTCAGCCCGCATCGTTCTGGGTGTCGGTCACCCTGACCGGCCTGCTGTTCGGACTCAGCGTCGGAGCGCTCGGCGCGCTCGTGACCGCGATCAACTTCCGGCAGGACAACAAGTCACTGTCCGACGTCTTCAGCTCGGTGATGGTGATGGTCCTGGCCGTGTTCGGCGGGAGCTTCTACCCGCTCGAGCCGGGCTCGTTCCTTGCCCGCATCGGCCAGTGGACGCCGAACGGGGCGGCGCTCAACAGCTTCCTCGCGGCCGCGCAGGGCGCTCCGCTGTCAGCGCACGTGCCGGACTTCCTGAGGCTCTCGGGCGCCGGCATCCTGCTGCTGCTTATCGCGTTCCGGCTCTTCCACCGGCGGGGAGTCAGGGCATGAGGACCATATTCCTGGCGCAGATGCGACAGCTGGTCAGGAACCCATGGACATTCCTGATCATGATGGCGATGAGCGTGGTGATGGCGCTCGTGTTCGGCGTGCAGGCGACCGGCGTTTACCGGGTGAGTGTGCTGCCTGACAGCACGCTGAGCGAGACCCGGGTCGAGGAACTGCTGGCCCTGCTTGGCAGCTCGGCGGCCTTCGAGTTCGAGACCGGGGATGAGGCGCTGCTGGACGAGCCGGGCAACAACGCGCTCTTCCTCAGGATCGGGGAGCGGTACTGGCGGGTCATCGCCAGCACCGGCAACGAGGCCGCCCCCGCTCTCGGCCAGTTCGTCAGCCGGTTGTACCGCGAAGACCAGTCGCTGCGTGCCGCGGCGGACGCTCCCGGCGACGCGGCACAGCTGAGGGCCCGCGTGGAATCCGCCCTTGAGACGCCCGCGCTGAGCGTCAGCACGCAGAGCGTTGCCAGCGAGGCGGAGGACTCCTTCGCTTACGACAGCCGAGTGCAGGGTGCGATCGGAATGAGCCTGTTCTTCGCCGCGTTCACCATCCTGTTCGGCATCAACATGATCCTGGAGGAAAGGCGCATCGGTCTGTGGCCGCGTGTCATCACGTCGCCCGTCAGCAAGGCAGGCATGTACGGCGGCCACGTCGCCTTCACCTTCCTTACCGGCCTCATTCAGCTGCTGGCGGTGTTCGCCGTGTTCAACTTCGTGTTCGACATACGGATAGGGACAGGCTTCCTGCCCGTACTTGCCGTGATCGTCACTTACGTCCTGGCCATCACGGCCCTGGGCATGCTGCTGGCGGGGATCGTGGGTACTGCCCAGCAGATGAACGTCGTGATCCCCATCGTCGCGGTCTCATCGGCGATGATCGGCGGGGCCTACTGGCCGATCGAGATCGTCACGAACGAGTTCCTGCTGGGCGTTTCGCGATTCCTGCCGCTTACTCACGCGATGGAAGCGATCAAGGGCCTGACCTATCAAGCCTGGGGTTTCGCCGAGATTCTGCCGGCACTCGGGTTCATGCTGGCGTTCTCGGCGGTGTGCGCCGTGCTTGGCACCTGGCTGGTCGATCGACGCGCCTGAGGGCGCGCCGCCAGCATGAACACGCCCGCATAGCAGGCGATCGCCAGGGCGAGCGCCACCGGGTAGCCGTAGAGGATCGCGAGCACGACGGTCACGACGCTTCCTGCGACCGAGGCGACGCCGTTGACCGCCCATGCGGCGGCGACAGCGCGTGGCCGTGAACGCAGCATGACCAGGGCGGCGGGAAAGGGAACTCCGAGCACCAGGGCGAGCGGCAGGATCGAGGCGGCGGCCAGCAGCGCCCTGACTGTGAGGTCGGCTGCCGGCAGCACCGAACCGAGCCACGGCCAGGCGAAGTACCAGGCGGGCGCGATGACGACGACGAGGCCGCTGCCGAGCTTGAGCCTGTTCGTGCCGGAAAGGCCTCGCAACAGGCGCCCGGCAAGCAGGCTGCCGGTGCCCGAGCCCACCAGCAGGGCGCCGAGCACGACAGTCAGCGCGAGCGTCGGGTGGCCGAGGTAGAGCTGGCTGCGCTGCAGGATGCTCAGCTCGAGCGTCATGAACCCGGCCCCGAGGAGTGCGAAGACGCTCGGAGTCACGGGCTGCGCGTCCCCCGCGGGCCGCCGCCGGGCGAAGAGCCGCCAGGCAGCGAAGGCGAGGACCAGCAGCAGGGTACCGGCAGCCAGGGGCAGCAGTCCGCGGGGCAGGCCACGCTCGAACTGGAAGAAGAACGGGCGCGCATCGGTCGCTGCGGCCAGGTTCGCGCCGGCTGCCGCGATCAGGTCTGCACTGTCAACGGCGCCGGCCAGCAGCCCATCCAGGGGCGGCTGGGCCAGCAGGTCGGGTACGAACAGCAGGGCCAGCCCGAGGCTCTCGGCCGTGCGGGCCAGCGCGACCGCCGCGTCACGCTCCAGCGGGGCGTCACGGATGAGCAGGAGCGGCAGGGGCGGGGTGGTGCGGGTGTCGAGTACCGCGAACAGGTGCCGTGCCGCCACCTGCTCCGTCGCTCCACGCTCCACCAGCACCTGGATGGCTGTCAGGAAAGCACGTGTGAGTGTGACTTCGTCGTAAAGCTTGATGGCTACCTGCCCACCCGGCGTCAGGTGATCGAGGTAGTCGTGAAACGCCTCCTTCGTGTACACGCTCGCCTCGCTCAGGGCGTAGCCGCGCGGGTCGCTCGTCTGGGTGATCACGTGCGAAAGGAAGATCAGCTCGAAGAGCTCGCCCAGACGCCTGAGCACGCTGCGGCCCTCGTCGATGTGGAGCTCGACGCCGGCGTATATGCCGTCATCCAGGGCGTCCACGAGCCGCAGCCCACCCGCGTTGAGCTCGGCGGCAACGATGCGGCCGGTCCCGCTGGAACGCGCCAGGGCCACATCAAGGCCGCCGCCGGGACCGAGCAGGAACGCGCTGTCTGGCGCATCCGCCGCGAACGGCAACAGGCCGGCGTCGCTGCGCCACAGCTGCTGGCCCACCATGCGGGGAACGAGCGAGCCGGCCGCGCCATCCATGTACAGGTAATGAACGGAGTCACCGGGCATGCGCACCAGGTCGCTCCGGGCGAACGCATCCCAGCGGGTGGCAGTGATCACGCCGCCATCGGCGAGCGCTGCCCGCAGCGGCTTGGACGCCGTGGGCAGGGGGTCCAGCCAGGCGGTAGTGACGTTCGCGAGGATGAGCAGGACGGGAACGAGCGCCGGGACCCAGGGGGCGCGCAGGATCATGGCTGCGGCCGCGAGCAGCACGCTTCCTGCCAGCAGCCCGGAGGAACCGCCAAGCAGGCTCAGCAGCGCGAAGGCGAGGAGCGTGCCGATGCCCGCCCCCACCAGATCCGCCCAGTAGAGCCTGAAGCTCTGTTCCGCATGCAGACTGAACATGCCCGCGAGCGCGAGTCCCGCGAAGGCGAACGGAACCGCGGCGAACGCGAGCGCTACCGCCGGAACTGGCACCAGCACGGTGAGTACCAGCAGGAGGGAGGCTGAGAGCGAAGCCAGCATCGCCGCCGTACCGAGCCGCTCTGCCCTGCGCAGGGAGGGCCGCAGTGCACCTGCGGCGGCGCCGAGGCCGAGCCCGAGGACCGCGACTGAGAGGACCAGGAAGACAAAGTTCGAGTAGAACATGACCGAGAGCACCCGGGTCAGGGCGACCTCGACCACCAGGCCGCCCGCGGCCAGCAGCGCGGTCGCAGGCAGGGCCCGGCTCACCGGTTGGTTGTCTTCATGCGGGGATCAAGCAGGTCGCGCAGTCCGTCACCAAGGAAGTTGAAGCCCATGACGCTGAGCATTATCGCCAGGCCGGGGAACACGCCGAGCCACCAGGCCTGCTGCATGAACGACCTGCCCTCGGCCAGCATTCGGCCCCAGCTCGGTTCGGGCGGCTGGGTTCCGAGGCCGAAGAAGCTGAGTGCTGCCTCGGCGAGTATCGCGAACGCGAGGCTGATCGAGACCTGGGCGATGATCGGTCCGAGCGAGTTCGGCAGGATGTGGCGGGCAAGGATGGCGATGTTCGGCCGGCCCAGGGCCCGGGCGGCCGTCACGAACTCGTTCTGGCGTACGGCGATGACCGCGCCCCTGGCCACGCGGGCGAAGATCGGGACGTAGACGATGGCGATCGCGATCATCGCGTTCTCGATGCCCCTGCCCAGGATGGCCATCACGGTGATCGCGAGCAGCACGGCGGGAAAGGCGAAGAGGATGTCCATGATGCGCATGATCACCTCGTCCAGGAGCCCGCCGAAGAAGCCGGCCACCGAGCCGAGCATGACTCCGAACAGGGTGGAAATGCCGACGGCTATCAGCGCGACCCGCAGTGAGACCGAGGCGCCATGGAGGATGCGTGAGAGGATGTCGCGCCCGAACTCATCGGTGCCGAGCAGGTGATCCGCCGATGGCCCCGTGAGCCGGGCGGCGAAGTCCATAGCGATCGGGTCGTGAGGCGCCAGGTACTGGCCAAATATGGCCGCACTGACCAGCAGGAGGATGATGATGCTGCCAAGCATGGCCAGGCGGTGCCGGACGAACCGACTCACGAACTTTGTGGCGCTGCGCATCTCAGCCGTACTCCAGTGCCGGGTTCAGCAGGAGGTAGGAGAGATCCGTGAGCAGGTTGATCACCGCGAAGGTGGCGGCGAAAAGCAGCAGCGCGGCCTGGAGCACGGGATAGTCACGCTGCAGGGTCGCGTTCAGCGCCATCGAGCCCAGGCCGGGCCAGGAGAAGATGATCTCCACCACCACGACAGCGCTCAACAGCGTCGCCATCTGCAGGCCCACGATGGTGGCGATCGAGATGGCGGCGTTCCGCAGGGCGTGCTTCCAGGTGACCGTGCGCTCGCTCAGGCCCTTGGCCCTCGCCGTCCGCACGTAGTCCTGGCCCAGCACCTCCAGCATCGCGCTGCGCACGAAGCGCGTCATGATCGCGCCGCTCACCAGCCCGGCGGAAACCGCCGGCAGCAGCAGGTGGCTGAACCAGGGCCAGAACCCCTGGCTTATCGGCACGTAGCCTGTAGAGGGCAGCCAGCCGAGCATCTCTGCGAAGACCATGATGAGGAGGATGCCCAGCCAGAAGTCGGGCACCGACACGCCAAGCTGGCTGAAGACGGACGCGCCCAGGTCGCGCGTGCTGCCCGGCTTGAGTGCGGCGGCGATTCCGGCGGGGAGGGCGATCAGCAGTCCGATCAGCAGGGCGGCGAACGCCAGCTGGAGGGTGGCGGGCAGGCGGCGGGACACCTCCCTGCTGATGTTCTGGCTGCTTATCAGGCTCAGCCCGAAGTCGCCGCGGGTGACGATTCCCCCTATCCAGCTGAAGTACTGCGTGCTCAGTGGCCGGTCCAGCCCGAGCTGCTGCTCGAGGACCGCGACGGCTTCCGGAGTGGCCTGGACTCCGAGGCGCACGCGGGCGGGGCTGCCGGGTACGAGGGGCATGACCGCGAACGTCAGAATCGACACTCCGATCAGGACGAGCAGGAGGGTGCCAAGGCGCTGCAGGAGGTAACGAAGGTTCATCTGTCGCCTGAAGAGGCCCGCAGCGGTGAGCGCGGGCCTCTCTGAAGACTGGCCGTGACTTACCTGTCCAGCCAGGTTTCGACGAATCGGATCGCCTGGTCGGGGCGGGCAGCGTAGTTCATGACGTCCGTCCGGTAGGCGTTGATCTCGAGCGGGTTGTACAGGTAGATGTAGGGTGCTTCGTCAACGATCAGCCTGTTGATCTGGGCGTAGACATCCTGGCGCTCGGCGGCGTCGGCAGTACCGCGGCCTTCGGCCAGGAGCTCGTCAACCGTCGCGTTGCTGTAGCCGGTGAAGTTGAACACCTCGCCGGTCCGGTGCTGGGCGTAGAAGAAGTCGTCGGGGTCGATGTTGCCGTTCCAGCTGCAGACGAACGTCTGGTAGTTGCCGTCGCCCTGCTCCTCGAGCCACTGCGCCCATTCGAGCGTGTTGATGCTGGCTGTGATGTTCAGGGGTGCGAGCGAAGCCTGGAGCATCTGTGCGATCCGGACCGACTCCTCGTACTGGGTGGTGGGCATGATCTGGAGCTCGAAGCCATCTGCGACGCCTGCCTCGGCGAGCAGCTCGCGTGCACGCTCGAGGTCCTGCGTGTACGGCGCGTAGTCGGTCGCCCAGGCGCTTGAGGCCGGAATCGGATCCTGGGTAGCTACCGCGGTGCCGAACGTCGCTACAGCGGCGATCTCGTCGCGGTTGATGGCGTAGGAGATGGCCTGGCGCACGCGTGCGTCATCGAGCGGTTCGACCGTCGTGTTGACGCCGATGTACCAGTAAGCGCCGGCGGGCACCTCGTCGACAACGACGTCGTCGCGGTCCTTGAGCTCGTCGATGCTCTGGGCCGGGATGCTGATCGCCCAGTCGACGTCTCCTGCGACCAGGGCGCTGCGGCGCACGCTCTCGTCCGTGATGATCCGCAGTTCGACGGCGTCAAGGTACGGCAGGCCCTCCTGCCAGTAGTGGGGGTTGCGCTCCAGCGTGACGCTGACGCCCGGCTGGAAGTCAGCGATCACGAACGGACCGGTCCCGATCGGGTTGGTGTTGATGGTACCGTCCTCGACGCTCTCGCGGGCGATTACGCCGACCACCTTGCTGCTGGCCAGCTTGCTCAGGAAGGCGGGGTTGGGCGAGTCGAGGGTGAAGGCCACCGTGGAATCATCCGGCGCCTCGACGGACGTGACGCCTGCAAGCAGGTAGGCCTGGCCGGAGCCGGTGGCCGGGTCCAGCATGCGCGAGTAGGTGAAGACGGCGTCCTCGGCGGTGACTGCGCGGCCGTTGCTGAACATCAGCCCGTCGCGGAGCGTGAACGTCCAGGTGAGGCCGTCGTCCGACACGGTCCACGATTCGGCCAGCGACGGCACCACGTTCTGGTCCTGATCCAGCGAGACCAAGGTGTCGAGCACGTTCTCGAGCACCTGAATGCTCGACCTGGCGCTGGTGATGTGGGGATCGAGACCGACAGGGTCCTGGGCCCACGCGGCCACAAGCGTGCCTCCCTGCTGCTGGGCGGCCGCCACTGTCGTGAGGGCGAGCCCGGCTGCCAGCGCGATTCCGAGTATCTTTCTCATTCTTCTTCCTCCTCCTTGTGTCTGACCGGGAGTTCCCAGTCCCAGACGCTCTTCTTGATGTCGACGATGTGGATTGTCTCGCTGCTGATGACGCCCTCGTCTCCAAGGTTGTCGACGAGGAACTCGTGGAGTTCACGCGCGGAGGCGTGGATGGATTCGAACACGAGGTTGTTCACGCCCACGCCGATGGCGACGTATCGCGCGGCAGGCTGCCGGGCTATCCGGCTGGCGATCGCCTCGACGACCGCAGGGCGGACGCGGGCATAAGTGGTGGCGAGGAAGGGGACGCCAAGCTGCAGCGGATCGGTCACAGCCAGGATCCTCATCCAGCCGGTCTCGAGCAGGCGACCGACGCGCTTGCGGACCATGCTTTCGGACACGCCGAGCTGCCGGGCGATCTCCCGATACGGTGTCCGGCCGTCCTTGCGAAGGAAATCAACGATCCGCTGGTCGCTTGCGCTCAGCTGGGGATAGGTGACGCTCTCCATGCCCTCCTCGGTCGGGAACACGCGATCGTTCCCGTTTCGTTACTTATGGCAGCCACCTTAGACGGCTTGCGGCCGGTTTGTCAAGAACTGTGACGCATTGCGTCCTGGCGTGGCCGGCAACCTGTTGGCCAGCTGCGGCGGAAGCGCGTATCCCCGCCGGTTGCGCAGCGGCGTGCCGAAGTGTTCTACTTGAAACCAACCACGTGACAAGCGTGGCCTTATCCAGAGCGGACGAGGGAACTGGCCCATGAACTCCGCAGCAACCAGCCTTCATTCAGGCGGGTGCTAAATCCAGCCGGCGGCAGGACTACGATAGTGCGCCGCGGAAAGATGGGGCGAAAGCCTCGGCAAATCAGATCATGTTCCGTTATGAGGGGAACGCCCGGAGGCAAGTCAGTCATGTCATACCGTTTCGAGACCCTGCAGATCCATGCCGGCCAGGAGGTCGACAGGTCCGGACCGCGTGCACGCGCGGTGCCGATCTACCAGAACGCCGCCTACACGTTCGATGATGCGGACCACGGGGCCCGCCTCTTCGCGCTCCAGGAGTTCGGCAACATCTATTCCCGGATCATGAACCCGACCAACGACGTGCTCGAGAAGCGCATCGCCGCCCTCGAGGGCGGGGTTGCGGCCCTGGCTGTCGCTTCCGGGCACGCGGCGGAGTTCATCGCCCTCACGACACTCGCACAGGCCGGCGACAGCATCGTCGCTTCGCCCAACCTGTACGGCGGAACGAGCAACCTGCTGCGCGTCACCCT
>ERZ869909.2731-NODE-2731-length-11127-cov-6.592398_pt1 | contig 11127 bp, 13 predicted proteins | sample MGYA00520892_ERZ869909 | MGnify/ENA primary metagenome ERZ869909 (study PRJEB32215, sample SAMEA104723947) | bioreactor metagenome | biome: bioreactor; feature: anaerobic bioreactor; material: water | place: China | collected 2015-03-12 ... | reverse complement strand
ACGGGCAAGACGCTGCTCATCCACGGCTCGTCGGGTGACGAGTTCGGCGTCGTCGGCCGCCTCTATGCGCGCGATCCGGACACCGGCAAGGAAATCTGGATGCTCCCGCTCGTCGAGGGCCACAAGCGCCGCCTGAACGGTGAGGAAGTGGGCACCGTTGGCGATGCGGCCGCGCCCTCCTGGCCGAACAATGCGGATGGCACGAAGGTCGAGGCCTGGCATCAGGGCGGCGGTGCGCCGTGGCAGAGCGCCACCTACGACGTGAAGACGAACACCATCGTCATCGGTACGGGCAACCCGGCGCCGTGGAACTACCACTATCGCTCGGGTCCGAACGGAGACTGGAAGCCCTACGACAGCCTCTTCACGTCGGGCCAGGTCTACGTCGAGCCGTCCACGGGCGAGCCGGTGGGCTTCTTCTCGCACACGCCGAACGACGCGTGGGACTACTCCGGCAACAATCCGATCACGCTCTTCGACATGGAGAAGGACGGGGAGACCATCCGCGCCGGCGCTCACGCCGACCGCAACGGCTTCCTCTTCATCACCGACATCGACAAGTTGTCGGCGCGCGACGGCAAGATCCACAAGCAGGAAGGCACCGCCATCGGCATCTATCCGTTCGTCCGCGACATCACGTGGGCCACGGGTTGGGATGTCGCAACGGGCCGTCCGAACGAGGTCGAAGGCCAGCGTCCGCCGGCACCCGCAGCGGGTGAGGACAAGGGCGCCGTGATCCAGGTCACGCCGCCGTTCCTCGGCGGGACGAACTGGATGCCGATGTCGTACAGCCAGGATACGAAGCTGTTCTACATCCCGGCCAACGATTGGACCGAGGACTACTGGACCGAGAACGTCACCTACAAGAAAGGTGCGGCGTATCTGGGCCAGGGCTTCCGCATCAAGCGCCTGTTCGATACCCACATCGGCGCGCTGCGCGCGGTCGATCCGACCAGCGGCAAGATCGTCTGGGAGCACCTGGAGGAGATGCCGCTTTGGGCCGGGACGCTCGTCACCAAGGGCGGCTTCGTGCTCACCGGCACCAGCGACGGCTACGTGAAGGCGTTCGACGCCAAGGACGGCAAGGAGCTGTGGAAGTTCCAGACCGGATCGGGCGTCGTCTCGCAGCCCATCACATGGGAGCTGGACGGCAAGCAGTACATCGGTCTGGCCTCGGGCTACGGCGGCGCTGTGCCGCTGTGGGGCGGCGACATGGCCGACATGACGAAGCAGGTGAGCCAGGGCGGTTCGTTCTGGGTGTTCGAGGTGCCGCAGCGCACGGCCTCGAGCGACTGATCCTTCGTGACCAAGAGCGCGAGCGGCTCCCTTCCTCTCCTCCAGAGATTCCGCTCGCGCACCTTGGGCAGCCGGCAAGACCCACGACTATGCCGGCTGCCCCTTTGGCTTTTGTCAGGGGGCATTCGCCCGTCCTGCAGAGGCTTCGTCCCTGGAGAGACCATGTCAGCGCATTCGAAACGCCTGCTTCTCGGCCTCGTGCTTCCGATCTGCGTCATCGCCTCGATGGCGCCGGCCGGACCGATCGAAGCGACCGGAGCCAATTACCCCGTCATCCACAACACCGAGGAGCGCCCCGATCCCTGGATTGAGAACGGCTGCACCATCGCACCGAAAACGAAGTGCGACGGCGTCGATCTGCGTCACGTGGACCTCAGGAACGCCAACCTCGAAGGCGCGAGCCTGAAGGGCGCGAACCTCGCGCGCGCCGATCTCAGGCACGCCAATCTGCAAGGCGCCGATCTCTCGGATGCGAACCTCGACGGCGCGCGCCTGCAGACCGCGTTCATGGGGACGGTGAACCTCGCGCGCGCGTCGCTCCGCGGCGCCGATCTCTCCTTTACGCGCATGGCCAAGGCGAACCTCTCCGAAACCGATCTCACCGCCGCGACGCTCGAGAAGGCGATGGCGAAAGGCGCGAACTTCAGCCACGCCCGTTTCATCAACACCGACGCGATGGAAACGAAGTTCTACGAGGCCGATCTTTCGAATGCCGTCTTCGACGGCGTGAAGATCCGCTTCGCGATCTTCCAGGACGCGTACATGGAAGGTTGCAAGGGCTGTCCGCATACGTGGCAGACCGGCACCAAGACGTGGGAGGAGGACCACCCGACGCCATCTGAGGCGGCGAGGTGATGCGCACGACGTCGGGCGTGAGCCGCGCGTCCGCCTTCGGACTGGGCCTCTCGCTGTCTCTCCTTGCCGCCGATGCAGCCGCGGCTGCGGAGCCGCACGAGGCGCTCCGCGCGTGCCGCGATGTGGCGGACGATGCCGCGCGCCTTACTTGCTACGACCGGGAGGTCGCGCGCCTCACCGCGCCGCGGTTTGCCGGCCGGCTGAGCCGCATCACCGAGCCATTCGAGGTCGATCGGCCGACGCTGCTCCGCTTCCAAAGCGATGGCGCGATCTTCGTCCTCTACCTGAAAAGCACGGACGGCGAGGTGATCCGGAACCTTCACATCGGAGGCGGCGGAGAAGCCAGCTACCGCATCGAGAAATCCGGAACCTACGTGCTCGACATCAACGGCAGCGAGTCTTGGCGGATATGGCTCGAGCCGATCAACGACACCCGCATCAATTGACGACGAGGAAGCCCAATGACGTTACGAGCCCTTTTTCTGGCCGCTGCCTGTCTGATCGCGGCGGCAAGCCACCAGGCGTTGGCGCATGGCGACGGCGCACCCCAGCCGGTGGACACCACCGGCCTCACGCCGCTCGGCGATGACTGGCGTGCGACGAACCCCTATCGCGAACCAGGACCTGAGCACGACCGGGCCGTCGAGATCGGGTCGCGCGGCTACAACTCCAACTGCGCACGCTGCCACGGCCTCGAGGTCAAGTCCGGCGGCATGGCGCCGGATCTACGCCACCTCGGCGAGACGGAGATGGACGACGCATGGTTTACGTCGCGCGTCCTGGGCGGCGCGAAAACGGGAGACAGCGTGAAGATGCCGCCCTTCGAGGGGCTTTTGAGCCAGGAGGCGATCTGGGCCATTCGCACGTACATCGACGCCCAGCCTGAATAGGGAGCGACGCCATGAGCACCGTGGTCTCCCGCGCAGCTTGGTATCTGTCGTCCGCGGCACTGGTCGTCCTCTTCACCACCCTGGCGACGCACGCCGCCCGCGCCGACGATAGCGCCTGGGCCGGGATCCGCGCCGGCCTCTTCCAGGATCGCCTCATCGAAAGCGATGGCGAGGCGGTGAAGCTGTTCGCCCCGCGCCGTGCGGACGATGCCGCGCTCGTGCCGATCCGCATGTTCGTCGCGGGGGACCTCGTCGCGAGCGCACGCACGCTGACCCTCATCGTCGACGAGAACCCGGCGCCCGTCGCTGCGGTGTTTCGCTTCGGCGAGGCCTATCGCGGTGATAGCGGCGGCGACATCGGCGACCGCGCCATCGAAACGCGCGTCCGGCTCGAAAACATGAGCAACGTCCGCGCCATCCTCGAGACGGAGGACGGGCGCCTTTTCGAAGCGAGCCAGTTCGTGGCGGCCGCGGGTGGCTGCACGTCCGCATCTCTCAAGGACATGGACGAAGCCTTGGCCGGTCTGGGCAAGACGCGCCTCAGGGTCGGCGGGGACGCGACGCGCGGCGACGCCTGGAGCGAGCTCGTGATCAACATTCGCCATCCGAACTTCTCCGGCATGCAGATCGACACGCGAACCAACGCCTTCGCGCCGGCACACTTCGTGGAGCACGTGGACGTCAGGATCGGCGAAGCGGAACTCGTTTCGATCGAGAGCGGGATTGCGATTTCCGAAGACCCGCATTTTCGCCTGAGCTTTGCAAGCCGCGAGCGCACGGGCCTCAGCCTCGTCGCGCGCGACACCGAAGGCGGCGTCTTCCGCGCTACGGGCGAGCGGTGATGCGGTGATGGCGGGGGCACGACGGCGCGCGACGGCACGCGCGAGGGGGATCGAGGTCGCGGCCGTCACGCTGATGCTCGCCTTCACCACCGGCACGTCCGCCGAGATCCACGACTACATGATCCGCCGCCTCCTCTATCTCGACACCTCCTGTGGCGTCGATCAGCTCGAGCGCCTGCCGCCGCCGACCGAGGCCACGCGCCGCTTCAAGGCGCTCTGCCGGAACGTATCGGCCTATCCCGATGGCATCTTCGTCACCTGCTCCAACATCGCGGACGACCGCTCCTGCATGATCGAAACCGCGCCCAAAACCTTCGATGGCTTGAAGCTGATGCGCCCCGCGGATGATGAGTGAGAGGGGCGGCCACGCCTTGGCAGGTCGCTTCGGCCTGCTACCCCCCTCGCCGGGTGTCCCCGTCTTTTTTTCCTGCGGCGCACCGGGGTGATGGCCGGCTCTGCGCGCTCGGAATCCGAGCTAACAGCTTGGGCGATCAGGCAAAGAGACATGCATCCGCCTGCGATCGTGGTCTGCGGCGATATTCGTCATGTCACTGAAGAGCAACGTCCGGCTTCGGACGAACGCCGGGGGCGCTTCGCGGGGTCCGCTTTCCTGGTAGCCTGCGGGGACGGGCCGCGTATCGGGCCTCGGCGGGCCGGAGCGATCCGGCCCCGAGAGGTGTCCGGTCCCGTCACACGACTTCTTGGGGAGAGACATATGTTGAGAGCATTTTCTGAAAAGGCCGTACGCGTGTGTGCGGCGGGGGCCGGGTTTGCGGCAATCGCCTGGGGCGTCGTGGCGCTTCAGCCGACTGAAGCAGGCGCTCAAGGCGCGAAGCACGAGATCACGGTCACGGTGACGCGCTTCAAGGCGCTCGATCGGGCCGACGAGCTGTCGGCCGGCGATTTCTTTGCGCGCGTCACCATCGACGGCGCCAACCAGCAGACGGCCGTCATCAGCGACAAGGCCGAGGTGCAGCCCAACTGGAAGCTGTCGAAAGAGGTCTCGCCCGGCGTGCACAACGTCAAGCTGGCGCTGATCGACAAGGACGTCTCCATCGACGATCCGATCGACATCAACCGCCTGCCGAACAAGCGCGACCTCGACTTCACCGTCGACACGCGCTCGTGCAAGATCGACGGCTTCGCCCAGGGCTATAAGTGCGGCGCGACCATCACGCGTGCAGGGGGCGAGCGCAAGAAGGCGGAGATCTCGTTCAGGGTCGACGTGACGAAGAAGTAATCGGCTGGTCGGACGACGGCGCGCGTGGCAGAACGAAGCCATGAAAGGCGCATCCATCGTCATCCTCACGGGCGCCGGACTCTCTGCAGAGTCCGGCGTTCCGACGTTTCGCGACAAGGGCGGCATCTGGGCCCAGTACGACTACCGCGAGGTGGCGACGCCCGAGGGCTTCGCCCGCAATCCTGCCCGCGTGCACGAGTTCTACAACCTCAGAAGACGCGCCCACGCGGACGTGCGTCCCAACGCGGCACATGACGCGCTGGCGCGCCTGGAACGTGAGCATGCGGGTGACGTGTGGGTCGTCACGCAGAACGTGGATGCGCTGCACGAGGAGGCGGGCAGCCGCAACTTGATCCACATGCACGGCGAGCTCTTTCGCGCGCTCTGCGGCGGGTGCGGCACGAGCATGCCCTGTCGCGAAGATCTCTCGCTTGCCACGACGTGCCGCGCGTGCGGTGAGCCGGGCTTCATGCGCCCGGACGTCGTATGGTTCGGCGAGATGCCCTATCACATGCACCGCATTGCGGGGTTGCTCGCAGCGGCCGATCTCTTCATTTCCATCGGGACGAGCGGCAACGTCCATCCCGCCGCCGGCTTCGTGGCCGAGGCACGTGGGGCGGGCGCGCACACCGTGGAGCTCAACCTCGAGCCCTCGGAGGGTCGGTCGCTCTTTGCCGAAGCGGTCTACGGACGCGCGACCGAAGTCGTGCCGGCCTACGTCGAAAAGCTGCTCGGCGGGCGTTGAGGGCATGCCCCATCCCCCTGTCATCCCGGAAAGGCGGAGGCGATAGCCGGAGCCTTGTCCGGGACCCAGCGTAAGACTTGTCGAAGACGCAACAATTTCGCGATAGAGGCTTCTCCTGGGTCCCGGCTCTGCGCTCGGTCATGCTGGAAGCATGCCTCCGGCATGACGCCTCGCTTGGCCGGGATGACAGCGCTCGGTGTGACGCGGGATCTCACACCCCGGTACGCCCCGCGATCTTGAGCGCGAACGCATAGTCGAGCGCGACCTCTTTCAGCCGCTCGTAACGGCCTGATGCACCGCCGTGCCCGGCCTCCATGTTCGTCTTGAGCAGCACGAGGTTGTCGCTCGTGTTGAGCTGGCGCAGTTTCGCGATCCACTTCGCGGGCTCCCAGTACGTGACGCGCGGATCCGTGAGCCCGCCGTAGGCGAAGATGTGGGGGTACGGCTTGGCGTCCACGTTGTCGTAGGGGCTGTAGGAGCGGATGATCGCGAAATCCTCCGCGCTCTCGATCGGGTTGCCCCACTCGGGCCATTCAGGCGGCGTGAGCGGCAGGTCCTTGTCGAGCATCGTGTTGAGCACGTCGACGAACGGCACGTCGGCGATGATGCCGAGGAAGAGATCGGGCGCCATGTTGGCGACCACGCCCATCAGCATGCCGCCCGCCGAGCCGCCGTTGGCGACGATGCGCCCGCGCCGGGTCAAGCCTTCCCGGACGAGATGCTCGCCCGCCGCGATGAAGTCGGTGAAGGTGTTGAGCTTCTTCTTGTGCTTGCCGTCGGTGTACCAGCGATAGCCTTTGTCCCGCCCGCCGCGCACGTGCGCGATGGCGAAGATGAAGCCGCGGTCGACGAGCGAAAGGCGCGCGGTTGCAAAAGATGCGGGGATCGAGATGCCGTAGGAGCCGTAGCCGTAGAGAAACAGCGGCGCCGATCCGTCGAGCGGGGTGTCCTTGCGATAGAGCAGCGAGACGGGAACAGTCTCGCCATCCGCTGCGGGGGCGAAGAGGCGGCGCGTGACGTAATCGGCAGGATCGTGACCGGACGGCACCTCCTGGCGCTTGCGGAGCACGCGCGTCTGCGCCGCCATGTCGTAGTCGTACGTCTCGGCGGGCGTCGTCATCGAGGAATAGACGAAACGCAGCGACGTGGTGTCGAACTCGTAGCCCTCGGCCATGCCGAGCGCATACGCGTCTTCGTCGAAGCGGATGGCGTGCTCGCTGCCGTCCGCGATCGCGCGGATCACGATGCGGGGCAGGCTGTCCTCGCGCTCGAGGCGAACGAGGTGATCCTTGTAGGCGGCCGTGTCGAGGATCAGCCGGCCCGGCCGATGCGGCACGACCTCGCGCCAGTTGGCGAGGCCGGGCGTGGCGACGGGGGCTTCGCAAATGCGAAAGTCTTCTGCGCCGTCCGAGTTGGTGAGGATGAAGAGACGCTCGCCGTGGTGATCGACGCTGTACTCGTGGCCCTGCCGCCGCGGCTCGACGACGGTTGGCGTCTGGTCCGGATGGTCGGCGTCGATGAGGTGGATCTCGCTCGTCTGGTGATCGTGCGTGTCGAGGATCAGGAAGCGCGACGACAGCGTCTTGCCGAGCGCGATCGAGAAGCCTGCGTCGGTTTCCGTATAGACGAGCACGTCGTCGGACGCCGGCGTCCCGAGACGATGGCGATAGACCACGCGCGGGCGATGATGCGCATCGAGGCGCACATAGAGAAGCGTCTGGCTGTCGTTGGCCCACACCACGTCGCCGCGCGTATCGGGAATTGTGTCGGGAAGATCGCGGCCCGTCGCAAGATCGCGGACGCGGATCGTGTAGAGTTCCGAGCCCTTGTCGTCGACGGCGTAGGCGAGGAGGCGATGGTCGGGGCTGTGCGTCGCCGCCCCGAGGTCCCAGTAGGGCTTGCCGGCGGCTTCCGCGTTGCCGTCGAGCAGCACCTCCTCCGTGCCGCCGTCGCGCGGGGTGCGGCAGAGGCGAGGGTATTGCCCGCCGGTGACGTAGTTAGAGAAATAGGCGTAGGGCCCGTCGGGGCTCGGCACCGTCCAGTCGTCCGGCTTGAGACGGGCCTTCATTTCGGCGAACAGCGTATCCTGAAGCCCGCGCGTATCGGCGAGGGCTTCCGCCGTATAGGCATTTTCCGCTTCCAGATAGGCGCGGATCTCCGGCTCCAGAATGGCCGGGTCGCGCATCACATCCTGCCAGTTGGCCGCCCGCAGCCACGCGTAGTCGTCCACGAGCGAGACGCCGTGGCGGACGGTGGTGACGGGCTTGCGCGCGGCCTGGGGCGGCGCGGACGGGAGGACGCGCGAAGTGGGCCCATGCATGGCGGGGACCTTCTGACTGAGTTGCGAAAGGAGGCGCCGGAAACGGCGGTTCGGGGTCCCCGCATGTTTCGGCCGGGAGAGCCGAGCTTGTCAAATAAGCATGGCCCCAGCGGACCGAAAGGTGTCAGGCGGCGCAGCCGCAATCTGACGCGTCCGCAAGATGGTGCGAGGCAACGACCGGCAATCTCATGATTTAAAGAAATTTTACCAAGGATTTCTCAGGAGCGCCAGGCATGACTCACGGGATTTATTAGAGAAGGGCGAGTGCGCGGGAGGGTTAAGCTTGAGAGATTCGCACTGGTGAAGTGAGGATGTCAGAAAAATCGCATATTGCCGCAGCAACATCCCACCGGCCGGAAGTTGGGCATTGTTCAAGATTTAGGCAGAGAGCGTTGACATCTAATGGGGAATGTTGTCCAAAGACGTCAAAAGCCGGAATGCTCAACGGCGGAACAAGCCTAAGGGTCGATAGCACGTTCATATTGAGTTGAGCTTGAGAGCGAGGCAGGAAGACTGCGTTGGCCTTGAGTTCGACTTCGCTTAGCGAAGTTTTCGGCGTCCGCGCGCAAGCGTGGGTGCTTGGGAAGGATGGATCGATGGAAGAGGGTAGCCGGCCGGAGTTGGTCGAGCTGACAGCGAAGATCGTGTCGGCGTTCGTAAGCAACAATACGATCGGCGCGGAAAACGTGCCGCAACTCATCAACGAAACGCACGCAGCCCTGAGCCGCGCGACAGGTTCGAGCCCGCAGCCCGAGCGCGAGGAATTGAAGCCGAAGGTGCCGGTGAAGAAGTCGGTGATGCCCGACCACATCGTCTGCCTCGAGGACGGCAAGAAGTTCAAGTCGCTGAAGCGCCATCTGCGCACGCACTACAACCTCTCGCCGGAGGAATACCGTGAGAAGTGGGGCCTGCCGCACGATTATCCGATGGTGGCGCCCAATTACGCGCGCGCCAGATCCGATCTCGCCAAGAAGATGGGCCTCGGCACGCGCCGCGAGAAATAAGCGTTCATCCGCGTGACAAATTGCGGGCGTCGGCCGACCGGGCCGGCGCCCTTTTTCGTCGAGGCTTCGGCGCGCTGCCTTGAATGGCGCCGTCGCGCAAGCCCAATGCGGCGCGTTCCCGTCGCCACGCGGCGAGAAGGGCGGCATGGCGCGCAAGATCGTAGCTCCAATGACCGCCGACGCCCCGGCGTCGCTCGGCCTTGAGCGCCTGGTAGAGCTTGGCGACGAGACGCGTGCGGCCGGCGCGCGAGGTATCCGCAATCTCGGACGGCCAGAGCGGCACGAGGCGCGCCAGCTCGGCCGTACGTTCGTGTGCGGACCATTGCCCGCTTTCGGGGTGCCCGTCGTCGGCGGGAAAACGGGCACGAAAGTCGGAACGCATCGGTAAAGCGTCTCCTCGGAGCGAGGAATCACTCTCCCATGGCGTGCGCGAGGCGGGGATTGCGGGGAACGGGTTCGAGCGTTGCTGAGGCCACCGACTTATCCTCGCCGTTCACCGCTCCGGTAGGTTTGGCGCCAGGCCGCAAGCATTCCGTGCCTATGATCCGTTGCAAGAACACGGGGTAGCCCGCACGGTCGAACACGAGGATCGCATGACCCTCAGATCCGGTATCGCGCAAACTCATGCCAGTCTTGCCGGCCCCTGCCGGGGGATCGGGGGCGACGCTGCCGAGCCATGGCTCGGACGCGAGCCGAATGGGGCATGGGAGACATGGCGCGGCGCGGCGCCCACGCCTCAGGGACGGCCGTCGGCCAGCGAGGCCACGCGTCTGAGGCGCATCATCGAAGGTGCCATCGGCGACATCTTCGGCGTTCCACACGCTGATCTTTCGAAGCCCTCGCGCGGAAAGGCGCCGGTCGCGCTGGCACGGCAAGTCGCCATGTATGTCGCGCACGTGGCCTGCGGGCTGAGCCTCACTCAGGTGGGGCAGATCTTCGCGCGCGATCGCACCACGGTCGCGCACGCCTGTGCCGTCATCGAGGACAGGCGGGACGATCCGGTTTTCGACCGCGCGCTCGAGCTCATGGAATGGGTCATCCCGGCCATGGTGCGGCAGGGGCCGCTGACACGATCCACGCCATCCTGACGCCCACGCCATCCTGACGTTCGCAGAAATTCGGGAGCCCTTTTCATGACCCGTCCGACAGTGACCGTAACGCGCCCCAAATCGGCGCGGAAACCCCGCGCACCGCTCGCCGATCGCGTCCGTCCCGGCAGGAACGTTGCGGAAAGCCCGCTCTCCTGGCTGTTCAATCGCCGCGACCGCAACGGCAACCCGCTGATCGGGGAGGCGGAGTTCAATGCGGGCGAGCGGTTGCGCGCCGATTTCTGGTTTGCGCAGATGACGCCCAACGTCACGCAGAGCTGGAGCGTGACCGCGACCACGGGGGGCAGCGGGCGACGCGGGCCGCACGCCGCCGAGCAGGCCGACAACGTGATCGCCGCGGCCGAACGGGTCCGGCGCGCGCTCGACGCCGTAGGACCGGAGCTTGCCGGCATCCTGATCGACGTCTGCGGGCATCTCAAGGGATTGGAGGAGATCGAGCGGCGCGCACGCTGGCCGCAGCGCTCGGCCAAGCTCGTGCTCGGCATCGCGCTCTCCGCGCTCGCGCGGCACTATGGATTGATCGGCGAGGCCCAGGCCGCGCCGCGCACGGCCCGCGTCCGTCATTGGGGCGCGAACGACTACCGCCCGTCGATCGACGCAGGTTAGACCATGATCGCTTCAGGCCCTATCCGCCTGAAGCGTGAATCATCGGTCTGGCTAAAGAGACCATGATCGCTTCAGGCCCTATCCGCCTGAAGCGTGAATCATCGGTCTGGCTAAAGAGACCATGATCGCTTCAGGCCCTATCAGCCTGAAGCGTGAATCATCGGTCTGGCTAAAGAGACCATGATCGCTTCAGGCCCTATCAGCCTGAAGCGTGAATCAT
>ERZ869909.2729-NODE-2729-length-11143-cov-103.728538_pt1 | contig 11143 bp, 4 predicted proteins | sample MGYA00520892_ERZ869909 | MGnify/ENA primary metagenome ERZ869909 (study PRJEB32215, sample SAMEA104723947) | bioreactor metagenome | biome: bioreactor; feature: anaerobic bioreactor; material: water | place: China | collected 2015-03-12 ... | reverse complement strand
CTTCGAAGCGGTTGACGCCGTCGGTCACCGAAGTGGAGGTCTCGAGCTCATGGCGGGGCAGCGCCGCCAGCATGGCGGCATCTATATGCGCTTCCTCGCCCCGGTTGGTGCGGTCGATCTGCCCGGCAACGACCAGCAGAACCTGTTCCTCCGGTGCTGGCAGCTCGGTCTGCTGGCCCTGCGCCAGGCTCGCGCCAGCCAGCGTTGCGGCAGTGAGCGTCAGGGCAGTGCGCAAGCGTCTTGGTGACATCTGTCCTCCCGGAATTGGCAGCAGTACGCAAATGCCAGTATGTCTACCACCTTAGCGCTGCATGTCCCAGGCCGCCCCCCTTGAACGAACGGGGCGCAGCGGCGTGAATGCGCTAACCTGCGGGGATGCGTCATATGACTGAGGCCGGAGGGGAGACAGAGCAATGACGCGAGCCAATGGTTGGAGGGCAGGCTTGCTCGCGGCGCTGATGCTGGGTTTCGTTCAGCCGGCTGTTGCCTATCCGCAGATGATCTTCGAGCGCGAACCTAACGATACCCTCGACACCGCCCAGCGCTTTCGCGGCGCCGCCAGGCTGGTGGGCGAGGTGGCCGAGGGCGACGTCGACAAGTACCTGTGGGCGGTGGATGACGCCGAGGCGGACCGGCTGTGGCGCCTCGAGCTGCAGATGCAGGGCGAGGCGCCGCTGACGGCCACGCTCGCGCTGCCTCCCGCCGCAGCGGACGATGAGCCGGCCGCGGGAGTGGCGGCCTTCGGCGAGGCGCAGCAGAGCGCGCCGGAGGATGAGGCGTCTGCAGCGCCCCAGGCGCTGCTTGCCATGGAGTCTCCTCCCCGGCGGCCGGTGCAGCATCGCAAGCCGCTGCTGGTTTCCCACGGTGACTATCTGATTACTCTGTCCGGTCTCGCCGGCGAGTATCAGCTGACGCTGGCACCCGTTGGCGAAGTGGCCCTGCATGGCCGTGCCCATGCCGATACCGCCCCCGATGAGTTGATGGTGGCACCGGGGCGAGACTGGATCTTTCAGCTCGATACCGACCGCTGGTCGCTGCCGCTGGAGCTCGAAGCGGCCGGCGAATGGCTATGGCGCCTGGCGGCCTGGGGCGAGCTCGGCGCGGCGCTCGCCGTTCGGCTGGTCGACGCCGAGGGCGAACCGCTGACCGATGAGGCGAGCGGTCATTCACTGGCACAGCGCTGGGACGCCCAGGCGCTGCCCGAGGGAAGCCGGGTAGAGATTCGCCATCCCGAGGGCCAGACCATCGGTCGGGTCATGCTGCGTCTCGAGCAGGCGGGGCCCATGCCCGACCCGGAACCGGAGGTGGTGGCCGGCTCCCTGGCCGAGGCCCACCCCCTGGTGCCGGATGAGTCCTTCGAGGCCGAGCTGCTGCCCGGTGAGCGCATGTACTTCCGTCTCTCGCTGCCGGCCGAGCGGCTCGTCGACCAGGCCTGGACGCTCCAGGCCGAAGGGCTGGGCGGGGAGGCGCTGGAGGCCTGCCTGGGCGATCTGATCACCGAGCAGGAAGCCTGCCGGCAAGGCGAGGGCGAGGTACGCTTCGCGCGCCTCCAGCCACCGCCCGGCGATTACTATCTGGCGGTCTCGTTGGCCGATCGCCGCCCCGACCCTGACACCCTGAGGGTCAACCTGGCGCTGGATCTGCCGCCGGCCGACGGCGAGGTGGTGGAGCCGGTGGATCATCGCGACTGGGCCATGCCCCTGGGCGATGGTGTGCCCCTTGTCGGCAGCATGCTCGGCGAGCGACGGGCCTACTTCCAGCTGCAGGTCGTCGATTCCAGCGCTACCTGGCGTATCCAGGCCGTCGGCGAGGGCATCGACGGGCTCAGGGTCTACCGCGCCGGCGAGCGCGGTCGCCACTTTCTGGCTGGCGGTTTGGCCGCCGGGCTCGGCGAGCTCGAGGGCGTGGGCGTCGACAACCTGCAGCTGGCTGCCGGGCACTACATTGTCCAGGTTGACGGCGAGGACACCGACTACCGAGTGCTGGCCGAGACCCACGATGCCGAGCGAGAGGGCTGGGAGCGCGAGCCCAATCACGCAGCGGGGCTGGCCAATGAGCTCCGCGCCGGCGAGTCGTTGCAAGGCAACTTGCACCACCCCTCACGGGAAGACTGGTACCGCTTCTATCTGCCCGGGGAGAACGGCGTGCGCATCGAGATCACGCCGCCCGAGAAGGGCAGTATCCGTCCGACCCTCTACTGGGGCAATGACAGGATTGCCCGAGCCCGCAGTCTCGATGAGGATGACGAAGCGCTGGTGCTCACCGGTCGGCTGCCGGCCGGCGAGTACTATCTGGCCATGGACCACCGTAGCCCCGCGGGTACCTACGCGGTGAGCCATGACCTGGTGTCTCCCTGGGGCGACGCACCGGGTCATGCCATGAGCCTGGCGCAGGCTCATGCGCTACCGCTTCCCCGCGATGGCAGACTGGCGCTCGCCCATAGCGAGCTGGGGCAGGATTCCCAGTGGTTCCGACTGCCCGAGGGAGAGGCGCCGCGCCACGTCACGGTGACTCGGCTGGGCGCCAACCGGCTGGCGCGGGCGCCTTTCGAGATCGTCGACGAGGACGGTGACGCCCTGGAGCGCGAGTCGCTGGAGAGCGAGCGGCGCCGGTCGGAAGTGGAGCGCGTCGAGGTGCCTGCCGGCGGCCCCTGGTACCTGCGTACCACCTCCGGGCGGCGCGGCGACATCGAACTTGAGGTGGCCGACCCCCTGCTCGCCGAGCGCCACGCCCGGGAGCAGGCCTGGCAGGCCGATATCGAGGGCAGGCTCGAGGTGGCGGGGATGATGCTGGCCGCCTGGCACGGCCGGCCGCAGTCCATCGACAGCGTGCTCAGGGTCGAGAACACCGGCGAGCAGACCCATGAGATTCCCCTGGCGGCCCACGCCAGCCATGCCGGCTGGCGCGTCGAGGGTCTCGAGAAGAGCCTGACCCTCGCCCCCGGTGAGCAGCGCGACCTGACGCTGACCTGGACCCTGCCTGCGGGGCTTGCCGACGACCAACCGGTGGCGCTGTTCGTGCGCGTCGGTGCCGAGGTCGCCGAGGCTCGGCTGAGCCCCGAGGAGACGAGCGGGGGCGGCACGGCGGTGGATGACGCCGCGAGACAGGCGCTGCTGGGCCGGGTCGACCTGGCCTGGGCCGGGCTGGGAGCACGCTTCGTCGACCCGGACAGCGGCGAGCCCCTGGAGCAGGAGTACCAGCGCCTGGTGGATGGCCTCGGCTATCTGATCGACGGCCTGAGTTCGGCCGGCAGCTACTTGAGGTTCCAGGGCGAGCCGGGCGAGGCGCTGCCGCCGCTGCGGCTGGCCGGCGAGGGCGGCGAGATTCACGCCCTGGTGATCAATCAGCGCTCGGGCCACGCGCCGGTGGAGCGCTGGCGCGAGGTCGAGATCAGCGTGGGCGATTCATCGGACGCCCTGGAGCCCCTGACCGTGCTGCCGCTGGAGGCCACCGATGGGGAGCAGATCTTCCCGCTGGAGACACCGGTGGAAGCCCGCTACGTAAGCGTTCGCCCGCTGCGCTTCTGGGGACAGCTCTCGCGCCGGGCGGATAGCGGGATCGGCCAGCTGCGTGTGCTCGGCGAACCCTCGGCGGCGCTGGCCGAAGCGCATCCCGATCTGCTGGCGGGCAGCCGCGGGGGGCACTGGATCTACAGCGACCCGGCGCATGGCGAGCTGCATGAGTTCACCCTGGCGGCCCGCTCACGGTTTCATCCCAGCGAGCGCCGGATGCGCCGCGGCGTGCGCCATGACGGAGAGCCGGCGAGCCTGGTATTCGGCTTCCACCAGCAGCGTGCCGCCAGGCTCGAGCGGCTGGCCTGGCGGGACGATGATGAGTGGAACGGACTGCTGGTGGAGAACGTGCGGGTCTACACCGCCACCGAGAGCCCGGTGGGGCCCTGGGAGCGACAGGCCGCCTGGCGCCTGGAGCGCGACGACGACCTGCGCGCCGAGCTGACGTTCGATGAGCCGGTCTGGGCGCGCTATCTGCGCCTGGAGATTCTCGAGCCCGACGCCGAGGACGTGCGCAGCCCGCGCTGGCGGCGCCCCGTCGAACTCGCCGCCTTCGAGGCGCCTCCCCTGGGCAGCGGGGAGTCGATCCTCGGCTACTGGGGGCAGGATGCGCAGACTGGGCCCTTCGAACGTTCGCTCGCCGAGCCGGCGCTGCCCGCGGAGGTGGAGGATGCAACCAGCAGCCCCGACGCCCCCTGGGCACTCGAGGCGCGCATCAGCGCGCGTGTGCATGAGCCGGGCGATACCCGCAGCTATCGCCTCAGCGTCGACGATGGGGAGAACACCCTGGCCGTGCGTCTGCGCGAAGGGCTACACGGCCGGCTCGAGAGCCGCCTCGAAGGACCCGACGGGGAGGCGCTGGTGCTGGACTGGACGCGCCAGGCCGGCGGCTGGCGCGAGGGGGTGGCCATCGACATCGCCCCCGGCGACTATCGCCTCGACGTCACCGAGCCCAGGCGCGCCATCGCCTTCCTGTGGGATGCCAGCGGCAGCCTCAGCCATCACCAGCCGTCGATCCTGCGGGCGGTCAGCCGCTTCGCCGACGGCCTGGACCCCGAGCAGGAGGTGGCCAACCTGATGCCCCTGGGCGGCCCCTTGCTGATGCGCGGCTGGGCGGAGGATCCGGTCAAGCTGCGCCGCACCCTGGCCGGCTACGAAGGCGGCTTTCGCAGCTCCGACTCGGAGCCCGCCCTGCAGCTGGCATCGCGTGCACTGGAGCGGCTGGACGTCGAACCGATCATCGTGCTGATCACCGATGCCGAACTGCAGTCACGGGAGATGTCGGTCTGGCGTGACCTGGCCCGGGTGCAGCCGCGCATCCTGGCGCTGGAGATCTCCCACAATCGGGAGCGCTCCAGCGATGAGACGCGCTGGTATCAGAATCTGATGAAGAGCTGGGCCAACGTCGGCGGTGGGCGCTATGCCTATGCCACCGACCGCGATGACCTGATTCGCGCCTTCGAGACCGGCATGGGCGAGCTGCGCCAGGGCACCTCCTTCTTTATCGAGGCCGAGTCGCGCTACCAGGCGCCCCCCGAGCCCGGCAGCCTGCAGGTGGTCAGCGCCGACCCGGCGCAGCCGGCGGTGGCCGGCGGCGTGGTCCACCTGATCTTCGACGCCTCGGGCTCCATGCTGCGCCAGATGGAGGGGGGGCGGCGCATTGAGGTGGCCCGTCGTATCGTCCAGCAGACCCTTGATGAGCGCATCCCCGAGCAGGTGCCGGTGGCCCTGCGCGCCTACGGCCATACCGAGCCCCACAGCTGCGAGACCGAGCTGCTGGTGACGCCCCGCGCCGGCAATCACGACGAGGTGCGCGAGGTGGTTGCGGGCATTCAGGCGATCAACCTGGCGCGCACGCCGCTGGCGGCCTCCATCGAGTCCGTGCGCGATGACCTGGCCGGCTTCGAGGACCAGCCGCGGCTGGTGGTGATGCTCACCGACGGCGAGGAGACCTGCGACGGCGACGTGGCCTCAGCGGTGGAAGCGCTGATCGAGGAGGGGCTGGAGGTGCGCCTCAACATCGTCGGCTTTCATATCCACGAGATCGGCCTGCAGGCCGAGTTCGAACGCTTCGCGGCCCGCGGCGGTGGCGAATACTTCGACAGCCAGGATGGCGACGAACTGGTCGAGGGCCTGGCTCAGGCGCTGGCCGCCACCTGGCGGGTGCTGGACGCTGAGGGCGCCGTGATCGCCAGGGGGCGGGTCGACGATGCTGCCATCGATCTCGAGGTCGGCGACTACGAGCTGGTGGTGGAGACCCAGGCCGGCGAGCAGCGCCGGACCTTCACCATCGGGGCGAATCAGAGCAAGACACTGGAGGTGGGACGTGACGACTAGGCTGGCCCTGCTGGGTGCCTCGCTGGCGCTGGCGCTGGCGCCAATGGCCTCGGCGGCGATGATGTGCCCCGGTTCGCCCGGCATGAGCGAGAGCGACGCGCGCTACCTCGAGCAGCGGGTAGTGAGCCTCGATCGCGCGGTGCGCAACGCCTACGACGAGCTGCCCTGGGAAACGCTGCGGGTGGCCGAGGCCCAGCAGGCGGTGGGTCGCGATCCCGGGGCGCTTTTTGCCTGGGTGCGCGACGAGACACGCTGGCTGCCTTACGCCGGGGAGCTGCGCGGGGCCGAGGGGGTGATGCTGGATCGGATGGGCTCCAGCCTGGACCGGGCGCTGCTGCTGGCGGCGCTGATGGAGCAGGCCGGCCATACCGTGCGCCTGGCCAGGACAGCGCTGCCCGAAGCGGCGCTTGATCGACTCGAGTCAACCTGGGCGGGAGAGCCGGTTGCCCGGCGGCCTGATGGCCTCGTCGAGATGGAGCTGTCGGATGCTGCCATTGCGGCACTGGCCGAGCGTCTCGACACCGATCCCGACGACATGGCCGAAGCGCTGCTGGCGCAGCGAGAGGCGGCCGAAGAGCGGCAGTCGCGGCTGCTGGATGAGAACCGGCACCAGACGCAGGCCTTGATGGCCATGCTGGGGGATAGCCTGCAGGCTGCCGGCCGCCAAGGCACGCCGGAGCCCGCCTTGACCGAGCACTGGTGGGTGCAGCGACGCACTGCCGATGGCTGGTCGGACTTCGATCCGGCCCTGCCCGGTCACGCCGCGGGCGAGCGCCTGGTCGCCGATGGAGAGGTCGAGTCGGTCTACCCCGAGGCGCTGCCCGACGACGTTCGCCACTGGCTGACCGTCGAGGTGGCCGCCGAGCAGCTCAAGGACGGCCGGCTGGATGAAGCCGTGGCCTTTTCTCACCGGCTGCCGGCTGCCGAGCTGCTGGGGCAGCAGCTGCAGCTGGAGCTCTACCCCATGGAGCTGCCGTCGCCCCAGGCCCTGCTCGACGGCGGCCTCGCGCTCGACGCCCTGCCCAAGGCGCTGTTCGGTCAGGAGCAGTGGGTGCCCTATCTGCGCCTGGGTGACAGCCTGGCGCGCGAGAAGGGCATCATGGCGGATGGCAGCGTCGTCGAGCTCGGCTCGGATGCCTCTATCGCCGGCGCCTTCGGTGAGGCCGGCAGTGCCCTGGGCGAGATCGGCGTCGGCGGGCGGCGCAGCGAGGCACCCGACACCCTGCCGGAGCTGACCGCCGTGATGGCGCGTTTCCACGTCGAGGCGCCGGGCCAGGAGCCGCACACCGTCGAGCGTCCCATGATGGATCTGATCGGTCCCGCCCGGCGCGATGCGGGCGTCGAGGCGTTCGCGGTCGATGACGCTCTTCGCGAGCAGCGCGCCATCGAGTTGCTGAGCACTCTGGAGGTGCTCGGTCAGACGACCTGGGTGCCGCCGGCCCGGCTGGCCGGTTGGCACTACGAGGGCCTGATGGACAATCGCCAGGCGGCGCTGGCCGGGGCCTACCTCGGCGCCCATGGCGATGACAGCTTTATCGGCGAGGCCCTGGAGGCGCGCAGCACTCGCCGCGCGGCGCTGGATCAGCTGGCCGCCATGCGGCTGGCCTACAGCCCCTATCCCGAGCGGGTCGCCCTGACCCGCCTCAACCTGCTGGGCTATGTGACCCTGATGGAGTTCGAGGGGGGCGAGTACCGCCGCCGGGAGGGATTCGACATTCTCGATAATCGGGTCGCGGTACCCGACGGCCGGGCGGTGGCCGAGACCCGGCTGGCCCAGGGGGCGCTGGATACGCTGCTGGAGGCCGAACTTGCCGTGGCGCCATCCGCCGTCCTGGGCAACACCGCCCGGGCCTTTCTGCACGACCTCGACGAGGCGGCCGACTGGCGGCAGGTGGAGCGCCTGGACGACCTGGCGGCCCTCGACTGGACGCCGAGTGCCGATCTGCGTGCCCACTTCGCGGCGCGCCTGGACGCGGGCGTGGTGCTGCTGCTGCCCAACGCACCGGCAGGAGAAGCGGTGCCGACCTGGTGGCAGCTCGACCCCGGCACCGGGCATCTGCTGGGCTATGGTCGCGACCGCCGCGGCCAGTACATCGAAGGGATCCTGACCCTGATGAGCGCCGGCGACAGCGCCATGGGCGCGGTGGGCATGGTGCAGAGCATCTGGGACTGCCTGTTTACCGCCAGCGATCCGCTCTGCTGCACCCAGGATGCCGCCGCCCGGGAGATGATCAGCCGCGCCGTCAGCCATGGCCTGAGCGGCCTCGCCGAGGCCCACGATATCAATATCATCATCGGGCGCGAGCTGGTCTCCGGAGGCGCCTTCGATCAGCTCAACTCGGCGGGCATCAGCAAAGCGGCCGGCGATGTGGCAGGCGCCGGTGCCAAATTTATCGTCGATTCCTGGGGTCGCTGCCACTGAGGAGACGCTGATGAATCAGTCGCGTACACGCATGTTCGCGCCGGGCTTGCTCTGGCTGCTGGCCGCGGTGGGGCTGGGGGCGGCAACGCCGACGTTTGCACAGTCGCCCTGCGCCGAGGCGGTGCAGGAGCGCCTGCCCGCCCTGGGGTGCAATCGGGCCCTCACCCTGCAGGTCCAGGAGATGGCCTTCCAGGATGAGCTGAATGGCCAGCCGGCCCCGGCGGGGCGGCGCTGGGTCACCCTCGAGGTGAGCTTCGATAGCTGGATGCCCAGCGATCTGGTATTCGGCCTGGGCTATCCCGAGCCGCTGCTGGTCGCCTCGCTGGAGCGCCAGCTCTACCTGCTGGTGGATGACCGGCAGGTGGTGAGGCCGACCCTGCCGGCAGATTCGTCCCTGAAGAATGAATTCGTGCTGCCCCGCTCCGGTGCTCGGCGCCAGGGGGAGGTCGCCTTTGCCGTGCCCGATGACGCGCTGTCGCAGCTGTCGCTGCACTACTACCACGATCAGTACGCGCCCATCGTCGTGCCGCTGCTCGGTGAGCGTGCCGACCCCGGCGAGGGGCGTGAGGCCACGAGTCGACAGGCGGGCCATGACCTCTTCGCGCTGGGCGTTCATGGTGTCGCGCGCCATAAGCGCTGGCAGGGCGAAGCGGCCCCCGAGGGCATGCAGTGGCTGGTGGTGGACCTGCGCGGCCAGGGCGAGTGGCGTACCCCGGTGGACGCCCGGGCGCTGGATCCCTCGGCCGAACCCGACGCCGATGCCTCGCTGCGCCGAGTGATGGAGTATATCGAGGCGCCGGGGCTGCTGCAGGCGGTGGTGGACGGGCGCCATGGCTATGTGCGCGACCTCGCACTGAGCACCCTGGAGACGGACCCGGCGCTGCTGCCCGATGCCTGGGCCGGCGGCGAGGCGGTGTTCCCGATACCCGAGGCGGCCGAGCACGTCGAGCTGGTGGCCTATATGCCGCAGTTCGGCGGCACCGATATCTCCTCGGAGATTCGTCCGGCCCTGCGCTTTACGCTGGAGGAAGGCGAGCGCGAACTGGAGGCCGAGCCGCGGGCGGTGATCGAGGACGGACCGATCCGCCTCCGGGTCCATGACCTGGCGCGAGTCGACGCCTTCGCCGGCCAGCCGGCCGAAGAGGGAGACATCCTGATCCTCATCGAAGCGTCGATGACCAACCTGAGCGATGTCGGCGGCATGATGGCTGTCTCTCAGCGTCTGCGGCCGCGCACACCGGAGGGGGCGCTGCTGGGGGTCTACCAGGTAGGGCCCATGCCGCAGCCGGAGCCCTTCTGGCTGCCGGCCGGTGATGAGCCGCGTCACTTCCAGCTGCTCTACCGCTATCCCGCGGACGTCGAGATGCTCGAGTTCGAATATGGCGGGGTAGCCGTCGTCGAGACGCTGGCGCTGCCGTTGTCCCGGATCGGGTCGGAGGGGGGCTAGCCCCCCTCTGACCCGATAGCATAGCAGGCACCGGACGCATAAAGTCCCGGCAAGAGGAGGTATCGACAATGCTTCTATCGGCAACGTTAGACTGGCCCAACGCCGCCATGTGCCGACGCCCGGCGGCCTGCCGCGCACTGGTGCTTGGCATGGCGGCAATGCTGCCGGCCCTGGCCCAGGGCGCCACGGCGGCGGGCTGGCAGGCCGCCGACATCCAGCATGAGTTCGAACTGGAGTCGAGCGTGGAGCAGTTGGCGCTCTCTCCCGACGGTACGCGACTGGCCAGCGCCGAGGAGTCGACCCTGAAGGTGTGGGAGGTTGCCTCGGGCAGGCTGATACGGCAGCTGGACGGCCACCGCTCCCCGGAGGTGGAGTGGACGCTTCCCGTCACCGGCCTGGCCTTCAGCCCCGACGGCAGCGTTCTGGCAAGCACCAGCTGGAATCCCGGCGTGGTGCCGAAGGCGTCGCTCAAGCTCTGGGATCCCACAACGGGGGAGCTGCTGCACTCCCTGGCGGGCAGCCTGGGATGCCGGGAGGTCGCCTTCACGGCCGATGGCGAGAGCGTCTGGGCGGCCTGCGGCCGGGATGCCCAGCGCTACTCCCTGGCGACCGGCGAGGCGGTCGAACGTGCCGAGCAGATCCCCGAGGGGCTCCTGACCGCGAGCGCCGCCGAAGCGGCGGCCGACGCGCTTCCCATGCCTCGCCAGGGGCCTGCCCATGCGCTCGCCCTGAGCGAGGCGGGCGAACATCTTGCCTGGGCCGGCCTGCCGCCCACCTATCCTGCCCCCATTGTGCGCGTCTGGCAGCGTGAGGCCGACGGGCAGAAGGACTCGGACTCACCGGCCGGCGAGGCCGCGACGGACTACCTCGAGTTTGACCTTCCCGATACGACGGTCACGCGCGACCCCGTGGCGCTGGCGCGTCGGCACTACAGCCGGGAGCTGCCCAACCCGGTGACCGTGGAGCGGATCGAGCAGCGGATGCTGGAGTCGGGGGAGGTGCGTGTGATGCTGACCCTGAGCAACCTGAAGGACGACGCCTCGCGGGCCTGGCGCTACCGGCTAACCTTCGAGCCGCGGGATGCGGGCCGCTGGGAGCTGGTGCGGGTGGAACGCAAGCACCAGTGCCGGCGCGGCCCTACCGAGCCGGAAGAGTGGACCACGCAGCTTTGCATCTAGTGGTTTCGCGCGACCGGGGCCCCGTTTGTATGAAGGGGGCCCCGGGGCCGCTCCGCGTCTAGCCTGTGCCTATCGGATTACCTGGTCATGCCATAGGGGGACCCATGTGGGATTTTCGGATCGGTCAGTCGGTGGGACTGATGGTCAAGACAATGCCCTTTCTGCTCTTTCGGCTGGCGGTTTACTTCGGCGTCGCGCTGGCCTATGTGCTGATGACCGGCGTGGGCGCCGGCGTCGGCTGGGGCAT
>ERZ869909.2728-NODE-2728-length-11147-cov-4.407136_pt1 | contig 11147 bp, 12 predicted proteins | sample MGYA00520892_ERZ869909 | MGnify/ENA primary metagenome ERZ869909 (study PRJEB32215, sample SAMEA104723947) | bioreactor metagenome | biome: bioreactor; feature: anaerobic bioreactor; material: water | place: China | collected 2015-03-12 ... | reverse complement strand
AATGTCAGTAATGAGGTGCCGGTATTAATGACTGAAAAGGATGCCGTGAAATGCCGGAGTTTTGCGCGTCCGCATTGGTACTTTTTGCAGGTTAAAGCGCGTTTTAGTGGTGATTTTTTAGAACAATTGAGCGCACGAGTGAAACCAACGTCGGTGGCAAACAATGACACTAACGCGGAAGCTCGTGCAGCGCAGGAGTAAAAGAATGAGTCTCGGTGCAAATATGCTAGGAATTTTGGCGTGTCCGTCATGCAAGGGCAAGTTGATTTGGAATCAAGATAAGACCGAGTTGGTCTGTTGTGGTGAACAACTGGCCTATCCGGTGCAAAACGGTATTCCGGCATTGTTGGCAAGTGCCGCACGGGAATTGTCGCAAGCTGAAGTGGAGCAAGTAAAGTCATGAGCTTCACGGTTGTGATTCCAGCGCGTTATGCGTCCACTCGTTTACCGGGAAAACCACTTGCCGATATCGGTGGCAAATCGATGATTCAGCATGTGTACGAGCGTGCTGTGCGTAGTGGTGCGGCAGAAGTCATAGTCGCAACTGACGATGAGCGCATTCTTGAAGTCGTGAAAGGTTTTGGTGGCCGTGCTATGCGAACCTCGCCTGATCATCAGTCAGGTACCGAGCGTCTTGCAGAAGTGGTCGACCGACTCGCACTTGCTGATGATCAAGTGGTGGTCAATGTCCAAGGTGACGAGCCTTTTATTCCGCCGGAAATCATTTGCCAAGTTGCTGAAAATCTCGCAAGCCAGCGCGTTGCTCCCATGGCAACATTAGCGGTGACTCTGAGCAACTCGGACGACTTGTTTAATCCGAATGTGGTCAAAGTCGTTTCCGACGCGCAGAACTACGCGTTGTATTTTAGCCGAGCAGCCATTCCGTGGGACCGCGAACGATTTAACCAAGCGCGCGATAAAGCCGAGCTAGAAAGTGGTATGTATCGGCGTCATATCGGTATTTATGCCTATCGAGCTGGGTTTATTGAGCGTTACGCGGAATGGAAACCAAGTCCCTTAGAAAAGCTTGAGTCGCTCGAACAGTTACGAGTACTGTGGTACGGCGAACGTATTCATGTGGCGGAGGCATTAATTGAGCCGCTAGGTGGCATCGATACGCCGGATGACTTGGAATACGCACGTCAGCTTGTTGCTAAATAAGGGCTTGCGAGCTTGAACTGAGCTTGGACATTAGCGTTTGGGCCTTATAGTAAGTCCAATTGTTGTTGATCGTCGCGATGCTCCTGCTGCTGTTGTTGGCGCAGGAAGGCCTCGCGACGTTTTTGGCGTTGAGCGAGGAGCTTGAGAATCCGCGCTCGCTCAGCGGCAGGCTTAAGGTGCCATTGAAAGCGTTCGTCGCGGGAGCGCAAACAGCCGCGACAATAGCCGCGCGGACCAGACTCACAAACGCCGATGCATGGGTTGGGAAGGTCGAACATCTCCAACTGGTCGGCCTGCTCAGAGGTCGCTGGCGCGTAAAGGAGGTCATTGAGGTCGGACTGACTCATCGTGTTTCCTCCGTTTGTTGTTGGCGATAAACCTGTGGGGCAAACCCCGTTATTTTCTTGAATAAGCGCGAAAAATAGTAGGGGTCTTCGAAGCCAAACGCAAGTGCAACTTGGCGTACCGACGCATTACTCTCGGTTAACATGGTTTCGGCGCCGCGAATTTTCATCTCATTAAAGTAGCGAAGTGGTGGCACACCGGTTACTTCGCGAAACTTCTTACTAAAATAGTAACGCGATAAGCCAGCAAAGTTGGCGAGATCATCAAGCTCTAAGGTGCGATGGCTGTTGTCGCGCATAAAACGGTCAAGCGCGGTTAAATTAAAGCCACCTTCGTGGCGCGCACTGTCTTTATTCAACAGGGGCAAGTCAGTAATTAGCTTACGCAACAAAGACGTAGCAAGCACTGCTCGCTCGAAGGTTAGACGTTGATGCTGCAGATTCAACAACGTATTGACGTCGGGTAACAGTGTTTGCCAACGCTGTAACGTTAACACGGGCGGCCGTTCAGCGGTGGTGGAAATCCCAATATAATCCATGAAGCGACTCGCATTTTTACCGGAGAAGTGCGCCCAGTAGATACTCCACGGTTGCTCGCGGTCACTATGATAGCTATGTGCAACACCTTGCTTTAAAAACAGCACTTGCCCGGCGGAAATACTACCTTGATGATTCTCGGTGCGATAAAAACCGCGACCCGCGTGACAAAAGATCAATAAATGGTCGGTATGCACGGTCCGTCGCACTCGATGGTCGAGCGCTTCTAAGTAGTGCCCATAAGCCACGGGAAACAAGTCCGCGGTCAGCGGATGCTGCGCAAGTTGTTCGATTAAACTCGGTGGCAGCAGTAAACGCGAACTACCAGCGAGTAGAGGCCAATCAGAGGGTTGACTCATAAAGTGAGCATCTCATCGAAAATAGCAATATTGTCCATCATACAGGCAATTTTATCGATTCTAAAGTGCGAGTGCATTTGGTCTAATGCAGGACACGTAAAACTACAATTTATTTACATCAGAAATGCATGTAGCAAGAGGTCAACATGGCTAGCAACAGCAAGAAAGTGAAGTTATTTATCGATGGTGAGTTTGTGGAGTCACAAGCCACTCAATATATTCCTGTGACCAATCCGGCCACTCAGGAAGTGATTGCCGAAGTTCCTTGCGCCACGCAAGCTGAAGTTGAGCAAGCCATTGCCAGCGCCAAAGCAGCATTTAAGACTTGGCGCGAAGTGCCAGTACCAGAGCGTGCGCGCGTCATGATGCGTTATCAAGCATTGTTAAAAGAACATCATGATGAAATCGCCGAAATCTTAGCGTTAGAAACAGGCAAAACCTTTGACGACGCAAAAGGTGATGTTTGGCGTGGTATTGAAGTGGTGGAACAAGCAGCGAATATTCCAGCGCTGATGATGGGCGAAACCGCTGAAAACGTAGCACGCGGCATTGACACCTATAGCTATATTCAGCCACTTGGCGTTTGCGCGGGTATTACGCCATTTAACTTCCCAGCCATGATTCCATTGTGGATGTTCCCAATGGCAATCGCATGCGGAAACACCTTTATTTTGAAACCGTCTGAGCAAGATCCATTGACGCCAACGCGTTTGGTTGAATTGTTCGAGCAAGCCGGTGCGCCGAAGGGTGTACTGCAAGTTGTGCACGGTGGTAAAGAGCAAGTTGATATCTTGCTAAAAGACAAAGACGTCAAAGCCTTGTCATTTGTTGGTTCGGTGCCGGTTGCTGAGTATATCTACCGCACCGGTACTGAACACCTGAAACGCGTACAGGCGTTTGCTGGTGCGAAGAACCACAGTGTGATTATGCCAGACGCGAACAAGCAAACTGTCATTAATAACTTGGTAGGTGCCTCTGTGGGCGCAGCCGGTCAGCGTTGCATGGCGATTTCAGTTGCCGTGTTTGTTGGTAAGTCGAAAGAGTGGATTCCAGAGCTTGCTGAGCAGTTAGCAAAAGTTCAGCCAGGTGCATGGGACAACAAAGACGCAGCCTACGGCCCATTAATTAGCCCGCAAGCGAAACAACGGGTTATTTCACTGATTGAGCAAGGCAAGAAAGAAGGTGCTGAGTGCTTAGTTGACGGCACGAACTGTGTCGTTGAAGGTTATCCTGACGGAAACTGGGTTGGCCCAACCTTCTTTAGCAAAGTCACACCAGAAATGACAATTTACCAACAAGAGATCTTTGGCCCGGTGTTATGCGCGGTCGAAGTTGAAACACTCGAAGAAGCCATTGCGTTAGTGAATGCGAACCCATTCGGTAACGGTACTTCAATTTTCACTGCCAATGGTGCTGCGGCGCGTAAATACCAGCATGAGATTGAAGTCGGTCAAGTGGGTATTAATATTCCAATTCCGGTGCCATTACCGTTCTTCTCATTCACCGGTTGGAAGAATTCGTTCTTTGGTGACCTGCATGCTTACGGCAAGCAAGCGATTCGTTTCTACACCGAAACTAAAACGATTACGGCGCGGTGGCCAGAAAGCGAAATCGACAATGGTCCGAACATGACAATTAAATTGCAATAATTCGGGAGAGTGGTTGTGAATTTTAATCTAACCGAAGACCAACAAGCCTACGTCGATACAGCTCGTGCCTTTGCTGAGAAGGAAATGGCACCGTTTGCAGGGCAATGGGACGCAGACCATCACTTCCCAATTGAAGTTTTTCGCAAAGCTGGCGAAATGGGTTTCATGGGCATGTATACCCCGGAAAGTGCCGGTGGTTTCGGCATGTCACGTTTAGATGCGGCGCTAATTTTTGAGCAACTTGCCATGGGTTGTACCGCAACAACAGCGATGATGACCATTCATAACATGGTGAGCTGGATGATCGGCTCATTTGCCAAGCCAGAGGTTGCAGAGCACTGGTGTAGTCAGTTAGTGACCGGCGAAAAACTTGGTTCGTACTGCTTGACTGAGCCAAGTGCAGGTTCTGACGCTGCTAGCTTGCGCACAACCGCTAAGAAAGACGGCGACAGCTATGTGATTAACGGCTCGAAAATGTTTATTTCCGGTGCTGGCTCTACCGATGTCTTAGTGGTGATGGCGCGCACCGGCGGTGAAGGTGCTAAAGGCGTTTCCGCCTTTGTTGTTCCAGCGGACGCAGCCGGCATTCACTATGGCAAAGCCGAAGAGAAAATGGGCTGGAACGCGCAGCCAACTCGCTTGGTGACGTTTGAAGACGTGCGTATTCCTGCTGAGAATTTACTTGGTGAAGAAGGCGAAGGTTTCAAGTTTGCCATGATGGGCCTCGATGGCGGTCGCATTAACATTGCGGTCTGTTCGGTCGGTACTGCGCAAGCGGCACTGAACACTGCGCGTGACTACATGAACGAGCGTAGCCAGTTTGGTAAGCCAATTGCCGCATTCCAAGCACTGCAGTTTAAGCTCGCAGACATGGCGACTGAGCTGGTTGCAGCAAGGCAAATGGTGCGATTAGCCGCGTTTAAAGTCGACAGCAATGATGCGGATAAAACCGCTTATTGTGCGATGGCGAAACGTTTTGCTACCGACATTGGTTTCCAAGTTTGTAACGAAGCATTACAAATTCATGGTGGTTACGGTTATATCAAAGAGTACCCACTAGAACGGCATGTGCGCGATGTTCGTGTGCATCAAATTCTAGAAGGTACGAATGAAATCATGCGTCTAATTATCGCCCGGCGATTATTGGCGGATGGCGCAGCAGAGCTACTTTAAGTAGCTCTTTTGCGTTCTACGACCAACAAGATTGCCCAGTAAGGAGACGAATGCTTATGACCAAAACAAGTTTGTTCGAGAATTACCAAATTGGTAACCCGGACGCTGTCGTGTTCGAAGAGATCGACACGGTGTCGGGGAAAAAAATCGGTTTAGCCCGTTTGAACTCTGAAAAGTCACTGAACGCGTTAAGCCTCGATATGATTTTGTTACTGACACCACAACTGCAAGCATGGCAAGCCGATGATGCAATTGCTTGCGTATGGTTGGAAGGTGCAGGTGAAAAAGCCTTTTGTGCTGGTGGCGATATCGTTGCTATGTATCATGCCATGGCAGCCATGCCTGAAGAGCCGGTGCAAGAAGTCGTGGACTTTTTCCACGCCGAATACCGCCTCGACTATTTGATTCAAACCTATCAAAAACCTCTGCTCGTTTGGGGTGACGGCTTTGTGATGGGCGGTGGTATGGGCTTAATGAATGGTGCCAGTCATCGGGTAGTCACCGAACGTTCACGGTTGGCGATGCCGGAAATTAGCATTGGCCTTTATCCCGATGTTGGCGCGACTTACTTCCTCAGTAAAATGCCTGACAACATGGGCTTGTTCCTCGGTTTGACTGCCGCGCAAGTCAATGCAGCAGACGCGTTGTACCTCGGTATGGCCGACTTTGCAATTGCCAGTGATATGCGTGACAACACCTTACAAGCGCTGACCAATGCAAGCTGGAGTGACGATGTCGAGCTGAATTTAGCGACGCTAAGCGACACCTTGTTACAACGTAAGCTTAGCGACGACAAAATGCCTAGTGCGGACTTATATGACCGGCGGGAGTTAATTAGCAAGTTGATGACGGGCGAGGATATCCAAACGGTTGCCGCCCAGTTTTTAGCCTATGAAAGCGATGACAAGCTGCTCTCTCGGGGCCAAGCAACACTTGCTAACGGTTGTCCTCTTACCGCGCATATCGTTTGGCAACAACTGCAATTTGGTGGCGAGTTGAGTTTAGCCGATGCGTTCCGTTTGGAGCTTACCTTGTCCGTGAATTGTGCCGCGAAAGGTGACTTCCGCGAAGGGGTTCGAGCGTTACTCATTGATAAAGATCGCAACCCGAAGTGGAGCCATAATGGCATTGCTGATGTGCATGCAGATGATCTTGACGTGATGTTCAGTGCGCCATGGGGCGAAGGCGAACATCCATTACACGACTTAGATTAAGGAGCGAATGATGGCTCAGATCGGTTTTATCGGTTTAGGAAATATGGGCGGGCCAATGGCGACTAACTTGGTTAACGCCGGCTTCGCTGTGACGGTTTTTGATTTATCTGCCGACGCGCTTGAACGTTTACAAGCAGCCGGAGCTAAAGTTGCGGCAACCGCCGCAGACGCCGTTAAGCAAGCTGACATAGTCATTTCTATGTTGCCTGCAGACAAGCACGTACTGGGTTTGTATTTTGGCGAGCAAGGTATTCTGGACTCTATTCCGGCAGGGGCGCTCGTGGTCGATTCGAGCACTATTTCCGCTGAGTCAGCACGTGAACTTGCCGCAGGCATCACGGCAGCGGGTCGTCGCTTCATTGACGCACCTGTTTCAGGTGGCGTGGGCGGTGCCAAAGCAGGCACGTTAACGTTTATTTGTGGCGGTGAGCCAGCCGATATTGAAGAAGCTCGGCCAGTTCTTGAAAAAATGGGCAAGAATGTCTTTACCGCGGGCGGTCATGGTGCTGGCCAAGTGGCGAAAATCTGTAACAACATGCTGCTGGCTGTGCTGATGGCGGGGACTTCGGAAGCACTGCAGTTGGGCCGAGCCCATGGGCTTGACCCGAAAGTGCTATCGGATATTATGCTGCAAAGCTCGGGTCGTAATTGGACACTCGAAGTGTATAATCCGTGCCCAGGGGTCATGCCGAGCGTGCCGTCAAGCAATGACTACAATGGTGGTTTCTTGGTGGACTTAATGCTTAAAGATCTAGGATTAGCTGCGAAAACGGCAGCAAACACGAACTCAGCGACACCTATGGGACAGTTAGCGACTGAACTTTTCCGCCAGCACAGCGAAGCAGGTTGGGGTAGCAAAGATTTCTCGAGCATTTTTCAGTCGTTCGAACCGCAAGGAAAATAATTCATCATGCAAATTAAAAACTCTGTAATTGTTGTAACCGGTGGTGCTCAAGGTTTAGGGCGTTCAATGGCGGAAGATTTTGCCCGCCAAGGCGCTAAGCTGGCGCTGATTGACATGAATGCAGACATGCTCGCGGATGCCGCCGCTGAGTGCCAAAAGCTCGGTGCCGCAGACGTTCAAACCTATCAAGTGAATGTGACTGAAGAAGCTGCAGTTGAAACTGCATTCGCCGCAATTGACGAGCACTTTAATGGCCTTGATGTTTTGATCAACAACGCGGGTATTCTTCGTGACGGCATGTTGATTAAATGCAAAGACGGTGAAATTACGCATAAAATGCCATTACAACAGTGGCAGTCAGTGATTGATGTCAACCTAACCGGTACGTTCTTGTGTGGTCGTGAAGCTTCGGCGGTCATGGCGAAGCGTGAGAAGAAGGGCGTGATTATCAATATTTCTTCGGTTGCTCGGGCAGGAAACATTGGTCAAACCAACTATGCAGCAACTAAAGCAGGTGTTGTGGCAATGACGGTCACTTGGGCGCGCGAATTAGGTCGTTTTGGTATCCGTTGTGCAGCCATTGCGCCGGGCTTTATTGAAACGCCAATGACTGCGCAAATGAAACCGGAAGCGGTTGAACGTGCATTGGCCATGGTGCCGCTGCGCCGTTGGGGACAACCGGCTGAAATTGCTCACTCAGCACGCTATATTATTGAAAACGACTTTTTCAGTGGTCGCGTGATTGAAATTGATGGCGGCGTTCGACTCTAAAACCTCACTATAGTGCGCCAACCAAGAAGTGATTGGCGCACTTACACCTTCACGGAGTGACTCATGGAATTTTGGACCGACTTCTTTGCAAGCTTCGAGATTTCCCGCTCCACCGCACGATTGTTAGCCAGCTCAGTTGTTTTAATTGCTGGTGTCTCGATTCTGCGCTTTCTACTCGGCCGCTTTATTCGCAAGAGCGTTAACTCGTCTGAACTTCGCCAACGCTGGTTAGTACAATCGCGTAACGGCTTACTGCTGTTTTTACTGCTCGGCCTGATGATGATCTGGGCCAGTGAGCTTCGTACCTTTGCGTTGTCGATTGTTGCGATTGCCGTCGCCTTCGTGGTGGCGACGAAAGAGTTAATTCTTTGTCTGACCGGCTCGATTGTGAAGTCAGCTGGAAGCTCGTTTAATATTGGCGATCGCATTCAAGTCAAAGACTTTCGTGGCGACGTGGTCGATCAGAACCTGCTGACGACGACGATTCTCGAAGTGGGGCCAGGCAAACTCTCGCACCAACGTACCGGACGTATGACGGTTATTCCGAATGCGTTGTTTGTGTCAGAAGCGGTAATTAACGAGAGTTATACCCACGATTGGGTGTTACATGTGTTCACTGTGCCATTTAAGCGCGAAGAGAATTGGAAGCTAGCCAAGCAAGCGATTCTTGATACCGCGAATCAATATTGCGCGCCCTACCTCGAAGACGTGCGGCGTTATATGAAGAAGAAAAGTGAACAACGCGGCCTTGAATCACCTTCGGTTGACCCGCGTGTGACGTTGCAAGTTGCCACCGCGGGTGAAATTCACCTCGTGGTACGGATTCCGGTAAAAGCAGGGCAGCGAAGCTTTATTGAGCAGTCAATTCTGACCGACGTATTCGTCAATTATAACTTTGCTCCAGTAGCTAACATTGCCACGACGACCAAAGATTAGCCCTAGGGGCAATGTGCCCCTATGACCTTAAGGTTTACGCAACCAGCGCCCATTGACGTGAACATATTGTCCGGGTGGAGTGCGGTCAATTGCGCGTTGGCCAGCAAGGACTTCAACTTCTGCGACTGCGATATTATTCCGTTGGGCAATTAACGTGTACTCTGCGCGTCTGGCTGAGTTAATCAGGCGCACGATTTGTTCAATGCGAGCATCGCTTTCTTCATTGACAGCACCGAGATAGCCGGTTTCGGTTTCGCCCACTAAGCCGTCACGTTTTGCATCTGGCAGAGCCGACATGGCTTGTTGCAAAGTCATGTTGTTCGCTTGTGCATAAACTGGCTGACTGAGCACAGCACTGGTTGTAAATCCTATACTAAGTAGGACAACACTGAATAGCGCGGTGCGTAAAACTGTATTTAATGACATCGTCAATCTCCTTAAAATAATCCGCTCGATTCGCTGAATAGCTCATCAAGTTCACGCGCCACTCGAATGTAGATCTCATGCTCAATTTTAACATTAAGATTAATCGTAATTGGCTCTTGTGGTGCCGCAACCTGAACAGTTGGGGTACATGCAGAGAGCATGAGGGAACTCAATATCAGCGCGCCTACGCTGAGTCGAGTTGTACTTTGTTGTTGCATACGTGGCTCCTTGTGTAGCTTCACTTTACTTTTGTCGTAACAGTCGTCTTTGCAGACGTTCCTCGATGATTTGATTCACTTGGTTCGTCAATTGCATACTCGTAATCAATGCCGGCAAGTTCTCTTGGAGTACCACATTCAAGTGAACCGGACGACCGCCTTCGACACTGGGGTTTTGACCACGTAAACTCATTTGAAGTTCCAGAGTTCCGTCCTCGTCGTAACTTACTGTGCCAGAAAGTAAATCATAATGAAAATCTTCCAAGATACCTAGTAAAGTTTGCATTGAGCGATTCGTGGCAGCAAAACCAGTGAATTGTTCACTCTGGTAACGCAATGCTCCACCTGGAGGCAATGCGTTAATTACACCGTTAGCAACTGAAAAACCACGTTCAGACCAGCGAACTGGAACGACACCGGATAATAACCCACTACCATTGAAATCGGATACTGGATATTGTGTCAGCAATGTCGCCAAATTCACGGCATGCAATTCAACCGGTAAAACGAGCGCTGTTTCGTTGAGGTCATAGGTTTGGTTGGCTAAACGAACAATACCGTCAAACAGATGAATTTGATTATCCTGCAAGGTCAAAAGGCCAGTCGTTGGTGCCTCGAGCTGCGCCTGATAATCGAAACTAGCTTCTATTGGCCCGATATTAAAACCTTGCTGGAGTGACAATAGCCGCAAGGAATCGGTGCTGACGCTTAAGTTGTCACCGTTTAGATTAACTTGCAGCGCTGTATTTAAGCCTCGGAAGGCAGCTGTGTCATAGATACCAACAATATCGGCGAGATTCACAGTCGCGGCTATCTGTAAACGGTTACCCGCTATACTCGTATTGTCCGTTTCACGAATGGGAAGCTGTGCTTGCCCACTGGCTTGCAGACGTCCGCGCTCGAGCGTCATTAGTTCTGGCCAGTCGCGCAAGATTGCAGTAAGCGGATTGCCCGCAATCAAAAAGATATCTTGCAGCCGCCAGTCGACGGTTAGGTCAGACTGTGACGATATGAGTGCGGCAAGATCAAAGCTAGATTCAAATTCGACGCCAAAGCCAGTTTGAGTTTCGGCCAGTCCTTTGACACTTGTGTGTTGCTCACCTTGTTGTCGGCTATGTAGTTGACTGTGCTGTGTACTTTGATGTTGCGACTGGAGCGCAGGGCGGGCGATGTCCAGCTCTAATTGCCAGGCTTGTGGCAACAATGCTGGGTGTTCGAGATTGGCACTCGTGATATTTAGCTGCCCGTGGAAAAGACTATTTAAGAGCTGGTCAGTCTGTACGGTCAGCTGGTCAAACACAGCGGTCATTTCAACATGCTCGGCGTACGTTTCGTTGTCGAGGCTGACCTTGTCGGCAGCAACACCAACTTGTAATGGCTGCGTAAACTGCAATGGCATCGCGGTTGCTTGACCTTGCGCGATGGCCCATAGCTGAGCGAGTGACATGGACCACT
>ERZ869909.2727-NODE-2727-length-11150-cov-6.428159_pt1 | contig 11150 bp, 7 predicted proteins | sample MGYA00520892_ERZ869909 | MGnify/ENA primary metagenome ERZ869909 (study PRJEB32215, sample SAMEA104723947) | bioreactor metagenome | biome: bioreactor; feature: anaerobic bioreactor; material: water | place: China | collected 2015-03-12 ... | reverse complement strand
CATCGCGTCGACGAGGCCCCAGATGAGCGCCATCTGCAGGAAGAAATGGCGCCAGTGGTCGGAGTCGATGACGAGCCCTTCGAGGACGACACCGGCAAAAGCCGCGGTGGCGATGATGAGCGGGCCTTGCAGGGCCGTTCGCCTGCGGGCGGCGTAGAGACCTGCCGCGAGCGTGCCGAGGACGGAGACGATGTAGAGCGTGCCGCCGAGCCAGCCCGCATTCAGGAACTGGCTGAGATAGACGTTGTGCGGCTCTTCCCCGTGATAGCTGTCGCGGAACGTGTGCGTGCCGATGCCGAACGGGTTCTCGAGGATCAGGTTGATCGCTTTGGCCTGGCCGCCGAAACGCCCTTCGGGGCCGCTGTCGTAGGATTGATCGAAGCTTGCGCGTTCCGACAAAAGGTCGCCGATGGATTCGTGGCGCAGCGTGTTCGCGAAGGCCAGGGACAGTACGAGCGTGCCCAGCGTGCCGACGGCCACGAGCCGGACGTGATCGCCCTTGCGTCGGGTGGTGACGGCCGAGAGCCAGCCCGCGATCAGCAGCGAGAAGGCCACCGAGATCCACGCGCCGCGCGAGAATGACAACAAAAGAGCCAGCATCAACGGGAAGGAGACGGCAGCGGCAAGTGCGGCCTGGCGCAACGGGTGACGCAAGACAATCCATACCGTGTAGACGATGGCCGGCGCGAGAGCCGCGCCAAGCACGTTCGGGTCCTTGAACGTACCGCGCGCGCGCCCGTAGTTCGTGAAGAGATCGTAGGCACCCGGAAGAGCGTTGAAATATCCCGCGAGGCCCGCGATCGCGGCGACAAGGCAGGCGAGGGTGTAGAACCGCATCACGAGATGGAAGCGAGGTTCCGCGTCTGCCGCGATGTAGCCCGCGAGAACGAACGCGCCGAGCACGAGATAGAGCGTCACGACCTGGTGGATGATGGCCGTGCTCATGGTGGTCGAGAGGGAGCACGCCGCGATGCCGCAGGCGACGAGGATCAGCCACAGCATCAGATTGAGGATCGATGCGTGACCAAAGCGCGTGACGCCGAGCAGAGGGAGGCCGACGATCACGGCTGCCATCAGGATGTCGGCGACGGCGGGTTCGGAGAAGACGATGGCGCTCGTGCCCATCGCGGCGGCGACCGCGATGGCGGCGAGCGTGCCGGCCGATACGAGCCATGCGCCACGTTCGTTGATTTCGGCAGCCGCACGCAGGGCCGGATTGCGGTGTCCGTTCAGCCACGCGCCCGGGTGCCGGATGTGAAACGAAGTGGCTGACATCGGCTAGTACGCGTTCTTGCCCGTGAGCAGGGCAAACGGGGTTGCGGCGATGATGTAGAGGTCCAGCATCAGCGACCAGTTGTCGATGTAGTGCAGATCGGCTTCGACGCGGCGTTGGATCTTTTCGTGCGTGTCCGTCTCTCCGCGCCAGCCGTTGATCTGCGCCCAGCCGGTGACGCCGGGCTTGACGCGGTGGCGCGCGCAGTATCCATCGACCACGGTCTGATAGAGGTCGGAGCTGGCTTTGGCTTCCGTGGCGTGCGGACGCGGGCCGACAAGCGACATCTCGCCCTTGAGCACGTTTATGAGCTGCGGCAGCTCGTCGAGGCTGGTCTTGCGGATGAAGCGGCCCACGCGCGTTACGCGTGGATCGTCGCGCGTCACGAGCTTGCTCGCGGAGGCGTCCGTCTTGTCCACGTACATCGAGCGGAACTTCAAGACTTCGATCAGCTCGTTGTTGAAGCCGTAGCGGCGCTGCTTGAAGAGGATGGGACCTTTGCTGTCGAGGCGGATCGCCAGCGCGACGAGCGCCATGACGGGAGCGGCGAGCAGGAACAGCGCCGTTCCGACGACGCGGTCCTCGATGTTCTTGATCACACGGTCCCAGTCGGTGAGCGGGCGGTCCATAAGGGCAAGCATGGGGACGCGGCCGATGTGCGAATAGGTGCCGGATGCCAGGCGCAGCTTCGAGCTCAGGGCGGAGATGCGGATGTCCACCGGCAGCGTGAAGAGCTGCTTCAGGATCTGCATCAGGCGCATTTCCGCGCTCATCGGGACGGTGACGATCATGAGATCGACGCCCGTGTTGCGGCAGAACGCGGGAAGCTGGTCGAAGGTGCCGAGCTTGGGGTAGCCGGCGATGCTATCGGCGGAGCGATCGTCGAAGCGGTCGTCGAACACGCCAAGGATCGAGATTTCCTTGCGGTTGTCGCGTTCGAGCGCGGAGATGAGCTCTTCCGCGTCGGGCCCGCCGCCGACGATGACGGTGCGGCGCACGAGGCGGCCGGCTTCGGTGAGACGCGCGAGCCCGCGTGCCAGGGCAAAGCGGAAAGCCGTCATGAGGACGACGGCGGATACGAGCCATGCGGTGCCGGTCTGAGGTGAGAACGGCGCGATCTTCATCAGGTAGGCGGCGCCGAGCGTGACGCAGAAGACGACGATGGTGCTGCGCAAGATCTTGCGTGCCTGCCGCGCGGGCTCGCGCAAGGCGTGGATGGTGTAGGACCAGTTGCGCCGCAGCTCGAGCGTGGTGACGATCGCGATGACGACCGTCCACGCCGCGATCTTGAGCTCCGATGCCGGGACAGGCTCGAGCGCGAGGAAGGCGAGCACGCCGGTTGCGATCAAAATTGCGGCGTCGGTCGTGCTGGTCGCGAACAGGATCTTGGGCCGCGAGACGTTGCGCTGGGTCCCGAAGCTGAAGACGCGGTCGAACGCGTTTGCGGTGAGCCTTGCGAGGCCGGCCGAGCGCTTTTGCCTGGCGGAAGGACGCGTGTCGCCGTTGGAAGAGTCATGAGTTGCGATGGCCATTGCCGCACGTCCAGGAGGGGTAAATTCTTGGCTCCCACCATGACCGAGCTTTGTCTCGAAGCGGTAAAGGCGTCGCGGCCGAAAGGCCGGAACGAGGGCGTGTGTCTTCGATCCTGGTTAAGGATCGGTAGCGGTGTGCTCCGGAACGACTCGCCGGAGCCCCTTTCGAAAGGACGCCGCGTTAAAATTTCCGATCGTGAAGCGCTGCCGAGTGGGCCGGTGCCAGGCCGTTTTCGAGAGCGGCGGCGAGAGCGGCAGGGCCGGCCTTGCGGGCGAGCTCCTCGTCGATCACCCATGCGCGCCAGGAGCGGGACGCGTAGACCTTGTTACAAACCAGCGCGCCGTGGGCGATCCGGCAGGAACGGTCGGCTTCGAGGCGCAGCGGTTCGCGACGGTCATGCCGCATGACGCGAAGATCGATCGGCTGGACGCTTGCGGACGAGCTGCGCAGGTTCACGTCGCGGTAGACGCATGAAAGGCGATGGTTACAGGCGCCCGCGCGCCGGCCCATCGTGTTGGCCGGGCCGAGCGCCTGCCCACGCGTCACGGCCTTGGCGGCGCGGTCCGCGCCCGAGCCGATCCAGCAGTTGGCGCCCGAGCAGAGAACGGGATCGGCCGTTTTCTTGCCGAACCGGCGGATGCCCGTCGCGCCCGGCTTCATTGCGAGCAGGATGGTGACGCGTTCGGCGGGTTTGGCGGGAGGCGTTCTGAAAACGGGTACGGACGCCGGGGCGGCTTCTGGGGCGGACGGTGGTAGGATTGGCGCGGCCGGATGTTCGGAGGAGCGTGCGCCAAGTCCCATCGGGGACTTGAGAGCGGTGATGCTTTTCGCGTTGCGCTCATCTTCGATCTGCCGGAGGCGTTCGGCACGGCGTTCGTGGGATGCCTCGCGTTCGGCCGCGAGAGCCAGGCGGCGCTGTTCGGCAAGCCGTTTCTCGTCGGCGATGCGCTGTTCTTCCGCGATACGCTTCTCTTCTTCGAGCCGTGCGGCCTCGGCGCGCTGACGCTCCTCCTCCGCTCGCTTCCGTTCGGCAAGCCGCCGTTCCTCGGCGCGGCGCTGCTCCAGGGCCAAGCGCTGGCGTTCTTCTTCAGCCCGCTTCTGCTCGGCCGCTCGCTTTTCTTCCGCGATGCGTTTGTCTTCGGCGACGCGCTTTTCTTTTGCGATTCTGGCGGCCTCTGCCCGGGCCCGTTCCTCCTCGGCCCGTTTCTCGGCCGCAATCCGCTGCTCTTCGGCGCGGATCTGCTCGGCGATGAAGCGTTCGCGCGCCGCGCGTTGCTCCTCGGCCAGACGGCGCGCCTTTTCGGCGCGCTCCTCTTCGGCGATGCGCTTGGCGTCTAGGGCTTCTTCTTCCGCGCGGGCCTTGTCGGCGGCGGCCTTGCGCTCGAGGGCTTCGGCGCGCGCACGCGCCAGCATTTCGGCTTCCTCGGCCTTGCGGCGCGCGTCCTCTTGGGCTTTGCGCCGTTTCGTTTCTTCAGCCTTGCGGCGGGCGTCTTCCTCGGCCGCGCCGGCGGAGAACCTTTCCGCCAGGGCGTGGCCGGCTTGTTCCGCCTTCGCCGAGGGACCTCCGAGCGCGACGCCGAGCCCCAACAGCATCGCCAAAAGCGGCATGGGGTGTCGGGCAATCATGGCGGCCTCGCGTCGAACGACAGCAAATGAACATTGCGTCGGGCACGGAAACTCGTTCCGGTTCCGAACATCATCATGCGCATCATCCGCCCGGATTCCGGCGACAAAGAGGATGAATGCTGTCAGTCCGTTCAGGTTCGCAATTTTGCGAGGATGGCTGCGAGGCCTTCGCGGTAGCTTGGATAGGCAAGCGCGACGCCGAGGTCGTCCTGCAACCGGGCGTTCGAGACGCGGCGGTTCTCGGCGTAGAAGCTCTTGCCCATGGGCGAAAGTCCGGCCTCCTCGACGGAGATCTCGGGTGGCGGTTCCATTGCAAGGAGGTCCGCGGCGTGCGCGATCATCTCCTCCGAGGACGACGGCGTGCCGTCCGTCACGTTGTAAATGGTGTGCTGTCCGGCACCGTTCGCGGCGGCGAGCAGCACGCTCGCGATGTCGTCCACGTGGATGCGGTTGAACACCTGGCCCGGCTTCACGATGCGGCGTGCGGTGCCGTCGCGTAGATCGTCCAATGCGCTGCGGCCGGGCCCGTAGATGCCGCCGAGGCGGAAGATCTGAACACGCTTGCCGTGAGCTTCTCCGAACGCGAGCCAGGCGTTCTCCGCCGCGACGCGCCGTTTCGCGCGTTCGGATTCGGGGTTCGGACCAGCGGTTTCATCCACCCACGCGCCGTCCGTGTTGCCGTAGACACCGATGGTCGAGAGGTAGCCGATCCAGCGGACGTGCGGTGCGCGGGCAAGGTCGTGCTCGTGAAAGCGGAGCGTGGGGTCGCCGGTCTGGTCGGGGCCGGCCGAGACGAGAACGTGGGTGGCCGAGGCCAACGCGTCGGGAATGCCACCCCCGGGGGCGGCGCCGTCGAACAGGAGGGCCTCGTATCCGCGTGCAGCAAGGCGGGCCTGGCTTTCCGGTGTGCGGGCGGTGCCTGCGACCTGCCAACCCAACGGACGTATGCGCCGGGCCAGCGCCTCGGCGCTGTAGCCGAGGCCGAAGCAGAACAGGCTGGTCATGCGTCTCTCCCGGACGTCCATTCGTTGCGCACGTCTGCATCCGCTTCGCGCGCGAGGTGGCGCGTGCGGGTGGCCGCGATGTCGTCGGCAGGCGCGAGGCGGCGGAAGGCCCAGACGGCCATCGCGCGCACAAGCGGGGACGCGTCGGCGAGCAGGCGCGAGACCTGCGGCAAGAGCGAGGCGTCGTTCGAATTCCCGGCTGCGATCAGACCGTTGCGCACCACGCGATCGCGACCCGTGCGCTTCACGGGTGTGCCGCGAAAGCGCTCGCGGAAGGTGGCGTCGTCGAGCGACAGCAATTCAGAGAGCGGCGGGTTGTCGAGTTCGCCCAACTGCGCGAGGCGGACCTCCCGCGTCTCACGCGCATACTTGTTCCACGGGCAGACGGCGAGGCAATCGTCGCAGCCGAACACGCGATTGCCGATGGCGGCGCGGAACTCCTCGGCGATGTGGCCTTTGTGCTCGATGGTGAGGTAGGCGATGCAGCGGCGCGCATCGAGCTGGAAGGGTGCGGGGAACGCCTTGGTCGGGCAGACGTCGAGACACCGCGAGCAGGTGCCGCAATGGTTCTGCTCGGGCTCGTCGGGCGCGATCTCGGCCGCGGAGAGGATCGCGCCCAGGAAGAACCACGAGCCGCCGTGGCGGGAGACGAGATTGGTGTGCTTGCCCTGCCAGCCGATGCCGGCGGCTTCCGCCAACGGCTTTTCCATCAAGGGTGCGGTGTCGACGAAGACCTTGACGGGTTTCTCCGTCTGCTGGGCGAGGTAGGACGCGAGCTCCTTCAGCTTGCCTTTCATGACGTCATGATAATCGCGCCGCTTCGCATAAGCCGAAATGACGCCGTTGAGCGGTTCGGCGAGCGCGTCCATGGGGTCCGTCTCGGGTGCATAGCTCATGGCCAGCATGATGACGGAGCGCGCCTCCGGCCAGAGCGTGCCCGGGTCCGCGCGACGGTCGGCGGTGGTCTCCATCCAGTCCATCGAGCCGTGGCGCCCCGCGGCGAGAAAGGTTTTCAGCCGTTCGCCCGAGAGCGGAATGGCGTCGGGGCGCGTCACACGCACGATCTCGAAGCCGAGCGTGTGGGCGCGCTTGGCGAGCACGGTCTTGATGTCACGCGGGCGTTCCGGCCGCATGGCAGCAGCCGAACGGGTTTCGCGCGTGTCGCTGGTCAGGTCGCTGGTCGAATTCGGGCGCATCATTCAGAAATCGAGATCGGTATAGACGGGCGCCGGTGCAATCCCCGGAAGCCGATCGGCCAGGAGTGGGCGGAACGACGGACGGGATTTCAGGCGCGCATACCAGGACTTGGCCGCTGCGTGATCGTCCCAGCGGATTTCTCCCAGATAGTCGATGGCGGAGAGATGGGCCGCGGCCGCGAGGTCGGCAAAGCTCATTTCGTCGCCCGCGAGCCAACGGCGCTCGTGGGCCAGATGGTTCACGTAGCCCAAGTGATAGCGGAGGTTGGCGCGGATGGCGCGCAGCGCTTCAGTGTCGGGCGTGTGCCCTCCCGCTCCGATGAGGTGGCCGTACACGCGCTCGTGCAGCAACTCGCGCGTCACCTCGCGGTCGAGCTTGCCGTGGAACCAGTCGACGAGGCGGCGCTGCTCCGCGCGCTCTGCGAGGGAGCTGTGGAACAGCGGGGCCGTCCGTCCGTCCTTCTGCATATTCTCGAGCAGCCCCGCGAGGTACTCGGTGATGGCGTAGGAGCCGCAGAGGACGAGGCCGCCCTCGAGCGCGAGCACCGGCAATTCGCCGGCGGGGTTCAAGGCCAGAAAATCGGTGCGCCATTCCCACGGGCGCTCCTCCACCAGCTCAGGCGTGATGCCGATCTCGGCCAGTGCAATGCGGATGGCGCGGGAGCGGGGGCAAAGCCGGAAATGCGTTAGCGTGTGCATGGAGTCCGATCCACCCGCCTCAAGGTGCTGTTTGCGATCATGGGACTGACTTTCGGAGATTTTTCGAGCTCTTGCCGCTTCAACTCAAGGAGGAACCGAACCGCCGCCCCGGCCGAAGCCCCGGTCGGCTGTCATCAGACCGCCGTTCGCGGAACGTATCCTCGTTTCCGCAAACGTGCTACCGAACCCGCCGACTTGTCCGTCCTCCTCCTTGGGGTGTATCGGAACGCCCTGTTCATCCTCCTGTGTCAGGCTCGTCCATTTCCAACCGGAGCGCATCATTCATGCCGATCTGGCAAGCTATTCTGCTTGGGTTTCTGGAGGGGCTGACCGAGTTCCTGCCTGTCTCGTCCACCGGTCATCTGCTGCTCGCGGGCCACTTTCTGGGCTTCGAGTCTCCGGCCAAAACGTTCGAGGTTCAGATTCAGCTCGGCGCGATCCTGGCCGTCGTCGTCGTCTATTTCGGACGGCTCTGGCAGATGCTGCTCGCGCTTCCGTCCGATCCATGGGTGCGGCGCTTCGTCATTTCCTTGTTTGTCGCCTTTCTGCCCGCTGCGGTGTTCGGCGCTCTATTGCACGGCTTCATCAAGGACGTCCTATTCGAAAGTCCGGCGCTCGTGTGCGGGATGCTGATCCTCGGCGGGGTCGTGCTGCTTGCCGTGGATCGCTGGCTCGCGCCAACGCCACGATTTGCCGATGCGATGGACATCCCTCCGGCGCGTGCGGTGGGGATCGGATTGTTTCAGTGCCTCGCGCTGGTGCCCGGCGTTTCCCGTTCCGGGGCCACCATTGTGGGAGGGCTGTTGATGGGGGCCGAAAAGCGCGCGGCTGCCGAGTTCTCGTTCCTGCTCGCGCTGCCCACCATGAGCGGTGCGTTCGCCTACGATCTCTACGTCAACTGGAACAAGATCCAGTCGACCGACGTGCTGCCGCTCGGGATCGGATTTGTCATGGCGTTTTTGACCGCGGTCGTGGTGGTCAAGCTCGCGCTCGGGTTCATTGCGCGACACGGGTTCACGCCGTTCGCGTGGTGGCGCATCGTCGTCGGCACGATCGGGCTCGCTGCGCTTGCGGTCTATGGATAGAAAGAGCGGCGCGGCGTTGTCTGCCGCGCCGCGCTCCAGTCCCCCCAGTGTATCGGTTGTTAGGCGGCGTGCGACGTGAGAGGCGACGTGAGCGCACGCTCGAGGCTTGCGAGATCGGGAGCCAAGCGCAGCCGTTCGAGCGCGGTCGGCTCACGCACCAGCCGCGAAATGCGGGCCAGCGCCTTGAGATGGTCCCCACCCGCGTGGTCGGGTGCAAGCAGCACGAAGATCAGATCCACCGGCTCTCCGTCCGGGCTTTCGAAGTCGATCGGCCGGGCGAGGCGTGCGAAGAGGCTCACGATGCCCTCGATGCCGATGAGCTTGACGTGCGGGATGGCGATGCCGCGGCCGAGGCCGGTCGAGCCCAGCCGCTCACGCTGGAGCAGCGTGTCGAAGATCGTGCGCGCGTCGAGACCCGTCAGCTCTCCGGCCTCAACCGAGAGCCCGTGAAGCGCCTCTTTCTTGGTGGTGGCTTCGAACGCAGGGAAGATACCCCGAGGTGCCAGAAGATCGCCTAAATCCATTTTTCGGGTCCCATCAGCTCAGTGACCGATACGCCGTCGATCATCGTTGCTCTTTGACGCCTCAGAGCCGTGCCCCCCGGGGCGCCGGCAACGCGCGGCCTATGCTTACCACTCTGCTTCTGCACAAAAATATGCATCAAACGTGATCGTCTGACGCGGTGCTCCAGTTCCCGCTGCTCGCTCGTAGGTACCGGCTTGCGATGTCGCGCGGGTTCCGAGCGGAGTCTGGATCAGAAGTGGTCCTTTCTGTTTCTTCCTCTATCCCGCTTTTATGCAAACGGGCTCGCTTTTGTATGCACACTGTTCATTTTCGCGATACCCGCGTTCGTAACCAGCAAAAGTGGCGATTCGGTAGCCTCGCACTGCGCAAAGATCCGAAACCCCTGATTCCGGCTTATCTCATGCTGATCACAAGCCATCGCATGAGCCGGTGCTCTATTTCGGGGCCTCTCCTCTTGCGCCTCGAGGCATTTTACACACGCTCGACAGAGCTTCATTCGCCCGGTGCGCGTCGAATATATTTTATAATTATTTCAATTCTTTGTTTGTTGCCCTGCGCGAACCGAGCACATCTGGCGCAACGCTAGAGCGGAGATTCGGGCGTGTCAATCGTGCGGCGCGACGATGCGGTGGACGGATGTCGAGCCCGCTGGTTGTCGACGCTAGCGACCGACGCGCTCGGCGTGACGCTTCTCGCGGCGACGCTGGACGGATGAGGGGATGCGCATGGCTTCGCGATATTTCGCAACCGTGCGGCGCGCGATGTCGATGCCCTCCGCCTTGAGCTTGTCGACCAGCATGTCGTCGGAGAGCACCTGGCGTACGCTCTCGCCATCGATCATCTGGCGGATGCGGTGGCGGACGGCTTCCGACGAATGGGCTTCGCCTTCGCCGGCGGACGCGATGGCGGAGGTGAAGAAGTACTTGAGCTCGAAGATGCCGCGCGGGGTCGCCATGTACTTGTTCGACGTGACGCGGGAGACCGTCGATTCGTGCATCGAGATGGCGTCGGCAACGGTTTTGAGGTTCAGCGGCCGCAGGTGCTGGACGCCGTACGTGAAGAAGCCGTCCTGCTGACGCACGATTTCCTGAGAGACCCTGAGGATGGTGCGTGCGCGCTGATCCAGACTCTTCACGAGCCAGTTGGCGGTCTGCAGGCACTCGAGAAGATAGTCCTTTTCCTTCTCGGTGCGCGTCGTCGTGTTCACTTCCGCGTAGTAGGTCCGGTTGACGAGGACGCGGGGAAGCGTGTCGCTGTTGAGCTCGATAACCCACGAGCCGTCGGAGGCCGCGCGCACGATGACATCCGGCACGACGGGCTGGATCTGGACGGACCCGAACTTGAGCCCGGGCTTCGGATCGAGGCGCTTGATCTCCTCGATCATGTCGGTGATCTCCGACATGTCGGCTCCGACGGCCTTCTTGAGCGCGGGCAGGTTGTGGGCGGCCAGAAGGTGCAGATTGTCGAGGAGGGCTGCGATCTGAGGATCGTAGCGGTTCTGCTCCTTGAGCTGGAGCGCCAGGCACTCGGCAAGCGAACGGGCGAGCACGCCAGCAGGATCGCACGACTGAAGCATTTCGCGAACGCGCTCGACCATGCCGAGGGGCGCACCGAGCTTTGTCGCGAGCTGGTCGAGATCGCCTTGCAGATATCCGGCTTCGTCCACCATGTCGATCAGGTGCTGTCCGATCAGGCGCTCCACCGGGTCCTGGACGACGAGGGGGAGCTGCGCGGTGAGGTGTTCGCGGAGCGTCGGTTCGCTGGTGACGAACGCTTCGGGGTTGATCTCGTCGCCGGAGAACGAGCCCGAGCTTTGGCGCAGGCCGGCCCAGCCCGAGTCGCCGTCGAGACCGCCGGCCGGGGTGCTTCCATTGCCATCGCCTGCGTCGTCGTCGACGTCGAGGCCGCCATTCCGTTCGGAGGCGGGCTTCGCCAGGTCCAGCCATTCGTCGTCGCCGGAGGACGAGTCGCCCGTGGCCGATTGATCGATCTGCGGCTCGGCGTCCGTCTCGCTGCGCTGAGCGCCTTCCGGAGCATCGTCGATTTCGAGGAGGGGATTGCGCTCCAGCTCGGAGTCCACGAACTGGCTGAGTTCCAGATTGGAAAGCTGAAGGAGACGAATGGCCTGCTGGAGCTGGGGTGTCATCACCAGCTGCTGGCCTTGCCTCAACTCGAGCTTTGCCGATAGCGCCATGCTCAGACTTTCCGC
>ERZ869909.2726-NODE-2726-length-11151-cov-3.956746_pt1 | contig 11151 bp, 9 predicted proteins | sample MGYA00520892_ERZ869909 | MGnify/ENA primary metagenome ERZ869909 (study PRJEB32215, sample SAMEA104723947) | bioreactor metagenome | biome: bioreactor; feature: anaerobic bioreactor; material: water | place: China | collected 2015-03-12 ... | reverse complement strand
ATGGAGGATAGAAGCGGCTTAATCTCGCGACTGGCGCCGCAGGCGCCCGGGGGGAAGGCGGTAGGTGGCTCGGCTTATTGCCACCCGGAGGGAACATTATTCGTAATGAAGCAATCCTTTCGCGGCATGCGCTTGCATGGCCTTGCAAAAGGCTGCCAGTGCCGCTTCCATGCCCGCCCAATCCAGCTGATTCACATCCAGCGGGTCACTTGGCTCTGCCAACCAGTTGACTGACAGTGGGTGTCGGCTGTGCCAGTCGTCACGGTCGGCCGGGTCATAGGGGAACAGCACGAAGGAAGGCACATCCAGGCCATCGGCCATGTGTACCGTGGCGGTAATCCCCGAAACCAGCGCGTCTGCACGGGCAATGAGCGCGATGTTGTCATGGATGCGGTCGGTGCTTGGCAGGCAGAATACACGCCCCGGGGCCGACGTCTGACAGATAGACTCGACCTCCTCCTGCTTTCCCGGCGCAGAAAGCACGCAGATGTCATGTTTCGGCAGCATGACCAGGAGCTTCTGGATCAAGACGTCAGTCGTCTCACGCGTCAAGCTTCGGGCTCGACCCTTGCTATAGGCGTTGATACAAACAAAGGGTCGCCCTCGGGCCGTAATCAGATTCGTGACTCTTGCTTCGCTCTCTTCAACGCGGGGAACAATATAGCGGGTGTCGATGTTTGACGCCCCGCACCGCTGGAGCAGCGTCACATACTTCTCGGCGAAATGCTGGCCTCGGGTAACCTCACCTAGCTTGAGGTCGACCCGGCCGACGCTATCGTCCAGGCTGGCGATATGGGATGCCTGCAGCTGGCTGAGAAGGAACATTTCCCGATGCTTGGCCTGGTGGCTGAAATACACCACGAGATCTACCTTTCCTACCCGTTCCGCAAGATGCCGCATCATGCTCTTGCTTGGCCTTCGCTGCGTTTCATGCACCGCATCAACTGCGAAAACATCGCGGAAAAGCGATGCCATTTCAGGAGTCGTGATGACCTCGACGGAGATCGTGGGGTCAATCGCCTTGAAGGCCTTGGGCACGAAAGAGAACACCAACGAATCGCCCCACTTGGCATCCCAGCGCACGAATACCACACGCTTCAAGCTTGACGGGGTTTGTACCGGTGGCCGCTGGCAGTCATATCGGCGGCGGCTGATCGCATTGCGGACCTTGTCCCGGCTCGCCCTGATACCATTCAGCCATTTTCTCATCTTGTGCACTCACGACATTGACACGATCCGCCGTGCAGGAAAGTGCCGTTATTTCCGCTATGCCGAGCCATTTCAAGCGGCTCAAGATAGCATGAGATTCCATTCCCACTAATGCACCAGGGGCAGTATGCAACGTGCTGCGCACTCAGCTGACAAGTCTAGCCGGCCAGCCAACGCTGCTTCATGTCGTCATGAACCCATTGACGATAGTAGTCATTGAGCAGCTCCCGGTTGCTGATCGAGCGGTAGATGGCACGCCACTTCGCTCGATTCCCCCGGGGCAAGGGTTTGACATGAGTATCCACCCAGATGATGCTGCCCGTGGGCCTGCACAGCACATTGTTCATATGCAGGTCACGGTGTACGTACCCCGCCCTGGCCAATAGCATGATGTCTTCACAGAACTGTGCCAGGAAATGCTTGCGAGCCACTTCATTCAGCCCCTGGAAGTGCTGCTCGCCAGTCATCACACCCTCAAGATGCTCCATCAACAGCAGCGAGCCTCGCCGGTTGAAGGGGTTGAGGGAGACCCCCCAAGCGACGCAGTGAGGGGTCAACAGACCCGCCTCGCGGACCACCTTCTTGCTGCGAACCTCCTTGCGAGCCTCGAACTGGAAGAGCAGTCGCTTTTCGATGAAGTCGCGAAAGAACCAGCGGAAAGGTTTCAGCCGCCACTGATGCTTGTCACTCTTGACCTTGGCCATCGTCCCCGTCGATTCATCGAAAAAGATCTCGCTGCTGGCCACCTGCTCGAGCTGGTGGGAGCGCGCATCCTTTGCCAAGTGCAAGGGTGTTGTCGATGCAGCGTACTCAAAAAGCAAGTAGCTCCGCCGTCGCCCCTCCATCTTCACGGTTGCCAACTTCACTGGCACGGCTCCATATAACCCCAATTTTTCGCGTGATTCTTCCGGTCATGGCGGGCTTGCCGCACGGAAAACACGCCCAAGCCTGAGCCGGTCAAGAGTCGGGAGCCGTCACACTCTCAGCATGGCGGAAAAGTGCCCAAATGACAGGTAGCAAGAATGCATACACCATGACACCACTGTTATGGGCCAGAAAGACCTGGGACAGCCCAAAATCGAAATAGGCGACCGGCAACAGCACGCCAGCGACGGCAAAGGACCTCAATTCCAGATCGGGCGCTTTCAGATGCTTGGCAAACAGACGCATTGGCACCAGATACAGGGCCAAGACCGCCAGCAGACCGATGATGCCGCGCTTGGCGGCGGCATCGAGAAACTCGTTATGAGCGTGACCGAAGTTGGCAACGTGCGGATGCACCACGCCCTCCTCGACCAGCTCGTCCATGCGCTCGTTATAGCCGGTGCGGCCCCAACCCTGTATGGGCCTCTCGATGAACATCTGGGCTGCGCCCTTCCACATCTCGAACCTGGCGCCAATCGACGTTGTCTGGCCCTCCTGCGCGGCATAGCTGGTGATATCGGTTACGGCCTGCCCCACGCGGGATTGCACCCCGGTTTGCGGCATGGCGTAGGCCAGCACACCGAGAACTAGCACGCCCAGCAGCGCAATAGCTTTCCACTTGCTCGCAAGCTCGGAACCATAGCCCTTGTAGAGCACCCAGAAGACAATCGGCAGCCCCACCCAGCCACCCCGGGTCCCGGATAGCAGCGAGCCCAGAACACCACCAAGGCAGCCCAGGGCCAGCAACGACAGCCACATGCCGCGCCGGGGCTGGCGCACTGCCCAGCCCATGCCCGCCAAGCACAGAATGCCCGTCAGCATGCTGATGTTGCCGTACTGGATCACATAGGTGTACCCGCTGGCCCGTTCCACATCCAAGGCCAACTTCTGCCATATCGCCCAGCTGCCGGTCAGCAAGCCACCAACGGCAAGCCCGGCCCAAAAGGCACTGGCTCGCGGCGGATAGGCAAGCACCAGAAGCAATGCCGGCACAGCCAGGATGAAACGGATCGGCTTATCCATGCCCCGCGAACCCTGCCCATCCCACCAGGCCTCGGCAATCCATACCAACGCCATGGCAAGAAAAACGGCGATAATCCACCAGTCGCGGGGGGCGAGCGTCGCTCTCCGATTGCCAAACAACAAGACGGCGCTGCCCAGCAGCAGCATGACCGCGCCCAAGGAATAACCACTGGGTACGACCAGCGCGATGGCCATGAGCAGAAAAGCGGCTAGGCTGGTGTAATTGCGCATGGCCCCGGCCGTGGGACTGGCCACTGTCACGTTCACTAGGGAATACCTGCATCAGGGTTTTCAAGGGGTGGCGGCATGATGCCCACCGGTCAATGCCAAATCAAGGCAATCCCGCCGTCAATAGGCATTGGAATCAAAAAAGCCTTTGTAAACCGTCAGAAAGATGATTTTCAGGTCCAGGCCGAGCGACCAATTGTCGATGTACCACAGATCATGCTCAACGCGCTGCTCCATCTTCTCCAGGGTATCGGTTTCACCCCGCAGCCCATTTACCTGCGCCCAGCCGGTAATCCCAGGCTTCACCTTATGGCGCCTCATGTAGGACTCCACCAGTTCACGGTAATGGTCGTTGTGGGCCAGTGCGTGGGGCCGGGGGCCAACGATCGACATTCGCCCCTGCAGCACGTTGTAGAACTGCGGCAGCTCATCCAGGGAAGTACGACGCATGAAAGCACCCACCCGGGTGACCCTCTGATCCCCCCGCGTTGCCTGGGTGACCTGCCCCTCCGGTTCCTCATGCATTGTCATCGAACGAAACTTGTACACCTTGAAGCGCTTGCCATTGATGCCCGTGCGATACTGCTTGAACAGTACCGGGCCAGGGGAGCTCAGCTTCACCAGCACTGCCAGCGCAAGGCATATCGGAAGTACCAACAAGCCGATCAGCGTACCCAGGACGATGTCCTCGAGGCGCTTGATCAGCGGTGCCATCCCGGCCATGGGGCTCACACTCAAGTCCAGAGCGTAGCGCCCCGCCACCTGGCTGGCGCGATGGTTGAGCAGCCGCATATCCTTGAGATCCGGAATCAGCCGGACATCCACCATCAGCTGCTGCAGCGCTCGAAAAAGCACTTGCGCCTCGTGCCCTCTCTCCAGGGGAACACAAATCCAGATCTCCCTCGCTCCGGAGCGCTCCACCCGTTCTGCCAGCTTGTTCAGCTCCATCTCATCGAGCGAACCCTTGAGTCGATGAACGCCCGATATGGTGAACCCCTCGGTGGCATAGCGACGCATGTCCCTGCCCACGCCCAGCACATGACTCTGGGGGCCCACAAGGAATACACCGCGACGCAGGTGCCCCCTGCGGTACAGAAGCTTCACTGCCTGATATGCCACCACCCTCGCCGCAAAGGAGAACAGGAACGAGCCCAACAGCGTGAAGCCCACCCACAGCCGCGAATACCGCTCCGCCACATGGGCAAGAAACAGGAACGACATGACCACCAGGGCAATGCCCAGCCATACCAACAGCAGATGCAACAGCACTCGCGGGAAGCTGGTGGCCCGCCAATCCTGATAGGCCCCGTGCATGGCATTGGCCAGAACCACCAGCATGGCGATAGCCACCAATGCCAAGCCATACATCTCGATCAGCTGCCAGTCACCGAAGCGCAGGCGGTACATGCAAAGGCCAGCCACCACGACCCCAAGAAAATCAACCACGGGGCCGATGATCTGGAAGGGTTCATAATTGCGGAACCGGGACTGTCTACCCACCATGAAATCTCAACTCATAAATCGAGAGAAAGAGAGAGTGTATCGATGCCCACTCACGCCTTCCTGCGACGATTCGCATAAAAGGCCAGAAGATCACCGGCGAAAAGCCAGAGAAAAATCGAATAATCAATGGTATAGCGTTTAATCAATTTTGGTTCATCGACGATACGGTACAACCATCGCAGGTTCATGCGATCCATCCAGGGCGGGTAGTACTGCGTGCCGCCTTTCGCCGTCTGGTGCAGAAAGCCACCACAGGTATACCCCTCCCCCCGCCAGCCCGCTCCAGCAAGCTCAAGCAGTAGACTTTCCTGCAACGGCGCGCCCATACCCACGATCACGATATCCGGTGCCAGGGCCGCGAGCTCCTGGATGAAGGAAACCCGTTCCGTCTCGTCGGAGAAAAAACCATGGCGCACGCCTGCCACCTGCAGCCCCGAAAAGCGCGCTTGCAGCTTCGCCACGGCTTGCTCAGGTACGCCCGGCTCGCCACCAATGAAATATACCCGTCGCCCTTCACTGGCCGCTGAGGCAAGCACTTCCGGGGCTAATGACGTCATGTCGAAGCTCTTGCGAGCGACCTTTACCCCGGCCAGCTGCATCAACATCGCCAGTGCAATACCATCATAGTGAATGACATCGAAACGCTGATAGAGCTCCTGCCGGCCCCTCGCCACACGATACGAGTAAGGATTCAAGAACGTAACGAGCCTGGGTCGGGCGCTGGCATCCGCGGAAGCACGCTGTTTCAAAAGCTCGATCATGCAATGCCCACCGAGGTGCTGACGAGGTTCATCGAGCGCGCTCCGGCAGCAGCGAGAGAAAATCGCTCATGAAGCGATTGAAGGAGTAGCGCTCGGCAAGGACAGCGGCTACCTCGGGCCGAGGTGTCTTGCCATCGCCTTGCAACTGGCTCATGGAATTCGCCCAAGCCGCGACATCCTCGATGTCCAGCACCTCACCATAGATATCATTCCCTGCCGTCACGGCTTCGACCTGCGCCGGCACATTGGAAACAACGGTATAAGTGCGATTGATGATCGCCTCCAGCAAGGCGTTACTCATCCCCTCATACCGGGAAGGCATGTAAAAGGCCTTGGCATTGCGCAGCCAGGCGTTGACCTCGGCGTTGCTCATTACGCCGGGCATCCTGACACGATCTTCAACCCCAAGCCGCCCGGCAAGTGCCGTCAATGCGTCACGGCGCTCCCCTTCACCCAGGATCACGAGGTCACCGGTATAGCGGGAACGCGCCAGCGCCTCTATCAGCAGCTCATGATTCTTCTGCTCGCTCAGCCGGCCGACCGCCAGAATATAATCGCCCCCGATGGCTGGAGCCGCCGAACTGTCATTGGAAGGCTCAGCGCAGTTGTAGACCACCTTGTGCTCCAGTGGCCGCCCTGCATAGTGGGAACCAAAGGATTCCCGTACGGCACTGGAAACGTAAGTCACCCTGCTCAGGCAGCCCAGCTTGGCGAGCCAGCGATCCCCCAGCCGGGCCAGCTTGCCATAGGAGAACAATGGATTACGGTGCGAGATAGCTACCGGCACCCCCAGCAGCTTGCCGGCCACGGCAGCATAGAGATTGGCGTAGTGGGTGAAGGAGTAGACAAACTCCACCCTCGCCTTGCGCAGAACGGAAACCAGGCGAGGTAACGACAGCAAGAGCAAGGAAGCCGCCCGCTTTTCCAAAAAAAGATACTCGACCCTTACACCGGCATCGATATGAAAATCAGCTTCCGCCTTCTTGTACAGGAAGACGAGCGTAGGCTCATGCCCGGCACTGACCAAGCCATTGGCCAGATTGATCGCCGCTTTCTGGGCACCACCGGCCTCATACTGTGTCACCACAATAGCCACTTTCATAAATGAAACGCTATCCTTCTGCGCATTGCGACGGAGAAAGGCGACATGCTACAGCAACGAGGCAGCCCGAGCCTGCCAAGTGTATCTCTCCAGAAAGATCGCCTTGGCCTGGCGCGACAATCGATCAGCCAGCGCCTCGTCATCACGCAGAGCCTCAAGCGCGGCGGCCCACGCCTCTACGTCTTCGCAATCGCACAACATGGCGTTTTCACCATGAACCAGCACTTCACGCAATACCGGCAGGTCCGAGGCGATGATCGGCTTCCCTGCCGCCATGTATTCGAATGCCTTCAAGGGTGAGGTCCACTGGCTGATTTCCCCGACATCGAACGCCGCCACTTTGCGCTGGTTGGGCAGCAGCACGACATCGAACGCCTTGATATACGCCTTGGCCTTCTGATGCGACACATAGCCATGGAACACGATATTGGCGATGCCGGCGCATTCGCGCATCCAGTGCGCCAGGTCTTCTTCCATGCCGCCCACCACATGAAAATCGGCCCATGGGCAGCGGGCAGCAAGCTGCGAGATGATTTCCATGCCCTTGCCTTTATAGAGGTGCCCCACATAGCCGACCTGCATTCGCCCTTCGGCTGCGCTGAGCGAGATGGGAACCAGATCCTCCGCCACCGGGTCTGCCCCGTCCGGCGCTACCACTACCCTGCCCTCAACCCCGGGGTAATCCTGCTCCATACGCCGTTTGAGCGCATGGGTGATCACCACCACCTGCTTCAGGCGATGGCTTTTGAGCAGGCGCTTGAAGAATATCCGACCCAACAGCTTGCGCTCACCCATCGGCATATGGGTCTCGAAGATGACCTGCTTGCCAAGCAAGGTGGAAAAATAGCAAGCCGCAAAATTACGACAGAACACGATGTCGAAAGAGCCTTTCCAGGCATGCCATGCCGAAAGCACACCAAACAGATAACCCTGCCCAGGCACCTTCGGCACTACAATATCAAGCAGCGAAAACACTCGCTCGACACCATAGTGCGCAAATACATCGCCCACCCCTTGCTGAGGGACCGCATGGATATCAGAGGTAAGCAACGTCACATCATGGCCGTTATGGGCGAGGGCCTGGCTCATTTTCATGACATGCACGCTATTGGCCGTGCGCGAAGGAACAGTGGAGCTTGAAACATACAGTATCTTCATGAACAGCTCATTCTCTAGCTATGCTCCAACATGCGCTGAAAGGTGACATTTCGCGCTGCCAACTCGTCGTAAGTACCGCTATCAGCCACTCGGCCAGCATCCAGCAAGTAGATGCAGTCGCACTCCTTTACCGTAGAAAGGCGGTGCGCAATCATGATGATCGTCTTCTTCCCGGCAAAATCGTGGATGGCATCCATCACCAACTTCTCGGTAATACCATCCAGAGCGCTAGTCGCCTCATCGAGTACCAGCACACTGGCGTCGTCATAGAGGGCTCGCGCAATTCCAATACGTTGGCGTTGTCCTCCCGAAAGCTGAATGCCACGCTCGCCAACACGGCTATTGATGCCGTCAGGCAACTCTTCGATCAAATCCGCCATGTGCGCCATCTTGGCCGCCTGCCAAACCCGGGCATTATCGATTTTCTCGCTCGCTACCCCAAAGGCAATGTTCTCCCTGATGCTGGCATCCGCCAGGAAGATGCTCTGGGGCACGAACCCGACGCTATTCTGCCAGGCGCGAGTGTCTTCTTCCGCTAACGGGGTGCCATCAACCACCAGTCCGCCATGCTCGGCACGGATCAAGCCCAGCAAGACGTCGATAGCAGTCGATTTACCAGACCCCGAGGCCCCCACCAAGCCAATCACCCGGTTGACGGGAAGCGTCAGCGACAGGCCATTGAGCGCCGGCTCATCCTTACCCGGATAGCGAAACACCACATCGCGCAATGCAATCGACTCCTTGGGTAGCAGTTTTTGTTGATCGGGCTCGATACGCCGATCCGCGTCCTTGCTCGCCTCAAGGTCCTCCTTGATGCTGTCCAACGCAGCGACATTACCTCTCAGCATGGCAGCACTGGTGTAGATCTGTTGCAACGCCGGCAGCATCTTGAACCCTGCCAATGCATAGACCGAAAGCAAGGGAATCGTCTCGGTCAAGTTGCCGTCACTCGCGGCCAACAAATACAGAATCAACATGATGACTGCCGCAAACGCCACCAGCTCCATGGCGTAGCGCGGCATGAAAGCCAATGCCTTGGTCGCACCATGTGCCTGCCCGAAAGCTCGGCTACTCTGCTCGAAGCGCTGATTGAAATCGTCCTGGCGGCCCAGCAACAGCGTGTCCTTGATGCCACCAAAGCCCTCATTCATCAGCTTGAAACGTTGCTGCTGAGTCTCCGACACGGCACTACCATGTCCAGATAATTTCATCCTCACGGCTTTATACAGCAATAGATAAATCGCCAGGAATAAGACGCCCCCCACCACGGCAACCATCGGATTCAGCAGAAAAATAAATATCGCCATGGTAAAGGCCAGCACCGCCTTGGCATTCATTTGCATCAAGGGTGCAATAATATTATTGGTAACCCGTAAACACTCCTGAGAGATCTTGTTAGTTAGCTGGCTGCTGCTGCCGCTGGCGTGAAACAACCATGGCTGGTGCATATAGTGCTTGTAAAGCCGAACACTCAGTTCGGCGCCCACCTGGCTTGCATACATCGAAAGGCGCCAGGTTGTGTACATCGAAACGCAAGCAGCTCCTGCCAACACCAACAAAACGACGAGCCCGACCATAAACGTGAACGTCGCCGGGTCCTCAAATCCTGTTGCTTGATACAGCTGTGCCGGCAGCCCCTCTCCACTCAGCCGGTCGATATCGCCCACGATGGCCATGAAAGGGCCTATCGCCAAGACCCCGGCAATTTCGGCAAACGCCATCAGCACCACCAAGAACTGCAGCTTGAGCAAACGCCTGCGCTGCTGATGCGTCAGTAAAAAATAAAGCTCTTTGATCGTCGAGAGCATAGAGAACTCAGTGAGAAGTGAAAGATGCAGTAGCGCCAGCCTCGGCTCGTCTATACGCCTTGGCCATCACTACGAATACTACCTGCATATAGGCATAGAACGTCGTCATCATTTCATGATGAATCGCCGCTTCAGTCAGGTTGTACAAGGCAAAACCAGCTGTAAACACCAAACCAGCCTGTGCCCAGATATTTTCTCTATCTCTGCGATACAGCCGCCAGTGGTAAACACCGGGAACAACAAGGTAGCCCATCAGCGCCAGCAGCCCCAGCACACCACCCGTAGCCGCCATTTCAAAGTACTGGCTGTGAGCATGCCCACGGCTTACGCTGAGCACCCATTCGGTGAGCATGCCCTGCTCAACCAGCGCGGCATTCAATGTTTCACGCTCCTCATAACTCAGCCCGATCAGGGGTCGAGCCATGAAGGCATGGGATGCTGCCGTCCAAAGCTGCAGTCGCCCCCCCGTCGATACCGCGGCGGCTCTATTGCCTTCCGCCAGGTTGGTCACTTCCGCCACAGTGTAGGCAACGCGGTCTTGCACGTTCGGTAGCGTGGCATAGGCAATCATGGCTAATACCAGCATACTCGCCACACCGGCTGAAATAGCCTGCCAGCCGATCCTGTCGCTGTTCATCAGTAGCACCAGCATCAGCAGGATGGGGATAGCCAGAATCCCCCCCCTGGCAAGGGAGAGCACGCAGGTAATGGCCCCGGCAAGCGCTGCAAGCAGCAGCCACGCCTTGAGACGGCTGCCACGCACCAGGCTGGCGGCAAGGAAAGCCATGGCACAGCTGAGGTAGCTCAGGTTGATGCTGAACAGGAAGCCATCGGCCCGGTAGTTGCCCAAGACCTGGGTCTGATAGAGCGCTACCGCCAGAGCACCCAGGCAGCCCAGCACAACGCCAATTTCCATATATCGCCTGACAGCCGATAGATCGGAAGGAGTTATCAGGTGGCGAAGCATCAGATAGATTGGCACCAGAGCGGCCATGTGCGCACCGGGTGAAAGGTAACGCGATTCCTGCACATCCAGAAGGAAGATAGGCAAGCGGGAGAGCAAGTAAACCAGCAGGAGCGCAATGACCGCCCAATCAAAATGGGTTAATCGTCTCGAAGCTGGGTTTGCAACTATATACGCCACTGAATATAACAGAAGAAAAGCCACTACAATGTGGCTTCGAATAGGCGTCGCGGTCAGTAAAACCAGCACCAAAAACAGCGCCCACTGATTGATCCATAATGCGCCGCTGCGAGATAGTACACCGGTCATATCAAGCCCTTGATTGAAATGGGAACCCTTAATAACCAAGAGCCCTTATGTCTTCAGCATATAATAGCTCAACTCTGCGCGCCACACTGCTTAAATCGTCATCGACCTGATCCTTTCCTTGCTTACCTTTGGTGCTATGCGGTGCAAAAGAAGTCAGCTCCC
>ERZ869909.2725-NODE-2725-length-11151-cov-7.565017_pt1 | contig 11151 bp, 8 predicted proteins | sample MGYA00520892_ERZ869909 | MGnify/ENA primary metagenome ERZ869909 (study PRJEB32215, sample SAMEA104723947) | bioreactor metagenome | biome: bioreactor; feature: anaerobic bioreactor; material: water | place: China | collected 2015-03-12 ... | reverse complement strand
TACCGAAGTCTGCACTGAAAGATCAGGCCCGCGTGACGGCCACAGCGTCTCAGCCTCAAATGAGGGGATCGGTCAGGGCAGCAGCAGCTGGTCAGGATCTCTCCGGGGACGACGCGACCTCGAATGACCCTTCGGGACTTCGAACGCATCAAGCTGGCAGTACCGCCGGTAGACGAACAGAAAGTGGCGATAGACCGCTGCAGCGCGCTTCTTGATGCGGCACGGGATGCCGAAGAGCGGCGCGAGGCAACCCGAGCGGTGAAGTCAACCCTCCTGTCTTCGATCTGGGGCGTGCCATGACATTCAACGAGTCCAACACGGTCGAGGCCTACTTCCGCGACCTGCTGTGCGGCGGCGTCACACACCATACGGCAGTCGGCCCGGGGCTGGCTCGCCGGACCGGCAAGATCTCCGGCCTCGGTTGGCACTACTTGGCGGCCCCCGACGTCCCGCGCCAGCACCACGACGTGTTCGTCGAGTCCTTCGTGCGCGACGCGCTGGTGCGCCTCAACCCCGAGATCGCCGAGAACCCCGACCGCGCTGACGAGGTGCTCTACAAGCTGCGAGCGATCGTGCTGGCGGTGCGGAGCGATGGGCTCATCAAGTCCAACGAGGAGTTCACCGCTTGGTTGCGCGGCGATCGCTCCATGCCCTTCGGGCCGAACCACGAGCACACTACGGTGCGCCTTGTGGACTTCGACCACCCGGAGAACAACCAGTACGTCGTCACGCAGCAGTACATCTTCCGGGCGGGCCCGGCAGAGCGCCGGGCGGACCTGGTCCTGCTGGTGAACGGCTTTCCGCTCGTGGTGATTGAGGCCAAGACCCCTGTGCGCCCGTCGGTAAGCTGGGTGGACGGGGCGCTGCAAATCCACGATGACTACGAGAAGTACGTCCCCGAGCTCTTCGCCTGCAACGTGTTCAGCGTGGCCAGCGAGGGGAAGGAGCTGCGGTACGGCTCGGTGCGCATGCCCGTGAACCTCTGGGGGCCGTGGCGCGTGGATGATGCTGCTGCGCCGGCCGGCTTGTCGGACGTTCAGCGGGCCGTCTCCGGCCTGCTTTCCCCGGCCACCGTGCTCGACATCCTGGCCAGCTTCACGCTCTTCGCCACCGACAAGAAGAAGCGACGCCTCAAGATCGTCTGCCGCTTCCAGCAGTACGAGGGGGCCAACCGCATCGTCCAGCGGGTGATCGCCGGGCACCCGCGGAAGGGGCTCCTCTGGCACTTCCAGGGATCAGGCAAGTCGCTGTTGATGGTCTTCGCCGCCCAGAAGTTGCGGATGCACCCGACGCTCAAGAACCCAACGGTTCTCATCGTGGTGGACCGCATCGACCTGGACGCGCAGATCAGCTCGACGTTCCACGCCTCGGACATCCCAAACCTGGTGAAGGCGAACTCCCGTGAGGACCTCGAGCGGCTGCTGAAGCAGGACACACGGAAGATCATCATCACGACGATCTTCAAGTTCGGCGAGGCTGACGGCGTCCTCAACGAGCGCGACAACGTGATCGCCCTGGTCGACGAGGCCCACCGCACCCAGGAGGGCGACTTGGGCATGAAGATGCGAGCAGCCCTCCCGAACGCCTTCCTGTTCGGCCTGACCGGCACGCCCATCAACAAGCGCGACCGCAACACCTTCTACGCCTTCGGCGCCGAGGAAGACGAGCGCGGCTACATGAGCCGCTACGGGTTCGAGGAGTCCATCCGCGACGGCGCCACGCTGCCGCTTCACTTCGAGCCACGGCTCGTCGAGCTGCACATCGACAAGGACGCCATCGACGAGGCCTACGCCGATCTGACCGGTGACCTATCCGACCTCGACCGTGATCAACTTGCGAAGACGGCCTCGAAGATGGCGGTGCTCGTCAAGGCACCCGAGCGCATCGCCGCCATCTGCGCTGACGTCGCGCATCATTTTCAGGACAAGGTCGCGCCCAACGGCTTCAAGGGCATGGTGGTCACCTTCGACCAGGAGTGCTGCCTCCTCTACAAGGCCGCCCTGGACCAGCACCTGCCGCCGGAGGCCAGCGACATCGTCATCTCGGTGTCGGGCAAGGAGAAGGACGACGAGCGCTACAAGCCCTACAAGCGCGACCGAGACGCAGAGGAGAAGCTCCTCGACCGCTTTCGCGACCCGAAGGACCCGCTGCAGCTCCTCGTCGTCACAGCGAAGCTCCTGACCGGGTTCGACGCGCCCATCCTCCAGGCGATGTACCTGGACAAGCCCGCACGTGACCACACCCTGCTGCAGGCCATCTGCCGGACCAACCGGACCTACGGCGACACCAAGAGCCACGGCCTGATCGTCGACTACCTCGGCGTGTTCGACGACGTGGCAAAGGCGCTGGAGTTCGACGAGAAGGGCTTCCGTAGCGTCGTCAGCAACATCGCGGGCCTGAAGGACAAGCTGCCTGGCGCTGTCCAGAAGTGCCTCGCGTACTTCGCCGGCTGCGATCGCGCGCTGACCGGATACGAGGGACTCATCGCAGCGCAGGAGTGTCTGCCCGACAACGTCACCCGCGACGCTTTCGCCGCCGACTTCACCGTGGTCTCGAAGCTCTGGGAGGCGCTATCCCCGGACCCCGTCCTCGAGACGCATCGCGCCGACTACCGCTGGCTGTCGCAGGTCTACGAGTCGGTGAAGCCATCGACCGGCAACGGCCGTCTGCTCTGGCACGCGCTTGGCGCGAAGACCATTGAGCTGATCCACGAGAACATCCACGTCGGCGAGGTGCGAGACGATCTCGACGAGCTCGTGGTCGACGCCGACGTTCTCGAAGCCATCATGGGTTCCCCGGACCCAACCAAGAAGGCCAAGGAAATCGAGATCAAGATCGCCGCGCGCCTGCGCAAGCACATGGGCAACCCGCGCTACAAGGCCCTGTCGGAGCGCCTGGAGAAGCTGAAGGAGCGCCACGAGGCCGGCCAGATGCACAGCATCGCCTTCCTCAAGGAGCTGCTCGACATCGCCCGTGACGTCGTTGCCGCCGAGAAGGACGTCCCTCCAGAAGAGGACGAGGACCGCGGCAAGGCCGCCCTCACCGAGCTCTTCCAGGAGGTCCGGAACAGCGACACGCCTGTGATGGTCGAACGCGTCGTCAACGACATCGACGAGATCGTTCGGGTGGTTCGCTTCCCAGGATGGCAGCAGACGAGCGCCGGAGAGCGCGAGGTGAAGAAGGCCCTTCGTGGGGCGCTCTTCAAGTACAAGCTCCACAGCGACACGGAGCTGTTCGAGAAGGCCTACGGCTACATCGTCCAGTACTACTGATCGCATGGAGCAGCGCGTGAGCCACCTGCATTCGCCAATCGACGCCGTCCAACTGGCCCGGATCTACAGGGTTACAGCGCGGCTGCGCGTTACAATGGCCGCGCGCAGAGAATGCACTCCGCCCCCCTGTCAAGGCTATCCGCGACCGACTCCGGTTCGACCTGATTCGGTAGTGCGACCACTCTCCCAGCAGCCAGCTCTGCGGCTCGCTCCAGTAGCTCGTTCCTGCCCATCACGTACATCGCACCGCGCGCGCCCTCGTACGCGCAGTTGAGCGCAGCCAGGGCCTGCCCGTGCCGCAGCGAAGGGACGATTAGGTCCTGGTCGTCCACGTCTTGGGCGCGACCGTTGCTGGTGATGAATCCGTTGATGAGCCCGGCCGTACACCAATCCCCGCTTCCGGCTGCATCGCGAAGTCTTGGAGCCACCACGGCCGGCAACTCGACCTGCTTGCCGCTTCCGCCGAAGGTCACAAGGAGCCCCAACTCACCGCGAGTCTCGATAACAAGCGGAACTCGCGCGTCGGTGACCTCAGCAGATAGAGCGTCGAAACGCTCGTGCGAGTACTTGAATACATGAGCGACGCTAAGGCAATCGCGGAACAGGCGTGGGTCCTTCGTACTCGACGGCTCGAACACCACCAAGGCGCCTTCACCTCGTGCCCGCCGGGCGAGTTCCAGGTTGCCGGGCGCAACGCGATCGAAGTAGAACACGCTTGGCGTTGGCAGTTCCTCCGCAAGGCTCGCTGTGTCGCGAAGCCGTACGGGCCGATACGACGCCGCCCACTGGCCGCAGAGGAAACACTGTCGAGAGAACCGATGCTGCGGATGGCCTCGTTGGTCCGAGAAGATGCGCTGGAAGATCACCGGTGTCGGTGCCTCTTCCCGCATCAACAAACGCGTGTTCACCGACCAGCGCTCTAGGTCGCGGACAAGCTGATTCCCCGGGCGGTCCAGCCCAATGCGGGCGACCGGAGTACTCTCCCAGCCCAGGAAGGACAGCATGATCATTACGTTTCCGCAGGAGCCGCCCGCATATCGGGACTCACTGTGTACGCTCTCTTCCGAGCGAATCACGTCCAGCGCAACAAAGCCTGCGCCCAGACAGACGGGCATGGTGCCGTTACGCCTACTCATAGCACTCTCCGCAGAGCCACATGGTGTACAACTCGGTGGCCTCCGAGTCGCCAGGAGTGTCCAGAATTCGGTATCCTTGAGTGTCCACGTGAGCGACACCCACATCGATTCGCTCAGCGCCAGTCCGCCAGCGGGAGAGTTCGTACGCAGCGAGCAAAGCTCCGACTGAGAGCAACTTCGAAGAGAGTGCCGAAAGTACGGCTTTGCATCCTCCGAGGGGCTCAAGTGCTTGCTGGTAGTGGCTCAGCGAACGCATCAGCTGTCGGTAGACCTCGAAAGGGTTGGCCTCCGACGCGTAGATGATGTTCTGGGGTTCGACCCGAAGCTGGTCGAAGAGTAGCTCGCGATACTCCAGGATCAGGTCGTCCGCTTCCCTTGGGTTCCGGGACGGGGACGGCAGCAGTGGGCAGATCTCGTCCGGAGTAACCAGCTCATAGATCCGCTCTAGCTGTATCGACTTGGCGCGCCCCAGTAGCGGGATCCAGATTCTCGGCTGCTCGCGTGTCGCTTCCCTCTCGAACCCTGCGGCAGCGAACCCATGCAGGAACGAGGCGTTCTCCTCGACTCCCTCGTCGACGATTCGGTCGTCCATGCCCGGGGAATGAGCGACAAGCACGTGCAGGTTTGGACGCTGATTCTGCCCGGGGTCCTGATCAAACAGCGAGAGAAGCTTCGATACTAGAGGGAAGTACAGGCCGCGTGGCAGCGCACTGATGTCCACCAGCACATCGGTGTAGGACCAGAACTCAGCCATGCTGGAGAACTCGCTCGCAATACTCCGAGCGCCGATACGCCGCCCATCGTCGGAGAACATCTTAATCGGCCGATGCCCGAGCGTGCCTCGTCCCGAGAACAGAGAGTCGATGCGCGTACTGTTTCGATCCCTCTGTGGCCGATAGCTGTGGGAACTCGACCCAGGACCCTCGTCATACTCGATGATGAGCGCGTCCCGAACACCGACACCGCCCGAGGACAGGACTGCGTCGGAGCACGCACACATTCTCTCGTCGAACCCATGTCCAAGCACGAACAGCAGGTGACGCTCCTTCTGCGACAGGAACTCCTGCCAGAAGGGACCGAAACTGTCCGCTCCGCGCAGCATGTAGTCGCCCCATCGGGGGCGCGTCGATTCGAGGCTCATAGCGCCAGCTCCTCCTTCTTGGAGAAGCCGCGGTCCATCCATCCCATGAACTCCCGCAGAGACTTCTCGCGGAACCCACCGTAACCCATCGGCAACCGGTACTTGAGACAGACAATCCGGTTCAGGTACAGCACCATGTAGCGCCCCCCCTTCACGGATCGGTCGAGCTCCGCTCTGAAGATGTTCTGCGACAGTGCCGAGGCCAACATGTCGGCGAATCGCCTGTGAAGGTCACTTGCGCTCAGGAACGAAGGATCCATTAGTCGTTCGCGGTCCGACATAGAGATCGCGATTCCGGTCACGCCGGGGGCATACGGCGCGTTCGGCCTGTAGGTCTCGTATCTGCAATATCTGCCGACTGCATCTATGAACCGCATGACATCTCGACTGGCTCGGCGGGGAAGCTCATCCAGACGCGTCTTGCACGTCTGGAGCAGAAGCTGCTCTTGCCGCTCTGGGGAAAGCACTGCGGTTCGGCGAATGAGGGCGGCCCCGAGCGCCTCCTCGAAGAGGTCGCCAGCGAGGCGCAGAAACTGTTCCACATTCTGAAACCCAAGATTGGCCACGCACTCGGTGCCGAAGTAGTACGGGAGCCGGAACTCAGCAGCGAGAAACAACTCAGCCGCGTTCCTGACTGCGGATGCATCTCGCGCCGCCAGGTCAGCTGCAGGTAGCTCGAATCCCAAAGACATCTGCGCCTTGCGTCGGTCCCGTTCGATGAGGATCTCCAGCGTGCGGAGCCCAACAAGTACCTCGCGGGGCGTCCCTTCTTCGGTCGTACGTGAACGAATCCACTCGCCATAGCGAGGATGCGCTTGAGCCACGTCGTTGAGGCGAGCGCGGACGGTGGCGATCGCATTGTTGATCTGCGCGAGGTGCTCAACGTGGTCCTGGCCAGGGTCCAGCGCTCCGGCGAAGGACCCAACGTCGGACGCACCGCCGGCGACGTCTGCGGCCATGCGAGCGCGCCGCTCCGCAATCGTTCCGACCGCAAAGGAGAAACTGCGTCGCCCCTGACCCTTCCCCCATGCATCTTCCAGGTTCACGACGCCGTCATAGTCGCGCGCCTCCAGGGCGCCGGTTGCGAGCACCTCGTCGGTCGACAGCGCCTCGAGTCGCTCGGCCACCCATACTCCTGTCCGGTGTCGACCTTCCACCAGAGTTGCATGCAGACATTTCCGCTGTCCGTGCGTCAGCTTGTGTACGTCATCAAGAAGCACAAGCCAGCGCGCCGCCGGCGCTGTGCCATCGACGTGGATGGCAGATGCATCGAGCACGGCGAGACTGTAGAGCGAGTCATGTCCCTGCACTTCGAGACCGTCCAGCGGGCCAAGACTGTCGATGGCATCGCAGACCATGCGCTCCAAGCCCTCGGCCCAGTTGCGAGCAGTGCCGCCGCTGCATGGGAGGTCCAGGCCCGGCACCGACTCCCCGCTCTCGAGCGGTTGCACAGTGAGCCGCTCAAGGTCTTCGGGATACCGGAGCTGAGCTCCCTCGAGCGCCGTCCTTAGCGCACCGAGGAGTATTCGCGCGTCCAGCAGTGCTCGTAGCAGTCGGTCACTCCGACTTCGCGGCAGGTCCAGATCGTCTAGGGATGGAAACGTCCGTCGGCACGATAGAAGCGTACCAAGCACGCGTAGACCAGCGTCGTCAACGACGTCCATCTGTCGGAGCTTGCTGTAGATTTCTCGGTGTGGCTCCGAGCTCCGCAACGACAAGAGGGACAGTAGTACGGACGGTGTGAAGACGCGCAAAAGAGTGGTCTTGCCGCCCCCGGGCGCGCTTCGAATGAACAGTAGCTGTCCATTGGTCGCGCCCTCCGGCAGTAGATCGAGCACTCCCGGCCCAAACAGGCGAAGGAAGTCGGAGTCGGTCTCGATGCTCTCCGAAGTGCTCAGCCGGAATGGATTGCGGACACCCCTCATCCTTCGCTCCGATGCCGACTGACTCGCGGGAAAAGTCCTCGAACTTGACGGCCATCCTCAGCCCAGAGGAGGAACAGGGAATTGTTCGGCGTGTTGTGGTGCAGCACTAGCGGTAGGCCGCCTCCGGCAAATCCAAATCGTCCGTCCGTCCCGCCCTTCTCAAAGTGCTCGTCCTCCACTGATTCGTCGTAGTAGTGCGTGGCCAACGCCACGAACGGGTCATCACTCTCTCTGTCAACGCGGAGGTCTTCCGGCAGCCGCTGTACCACCGCCACTTGGAACCACTCAGTGGACGTTGGAAGAAATCCGGCCGCTCCGTCGCGGATTCGCTGAATCGCCACGTCCGTGGCGACGTACACCGCAACGATCACCTTCGTGTCCGGCAGCCGTACGAGCTTTTGCCAAATGGGCTCGGTCTGAGTCCTGGCGAGGAACTTGGCTACCTTCCCCTTGTAGGTGTCGCCATCGCGTCGAAAGTAGCTGGTTCCGCTCGCCGAGAAGTCATCAAGCAGCACCAATGCCCGGCAAGGCGGATCCGCCCCATCTGCGCCAAGACGCTCGCTGAGCTCGGTGAGCTTCTGTTCCGAGAGGTCGTAGCTCTGGAAGATCTGTTCGTGGCTGAGCTGGCGATTCGCACGACGGAAGAAATCGATCCGAGCCCCGTCGCTGAGACCGCAGAAGAGCGTCGAATTCTGTAGATCTGCGAAGGTATCGCTCTCGAGTACGGAGCGAATCCTGTACTTCGGGATCCCCTCAGCTTCAGCGGCTGCGTCGATGAGAATTGGGCGGATGAGATCTGAGTAGGCGATGGCTGCGAAATGGTCCATCTCAGCATTGCCGAGGTACACAAGCCGACGTCGGACGAAGTCGTAGGCCGAGCGTCGCTGTTCCACCGTCTCAAACTGAGCGAGCCATAGCGCGAAGCTCTCCACAAAGCGCATGCCGGGCGAGTACTGCTGGTAGCCGTCGTACTTAAGATCGGCGAGGGCCTGCAGGATCGGGCGTTCTCGCGCAACGTCCTCGGGCGCCCAATCCATCACCTTGGCCAGGAGCCGCTCTGCCAGACCCGCCTTCACTGGGCCCCCCGCTTCACTTCGTCCAGGTCGAACCTGACCGCGCCGCCAACGACGCGGAGCGCGTTCAAGTAGAGCCTGGTGGTGTCCGGTCCCGACATCCCGCTTGGGGCGAAATTCCAGCACGAGTTGAGCGCGATGGAAACCTGATCAACGCTCAGTGAAAGCTCGTGGCTGAGTAGGTCAGAGTCGTTCCCGGGCCACGCTCCGCGGTCTCCGATACAAAGGACTGCCCGGGGCGCTACTCGAGCTGAGAGTCGCTCGACAACTCGGAGCTTCGATACGTCCGGAGCGACCAGGTCGATCGAGTGCCCCGAGCGAAGGAAGTGAACGCCACTGCGGGACTGCTCGACCAGCTCGTGAAGGTACGATGCAAGGTCCACTCGAAGCCCTGGTTCCTTCGGCGTAACGGTGATCTGAGAAGGCCGCGCCTCTACCACCGCGAACTCGTGGAGGATCGGGTCGGCGTCAATGATGGCGCTCAACAGCCCAATCGAGTCGTGGACAGGTCGGGTCTTGTCGGGCGCTGAGTCGTCCGAGAGAGGCGCAATGTCCGCGCCGTTGTAGTAGCCAATGACCACATCATCCCAGTGCTGCGACAGAAACGCGCCGCGGAGCTGCTCGCGAACGGATTTCCCTCGACCGGTCGCGATGCCGAGAGCAAGCCCCATCTCCAGCAGCCGCGAGCAAGCCGCTGCCATGTCGTCCGGTAGCGGATCAAAGCGGTCCCGCGTGGTACACAATGTGCCGTCGTAGTCGAGGGCGACGGCACCGATGTCAGCGCTGCGAAGGTTCTCACAGAACGTCGTGAGGGCGCGTTGGTAGATCCTCTCGGAAGAACGCCCGTACGCGTTGAGTCGGTCCAGCTTGCGCCTGATGGCTGGCTCTGCCTTGTTCCGTCCATTCTTTGGTGGACGCACGTGAAAGAGGCGGCGACCGAACTGAGGCACCTTTGGGCGTCCGGGGTCGAGTTCCCGAAGTTCCGCGATCGCTCCTGTCCAATGAAGGGCCCCCAACAGAAGCTCAATGGTGGCGGCTGGGCCTGGTGCACCGGCAAGCAAGCGCAGGACCGGCACGTCAGCCGGCACCAATCCGAGGGTCCTGTCCGCGATGGCTAGCGTTTCCGGAGTGAGCAATGCGATGACGATGGTTTCATCCGGCCGCTGCGAAAGCCAAAGATGGCGACCATGACCGAAGTTGCGATAGTCGCAAACTTGGGCGTTCATCAAAGTCGACTCGTGAAGGCGCGATTCCAGGTCGGTCGCGACTGGCGCGCTCCAGCCCCCGTGCAGGACGATCGCCGTCGAACGGCTAGCGAATGCCGTCTGGTCACCGAACTCGGGTGTCTGGAGATCTCGACCGAGGTCCACGCAGTATCCCCGCGCCAGCAGAACAAGAGTGGCCAAGAGCGAATTGGTCGCGAGGTACCCGTCCTTGCCTGAAGGAACCTGCTCTGCGAGGGCGTGCCCCCGCCCATACCCGCGCACTAGCTCAGCGAGAGGGTTCGGCGAGCGCGTTCCGACGCTGCCGATGGCCCGAACCTCCGCCGAAATGGCCGCCTGTGCGGCAGCGAGCACGTCCCGGTTCCGGCCGGATGCCGAGAGCATCAGCACGCTGGAACGCCCAAGGCCGGGTTCGTCAAACAGAATCTCCAGCGGCGTTGCGTGGCGCGATGGGCGGCGGACCAGCTGCCGATGCAGAAGTGCAGCGTAGTGGGCAGCAGCGACCGATCCGCCCGACCCCACGGCAAGGAGAGGGCTGTTCCCAGCGTCGTCGACGAAGGAGTTCAACTCGCTCACATCAAGCTCAAGAGCCCACCGTAGCGTGTCGCTCAGCGCAAGGAGTTCCTTAGCGTATGGTCTACCCACGCGGCCTCCTCGTCGGGCGGCCCGCTGCGGGCCAAGCAGTTCCGAGGCTCGTCCTCACGTCCCTACCTCATCGCTGCTGGAACCACCGCCGGCGATAGACGACTCCGGAGCAGCGTCAGCGCCTCCGGACTCGACCCACGCATCCACCGCCTCCTTCTTGAACTTCCAGAAACGCCCGACCTTGCACCCCGGCATCCCGCGATCGGAGATCCAGTTGTAGACCGTGTCCTTGCTTACGCCGAGGTACTCGGCGATTTCGTCAGCCGACAGCCAGCGATCATGTATCGGGGTCTTCTCGGTCATCGTCGTCCTCGGGCACGCGTCTACGGCCGGGCGGCACGATACCCGCGCCGGGTGAGCGCGTCAATCCGCATCGAGACGGAGCAAGCCGGAACCAGGGCAACCTGGGCGGCATGAGGCCGACTCGCGGGCTGCTGGACCGCCTTCAGCTGATCTGGGTGCCCGGCTCTGGGGCGAGCAGAATGAGCGCCTTGCTCTACGGGCGGTCCGTGGCGGCCCGAGGAGGCGCAGTTGGGCGGCACCGCGTTCATCCCGGACCGCCGCCGAGCGGGTGAACACGAACCGGGCGCGGAGCCCGCGAACCGGCGCGGAGCGCGGACGGCTCTTGGTGGGGCTTCCGGGGCTGTTTCGTCGCAACACCCCGAATGGGGAGCCTCTCTGCCGCTCCCTCCGTTTACCAACCGGTCATCCCCGTTCACCAACGGGGAAAACTGCA
>ERZ869909.2724-NODE-2724-length-11158-cov-4.370003_pt1 | contig 11158 bp, 8 predicted proteins | sample MGYA00520892_ERZ869909 | MGnify/ENA primary metagenome ERZ869909 (study PRJEB32215, sample SAMEA104723947) | bioreactor metagenome | biome: bioreactor; feature: anaerobic bioreactor; material: water | place: China | collected 2015-03-12 ... | reverse complement strand
GATCGGCGTCCCGGTGCTGCTGATCGCTCGTCAGCCCGACCTGGGTACTTCCCTGCTGGTGACCTGTGCTGCGGTATTCGTGGTGCTGCTGGCGGGGCTCTCCTGGCGCTTCATCGCCTTCCTGGTCGTGTTGGCCGCCGCCGCCTTGCCGCTGCTGTGGCTGAACCTGCACAACTATCAGCGTCAACGGGTTCTCACCTTCCTCAACCCCGAAAGCGATCCGCTGGGAGCCGGATGGAATATCATCCAGTCGACCACCGCCATTGGCAGCGGTGGCGTATGGGGGAAGGGCTGGCTCCAGGGCACCCAGTCCCAGCTCGAGTTTCTGCCTGAGCGGCATACGGATTTCATCGTTGCCGTTCTGGGCGAGGAGTTCGGCCTCGTGGGCATGCTGATCGTGCTGGTACTCTATCTCATGATCGTCACCCGTGGCCTGTGGTTGGCTGCAGGGGCGCACGATACCTTCGGCCGCCTGCTTGGCGGCAGTATCATCCTGACATTCTTCATCTATGTCTTCGTCAACGTCGGCATGGTCAGCGGAATTCTGCCGGTGGTCGGCGTCCCCCTGCCGCTGGTCAGTTATGGAGGGACCTCCAGCGTGACCTTGCTGGCGGGTTTCGGTATTCTCATGTCCATTCATGGCCATCGTCGCCTGTTGCCGCGTTAGCGGGGGGACACGATGGCACTATCTGACCGACAAGCCCCAGCAGGAGTGGCGAGCGAATGATGCCAGTGGGTAATTGGAAAAGGGCCAGCAGTACCGCTGTTGCCGCATTGGCCTTGTTGATGCTGGCGCCAGGGTCGAGTGCTGCAGACTTCGACCCAGCGGAACACGATGGAGCGAGGCAGCTTGTCGATACCCTCGTCGACCGAGGTATTGAGCGTGAGTGGCTGGAATCGGCCCTGCGCAGCGCCCAGTATCAACAGGGCGTGCTGGACGCGATGGAAGGTGCTGCGGAGCGGCGATTGCGCTGGGATGAGTACCGGGAAATTTTCCTCCAGCCGGAGCGGATCGAACGAGGCGTGGCTTTCATCGAGGCGCATCATGATGCGTTTGCCCGTGCCGAGGAAGAATATGGCGTACCGGCGGAAATAATTGCCGCCATCATCGGCGTCGAGACCAGCTATGGGCGTTTTACCGGTCGCCATCGGGTCATCGATTCACTATCGACTCTTGCCTTCCATCATCCCGCCCGGGGCAGTTTCTTTCATGGCGAATTGACGGCCTTTCTCGAAATTACCCGGGAGCAGGACGTGGAGCCGGGCAGCCTGAAAGGGTCCTACGCTGGCGCCATGGGTTATCCCCAATTCATACCGACCAGCTATCGCGCCTATGCCGTGGACTTCGACGGTGATGGGGTGCGCGACCTGTGGACCAATCCGGTCGATGCCATCGGCAGCGTTGCCAACTATTTTGCGGAACATGGCTGGCAGCCGGGGGGGGCTATCTATCATGAGGCCCAGGGGCCGGAGACGCCGCCGGCGGCGGTCGAATTCAACCGCACGGCCAGGCCCTATGCCAGTGTGGCCGAGCTTGCCCAGGCGGGAATTCGGGTCGAGGGCGAGTTCGATGACGATATGTCGGTGGTGCCGCTCTCTCTGGAAGTGTCCGAAGCGGCCTGGCGCTACCGGGTGGGGCATGAGAATTTCTACGTCATCACCCGCTACAACCACAGCCATCTCTATGCCATGGCAGTAACCGAACTGGCTGAGGAGATCGCCGCGTCGCGTGCGCTGGATGCGCATCCGCTCGAGCCAACGAGCAATGGCGCCGGGGGTGGGGCATGAAGCCCTGGCATCTCGGTCTGGCCTTGGCCGCGCTTCTGACCGGCTGTGCCGGTGGTGGTGGTTCCCAGCCCGCGAGTGAGCGTGAAGCATCGCGCAGCGCATCCTCGGCGCCATCCACGAGCGGCGAGCGCTACGCCATGAGTGGTGATGCCTACCCCGAGAACCCGCCGGACGTCAGCAAAATCCCGGACGCCGTGCCCCGTGTCGAGGCCCCGTCTCGTGGCGGGAACCGACCGACCTATGAGGTGTGGGGCAAGACCTACCGGGTGATGCCCGATGCCAGCGGCTACGCCCGCCAGGGAACCGCGTCCTGGTACGGTGAGAAATTCCACGGCTACGCCACGTCGAATGGCGAAATCTATGACATGTACAAGATGTCCGCTGCGCATCGTTCGCTCCCGCTGCCTACCTATGCCAGGGTGACGAGCCTCGACAGCGGCCGTTCCGTGATTGTGAGAGTCAACGATCGAGGGCCGTTCCACAATGACCGTGAGATCGATCTCTCCTATGCCGCCGCCGCGCGCCTGGATATCCTGGACAGTGGCACCGGACGGGTGAAGGTAGAGGCGATCGACCCGGAGCGGTGGCTGGCAGAAAATGGCCGCAACGGTGAGAACCGGACTGCCTCGGCGGCGGTCCAATCGCCGCCAGCCGATGAGTCCCGTGTGGCGCAGGCGGAGCCGACACGACAGGCCCCGCCCGCCTCTGGAAACGACTCGGTCCGAGAGGGCTCCGCGCCGAGTCGAGCCACGACGGAGCGGGCCTATGACCAGAGCACCATCTATCTGCAGATCGCGGCGCTAGGGTCGGCTGACAACGCCCAGGCGCTGAAAGCGAGGCTCGACAATGAGCTGTCGCATCCTGTGCGGGTGGCCGACTCCGCCGGTATGTACCGGGTACAGGTTGGACCGTTGTCCAGCGCGGCCCAGGTCGAGCCGGCGCGCGACGAGCTGAGGCGCGCCGGCTTCGACCAGGCCTTTATCGTCAATGGGGCCGACTGATCGACCCTTTGTTCCTGACTTTCCGATGTTTTCGATGAGATCTGAACCAATGAGAGTGCTGTTTCGTAAACTCCGTCCGCTGTTGCTGCCGGTGATGCTGTTGAGTCTGGTCCTGATGACGGCCCAGGCGCTGGCCCAGGCGGTGCCTACGCCTCAGACCATGATCCCCGCCCCCCCTCAGATTGCTGCCAAGTCCTGGTTTCTCATGGATGCCAACAGTGGCCGTGTGCTGGTCGAACATAATGCCGACGAGCGCCTGCCCCCGGCGAGCCTCACCAAGCTGATGACGGCTTACCTGGTGGAGCGGGAGCTGGATCGCGGCAATATCAGCATGGACGACATGGTGCGTGTCAGCGAGAATGCCTGGCGCACGGGGGGCTCGAAGATGTTCATCGAGGTCGATACCGAAGTGTCGATCCGCGATCTGCTCTACGGGATCATCATCGCCTCCGGCAACGACTCCAGCGTTGCAGTGGCCGAGCATCTGGCCGGCGGAGAGGCGCCCTTTGCCGATCTGATGAACCAGCACGCGACACGCCTGGGGCTGCACAATACCAATTTCACCAACGCCACCGGCCTGCCGCATCCGGAGCAGTACTCCTCTGCTCGCGACATGGCACTGCTCTCGCAATACATCATCAACGACTATCCTGAGCACTATGCGGTCTACGCCGAAAAGTACTTTACCTACAGTGATATTCGCCAGCCCAACCGCAATCGCCTGTTATGGCGTGACCCCACCGTCGATGGACTGAAGACGGGCTGGACGACCGAGGCGGGTTACGGTCTTGTGGCGTCAGCCAAGCGTGATGATATGCGCCTGATTTCGGTGGTGATGGGCACCAGCTCCGAGGAGTCTCGCGCCCAGGAGACGCAGAAGCTGCTCAGCTATGGTTTCCGATACTACGAGACGATGAACCTCTATGAGCAGGGTGCCGTGCTCAATACGCCACGCATCTGGGGTGGTGAAAGGAACGAGCTGCGCGTCGGCGTCGACGAGAACGTCTTCATGACCGTTCCCCGCGCCAGGAATCAGGAGCTCGGCGCCCGTCTCGACATTCGCCAGGACCTGACCGCCCCGATCAGTCAGGGCGATCGCGTGGGTACGCTGGAGGTTCGGCTAGGTGACGACATCGTTGGCGAGCAGGCCCTGGTGGCGCTGGAGTCGATCGATGAGGGCAATATCTTCAAGCGCCTGTTCGATCAGGTCAGGCGCTTCTTCAGCAGCTTGATCGGCGGCTGGTTCGGCTAGCAGGCTGTCGGACATACGCTGACCTGTTGCCGGGTCGATCGGTCAAATCCGACAGCCTGCTGGTCGGACCTTGGGTCGTGTCGAATGGGCGAGTAAAATACTCGGAAATGCTCTGGAGGGTAGGACGGTCATGACCGACAGGAATCTGCGCGACCTGCGCCGGGCGGCAACGGCAAAGACCCCCGGGGCGCCGCCCACGATCACTTTCCCCTGCGACTATCCGATCAAGGTGGTGGGGGATGCCGCCGAGGACTTCGCAGCGGTGGTCTGTCAGGTGGTATCACGCCATGACAGCGAGTTCGACGCGACGACGCTGGAAGTGGTGGAGAGCCGCAACGCACGCTTTCAATCGGTGCGGCTCACCATGCGTGCCACCGGGGAGGCCCAGCTCAAGGTGCTATTTGCCGAGCTCAAGGCCACCGGGCGCGTCCATATGGTGGTTTGATGGGCGAGCTTGAGCTCCACCGCCTGGGGTATCGCGCCTACGAGCCGGTTTGGCAGGCCATGCGCACGCTGACCGATACCCGTGACGAGCGTACTCCCGACCAGCTGTGGCTGGTGGAGCACCATCCTGTCTTCACCCAGGGCCAGGCCGGCAAGCCCGAGCATTTGCTGATGCCGGGCGACATTCCAGTGGTACAGACCGATCGCGGCGGGCAGGTGACCTACCACGGGCCCGGTCAGGTGGTGCTCTACCCGCTACTGGATGTACGACGTGCTCGGCTTGGCGTGCGGGATCTGGTATCAGCCCTGGAGAATGCCGTGATTGCCGTTCTGGCGGAACTCGATGTGGTCGCTAGAGCGCGGCCCGATGCCCCAGGTGTCTACGTGGGGCAGGCCAAGATCGCCTCGCTGGGGTTGCGCATTCGTCGCGGGGCGAGCTTTCATGGGGTGGCCCTCAACGTCGATGGGGATCTTTCTCCCTTCGACCGGATCAACCCCTGCGGCTACGCAGGGATGGCCATGACACGGCTGGGCGACCTAGTCGTCGACTGCCCCGGCGTCGAGGCAGTGGGGGAGCGCCTGGCCGTGTGCCTGGCCCATGAGCTGGGGAGAGATTTGCGCAGCACGGAGCCGCTGGCGCCCAGCGCTTGAGTCCAGGTTCGCCAAGATAGTCGCAAGTGGCTCCTGGCCACTAGCCACTAGCCGACGTTGACGGCGTCGATGCGGTTTGGATTCGCTTCCTGACCCGGCACCTCGGCAGGGGCCGCGAGGCCGAGATTGTTCTTTTCGAACACCTGGTCGGCTCGATAGCTGGAACGAACCAACGGCCCCGAGGCCACTTCCAGAAAGCCCTTTTCCAGCCCCAACTGGCGATAGCGCTCGAACTCCTGGGGGGTGACCCAGCGCTCGACCGACAGGTGATTGCGCGTGGGCCGCAGATACTGGCCGAGGGTGACGATATCCACGCCGATGGCGCGCAGGTCGTCGAGGGTGGCCAGGATCTCTTCGTCGGTCTCGCCCAGGCCCAGCATGAGGCTGGTCTTGGTCAGGACCTCCGGCTTGTACTGCTTGGCATGGGCCAGTACGTCGAGTGTCTTGCGGTAGCCAGCACGCGGGTCGCGTACTCGGTGCGTGAGGCGTTCCACTGTCTCTACATTCTGGGCAAAGACTTCCAGGCCGGAATCGACAACGCGCTCGATGGCCTGCAGGTCGCCGTCGAAATCGGGGGTGAGGGCTTCCACCACCACCTTGGGCGTGTTCGCCTTGATGGCACGGATGCACTCGGCATAGTGGGTCGCACCGCCATCGGGCAGGTCGTCGCGGTCCACCGAGGTCAGCACCACGTAGCGAAGCCCCATCAGCTCCACCGACTTGGCGGTGTTGGCCGGCTCCTCGCTGTCGAGCCAGCCCCTGGGGTTGCCGGTATCCACGGCGCAGAAGCGGCAGGCACGGGTACACACTGAGCCCATCAGCATGATGGTGGCCGTGCCGTTGCTCCAGCACTCCCCCATATTGGGGCAGTGCGACTCGGCGCAGACGGTACTCAGCCGGTGCGTGCTGACATTCTTCTTGACCGCCTCGAAGCGCTCGCCGCCGGGGATCTGGGCGCGCAGCCAACGGGGCTTCCGGCCCGGTTCGGGTTGCTCTTCGATCTGCTTGCGCTGCTTGATGCCATCCTTGATCACGGCCATGCCGTGCTCGTTGCGGAATTTCTCACCGCTGGGGACGTGTTTTGAGGTGCTGTCGCTCATAAGGGTGTGAGCCCCTCCACTCGGCGGCTGCCAGGGCCATGTGGCTGTGCGCAGGAGGCGTCGGGAAGGGACGACAACAATGGCACGAGCGCTGCATGGCGCGCAGATTGATACGTTGGTCGCAGGCCGCTAATCTACCATATTCGTCCGGGAAGAGGACAGCAGAGGCCAGCGCGCGGTGGGTCAGGTCGGCTGGATCGGCAGGCACACCACGCCGTGGTCCGGAATCGGCTTCGGCGGTGCCTTGAAGTGGGCTTCGAACTCGCTGAGCCGCTCGTGCACGAAGCGCAGGAAGAGCTCCGTTACCGGGGTGGGGAAGCGGTCACGGGGGTAGACCGTGCACCAGGAGCGGCGCAGCGGGAAGCCAGGCAGCGCGAGCTCGGCCAGCAGGCCCGCACCCAGCTCCAGCTTCACGGCCAGCCTCGGCAGGACTGCCACACCGAGATGAGCCATCACGCCCTGCTTGATGGCCTCGTTGGTGCCCAGCTCCATGGTGTGGGGCAGGGCAACATCCTGGTCGGCCGCCTGCTGCTCGAAGGCCGTCCGAACCCCGGACCCTGACTCTCGCATCAGCAGATAGTGGCGCGCCAGGTCCTCCAGTGTGGGGTTGGCAGCCTCCAGCAGCGGGTGCCCGGGCCATACCACGGGTATCAATTCGTTTTCCAGTATCGGCATGAAAACCAGGTTGTCGTCGTCTTCGGGCACCATGGCCATGATCACCAGATCGTCGCGGCGCTCGGCCAGACGCTCCAGAGCCTGGCTGCGGTTGCACACCTGCAGGCGCACCTGGACATTGGGGTAATGGGCGCGAAAGCGCGCGATCAGGTGTGGTACGACATATTGCGCGGTGGAGACAGCCGCCAGATTGAGCTCTCCGGAAATGGTGCCGGCCATATCCGAGAGCGTCATCTGCAGTCGCGACACCTGGCCGAAAATGGCCTGGGTCGAAGCGGACAGAGCATCGGCAGCGGGGAGCGCATACAGGGTCTTGCCGGTGTACTTGAACAGTGACTGGCCAAGGACATGTTCCAGCTGGCGGATCTGGGCACTGACCGCCGGCTGGGTCAGGCCCAGCGACTCGGCCGCTCGTGAGTAGGATTGTTGACGATAGACGGCCTGAAAGACCTGAAGTTGGCGAAAGGTCAAGCGGTTAAGCAGCCTTGGCGTGGTCATCGATCGATCCGCTGGAGGGGCGCCAGGCACCCATTGAACATCGAATTTCATGCTATCACCGCCTGCGGGTAGCGGTCATTCCGGTTTTCGGCGTTCACGACCACGAGGGATAACGTCATGGAATCCAGCGACAGTTCTGACAACCGGCCATGTGCCTGGCTATCGGTCATGGTGGCGGGAAGTGGTCTAGAGGCGTTACGGGCCGCCCAGGCGTGCACCGAACTGGGGTTGGTCTGGCACGGCTGCGAAGGCAGGCGCGACGACGAACTGGTGGCACATGCCCTAAGTCTGGGCTGCGATCTATTGCATCCCGCCGAAGCAGGAACCGAGGTTCAACTCTCCCTGGCAAGGGCCAGTCGAGAAGCGGGCCTGGCCTTTGTCGGCCCCCACGACAACCTATTGGCAGCAATGCACGACTCGGCGGCCAGCCGCCTGCTGATGCGAGAAGCGGGCGTGCCGATCAGCCCCGTGGAAGCATCGTCGCCGCTATTGCATCTGCCGGTGCTGGTCGATTCCCGAGGGCAGGCACTGGCCCTGATCGAGCATGAGATTCTCGATGCAGATCGCGCGGTGGCGCCAAGCGACAGACTTACGCCGGAACAGCGCGCCTATCTGGGTCAAATGGCCATCAAGGGTGCCCAATCGATCGGTCTGGTCGGCCTGGCGACGCTGAGCTTCACGCTGTCGTGCAATCGCCTGGGCTTCGCCAACATGCGACCCGGCTTGACCGGTTATGAAGGCCTGGCTGAGGTGCTTACCGGGCTTGATCTTGCCGTTGAACAGCTGCGGTTGATCGGTGGCGGTCGCCTGCGACGCCCGCGGGTGGGACACATGGGGCACGGGCCGGGACGTCCCGGCCAGGCACGCTGGCGTCTGTTGTCGCCCCCGGGGGGGATTCTTGGTGGAGGCCCCGGAGTCAGGCTCGATCGGCCTCGAGGTGATGGTGTCTGCGCGCCTGATGCGCGATTACTCGTTTGGGGGCGAGATGCCGGTGAAGCGGGGCGCAGGGAGCGGCGTGCCCTGGCGGAGTGGGACGGTGTTTGGCAGTCCACTTAAAACATAATAAAAAACAATTATTTGAGGTATTTGGATACAAAAAATCGACAAAATGGCTCGTCATCTTGTCTCCTGACGTACTATGATTGTTGCATTGCAGCAATCAATCTCCCTCCTGGTGCCGACACAGTCGATGCCAGCGAACCTTGGAGTCGCACATGACCTCACTTATGCCGACACCGCCTGAAGAGGCGATGATCTTTCTCGATCCCTTCGGTTTTGGGCGTGCTGCGTTCGACTACTGGCGTGATGCCGCCGAACGCAGCGTGTTGTACATGGACGTGATGCGCGAACGCGGTAACCAATATCTGGAGCATATCGAGAAATCCAATCCCAACGTGCTGGGTTTCGAGGCAGAAGTGGTGATGGATGGCCGCACGCTGCCGCGGCCGGTCAACTATGAGTTGATGAGAATCCTGCCGCCGACCAATGTCGAACTGGACCTCCAGTCCCGACCTTTCGTTGTGGTGGACCCGCGTGCGGGACATGGCCCGGGCATCGGTGGCTTCAAGCCGGACAGCGAAATCGGTGTGGCACTGCGCGCCGGTCACCCCTGCTATTTCATTGGCTTCTTGCCCTATCCCGAAGCGGGTCAGACGGTGGAGGATGTGGTGGAGGCGGAAATCGCCTTCCTGCGCCGTGTCATCGAGCTGCACCCGGAGGCCGAAGAGAAGCCGATGGTAGTGGGCAACTGCCAGGCCGGTTGGCAGATCATGATGGCGGCATCGCTGGAGCCCGATCTTTTCGGACCGATTCTGATTGCCGGTGCTCCGCTCTCCTACTGGGCCGGCGAGCGTGGCAAGGCACCAATGCGCTATACCGCTGGCATGACTGGCGGCAGTTGGATGACCACGCTGGCCAGCGATATCGGTAGCGGCCTGTTCGATGGCGCCATGCTGGTGCAGAACTTCGAAAAACTCAACCCGGCCAATACCTGGTGGGGCAAGCAGTACCGCTTGTTTGCCAACGTCGATACCGAAGCCGACCGTTACCTGAACTTCGAGCGCTGGTGGGGCGGCCATGTGGTTCTCGGTGGAGAAGAGATCCAGTACATCGTCGATAACCTCTTTATCGGCAACCGTCTCTCCACATCGCAGCTGGTTACCTCTGACGGTCGTCGTATCGACCTGCGTAACGTGCGCTCCCCGGTCGTGGTGTTCTGTTCGCAGGGGGATGACATCACGCCGCCGCCGCAGGCACTAGGCTGGGTGCGGGATCTTTATGAAGACGTGGACGATATCATCGCCAGCAACCAGACCATTGTCTACTGCGTGCATGATACCACCGGCCATCTGGGTATCTTCGTGTCGGGCAGTGTCTCCCGCAAGGAACATACCGAATTCACGGCCAACATCGATTACATCGACGTGCTGCCCCCGGGGCTCTATGAGACCACGGTGTCGAGTGCGGCTGATCGGAGTGATGCGGAATTGATCGAACGGGACTACCTGCTCGAGTTCAAGCCCTGCACCATCGAGGACTTGAACCGGGAGGTGATCCAGCACAGGGAAGAAGATGACACGCGCTTTGCCACCGTGGCGCGGATATCGGAAATCAACCTGGGGCTTTACCGCCTCTTCGCCCAGCCCTGGGTGCGGGGCGTGATGACGCCCGAAGCATCGCGGCTTATTCGTCGCATGCATCCCATTCGCCTTGGTTACAAGTTGCTTTCTGACCGTAACCCGCTTTCCGTGCCGCTACCCGTATTGGCCGATTGGGTGCGCCAGGACCGTCATGAGGTGGGCAAGGATAATATCTTCCGTACCTTCGAAGGTATCGCCTCGGACCAGCTCACACGGGGACTCGATGCCTGGCGTGAACTGCGCGACAATACCACCGAACAGCTGTTCCTGCAGATCTACGGCCAGCCGTTGCTGCAGGCCATGGTAGGGCTGGGCGGCGATGCTCATGCACACCGCCGCCGCCCGGGAAGCGAGCCCGAGCATCGCCGCTTCATCGAACATCGTCAGGATGAGCTTCGCCACCACGTTGCAGAGGGTGGCAGCCACGAAGCCGTGATGCGCTCCGTGATCCACGTGCTTGGCGGTTCTCCGACCACCGATGAGCGGAACTTCAAGCGCTTGCGTACTTCGCGCGCCGAACTTGAGCCGGGGCGCAACCTGGGCGACTTCAAGCAACTGGTGCGTGACCAGTTCTTTATCCTCAAGCTTGATCGGGAAGCAGCCTTGGAGGCGATTCCGGAGCTGCTCTCAGGAGAGAAGGCCGAGGAAATTCGCGGCCATCTGGAGCACATCGATCATGTGCTGGCCGCCAGCGGTGAGCTCAGCGAGCATGCAAGCACGCGCTACGAACGTATCCGGCAGCTCTTCGCCAAGGCCCTGGAGCGGGTCGAGCCGGCCGACCAGCGTCAGGCAATGGCCGAGTTGCACGCGGACGTAGAGAGTGGCGCCAGGGCTGAGTCAATGGCCCGCGGAGAGGTCGAGAAGTTGCTCGACGATAGGTCGGCCTCCGAGCCCAAGCAGGCCGAACCCAAGCAGGCCGAACCCAAGCAGACCGAGCCCAAGCAGGCTGAGCCCAAGCAGGCCAAAACCAAGCAGGCCAAAACCAAGCAGGCCGAGCCCAAGCAGGCCAAAACCAAGCAGGCCGAACCCAAGCAGGCCGAACCCAAGCAGGCCGAACCCAAGCAGGCCGAACCCAAGCAGGCCGAACCCAAGCAGGCTGAACCCCAGCCT
>ERZ869909.2723-NODE-2723-length-11159-cov-5.599441_pt1 | contig 11159 bp, 11 predicted proteins | sample MGYA00520892_ERZ869909 | MGnify/ENA primary metagenome ERZ869909 (study PRJEB32215, sample SAMEA104723947) | bioreactor metagenome | biome: bioreactor; feature: anaerobic bioreactor; material: water | place: China | collected 2015-03-12 ... | reverse complement strand
TGCGCGCCGTAGAAGACGAGGAACAGCGTCAGCAGTTCGGGCAGGCCGCGAAAGATGGTGGTGTAGATGTCGGCGGCCATGCGCAGCGACCGCTCCGGCGACTGCTTGGCCAGCGCGATGACGAAGCCGGCGGCCAGCCCCAGCGGCAGCGTGGCGAGCGCCAGCGAGATGGTGACGAGCAGGCCCGAAGCCAGTTCGTCGCCCCAGCCATCAGGCCCGAAGGCAAGCAGTGCGGCCATCTCTTCCATGCGAAATTCCGCCGGATGCGGCGGTTCGTCCTCCCCGATGCGGCGATCCCGAACGCCTACCGTGTCACGGATGCGCCGGCCGCTCTAGCTCTTTTTGGCCGTCCTGCGCGCCTGCCCGGCAACGAGGACGGCGGCTGCGGTGCCGCCGTCCTCGAACTTCTCGCGCCGGCGATGCGGCGGCCGTTACTCGCCGAAGATGTCGAACGGGAAGTATTTGGCGTTGATCTCGGCATATTTGCCGTTGGCGCGGATCGCCGCGATGGCCGCGTTCAGCCTTTCGGCGAGCGCGGTGTCGCCCTTGCGTATGGCGATGGCGATGCGGTCGTCGCTGCTGACGGCGTCGCCCTTGAACTCGCAGCATTCCTTGCCGTCCTCGGCCAGCCAGTCATACTGCACGCCGAAATCGGCGAGCACGGCGTCGAGGCGGCCATTGGCCAGGTCGGCCCAGGCTTCGAGCTGCGAGGGATAGCCCCTCACGTCGGCGTTGGGATACTCCTCCTCGGCGAAGGAGGCGGCGATCGTGCCTTCCTGCACGCCGATCGACTTGCCGTCGGCGTTTTCCGGCAGAAGGTCGGAGGACTTCGGCGCGACGAAGACCAGCGAGTTGGTGTAGTAGGGATCGGAGAAATCGACCTGCTTGAGGCGCTCCTCGGTGATCGACATCGAGGCGACGATGGCGTCGAAGCGGTTGGCCTGGAGCGCGGGGATGATGCCGTCCCAGTCCTGGGTGACGAATTCGCACTCGACCGCCATCTCCTCGCACAGCGCGCGGGTGATGTCGATGTCGAAGCCGACGAGCTGGCCGTCCGACGTCAAATTGTTGAAGGGCGGGTAGGCGCCCTCGGTGCCGATCCTGAGCTTCTCCTGCGCCTGTGCCGCGCCGAGGCCGAATGTCAGGACGGCTGCCGACAGAACCAGTGAAACCCGTGAAGTGATACGCATGTCGTTCCTCTCTGTTGGTGGCGCGCCGCTCGAACGGCGGCGTCGGCAAACTCAAGTGCGGTCGTGTCGCGCACTTTGAATCCGATATTCCCATTGTTTTCAGGGCGAATGCAATCGTCAAATCGGCCAATGCGGCAAGCTGCCCCGCCCGCCGGCGGCCTCAGCGCAGGCCGGTGACGGTTTCGACGAAGTCGGCGATCGCCGGCACCGCGTCGAGCGCGAAGACGGGAACGGCCGCGTCGGCGACCGGGTGATCGGCGGCGATGGCGACGACATTGCCGGGCGCGGGCGACGACGTCCGCTTCTCTGCGTCGCGCCGCCGCGTCTCGATCTTGGGATGGCCCTCGTGCTTGAAGCCCTCGACGATGACGAGGTCGCACGGCGAAAGCCGCTCAAGCAGCGCCTCCAGCGACGGCTCGTCCGCGCCGCGCAATTCGTGCATCAGCGCCCAGCGGCGGCCGGTCGCGAGCACGACCTCGCCCGCGCCGGCCTGCCGGTGGCGGAAGCTGTCGGTGCCCTCGCGGTCGACGTCGGCGTCGTGATGCGCGTGCTTGACGGTGGAGACGCGCCAGCCGCGCGCGCAAAGCTCGGCCACCAGCCTCTCGGTCAGCGTCGTCTTGCCCGAATTCTTCCATCCGGCGATGCCGAGCACGCGTTGCGTCATGGCGTCTTCTCCACGAACGCTTCCGCCGCGGCAAGCTCCTCCGGCGTGTTGACGTTGAAGAAAGGGTCGCGGCCGCCGGCGAGCGGGAAATCGACGGTGACGTTCGGATGGCGCGCGATGAAGGCGCGCACCCGGCGTTCGCCGCCGGCGAGACAAGCGGCGAGATCGTCGGCGAGGCCGAGCGGCCACAGGGCGAAGGTCGGGTGCGGCGCGTTCGCCGATGCGGCGAGCGCGACGGCGCCGGGGCGGCCGGATGCGGCGGCGGCCAGCCTTTCCACCAGGTCCAGCGGAAAGAACGGCGTGTCGACGGCCGCAGAAACCAGCGCCCGCGGCGGCTCCGGCAGGGCGGCGGCCCAGCGCAGGCCGGCGAGGATGCCCGCCAGCGGCCCGGCGCGGCTGTCGTCGGCATCGGCGATCGCGGCGATGCCGGGCAGGGCGCGCGCGTACCGGCCCGGATCGCCGTTGACGGAGAGGGCGAGGCGCGAAACCTGGGGCGCGAGCCTTTCGCACGCACGGGCGAGCAGGGTCCGGCCGCCGAGCGTGACCAGCGCCTTGTCCTGACCTCGCATGCGGCTCGACCTGCCGCCCGCGAGAATGACGCCTGCGCATCTCATTGCCGTGTTTGTCCTTTCATGCCGCCCGCAACCGTGCGGGATCGAAGAGATAGAGCATTTTCCCGGCCCGGAGGAAGCCGGGAAATCCTCAACTCCGCCGCGTCCGCAGCATGGCGGTCAGCGCGGCGAGGGTCGAGGCGAGCCCGCAGGCAAGCATGAGGCCGAGCAAGGCCATGACGCCGCCGGCCTGCGGCGCGGCGAGAATGCCGGCCAGCGCCGACATGACGGCCGATATGCCGAGCTGCACCGCGCCGCCCAGACCCGAGGCGCTGCCCGCCAGATGCGGATGCACGCTGACGATGCCGGCGCTGGCGCTGGGCAGGATCATGCCGTTGCCGACGCCCAGCAGCACCATGGGGCCGAACAGGGCCAGCGCGTGATCCGACCCGGCGGCGAACAGGCCCAACGCGACAAGCGTGCCGAAGGCGGATGCGAGGTTGCCCCACAGCATCATCCGGTTCATGCCGGCCTGGCGCGAAAAACGCCCGGAAACGAAATTGCCGAGGACGTAGCCGAGCGAGACGATGCCGAAATAGAGGCCGTATTCCGACGGCCGCAGCCCCAGCACGTCCGTCGCGACGATGGGGCCGGCGCCGACCAGGGTGAAGAAGCTGCCCGCCGTGAAGGCGGCGGTCAGCGTGTAGCTCCAGAAGGCGAGCGAGCCGAACAGGGCCGGATAGGCGCGCAGCTGGGTCAGCATGCCGGCCGGGGCGCTGGGGTTGGTCTCGCCGAGGTCGAAGACGACCATGAGAAACGCGATCACCCCGAAGGCGAGCATCAGCGCGAACGGCGCCTGCCAGCCGTGGATCTCGTCGAGGACGCCGCCGATCATCGGCGCGATCATCGGCACCAGCGCCATGCCCATGGTGACGTAGCCGATGCGGCTCGCCGCCTCGTCGCTCGCCACCGTGTCGCGCACGATGACGCGGGCAAGCACCATGCCGGCGACGGAAAAGGACTGGAGGATGCGCGCTCCAAGCAGAACCTCGATCGTCGGCGCGAAGGTGGCGATCAGCGAGCCGACGACGAAGATGGCCAGGCACACCAGCATCACCGGCCGGCGGCCGAAGCGGTCGGCGGCCGGGCCGATGCCGAGCTGGAGCAATGCGGTCGAGACCAGATAGACCGACACGGTGAGCTGTATGACGGCGTAGTCGACCTCGAAATGACGGGCCATCCCCGGCAGCGACGGCAGGAAGACGTTGATCGTCAGGGTCGATACCGCGGTGATGACGACGAGCGTGAGGATGTGCGGCGGCGAGGCCCTGTCGAGGAAGCCCGGCATCGCCTCAGGAACCCCCGGCCGCGGGTTCGGCCCGGCCGTGATGGCGCGTCATCGTCATAGCCCGTCCGGCGCCATGGTCGGGCCGGTGCTTTCGGTGGCCGGCTTGCTCTTTCTGTCCAGCTTGCGCTCACGATAGAGCGTGTAGAGGCCCGACAGCACGATGCAGGTCGCGCCCGCGATCATGAAGACGTCCGGCACCTCGCCGAACGCCACGAAGCCGAGGATCAGCGCCCACAGCAGCGCGGTGTAGCGGAAGGGCGCCACGAAGGAGATGTCGCCCTCGCGCATCGCCTTGATGATGAACTGGTAGCCGACGACGAGCAGCACCGCCGAGATGCCGAGCATGCCGAGCGAGGGGCCGGGCACCGGAGCCCAGCCGCCGAAGGCCAGCACCATGATCCCGCCGAGAAAGGTGATCGTGACCGCGGTCATCGCCGAGACGAGCAGCGTGGGCACGTCGCCGGGAATGCGGCGGGTCGAGAGGTCGCGCAGGCCAGCGAACATCACCGAGGCGAGCGCCAGCAGCGAGAAGAGGTTGAACCCGTCCAGGCCGGGCTGCACGATGATCAGGACGCCGACGAAGCCGATGACGACGGCCAGCCACCGCCGCCAGCCCACCTTCTCGCCGAAGAACAGCGCCGCGCCCACGGTGATGACGAGCGGAAGCGCCTGGAGCATGGCCGCGATGTTGCCGAGCGGCATATGGGCGAGCGCGCCGAGAAAGGTGACGGTCGCCGCCATTTCGGACGCCGTGCGCAGCGCCACGGTCGGGTGCAGCACCTGGGCGGGCTTTGCCAGCGCGCCGCGATGCCAGGCGACGAGAAGGATCAGCGCGCTGGCGAAGACGCCCCTGACCAGCAGCGTCTGGCTCAGGCTCATCGTCTCCATGACGACTTTCGTCAGGGTGTCGTTCGTGACGAAGCTCGCCATGGCGACGACCATGAACAGCGCTGCGCGCAGATTGGAGGAGATGGGCACTGGCCTGTCCGCTGGGTTGCTCGTGTCCGTCGTTTCTGTAGGTCCGGTCAGGCGTCGGCGCAACGGGCACGACCATGGAAACGATAAGGCCATGTTCAGTGCAGGCAAGCAGGCTTGCCCGCCGACGGCCTATCCGCCGGTCACGCTCATGTGGCGGGCGACGGACGGGCGGCGGCTGCGTCTGTCGATGATGAAGTCGTGCCCCTTGGGCTTGCGCGCGATCGCCTCGTCGATGGCGCGCGCGACCGGCCCGTCGTCGTCGCACGAGCGCAGCGGCGCGCGCAGGTCGGCCGCGTCCTCCTGGCCGAGGCACATATAGAGCGTGCCGGTGCATGTCAGGCGCACCCGGTTGCAGCTTTCGCAGAAATTGTGCGTCATCGGCGTGATGAAGCCGAGGCGGCCGCCGGTTTCCGCGACCCGGACGTAGCGCGCCGGCCCGCCGGTGCGGTAGGGAATGTCCGCGAGCGTGAACCGCCGTTCCAGCTTGGCCCGCAGCAGCGACAGCGGCACATACTGGTCGGTGCGGTCGACGTCGATCTCGCCCATCGGCATGGTCTCGATCAGCGTCAGGTCCATGCCGCGGCCATGCGCCCAGCGCAGCATCGACGGCAGTTCCTCCTCGTTGAAGTCCTTGAGCGCGACGGCGTTGAGCTTGACCTTCAGCCCGGCGTCCTGCGCGGCGTCGAGGCCGGCCATCACCTTGTCGAGATCGCCCCAGCGGGTCACGACGCGGAACTTGGCCGGATCGAGCGTGTCGAGCGAGACGTTGATGCGGCGAACGCCGCAATCGGCCAGCTCATGCGCGAAACGGGCAAGCTGCGAGCCGTTGGTCGTCAGCGTCAGCTCCTTCAGCGCGCCGCTGTCGAGATGCCGGGAAAGCCGCCGGATCAGATGCATGACGTTCTTGCGCACCAGCGGCTCGCCGCCGGTCAGCCGGATCTTCTCGACGCCCTTGCCGACGAACACGCTGCACAGCCGGTCGAGTTCCTCGAGGCTGAGCAGATCCCTTTTCGGCAGGAAGGCCATGTCCTCGGCCATGCAGTAGGTGCAGCGGAAGTCGCAGCGATCCGTGACGGAGACGCGCAGATAGGTGATGGCGCGCCCGAAAGGGTCGATCATGCCCCGGTCGTCCGTGCCTTTGCCGTCCATGCCTTCGCTGTCCACTGCGGTGTCCATGCTTTCGTTCGTTCATCCCGACGAGGTGGCAATGTCGTCCGGCAGCCGGGCCTTTTCAAGGCCCCCGCCGCGTTTCGCGGGAAAGGCGCGATGGCCGGAGATTGACCCAGGACAAAGTCGATGACTGCGGAGAGGGGCACAGTGTATGATGTCGGCGCTTGCGACGCCGCAACGCTTCGGAGAAACCGAAATGACCTACAAGACCATTCTCGCCGTTTTGCAGACCGCAGCCGACGCGCAGCGGGTGATCGATTGCGCCGTGCCTCTGGCCGAGCGGTTCTCCGCCCATCTCGTCGGGTTCCATGCCGAAGGCACGCCCTTGCCCTACGTGACGCCGATGGGCTTTCCCGATACCGAGTTCATCGCCGCGAGCGAGGAGGCCAACGAGCAGCGCAGCGCCGAGATCCGGACGCTCTTCGAGACGCGCTGCGCCCGCGACGGCATCTCCCACGCCTGGAAGACGCTGAAGAACGTCTCCGGCGACAGCGCCGTCAGCGCGCTCGGCCTCGCCCGCGCCAGCGACCTGATCGTGGTGCAGCAGGCCGATCCCGAGGTCGAGACCGGGCTTCTGGCCGATGTCGAGGCGCTGCTGTTCGAGAGCGGACGGCCGGTGCTGTTCGTGCCCTACGCCGTGTCGGTGAACTGCGCCTTCCGCAAGGTTCTCGTGGCGTGGAACGGCTCGCAGCAGGCCGCCCGCGCCGCCTTCGACGCGCTGCCCTTCATTCGCGGGGCCGACGAGGTGGAGGTGCTGTCGCTCGACGCGTCCGACAATGCCGAGCAGGACGCGGCCGTCGCCGGCGCCGACATCGCCGCCGCCCTGGCCCGCCACGGCGCCAAGGTGACGTTCGCCTCCGGCTTCTCGGCGGGAATAGGTGCTGGCGAGGCCATCGAGAACCGCATCGCCGACACGCGCGCCGAGCTTCTGGTGATGGGGGCCTACAGCCAGTCGCGCCTGAAGGAGTTCTTCTTCGGCGGCGCGACGCGCACGCTTCTCCAGTCCATGCCCGTCGCCACGCTGATGTCGCGGTAGTCTTCGCCGCCTGTTCCCCGTCGGGGGCCGCCGGGCTCAGCACGCCGCCCGAAACGCTACTTTCCCGGCGTTGATGAAACAGGTCTTGCCGAACAGGGACATGTCGAGCGGATTGGGCAGCCGGACGTCGCCGATGTCGGGGCACGGCTTGCCGGATGGATCGTAGCGCCGGTCTATCTGGCTGATGAAGACGAAGATGACGCCGCGCTCGCGCGCGAACGCCTCCAGCATCCTGATCTGCTCGTCCAGCGGCGGCGTGTCGCGCTTCTGATCGAGGAGTTGCAGATAGTCGACGACGGCGAGCGTTCCTCGCGCGCAACCGTCCAGCCGCCGCGCGATATGGTCGGCGCAGATGGCGTCGGAACTGTCGAAGACGAAAAGGTCCTGAAACGCGGCCGGCGAGGCGCCGATGGAACGGAAGCGGTCCAGCATGTCGCGCTCGGTATATTCCAGCGAGAAGAACATGCTGCGCCTGCCGGCACGCATGGCCGCGACCGCGATCGCGAGGCCCATCAGCGTCTTGCCGTGACCGGGCCTTGCCCCGAGAAGCAGGAGATCGCCGGGCGCGAGGCGCTGGAACAGCCCCGCCGCCAGCCCGATATTGCCGGGTGCGGCTTCGGGCAGCTTCGCGGCCAGCATGCTCCAGCTTGCGAAACCTTCCTGCGCGGCGATGCGGTCGAGCGCGACATGAAGCGGGATGCCTTCCTCGCGCGAAAGCCGCTTTGCCCTGTGCTTGAGACGATAGATGGGAGCGGACAGCTTCATCCGTTGAACCTCCTGTTGCGGGCGGAAGCTGCAATCCCTCCTTATGCGTCGTGCCCGGACAGTCGGCTGGAAACGGGGAGCGCCTTGCATGGAGCGTGCTTTCCCGGCTGGAGGGAGGAGGCGCAGGCGACGCCCGCATGCACTTTAGCCGAGTCGCGCGCGGCGGCAAGATCGGGGGCGGCAAGATCGGGGGCGCGCGCTCATCCGGCCGTGCGCGACGGCCCGCGCTTGCCCACCACACTTGCCCGCCACACTTGCCAAGCGTGGCTGGATGCGGCTAATCCCAGAGGCATCCACGTCAGCCGGAGTGCCGTCGATGTCGCTTCCCGAAAAGGCCTTTCCCGTCTCCTGGGACCAGTTTCACCGCGACGCGCGCGCGCTCGCCTGGCGGCTGGCCGGCATCAACGCGGGATGGACGGCGATCGTGTGCATCACGCGCGGCGGGCTGGTGCCGGCGGCGGTCATCGCGCGCGAGCTGGGCATCCGCCTGATCGAAACCGTCTGCATCGCCTCCTATCACGACTATACGGAGCAGGGCGAGCTCAAGGTCTTGAAGGAGGTGACGCCGGCGCTGCTGGAGGACGACGGGGCCAGCGTCCTCGTCATCGACGACCTGACCGACACCGGCAGGACCGCGGCCATCGTGCGGGCGATGATGCCCAAGGCGCATTTCGCCGCCGTCTACGCCAAGCCCAAGGGCAGGGCGATGATCGACACCTTCGTCACCGAGGTGTCGCAGGACACCTGGATCTATTTTCCCTGGGACATGGGATTCGCCTACCAGAAGCCGATCGCCGAGGATCATCGCAGCTGAAAGCCGCCCGGAAACGGCGCGAAGGTTGCGCGAGGCTTGCCTTCGGCGGCGATCTGCGGCTTTTTGTCTCTTTCTTCCTTTATTTTCACATAATCGCAGGCAATCATCGCCTCGAAACCGAATGAATTCGAGGCGAAGGGTCGATGCTGATCGGGCGCGGCAGGCTCAGCCTGCTCAGGGAAAGAATCAGGCGTTTCCTCGGAGGGCTGCCGCCGCATGTGCAGGTGGCCGCCCTTCCCTGGCGCGAGAGCGGCGACGGCCTTCGCGAGGTGATGCTGGTGACGAGCCGGCGCAGCGGGCGCTGGGTCCTGCCGAAGGGCTGGCCCGAGGACCGCGAGCCGCTCCACGAGGCGGCCGCGCGCGAGGCCGCCGAGGAGGCCGGCGTCAGGGGGCCGGTGGACGCGGTGGAGATCGGGCGCTTCTACTACGGCAAGCTGACGTCGACCGGGTTTTGCCGGCGCTGCGAGGTGCATGTCTTTCCGCTTCAAGTCGAGAACGTCGCCGACAAGTGGCCCGAGCGAAAGCAGCGCAAGCGCCACTGGTTCGCCCCCGACGAGGCGGCCCGCCTCGTCGACGAGGTGGAGTTGCGCGAGCTGATCGGAACTTTCGCCGCTAATCCACGGAAATCTGCCGCCTAGCCCGGCTGCGGGCCATTGACGGCTTGAGATTGTCGGTCGGCTTGCATAGAGCGTAGCCAGCGCCCGCCCGAAAGGCCGCGCCTGCAACGACGCCTCGGGAAAAAGCCGATGACCGAACCTGCCGCCGAGGCGCGTCCCGAGATACGCCCCGAAGCACGCAAGCAGACGCTCGACAAGGACCTCGACAAGCTCATTCGCGTCGAGGAGGCGGCAAGCTTCCTCGCCCGCGGCCTCGTCGCGCCCGGCCTCGGGCTGCTGTTCCTCGCCCTTTCCGGCATCGTCGCCGCGCTTTTCGTCATGGGCGAGCCGGGCGGCGTCGTCATCATCGCGGCCGCCGCCATCGGCGGCTACCTGGCGCTCAACATCGGCGCCAACGACGTGGCCAACAATGTCGGCCCGGCCGTCGGCGCCAAGGCGCTGACCATGGGCGGCGCGCTCGCCATCGCCGCCGTGTTCGAGAGCGCCGGCGCGCTGATCGCCGGCGGCGACGTGGTGACGACGATCTCGAGCGGCATCGTCAACCCCGTGGCGGTCGAGGATCGCGGCGTCTTCGTGCGGCTGATGCTGGCCGCGCTCATTTCCTCGGCGCTGTGGATCAATATCGCGACATGGATCGGCGCGCCGGTCTCGACCACGCATGCCGTGGTCGGCGGCGTGGCCGGGGCGGGCATCGCCGCGGCCGGCTTCGCCGCGATCGACTGGATAGTCGTGGGCGGCATCGCCGCGAGCTGGGTGATCTCGCCCATGCTGGGCGCGGTTTTCGCCACGCTGTTCCTCGCCTTCATCAAGGCCAACATCATCTACCGCGAGGACAAGATCGCGGCCGCGCGGCTGTGGGTGCCGATCCTGACCGCCATCATGGCCGGGGCCTTCAGCGCCTATCTCGCGACCAAGGGGCTGAAGCGCGTCGTCGACATATCGGGCCTCCAGATCGCCGTGCTCGGCCTCGGCAGCTTCATCCTGGTGTGGGGCATATCCAAGATCGGCGTCGAGAAGCAGGCGGCCGGGCTGGAAAACCGCAACCAGTCCCTGCGCAAGCTGTTTCGCCTGCCGCTGATCTTCTCGGCGGCGCTTCTGTCCTTCGCCCATGGCGCGAACGACGTCTCCAACGCCGTCGGCCCGCTGGCCGCCATCGTCCATGCCGCCTCGGGCAACGAATCGGCCGTCATCGGCATCCCGCTGTGGGTGATGGTCATCGGCGCTTTCGGCATCTCGCTCGGCCTCGTCCTGTTCGGGCCGAAGCTGATTCGCATGGTCGGCGGCCAGATCACCAAGTTGAACCCGATGCGCGCCTTCTGCGTCGCGCTGTCGGCCGCCATCACCGTCATCGTCGCCTCCTGGTTCGGCCTGCCGGTCAGCTCGACCCATATCGCGGTCGGCGCGGTGTTCGGCGTCGGTTTCTTCCGCGAATGGTACACGGCCAACTCGTCGCGCCGCCGCGCCTATCTCGAGAACAAGGGCAACAAGGCGCGCGCCGCCCGCAAGCAGGACATGGCGCCGGCGCAGGTCGAGGACGGCGCCGGCGCGGGCGGCGCTGCGCTCGTCGACCCGGACCTCATCGGCCCGGATGTCGACGACGTGCCGGTCTCGCGCGAGGAGATCGCGCGCCGCCGGCTGGTCCGCCGCGCCCATGTGACGACCATCGCGACCGCCTGGGTGACGACCGTGCCCGCCTCGGCCGTGCTGGCCGCCGGCGTGTTCATGCTGCTGCGCATGCTGGCCTGACCGGCACAGGACGGCGGATTTTCTCCCCGCTATCCACATTCCTGCGCACAAGATATTGGGGGTCGGCGCTCCCGCCCAAACGAGTTCTTGACGAGGGGTGGCGAGTCGCTTTTTATGGGCCATGCGCTCATGTGACGGGCGTGGCCGGTAAGTTCGTAATCCGGCCTTTTTCCAGATTTGTCTGCATTCACCAGGGTCCGGCCTCGCATGGCGGCGGCCCGGGGGCGGGGTTTCGTGCTCTCGTCCGGAGTGGTGAACCCATGGGTCCGGTCGCTAGCGT
>ERZ869909.2722-NODE-2722-length-11160-cov-3.655148_pt1 | contig 11160 bp, 8 predicted proteins | sample MGYA00520892_ERZ869909 | MGnify/ENA primary metagenome ERZ869909 (study PRJEB32215, sample SAMEA104723947) | bioreactor metagenome | biome: bioreactor; feature: anaerobic bioreactor; material: water | place: China | collected 2015-03-12 ... | reverse complement strand
CGCCGGGGACGTCCTCTTCGGGAAAGATGGCGCTCACCGGGCAGGCCGGAATGCACGCGCCACAGTCGATGCATTCCTCCGGGTTTATGTAGAGCTGGTCATCGGCCTCGTAGATGCACTCTACCGGGCAGACGTCGACACAGGACCTGTCCATTGTGCCGATGCAAGGCTCGCAGATGATGTGCGGCACGTTTCCTCCTGCCGGCAATCGCCGGTCACCGACATTGTGAATCATTTCGCGAGCCGCCGTCAAGGCGCTGCGGCGGGTTCGCGTTGTGGGCTATGTACGACGCCGGCGTGCCGGCGCATATATGATTGGGCCATGCCTTCACTGGTCAGGGAAGCCCTCGAGCTGCTCGAGTACAAGGTCGATGACCTCATGAACCGCCGGAACGTGCGCGGCGGCGTGGCAGCAGTCTGGGACCTGTTCGAGAGGCTCGGACGTGAGACCGGCCAGCTGGACGAGACGGAACGCAAGCGCCTGGCGACGCTTGGCCGCCAGCTCCGGTCGGTGGCGGAGACGCCACTGGCACTGAAGAAGACCGCCAGCAACTTCGATGACCTCGTTATCGGCGACGCTCCTTCGCCCACCGGCAGGCCGAACGCTCCCACGCTCGACGGATTGAGCGTGATCAGGACCGGTGAGCATGCTGCATTCGTGCAGGACCCCACCGGCGCCGGTCAGCCGGACGTGCAAAGCGAAACAGACGGCACTGAAGGTGGCGGCAACCCCGAACTGGCAGCCACCGCACGGATGGAGCTGCAGTATCAGGCGGAGAGGGCTGAGCTGCACAAGCTTGCCACGTCCGTCTGGTGGTTCGAGCTCGACCGCTTCATCACGCAGGTCGCCGCTTCGCTCCGCGCCGAGCGCGACCGCTACACGGCCCGCATCCTCTACGCCACCCACCGCAATCTCGTCCGGTACGGCTCGTCCCAGGACTACCGGCAGGACGCCAACCTCTCAAGGTTCGTCATCCGGGACGCGCTCCCGGCGCGCGACGATGCCCTGGTTTCGGTCGATGACCTGGACAGCCTGGCCGAGCTGGTCCGCGAGATCCTGTCGACTGTGATGACGCTTGGAGAGCCGGGTACCAACCTGGCGGGGATCCAGGTTTCGCGGGAGCAGTCCCTCGAGTTCGTAAGGCAGGCCGCACTGGCGGTCGCCCGCGACCCGTACGCCGGACGCCTTTCGCTGCTCAGGCAGCGCGAACCAGACAGCGGACAGCTCAGGCTTGCCATCCAGGAGCTCGGCAAGGAGTGGATGCGCGAGGAGGAGCGGCTCAGCCAGCGGCGCGAACTCGAGCAGCGCCTTCAGGCAGTGCTCGCGTTCGAGCGTCACCAGAAGCAGCTCTTCGACCGGGACGTCACCACCTTCGTTTCGCTCGTTCACGCGTTCTTCGACAAGATCGGCCGGTTCCTTCCCGTCACTGTGGGCGGACAGGCCAGCGGGCCGCAGCTGCAGGGCGGAGTGGTGGGCGCCAGGAACCCGCTCATCAGGCTCGATACGGTTCCGGACGCTGCGACCCAGGTCACGGTGTGTGCGGCGCACCCGGTCAGGTTCAGGCTCTCCGGTCAGGACATCGGCATCCGTCGCAGCGGGGACCTGATGAGCCTGAGCGTGTCCGGTCGGGAGGTCCCGGCCGAGGCTTCGTTCGGGGCCGATACCGGCCGCGGCCGCCTGCACGGTTTCCGGGAGGGCGACTACGTACACCTGCGGTTCGAGGACTTCGGCCGTTCACTCGCCGCGCTGGTCGCGGAGGCGCTCGCTGCGTATTACATCCTGATGAGCGAGCGGCGCGACGACCTGCTCACCGTGTTGCGGATACTGGCGAACAGCCTGGTGGGTGAGCCACAGGAGCTTATCCGCCAGGCGTTGGCCCGGCTCCAGGGGCTGAGTACGAACGTGCCCCGGCGGCGCGTTGCGATCGAGGGCTTCCTGCGCGGCTCCGCCCGGGCGGCGAACGTCGAACTGCCCGACAGTGTCGTGCTCGCACTCGTCCAGCGGTTCCATACGGCGATGACGGTAACACCGGCCGATCTGGGCAGCCTGCTGGACCGCCTGCCCGATGGCGAGGCGAGCGTCTACCCGCTCACCGGCGAACCGCTCACGGTCCGGGTCGGAACCAACAACCTGACGGTAAGGCAGTACAGGGGGCGCGGCGATGGCGCCCAGGAAAGCCTGGTGGTGATGCTGCCCGGCCGGACGCTCGGGTCGTTCACCGATTACATGATCGAGCCGCTCGGACCCGGCACGCTCATCTGCGTGCGCGGAGACGACGAACTCGCCGTGATCCACTTCGAGGAAGGCACGGGACCGAAGCCCGATTCGACACACTTCTGAACGCGCTGCCTCCTGCGTCCGTCAGTCATCCGCTCAGGGGCTGTCATCCGGTTCAGCAGGTACAGGGGTCGGCGCGCCGTCCGGCACTTCCGGAAGCTCCTGTTCCGGCCGGGGCTGGTCTGACTCCTCCGCGTCCTGCTCAACCGCGGGCTCGCGGCTGCCGGGAACCGTGAAGCCGTAGTCGAGTTCCTCGCGCAGCATGCGCAGGTCCTCGTCCGTGACGACGCCATCACCGTCGAGGTCGGCCGCAATGTTAAGGCCGCGGCGGCCGTGTTCCGACGCCAGTTCGAGCAGGTCGAGCCAGTCCACCACGCCGTCGCCGTTCAGGTCTCCCGGCACCTGCGAGCGGGCGCTGGTCAGGGCGGCCACGTCCGACGGCTCCGGTTCGTCCGGCGTGTCCGCCGAGAGGGCGGGATTCATCACGCCTTCCGGTCCTGCGGGTGCACCAAGAAGCAAGCCGACTTCGTGCAGCAGGGCTTCTGGCCAGTCCCCCGCCAGCTCCGTGTGCACAAGGACGCGGTACGGCTGCGGTTCAGATGGCTGCTGAACGGTGAGCGTCACCAGATCGGGCCCCATCAGGTCCGGATCGCCCCAGGTGATGACGCGCTCGGCGCCGGCACCTTCCTCGAGTGAGACCGACGGTTCCGCGTTGCGCCAGGCCAGTACCGCTGCCTCGACGTCCGCGTGCAGGGTCAGGGGTCCGTCGCCCGGGTCTACCGTGTAGTCCGCAGCCATGAGCACGGGTGCGAGGGGCAGGAGCAGGATCAGGACGGCCCTGCGCATCAGCGTGCCTCCAGCGCGGCCTGCACCGCAGCGACGACCGCTTCGGGATCGGCACCGACGCCGTCGGACTCCAGGACCAGCTCGCCCGAGGCGTCCAGGCCGAGCAGGCGGCCGTCGCGACCGCGCCACGTGCCGTCAGTGAGCCACCAGGCCGCCTGGTTGAACCCGACGAGCGGGGAGTAGTACCGGCCGGTGTAGGCGAACAGGATGACTTCGTCTCCGGCTTCGAACGAAGGCACCTGGTCGGCATTCAGCGTCACGCCGCCGGCCGCGCCGCCCAGGAACTCCAGGGTGATGCTGCCGGGATCCTGCCAGAGCTCCTCCGGGTCGTCGTCCGCGCTGGGCCACGCGAGCCCGGCCCGCACCGTGAAGGTCACGTGCGTCCACGGCTCCCCGTCGACAAGTTCGACCGTGGTGGAGTCCACGACGGCGTGGACGGCGACCTCGGCTGCGGCGAGCAGCTCGGTGAGGCTGAGCTGCCGCCAGGTGGTTGCAAGGGCCAGGCCGCTCAGAAGCATCAGCAGGGTGATGGTTCGCAGCTTGCGGCTCACGGTGCCTCCTCGGGCTCGGCTTCCGGCTCGGACTCGGACTCGGACTCGGGTTCGACCGTCTCCCCGCTGGCGGCGTCCCCAGCAGCAACATCGTCGCCGCTGGTTTCAGCAGCAGCTTCCTGGTCTGCGTCCGGCGGTGGCACGTTCCCGAGCCGCTCACCGGCTCGGCCCTCGGCCAGGATGAAATCGGCCGACCTGCCCGACTTGAACTCGGTCGTGAACTCGAGGCCGGGCACGTAGACGTCGCGCGGGCTCAGCTGAAAGGTGAAGAGGGTGCGGTCTCCCGTGTAGTCTCCGGCGAGCCACGCCAGGTCAGCCTGCAGCCAGCCGGTGCCGCTGTCCGAGAACAGCGCGATGCCTGTGACCTGCACCTCGACGCTGCCGGCGACCAGGTCGAAACGCCGGTGATCCCAGGTGAGGCGGGTCGAGAGCCCCTCGAGCAGGCGCGCGTCCTTGACCCCGACGCGCACGGTGACCGGCGCCCGCACCTGGGTGGACGGCACGCTGACTTCCAGGCTGGGAGGGGGCACCTCGCTCACCCGGATGGTGTGCTCCAGGAAGGTGCTGGAGAGGTTCGCGTCGCTGACGCTGATGGTGAAGCTGTAAGAACCCACCTCGGTCGGGGTGCCCGCGATGACGCCGCCATCGAGCTCCAGGCCCGGCGGCAGTGTTCCGCTCTCGAGCTGGAACGTGTAGGGCCTCAGGCCGCCAGCCGGCCTGAGCGACTCACGGTACGTCTCGCCGCTGAAAGCGGGCTCCATGTTCGGATTCAGAAGCCGGAGGGCCTCCCCGGGCGTGTTCATCTCGCCCGCACAGGCGGCGAGGACAAGCAGGGTCGCGGCCGCCCGGGCCAGTTGCCGCAGCAGTTTCATGGGCCAAGTCTAACCGCCTGCGTGTGAGAAGGCTCGGTGCGGCAGCGGTTACACTGGTTACCGAACAGGCAGGCCTTTTCACGACAGGGGGACACCGGTGTCGCACAGAACAACAACCGACGGGCTGGCAGGGCACGTGCTCCTTCGCCTGGCGGTCCCCCTGCCCGTGTCGCGCAACTTCCACGTCCGCGGGGAGGCCCGGGACCGCTACGGCATCACCGGTTCGCTCATGTCGGTGCGCGGCGAGCTCCTCACGGCGGACCTCGCCCAGCTGCAGCGGGTCGCTGCCAGGGCGGCGGCCGCTGGTCGCGCAGCCCCGTCCGCGGCGGACCTGTTCGCCGCGGCACTCAGCCATGAGCTGCTTCACGCCGTCGCGGCCGAGGTCCTGCGGCAGGATCCCGCTTCGGCTGCCCGGCTGCCCGCGCTGCTCGGTTCGCGCGTCGGGGAAGGCGAGGCAGCTGCCCTGCGCGACGCGTTTCGCGACGCGTTTCCGCCTCCCGAGCCGGACTCCCTGGACGACGCTGCGGTGATCGAGGAGCTCCTGCTGCTCAGGCTTCACAACCGCAACGGGGCGATGCGGAGCCTGCGCGACCTGATCTCGGACGAGGACCTTTCACGCCTGCCGGCGTACGCACGGCTCGAAAGCGCCCTGACGGAGGGCGACGGGCCAGGCGGGGCGACCGCATCGCTCGGAGCCAGGCTCCTCACCGCTCTAGAGGCTCCGCAGCTGGCGAGTCCCGGTTCGCTCGAGGGCCAGCTCAGGCACCTGCTGGACAGCTGGGGCCACCTGCTGCACGACCGTGTCGGGTCCGTGAACCGCGTTCTGCTCGCGCTCGACATGCTCGCCGAGCAGAACGCCGTGCGCCAGCCCGGACCCGGACCGTCAGACGCGCCACCGCCGGGCAACGCGGTCCATGAGCTGACCGAGGTGCGTTTCGCGAGCGACGCGCAGTGGATGCAGGAGATCGTGATAACCGCCCGGAACTGCCTCGTCTGGCTCGCCCAGCTGAGCCGGCGGCACTCACGTCAGATCTCCAGGCTTGACCAGATACCGGACAGCGAGCTCGCGAGCCTCGCCACCGCCGGTTTCACGGGCCTCTGGCTGATCGGCATCTGGGAACGCAGCCGTGCGTCCCGCGAGATCAAACGCAGGCGCGGCCAGGGTGATGCCCAGGCGTCGGCGTACGCGCTGGACGACTACGACATCGCGCACGACCTGGGCGGCCCGGAAGCGCTCGGGCGCCTGCGGGAGGCTGCGCGGAAACACGGGATCCGACTGGTGAGCGACATGGTTCCGAACCACACGGGCCTGGACAGCCGCTGGGTGCGCGACCATCCGGACTACTTCGTTCAGCTGACCGAGAGCCCGTTTCCCGGATACACGTTCGATGGCCCCGACCTCTCGTTCGACGCGAGGATGCAGATCCACCTGGAGGACGGCTACTGGACAGGTACGGACGCCGCCGTCGTGTTCCGGCGTACCGACACGCAGACGGGCGAGGCGCGCTACATCTATCACGGCAACGACGGCACGACGATGCCGTGGAACGACACCGCACAGATCGACTTCCTCAACGAGAGTGCCCGCGAGGCAGTGATGACCGAGATCGTCCGCGTGGCGAAGCAGTTTCCGGTCATCCGCTTCGACGCGGCGATGACGCTTGTCCGCGCGCACGTCAGGCGCCTGTGGCATCCGAAGCCGGGCGAAGGCGGCGCGATTCCGTCGCGGTCGGCCCACGGCATCAGGTCAGCCGGCGACTTCGACCGCCTGATGCCGCAGGAGTTCTGGAGCGAGGCGGTCGCGCGCATCGGCCAGGAGGCCCCGGGCACGCTGCTGATCGCCGAGGCCTTCTGGATGCTCGAGGACTACTTCGTGAGGCATCTCGGCATGCACCGCGTTTACAACAGCGCGTTCATGCACATGCTGCGCGACGGTGACAACAGCGCCTTCTTCGGCCTCCTGCGTTCGGCCCTGCTGAAGGACCCGCGCCTGCTGGCCCGCTACGTCAACTTCATGAACAACCCCGACGAGGAGAGCGCGGCGACCGCCTTCGGCACCGGGGACCGGTACCTGGCAGTGTGCACCCTGCTGGTGACGCTGCCCGGCCTGCCGCTCTTCGGGCACGGTCAGGTCGAAGGCCTCTTCGAGAAGTACGGGATGGAGTTCAGCCGCCCGCTGACCGACGAGGAGCCCGACCAGGGAGTGATGGCTGCCCACGAGGCGCTGATCTTCCCGCTGCTCAGGCGCCGCGCGGTTTTCACCGGAACGGACGGCTTCGAGCTCTACCCCCAGCTTCCGGCAGCCGGCAACGTCATCGCCTTCAGCAACGTGAGCTCCGGACAGGCGAGCCTGGTCGCGGTCAACAACGGCGAGCGGCCCGCGACCGCCGCGTTCCGCAGCAGCTGCGACAGGGCGGACCGCCCGGGCCGGCCGGTCGCGGCCGCCCTCGGGCTCGCGGGCGGAGCCGGCGACTTCGTCGTCTGGCGCGACCTGGCAGACGGGCTCGAGTACCTTGCGCCGTTCGACATGCTCGCGCAAGACGGGCTCGAGCTCCCGCTCGGCGGCTACGGCCGGGCGGTCCTGCTCGACTTCAGGGTGCTGTCGGGAAGCGACAGCCTGCCACTGCAGCGGCTCCACTCCCTGATCGGCCGCCGCGGCGTGAACGATGTCCTTGCCGCAGCCCGCAAGCTGTCGTGGCAGTCCGCAAGGCGGTCGGTCCGGCTGGTGCTGCAGGGCAAGGCGGTGAGGGTGCCCGTGCGGTTCCCCGGCGGGGAAGAGGCCACCGCGGGCGACGTGCTTGCGGTCGCCATGCAGCGCAGGCGGCTGCAGTCGCTCGCGAAGCACGAGCCTGCGGCCGTCAGCGGCATGTGGAACGCGCTCGGCCATGAGGACAGGTTCCGGCTTCGGGTGCATGGTACCGGCGCGTTCGAAGCTGTCAGCGACGACCTGCTGCAGCAGCCTGCCCCGGCGCTCCCATGGGCGGCTGACTGGTGGTCGCTGCCGCCGTTCCGTTCCGAGGTCGCCGGCACGGATCCGGCCGGGGAGTTCGACTTGGATAGGTTCCGCGCGATCGCCGCGCGGCAGACGCTGGCACACGCACTGGCGCGGCTCGGGCCGGGTGCCGACGCGGCTTCGATCGCTCGGGCTGCCAGGTTCGAATGGGAACGCCTCAGCCGGGCCGCGAGGCTCAGCGGCGGGAACCTCGATCTGCTGCTTGCCGCACTCGACGGGCCCCGAGGTGAGTCAGGGCCAGGGCGAGCGCGTCCGCAGCGTGATGGTTCAGGTGGCCAGGACCGAGCGTGAGCATGCCGCGCACCATGTAGGCCACCTGCGCCTTGTCCGCCCGCCCGCTGCCCACCAGCGCCTGCTTGACCTCCATCGGTCCGTACTCGAAAACGGGAACATCCCGCATCGAGGCAGCCAGCAGCACCACGCCGACGGCCTGACCGACCTTGAAGGCCGTGCCCTTCTGCTGGTGAAAGTACTGGCCCTCGATCGCGAGCGCGTCAGGCTCGTGCTCCACCAGGAAGCCGAGCACCCCGTCATGCAGCGCCCTGATGCGCTCAGCCACGGGGGTGCGCGAGTCAGTCCGGAGCAGGACAGAGGCCACGTGCGTGGCCTCGCGCCCCACCTCGCTCACCGCGCCGAGTCCAAGGTTGGCGAGGCCCGGGTCGACACCGACTACCCGGTACTCGGTGCGGGGGAGAACGGGTGCTCGCAAGCCGGGCCGCTCAGTACTCCGCCAGGTAGCGGTCGAGCTCCCAGTCGTGGACCGAGATCATGTACTCCTCGTACTCGCGCGTCTTCGCCTCCACGTACTGGCCGAACAGGTGATCCCCAAGCGCCTTCCTGACGACGCTGTCGCGGCTCATCATGCCCATCGCCTCGCGCAGGGTGACAGGCAGCTCCCGGATGCGGTGCGTGCGGCGCTCGCGCGCAGTCATGTGATAGATGTTCCGCTGGATCGCCGGCGGAGGCGTCAGGTCGCGTTCGATCCCGTCGAGCCCCGCAGCGAGCATCACGGCGAGCGCCAGGTAAGGGTTGCAGGTCGGGTCGGGCGTGCGCATCTCGGCCCTCGTGCCGATGCCCCGGCGGGCCGGGATGCGGATCATCGCGCTGCGGTTGCTCACGGACCACGCGATGTTGGTGGGCGCCTCGAAGCCCGGGGTGAGGCGCTTGTAGCTGTTCACCGTCGGGTTAGTCACGGCCACCATGCCGTTGGCGTGCTCGAGCAGACCGGCGATGAAGCTGTGTGCCGTGCGGCTGAGCCCGTGTTCTCCATCCTCGTCGAAGAAGGCGTTCTCGCCGTCCCTGAAGAGCGACAGGTGCGTGTGCATGCCGCTGCCGGCTATGCCGGCGACCGGCTTGGGCATGAAGGTGGCGTGCAGACCGTGGTTCATCGCCACGCGCTTGACCACCGTCCTGAACGTGATGATGCGGTCGGCCGTCGTGAGTGCGTCAGCGTACTTGAAGTCGATCTCATGCTGGCCCGGTGCGACCTCGTGGTGTGCGGCCTCGATCTCGAAGCCCATCTCCACCAGTACGTCGACCATGTCCCGCCTCGCCTCCTCGCCACGGTCTACCGGAGCGAGGTCGAAGTAGCCGGCCGAGTCGCTCGTCCGGGTCGTGGGGCGGCCGTCCTCGTCGCGCTGGAACAGGAAGAATTCCGGCTCGGAACCTACGGACAGGTCGTCGAAGCCCATCTCGCGCATGCGCGCCAGCTGCCGCCTCAGCACCAGCCGCGGGTCACCGGCAAACTCGACCCCGTCGTGCCGCGCTATGTCGCAGATGAGCCTGGCCACACGGCCCCGGCTGTCGTCCTCGATCATGCTTGGCAGCACGAGGAAGGTGTCCAGGTCGGGCTTCAGAAGCATGTCCGACTCCTCGATGCGGGTGAAGCCCTGCACCGACGATCCATCGAACATGACCTCGCCGTCCAGAGCCTTCCTGAACTGGCTTTCCGGTACCTCGATGTTCTTGGTGGTACCCATGATATCGCTGAACTGCAGCCGCAGGAACTTGACGTTCGCTGCCTGCAGTGCTTCGTGGATTTTCCTGTGGATTTCAGTCATCTGAGTTGGCCTGGTCCTCCGTAAGCCTGTCGTTACGGGGTGCGCCCGCACCTAACCGTTATACAGCAGTAACGCCCCGCAGACCGCCCGTCGCGTCCGGCAGCCTGCGGGTCACCCTGTGGATTGTGGTGTTTGACACATTGTTGCCGGCAGAATATGATGCGCGTGCAACACACTTTGCTCCCGGAAGGTTTCACCGCCCTCCGGGTGTGCACTTCAGGAGGCTCGATGAAGAAAGTCGCAATCGCAGCTCTGGGCGCGCTTACCGCAGCTGCAGCCCTTGCCCAGGACGCTCCACCGGTCGCCAACGTCGGCGTACTGCTGGACTACACCGGAGCCCTTGCAGAGTTCGGTCCCAACATGGAGAACGGGGCCAGGCTCGCAGCAGCCCAGCTGAACATCGCAGCCGAATCAGTGCTCGGCGGTCCCCTCATCAACCTGATCTTCGAGGACGGCGCCACGAGCGCCACCAACGGCGTCGACCGCGCCCGCAAGCTCGTTGACACCGACGGCGTGGTAGCGATCGTCGGCTCCCTTGCGAGCGGTGTGACCGTCGCCGTGTCGGAAGCCGTCACGACCCCCGGCGAAGTCGTGCTCATGTCGCCCGCCAGCACCTCACCGTTGATCACGATCCTGCCTGACAACGACTGGCTCTTCAGGACCGTCGCCTCTGACGCCACACAGGGCATCGTCGGCGCGGAACTTGCCCGCGGTGAGATCTTCGCCGACCACAGCGTGGATACCGCCAGCATCTTCTACATCAACAGCCCGTACGGCCAGGGCCTGGCTGATGCGTTCGAGGCAGCCTTCGTCAACCGCGGCGGCACCGTGCTCTCGCGCGTCGCCCACCCGGAAGAGCCCCAGCCCACGTATGCTGCCCAGCTCGAGCAGCTTCTGGCCGGCAACCCGGACATGATCCTCGCCGTCAGCTACCCCGGCCAGGCGACCGTCTACATGACGGAAGCGCGTGACCTGTACGGCTTCACCAGCTGGCAGTACGTGGACGGCACCCAGTCCCTCGAGATCATCGAGGCGGTCGGTGCTGACATCCTGGAAGGCCAGTACGGAACCGCACCGGGAGCTGACCCCGAGTGGGGCGGAGCCGAAGCCTTCCAGAATTACTACGAAGACGCCTTTGGCGAGCTTCCGAACCTCCCGTTCATCGACACCACCTACGACGCCGTCATCTCGATCGGCCTCGCTGCCGCCGCGGCCCACCTCGCGGGTGACGCCGTGACCTCGCACTCCGTGCGTGACAACCTGCGCGCCATCAACGCGGCCGACGGCCAGACCGTCGGGGTCGGCGAGTTCGTCGCCGCCCTTCAGGCGCTGGCTGCAGGCAACGCGATCGACTACAGCGGCGCAGCCGGCGAGGTCGACTTCGACGAGTACGGCGACGTCGTCACTCCCGTGCAGATCTGGCAGTTCCAGAGCGGTGACATCACTCCCGTAGCGATCCGCCGCGCCGACGAGATCCCCGCGGAGTAAGCAGGCGAAACCCCGATCCGGCCGTCAGGCGCGGGTCAGGGCTAAACTTGAG
>ERZ869909.2721-NODE-2721-length-11162-cov-31.708074_pt1 | contig 11162 bp, 12 predicted proteins | sample MGYA00520892_ERZ869909 | MGnify/ENA primary metagenome ERZ869909 (study PRJEB32215, sample SAMEA104723947) | bioreactor metagenome | biome: bioreactor; feature: anaerobic bioreactor; material: water | place: China | collected 2015-03-12 ... | reverse complement strand
ATCAACGGCCGTCGCGAGCAGCTCGAAGGCAAGATCCAGGAGCGCTATGGCTACGGCAAGGACCAGGTCAAGAAGGAGCTCGATGACTGGTCGAACTCGCTCTAATAACAAAAAAGATCCGGCTTGAAGCCGGGCGCAAAATAACTTTCAGCCGGTGCGCGGATTGCGCACCGGCTTTTTCTTTTTCCGCCTCGGCTCGCGCACTTCGATCAGCCGCCGGGGAAGGAAATCAGGATCTTCATGCGGACGAGTTCGGGGAAGTAGGCCTCGAGCCCTTTGCCGGCAAAATAGAGAAGCACGCCGAGCAGGATCAGCGCCGGAATGGCAGCCAGCACGGCTTTGAGAAAGAACGCCGCGAGTTTGAGGAACGGCACGTCGAACCGCTGCACGGAGGCCGGGATCGGATCGTCGCCATAGGCGACAGGCGGCGTGAACGTGCGCGCAAGATAAGGAGGCGGATCGCCAAGCGAGTCGAACGAGGGCCCGTCGCGCTCCCGCTCCTCGCGGGCCTTGCGCGCGCGGGCCTCTCGGTCGCGCAACGCGCGTTCTCGTCTCAACGTTCGCGGGAGGTCGTCGAAATCGCTGTCCGCCGTCAGCGCAAAGTTCGCATCCGTCATGTCGTCCTCGACTAGAGAAGGCCAGGAAAGCCTTGGTTCACGCAGGCCCTTCCCCAGGCGCGTTCTCCTATCCTCCGGCCGAGGTTATTGTTAAGTTGCGCCGCGATTTTGACGGGGAGGTGTCCGTGAGTGGACTTAAAGACTTGATTCGGACGATTCCGGATTATCCGAAGCCGGGCATCATGTTTCGCGACGTGACGACTTTGCTGGGAGACGCCAAGGGGTTGAAGGCGGCTGTTGCCGCGATGGCCGAGCCGTTCGAGACGACGCGCGTCGACGCGGTCGCCGGCATCGAGGCGCGAGGCTTCATCCTGGGCGGGGCGATTGCCGATCGGCTCGGCTGCGGGTTCATCCCGATCCGCAAGAAGGGCAAGCTGCCGTGGAAGACGATCGGCCAGGAGTACACGCTCGAATACGGCGTCGACGTCATCGAAATTCACGAGGATGCGCTCGCGCCCGGCCAGCGCGTGCTCATCGTGGACGACCTGATCGCGACGGGCGGCACGGCGGAGGCGGCCGTGAAGCTCCTGCGCCGTTCGAAGGGGGAGATCGTCGGCGCGACGTTCATCATCGACCTTCCTGAGCTCGGCGGCCTCGCGCTCGTGAAGAGCCTTGGGATCCCCTGTCACGCATTGGTCGCGTTCGACGGGCATTGAGCGGAGCACCCGATGGGGCTGACGGCCGACGAGCTGCGCACGTCGCTTGAGGTCATCGCCGCATGGCGGAGCGACCCCGACACGACGCGCGATTGCCCGCGCTGCGGCGCCCCCGGCCTCGCATTGGCCGACCGCTCGGCGCGGCCCCACGCCGAATGGTATCACCTCGCGTGTGCCGGCTGCGGGCTCGACGAGACGGTCCATATCCCGCTGGGATCGCCGACGATGGGCGATTCCGACTGAGACGCGCGTGAGAGCACCGGACATGAAGATCGACGGCATCCATCACAGAACCATCCATCCAGGAGACGACGGCATCTCCGTCGTGATCATCGACCAGACGCGCCTGCCGCACCGCTTCGAGACGGCCACGCTCCGAACCGTCGAGGAGGCCGCCCACGCCATACGTGTCATGCAGGTGCGCGGCGCGCCGCTGATCGGCGTGACGGCGGCGTACGGCTTGGCGCTGGCGATGTCCCGCGACGCGTCGGACGCGTCGCTTGCCGAGTCGGTCGATTTTCTCGCCGCGCAGCGCCCGACGGCGGTGAACCTGCGCTGGGCGCTTGAGGAGATGCGCCGCGCGCTTCAGCCGCTGCCGGAGGGCGAGCGCGCGTCCCGCGCGTTCGCGAAAGCGGCCGAGATGGCGGACGAGGATGCGGAGACCTGCCGTCGCATCGGCGGGCACGGTCTCAAGCTGATCGAGGAGATCGCGAAGACGAAGCCCGCGGGCGAGCCGGTCAACATCCTCACCCATTGCAACGCGGGCTGGCTCGCCTGCGTCGACTGGGGCACCGCCACCTCGCCGATCTATCACGCGCACGATGCCGGCATCCCCGTTCATGTCTGGGTGGACGAGACCCGCCCGCGCAATCAGGGCGCCGCACTCACCGCCTTCGAGCTCGGCGCGCACGGCGTGCCTCACACGATCGTCGTTGACAACGCCGGCGGCCATCTGATGCAGCACGGGAAGGTCGATCTCTGCATCGTCGGCACGGATCGCGTCGCGGCGAACGGCGATGTCGCAAACAAGATCGGCACCTATCTGAAAGCGCTCGCCGCCCACGACACGGGCGTGCCGTTCTATGTCGCGCTGCCCTATTCCACCATCGACTGGACGCTCGCCTCCGGGCGCGACATTCCCATCGAGGAGCGCGGCGCGGACGAGGTGCTTGTGATGCAGGGCCGTCTCGCGGATGGCTCCGTGGCTTCCGTCGACATCGCGGCGTCCGGCTCGCCCGCCGCAAATCCCGCCTTCGACGTCACGCCCGCGCGCCTCGTGACCGCCCTGATCACCGAGCGGGGTGTCGCCCCGGCGAGCGGCGAGGGCCTCGCGGCGCTTTATCCGGAGCGCCGGGAGAGCGCCGCATGAGCAAGGCCAAGACCGCCGCGCGAAAATCCGGGGGCAGCGACGAGAGCCGCCTGCGCTCTGCCGTGATCGAGACCGCGCGTGCGATGAGCGAGAGCGGTCTCTCGCCCTGCCGCTCGGGCAACGTGTCGGCCCGCTTCGCAGACGGCATGCTGATCACGCCGACCGGCCTCGCCTACGCCGACATGCGCCCGAAGGACATCGTCTACGTGGCAGCCGACGGCACCGTGCCCGGCAAGCAGAAGATCCCGTCGTCGGAATGGCAGTTTCATGTGTCGGCGTACGCAGCGCGCCCCGATATGTCGGCCGTCGTGCACACGCACTCGCTTTACGCTGTGGTGCTGTCGTGTGCGGGCCGCGCCATTCCGGCGTTTCATTACATGGTGGCCGTGGCCGGCGGCGCCGACATTCCCCTCGTGCCGTATGCAACCTTCGGCAGCGCGGAGCTGGCGGCCCACGTCGCGAGCGGCCTTGCCGGGCGGCGCGCGTGCCTGATGGCGCATCACGGTGCGATTGCGATGGGCGAGACATTGGCCGACGCGCTCCAGCTTGCGCACGAGGTCGAGGTTCTGGCGGAGCAGTACGTCAAGCTGTTGGCGCTTGGCGAGCCGGCGGTGCTGTCCGAAGCGGAGATGGCCGTCGTGCTCGAACGCTTCAAGACCTACGGCCAGCAGCGGCCCGACGCCGATTGACCGCGAGCGCCGGCCCCGACGTCACTCCGGCGGCAGCATCGAATTCAGGATGTGATGAACGTTGGCCGGCCCGACGTAGCCCGCGATGCGGCCGATCTCGACCCCATCCCGCACGAGCACGAGCGTCGGCACCACGGTGATCGGGGACGAGAGGGTGAAGCGGTCGGCCGCTGCGTCGTTGAGGTCCACGAAACGGAGCGGTGCGGTTTTTCCGGCACGGCTCGCTCCATAGGTCGGCGCGACGTCGCGGCGGAAAATGGGACAGTAGGCACAACCCGGCGCCTCGAACGCGATCAACTCCATGCCGGAAGTCGCCGGCCCCGTCAGAACGCCGCCCGGATCGGGCGCGGCGCCGGCGGCAGGCGCGAGGATCGCGACGAGAAGTCCCGTCGTGAGACGGAAGGCGAGTGAGGAGAGGGGTGATTTCGGGCGCATGCGGGCCTGGGTGCAGCTTCGATGCCATGGCGCGCCCCGCTGAGGCTGGCGTCTAGTCAGGGTAAAGAGCGCCTGCGCTTCTCTGACGGATGGAAGGAAATGGCCCGTGCGTGCGCCGATGTGCCGTAGGTGCAATTCCATAAGGGGTGCCGGAGCTGGAACCTCGGCGCGATTTCGATGTTAGAATTCTTCGTGCATTTCTCATCTCTGGTGGTTCTTGGTGCCTTACGACACGATCAGCCTCGCCTATTTCCCGTCCGGCCGCGCTGTATTGCTCGCCCTTCTGGTGCTGGTCGTCTTCTACGTCGCGCGCGCGTTGTGGATCGCCCGGCACGAGTGGCGCCAGTGCGGCACGGACACCAAGATCCTCTATTTGTTGGTCGCGCCCCTTCTGACGCTCGCCGTCGACCTTCTCGCGCTGACCGACCGCCTGTTCTGGCGCGGCCGCGATGAGAAGCGTTCGCGCGGCTCCGGCGAGGCCCGCGTCTCGCGCGCAGGCTAGCGCCGCCGGGCGCGCGCCTTTCAGTACGCGCCCCGAAACAGCACGACGAACACCGTCCGCGTCATGATCTCGATGTCGAGCCAGATCGACCAATTGTCGATGTAGTAGAGGTCGTGCTGCATCCGGCCGCGGATATCGCCTTCGGTCCGCGTTTCACCGCGGAACCCGTGCACCTGTGCCCAGCCCGTCAGCCCCGGCCTGACGCGCCGCCGCCGCGAGAACTGGTCGAGCTGCTGCTCGAACTGGTCGTCGTGCACCAGCGCGTGCGGGCGTGGGCCGACGAGAGACATGTCGCCGGTCAGCACGTTGAGAAGTTGCGGCAGCTCGTCGATGCTCGTGCGGCGCAGAAAGCGTCCGACGCGCGTCACGCGCACATCGTGCTTTTGCGCCTGCCTGACGTCGCGCCCGTCCTCCGTAACCGCCATCGTCCGGAACTTGAAGATCCGGAAAATCCTGTTGTTGCGGCCGTAGCGGCGCTGGCGGAAGAACACCGGCCCCGGGCTGTCGATCTTGATCGCGATCGCCACGGCGGCGAAGAGCGGGGAGAGGATGAGGAGACCCGCGCCGGCCAGCGTGTAATCGAGCAGCGTCTTGAGAAGGCCGTTGCGGTCGGAGAGCGGCACGAGATTGACGACATTCGTCCTGAGCGGCCCGAAGTTGCGGCTTTCGTGCACGACGACGGGATCGGGCTCCAGCTCCGTGCAGAGGAGAAGCTCCGTCGAATAGGAGGCAAGGTCGCTCACCGCGGCCCGGATCCGGACCGGGTCCGACGAGGGCAGGCCGATGACGATTTTGTCGTAGGCGCCCCGCGCGAGCGCCGCCTTGAGTTCGCTCATCCCCCCGTCGATGGGCCATGGCGAGGCACGCACGGCTGTGGGTTGCGCGAGGTACTGCCCCATCACGACGTTGGCGGGCGTGGCGCTTTCGATCTGCGCCTTCATCGCGGTGAGGAACTCCATCGTCCCGAACAGCGCGACGCGGCGCCGAAGCCGCCGCGCGGCGACCATGCGCCGGAAGATCTTCTTTGCGACGACACGCACCGCGATCAGCCCGACCGCGCTCGTCGCGAACCAGATCAGGATCCATCCGCGCGAATAGATCTCCGTCACCTTGAAGAAATAGAGAACGCCGAGCAGAACCAGCAGCGACATCGCAAGCGCGCCGCAAAGCTGGCCGTAGCCCACGACCGTATCTCCGAGCACGTCGGGATCGTAGAGATCGGCCTGCTTCAGGAAGAGATGGAGGATGGCCGCGAGCAGGATGGCGGGCGCCAGATAGAGCCCGATGGACTGGGATTCGCCCAGGATCGCGGTGAGGTAGACGAGCTTCGCGAGCGCGGCCGCACCGACCACGGCCGCAGCTTCGCTCATCGCGAGCAGCGCTGTGAATGTGCCAATTCTGGACACCCTATGCTGGGCGGAAAGCGACTCCGGGCCAGGGGCCTGCCTTCGGGGCCGGGCAGGGCGGGACTGCATGCCGTCAAGCATGGGGACTCTCGGATACGCTTGATTTGCAACAGCTTGGGATGCGCTTCGCACGGCGAGCGGATCGCAACTCACGATGATCTGGCTTGGTTTATCCCTCGAAGGGGAACGTCCCTGCATAAATGTAACGCAGGAGCATTATTACCTTCTATCAACCACTTATAAAGGATAGACGAATAAAGTGGTTAAGCGGAGCGCTTGCGCTTCCAAACACGCGCGGCCGGGCCGGCGCAGATGTGTGCCACCGCCGATACGGCAAGGTGCCGAGCCCGCACATGATCCGCCGTCGAAGTCGAGAGATCGCATCCTGAGTGCGCCATCTCCCGCCGCGACCTCGGGACGGCGATGGGTTGTCGTTTTGACGTATCTCGTCGGACAGCCTCTTCGCGTATACGAATGAGGCGAACGGAACGATCGTAGAGCCGAGCGGTCGCGGCGCCGGGAAATGGCGCGCATCGATCGGCTTTCCTTGTGGAGCCTGCATGAACGCCGAATCCATCGACAGTCACGCATTTCGCCGCCTGATGCGGAACGTGGCGGGACAGGTTTCGATCGTGGCCACGGGAGAGCCGGGACGGCGCAGCGGACTGACCGCGAGCGCCGTGTGCTCGCTGAGCGATCTGCCGCCGATGGTGCTGGTCTGCGTCAATCGCGCCGCGAGCGTTCACGACGTCATCATCGAGAACGGCGTTTTCAGCATCAATGCGCTGGCCGCGGATCAGGAGGCCGTCGCGCGCGTCTTCTCCGGTGTCGAGGGCATGCGCGGCGAGCAGCGGTTCGCCGCGGGCGATTGGTCGGTGGGTCTGAGCGGCGCTCCGCTCCTGGCCTCGGCGGTCTGCCAGCTGGAATGCCGTCTGGCCGACCACAAGCACACCGCATCCCACACGGTCTTCTTCGGCGCCGTCATTGCGGGCACCGCATCGCCCGACGGGAGCCCGCTGCTCTATCATCGCGGCGCCTATGTCGGCCTCGGCCCCTTGGAGGCCTGAAGCCGACGCAGGCCATCACGCGACCCGCCGCGTACGCATCCAACCAAGCGCGCGAGCGCTCAGGCGCCAAGGGCGCCCGCGGCCAATGCCGCGGCCATCCACGCGGCACCGCGCTCATTGAGCGATGCTTCTCGCAGCTTATGTACGAAGAAAAACGGCCCGAAGGGCCCGGGAGCAAGGCGACCCGGCGCCAGTGCGCCGGCCATCCCCCTAGCACCGCGCCTATGGCGTGAAGCTTCTCGCAGCTTGTGTACGAAAATCAGAGAAAAATGGTGGAGCCAACCGGGATCGAACCGGTGACCTCTTGCATGCCATGCAAGCGCTCTCCCAGCTGAGCTATGGCCCCTGACCGTTGGGATCCGATGCCTCGGGAGCGAAGCTCCCCCGGCATGGTCTGGAAGACCGGCTCATTAGGCCGATCGCCCCGAAACTGCAAGTGCGAAGTTGGCGGCCGTGCACGGAAATGCGATTTCGGTGCACCGGCCCGCGTTGCACTCAGCGCTCCTCGTCGCCTTCCTTGACGGGGCCGCCGATGATGTTCGTGACGTCGCCGCCCTCTTCTTCCTCTTCCTCGAGGAAGGTTTCGTCCTCGGCGGTCGAGATCGCGTCGTCGCCGTCCTCGTCGATTTCGAGCTCCTCGTCGCCCTCCACAACCTCGTCGGTCGCAGGCTTGTCCACGAAATCGGACTTACGGGCCCGGCGGCTGCTCCGCTCCTCGCTGACGGCTGCCGCGCCGAGCGGAGAGGAGGCCAGCTCGTAGACCGTGCCGCAGATCGGGCACACGATGGGCGAGCGGTTGAGATCATAGAACCGCGCGTCGCATTCACTGCTCTGGCAGGTGCGCTTCGTGCCGCGCGCTTGCTTCGTCGCCATGGCTTTCGTGCTCACAGTAAATTCGGGATAGCGGGGTCTGCCACAGCAACTGGCGGCTGTCAAAACGAAATCCGGGCCGATCTCGGCGGCGCGTGCCGCCGGCATTGACAGGCCGCGCCCACGGCGGCTCTATGCGGATATTCCCGCATGAAAAATCGATGGCGCGCCGCCCGGTCCGGGCGTCCGCACCTCGCCAGGAAAAAGGCCGTCCCAGTCCGTGACGCATCCCAAGCCCCACGTCGAGCCTGCCGCGCCGCCGCACGGCGATCCCCACCCCCTCGCGGCCCTGAAGTCGGGGCCTCTCACGGGCGAAATCGCCGTGCCGGGGGACAAATCGATCTCGCACCGGGCGCTGATGCTGGGCGGGCTTGCCACCGGGCGCACGCGCATCCGCGGGCTCCTCGAATCCGAGGATGTGATCAACACCGCCCGCGCGATGACCGCGCTCGGTGCTCAGACCGAGAAAAAGGGTGACGTTTGGGAGGTGCTGGGACGCGGGACGGGCGGCCTCCGCAATCCGGCGGGCCCGATCGATTTCGGCAACTCGGGCACGGGCGCCCGCCTGATGATGGGCGTGATCGCACCCCACGACGTCACCGTCACGATGGTCGGCGATGCGTCGCTCTCGAAGCGGCCTATGGCCCGCGTTCTCGGGCCTTTGAAGGCGATGGGCCTCGATGTGGAGGGGGAGGGCGACCGCCTGCCGCTCACGATCCGCGGCTCGTCGAGGCTTGCGCCGATCCACTACGTGCTGCCCGTGCCGTCGGCCCAGGTGAAGAGCGCCGTGCTGCTGGCGGGGCTCGGCACGGCCGGCGAGACGAGCGTCGTCGAGCGGGAGGCGACCCGCGACCACACCGAGCGGATGCTGCGCCACTTCGGCGCCGAGGTTGTCGCCGCGCCGCACGCCGAAGGCACGCTGATTTCCGTGCGCGGCCAGCCCGAGCTTGCGGGCCGCGACATCACGGTGCCGGGCGACCCGTCGTCTGCGGCGTTCCTCATTGCGGCCGCGCTGATCGTGCCGGGCTCCGAGATCACCGTCCGCGGCATGCTCGTGAACCCGACGCGCACCGGCCTCTACACGACGCTCCAGGAGATGGGTGGCGACGTGGTCTTTCTCGACGAGCGCGAGGAAGGCGGAGAGCCGGTGGCGGACGTGCGCGTGCGCTATTCCGAACTCTCCGGGGTGACCGTGCCCGCCGAGCGGGCGCCATCCATGATCGACGAGTATCCGATGCTGGCTGTCGTGGCGGCGTTTGCCAGAGGTGAGACGCGCATGGAGGGGCTCGCGGAGCTCAAGGTCAAGGAGAGCGACCGGCTGGCGGCGACGGTGGCCGGACTGGTTGCGAACGGCGTCGCAGCCGAGGCATCGGGCGATACGCTCACCGTCGAAGGCCTGGGCCGCGTACCGGGTGGGGGACTCGTCGCCACGCATCTGGATCACCGCATGGCCATGGCCTTCCTCGTCATGGGGCTGGCGAGCGAAAAGCCCGTCACCGTGGACGATACCGCGATGATCGCCACCAGCTTCCCCACGTTCCAGACCCTGATGGAAGAGATCGGCGCCCGCTTCGGCGAAGGGCGCGCGGCATGATCGTCGCCATCGACGGCCCGGCCGCGTCGGGCAAGGGCACGCTGGCCAAACGGCTCGCCGATCACCTGGGATACGCCTGCCTCGATACGGGCCTGCTCTACCGGGCCGTCGCCCGTGACGTGGCCGCGTGGGGTTTCCGGCTGGAGGACCCTTGGGCGGCGGTGGCCGCGGCCCGCGGCCTCGATCCGGCCAGCTTCGGCGACCCGGGCCTGCGCGGTGCGGCCGCCGGAGATGCGGCCTCGATCGTGGCCCGCATTCCGCAGGTCCGGGCGGCGCTGCTCTCCTATCAGCGTGCCTTTGCTCGTCGGGCCCCGGGCGCCGTGCTGGACGGCCGCGACATCGGCACGGTCGTCTGCCCCGATGCCGACGTTAAGATTTTCGTAACCGCAAGCCCTGCGGTACGGGCGCGCCGCCGCTTCGAAGAGCTCGAGGCCCGCGGCGCGGGCGTTGCCTATGAGACCGTTCTGGCGGACATCCTGGCCCGCGACGCCCGCGATGCGGACCGGGCGATCTCTCCCCTCGCGATGGCCGACGATGCGATGTTGCTTGACACGAGCAACTTGAGTATAGAAGCCGCATTCGACGCCGCCGTCGGATTGATCAAGAGGAAGATCGGCCAATAGAGCCGCATGGCACCCCAAGCGGGCCGCGCGTCTCAATTTTTTACTGGCGGGCTGAGGCCCATCACGGCGGCGCCGAGACAAGATCCACATCCACCTGCCGGCAGCAGACTGCCCGAGTGCGCCTGGTTGCGCCTTCGGCACTTCCGCCGTCAGCCCATGACCAAACCCGTCGCACGTCGAGGCCGATGAGGCATCGGAGTGGGGCGCATCAACATTTCATTTCGACCAGGAGCCTTGATGTCCACCGAGATCAGCAAAGAGTACACCCCCTCGCGCGATGAGTTCGCAGCCCTCCTCACCGAGAGCCTCGCAAAGGACGACGTCTTCGAAGGCAGCGTCGTCAAGGGCAAGGTCGTCGGCATCGAGAAGGATCTCGCCGTCATCGACGTCGGCCTCAAGATGGAAGGCCGCGTGCCGCTCAAGGAGTTCGGCGTCGGCGGCAAGCCGGGGGACCTCAAGGTCGGCGACACGGTGGAAGTCTATCTCGAGCGCATCGAGAATGCGCTGGGTGAGGCCGTTCTCTCGCGCGACAAGGCGCGCCGCGAGGAAAGCTGGACCCGCCTCGAGAAGTTCTCCGAGAAGGGTGAGAAGGTGACGGGCGTCATCTTCAACAAGGTGAAGGGCGGCTTCACGGTCGATCTCGATGGCGCCGTGGCGTTCCTTCCGGGTTCGCAGGTCGACATTCGCCCCGTGCGCGACATCGGGCCCCTCATGCATCAGCCGCTCCAGTTCCAGATCCTCAAGATGGACCGCCGTCGCGGCAACATCGTCGTCTCGCGCCGCTCGGTGCTCGAAGAGACGCGTGCCGAGCAGCGCGCCGACATCGTCGCCCGCCTCGCCGAAGGCCAGATCATCGACGGCCTGGTCAAGAACATCACCGATTACGGCGCGTTCATCGATCTCGGCGGCATCGACGGCCTCCTGCACGTGACCGACATGGCCTGGCGCCGCGTCAATCACCCCTCGGAGATCCTGAACGTCGGCGATACGGTGAAGGTGCAGATCATCCGCATCAACCCCGAGACGCAGCGCATCAGCCTCGGCATGAAGCAGCTGCAGTCCGATCCGTGGTCGGCCATCGAGGCGAAGTACCCGATCGGCGCGCGCTTCACCGGCACCGTGACCAACATCGCCGATTACGGCGCGTTCGTTGAGCTCGAGCCCGGCGTCGAGGGTCTGATCCACGTCTCCGAGATGAGCTGGACCAAGAAGAACGTGCACCCCGGCAAGATCGTCTCGACCAGCCAGCAGGTCGAGGTGCAGATCCTCGAGGTGGACCCCGGCAAGCGCCGCATCTCGCTCGGCCTCAAGCAGACCCAGGACAACCCGTGGGA
>ERZ869909.2719-NODE-2719-length-11170-cov-3.616425_pt1 | contig 11170 bp, 8 predicted proteins | sample MGYA00520892_ERZ869909 | MGnify/ENA primary metagenome ERZ869909 (study PRJEB32215, sample SAMEA104723947) | bioreactor metagenome | biome: bioreactor; feature: anaerobic bioreactor; material: water | place: China | collected 2015-03-12 ... | reverse complement strand
CCGCGCCAACCGCAAGCGCAAAGTCCGGCTGGACGCCCGCCGGTACAGGGACCGCCACCTGGTGGAGAACGCCTTCTGCAGGCTCAAGGACTTCCGCCGCGTGGCCACGCGCTACGACAAGCTCGCCGCCAACTTCCTCTCAGCCGCAGCCCTCGCAGCCATCGTCGCGTTCTGGATATGATCGAGTCTGGACCCTAGCGGATATGCTGCCGTTATTCGATATGCCTGAAATGATGAGCACACGATACAAACTCACCGGCCCGGTAACGAGCCGGGTAAAGTTCGACAAGCCACAAGAAGTTAAAATTGAAAACATTACAATAAATACGGGAAACAAGACACTCAGAAAGTCAATTAATGATAGTCAAAACTACGGTACATTTGAGGTTATACGCAATCCCGAAGAGGCGCAACCTTACTTCCAATTCAAAACGTCACTTACCATGGTTCGGTACCCCGAAGCCAGCACTATAAAGCTGGGGCTGACAAGTGAATGTGATCAGGAATGCGAGTGGCACATAGGCGTATCACAATACAATCCAAAATTTGTTACGCAGAAGATTGTTGGATTTAGAAGTTTGGGGAAATTTTATCTAAAAAAGGGAAAAAATGAAGTCGAACTTGAAGTTCCACTCGATCTTCTTATCCCATCGGTCGCCCCTGCTGTTGGATTTACCAAAAATATAGATGGCAAGCTGTACAATGCCTACCATTTTATTCATGTGAAAGGGCTCGCACAATTATACGGCGAATTCGGATTGGGAAAGTTTAAATATTTTCACAAACGTTGGCTGGATTATGTGGATAAATGGTCGGAATTTCCCATGTACTCTGATCCCGACCTCGCCTTGAAGCCTTGGGTTGACGGTTGGGCAGGAGCACGGATTAATGAGGTGGGCGGCGAAGTAGAACCTTAGGCAGGTGACGACAACGGATACTCCGCCTGGGTCCGAAGCCCCATTCTTGTGCTTACCCGGATGGGATTGTATAGCCGGACGGCGGTTGGCATAGATCTGTGCTCGGAGGGTGCGACATGAAATTTCTTGAGCCGTTAAAAAGGAGCGTCGCTCGCATTCTGGGCCTCGATGTCGATTCCGTTGCTCGCCGGGAGCGTGAGTTGATCGAGCGTATCAACATTCTGAAAGCCCGGCTGGACGACACGCGAAAGCTGACAAAAGCCAAGGCGGAGGCGCTGGACGTGGTTAACCAGCGCGTGGAAGTGCTCAAGCGGCAACTCGCAGAGGTCCGCGCAACAGCTAAACACTACGCGGCACAACGAGATGCGCTGAAGGACAAGCGTTGATCCCGGCCAAACGCTTGCCGTCATCCTGTCGGCCGCTCAAGCAGTTCGCAGGTCTGGCTCAGTTTCGCTACCGGGGGCGCAATGATCGAGATTAATAGGCCGGCACCAGCTGATACATTCCGGCTGCAGGACCGGCAAAGGGCGTACTATTGGAGTGGGCTGGCGAGATCACTTTTTGCCAGCCACGGCATCATCTCTGCGGTAGACGCCTGGGAAGTGCCAGATAGCGAACACCGGATTTCCGGCGGGTCCCGCCTTATTCTACGGAACACAGCGTTGGATGCCGGCGGACCGGAAGAAGTGTTAATGCTGGAGGCCCCACTCCACACCGATACAGCAAGCCTTATCAAAGCCCCCCCACGCAACTGCGAATATGTCGAGCAGGCTACACTCCTGGACCGGAATGGAAGACCGGTCGGACGTGTTCACCGTCAACGAATTAGGGTCCGGACTCCGGAGCGCGACATTATCCGTTATGAATCGAAGGACCCGCTATGGCGACAGAACACCTTTCCGGTTGAACTGTGGCCTGAAGACGACGAAATCCTTGCGCGCCTCGACCTTGGTGGGGGCCAGGTTATTCCAGCTGTGATCCGCTCCGGCCGTGTCTTGGTCTTCTGTTTTCCGATTTTTGACATCGCCGGCGGTTGGCTTGCTTTCCCCCCACTGGAGCAGCGATATGCCGGCATCGAAGGCGGCAGCGCGCCCATGGAGGCGCTACGCTTCTGCCTAGCCTTGGCCGAAGAGCATCACCTGGCTTTCGCTGATACCCCAATGGTTTGCGCACTACCCTATCCGGAGGGGTTTTCATGCGCGTTTTCGGTGCGTCACGATTACGATCGGAAGGTCGATAATGAGGGCTGGCGCCAACTGATGGAATTTTATGACTGTCACGGCATCCGCGCATCATTCGGTATTCTTTCATATCTCATGCCACAGAACGTCCTTGACTTGATCGAGGAGAGGGGGCATGAAATTCAACTTCACTGCTTCGCCCACGATGAACTAGAGTTGCGCAGGCAAGCTGCGCTGCTGCAGCGCCATATCTGCCAGCCCCTCGACGGCGTAACGATTCACGGCGGTCCTGCGGGTATCGGCTACCGAGGCAACATCCACCTTGAGTTTTTTGAACGCGCAGGGTTTTCCATCACAGAAGCATTCGGCATTCGAGACGTCACGGCAGTGCCCGTAGCGCGGATTACCGACGGCGTACCTATGACAACCGCCAATTTGATGGCCCCACCCTTTCACGTAAGCTTGGACGGCAGCACGAGGCCGGGCGACCATCGGCTTGACCGGTTGGTCAAGGATATCCCGGACATTCTACGTTCAGGTGGCTATGCCGTGCTGATGAATCATCCCGATATCCATCGCGAGGCGTTGATCGAACTGATCGAAGCGCTCGACATGGATGACTGCTGGAAAACGACCGTCCGGGATGCGATGCGATTTGCCCGGGCATCACGGTTCAGAGCCCGCGTACGACACCTGCTGATCGGGCACCAGATTGTGATCGGAGAACCGCTGGAGCACAACTGCATCTTCCGGGTTCGTCAGCGCACCACCAGCGACCAGTCTGTAAAGATCATTGCTGGCCAGCGCACTACTGTAATACCCGAACAAAAAGGCTTATAGTGTGATCGGATATTTCTTCAGCTCCACACAGATGACCGCCTTGCTCGAAGAAGCGGTAAAGCCTCTGTGTGACAACAAATCCAGATTGTTTCTGTTCTCGAATAAATCTCGCGATCCGCTATATCCGGCTTCGCCCGACGATATTGGATCGGCCTTTCAGCCTTTGAAGCGCTGCCTGTTCGAGAAAGTCATCATACACGCATCTTGCGACTTTTTTTCAAGCACCATGACGTTAGACTGGCTTGCCAATATCGTTAACAGTGCCCGGCAAGGAGCCGAAATTTACTTGCCTCGGCTAGATGCCGGGAGCGCCCGCGAACGCAACAGGATCAGCTCGAGCTCTATTACCGCGCTTCTCGGGGAGCCCGTCTCGCAGAATGGGCCTTGGTCGATTTACAGGCGGCCGCAAGAAGACCTCCCCGTAAACCACTCGGTGCTCGGCGCTTTCCTGCAGGCTAGGGGAGAGTTTGTACTCAACGCCCTGCTTGGCGGAGCGCTGAACAATACCAGCCCGGAACGTCTGCTGGACATGTTCGCCCCGATTCTCGCACCGGACGCGCCACCGCCAAGGATCATCAAGCGCCTGCCGAGGCCGGAATCCGTGGACATTGTAAATCGTGTGCGCGCTGGCGAACTTGGTGACGGTCGGCTAGCCCATCAGCCAGCTTACACCGATCCGGCCCCTTGGAACTTTACGGAAAGTGCTACCAAATTTGCGCGCCACCTCAATTCCTGGCAGGGCTATCTGATACCAGGCACCTACTACAAGGCGGCAACAATAGCGCGGATCATTGAGGACCATTTCGGGTCGGAAAATCCCGTAAGCTTTCTGGAACACGGCGGCTATGCCGGCACCGTATCACTCCAGCTGCTCTTGGAGGACCGCATCAACGTGAGCTATGCGCGATGCTGCGAATTGGAACTCTTCACGCTGCTCAATGCCATGGAGCTCCTCCAACGCCTGCCTGAAAGCATACATGGCAAATTTCACATGCAAATTACATCAGCCGAAGAAGCCGGCTACCCTCGTAGCTACGATGTCATATTGTTCTCGCACGTCCTGCTGTACATGCGCCGCGATCTTCTGGACCAGATTTTGGCGGCAGCGTGGGCACATGTTCGCCCGGGAGGTATAATGATCGTCTTCGAGAATACCTCGCCGCCTACGGGTGCTGGCGGGAGTGACGAAGCAATTATCTTTAGCCCGCAGGAACTGGACTCATACCTTGATAGACTGGGAGAGTTGTCTTACGCGGAGTCACGGACCGGCGCGACAGCATCACGTGGCGATCGGGAAACTAAAGTCCTGTTCAGAGTGTTACGGAAGCTGCCGGCGAAATGAGTGAACCGACCTCTTTTGAACGCCGACAGCCAGATACATCGGGGCCACCGCGGCCCAACCGTCTTGCCCGCAGCATGCGAGATATTGCCATTGCCTTCTCACGTCCCCGGCTTTGGGTGTTTCTGGGTTGGCGTGATTTCACTGTCTCTTTTGACCGGTCCCACGCCGGTCTTGTCTGGTCACTGGTACAGCCGATCGTTTGGATCAGTGCGGTTTATATTTTTCTTGGACCAGCGTTTGCTGAAGAAGGGCGCAATTACCTTCTTTATCTTTCGCTGGGCGTAGCTCTATTTTTCTATCTATCTACTGTTATTGCTGGCGGCAGCAGTGTGTTTTTAAAGAACAAGGGGATAATTCAGAACGTCCCAATGCCGCTGTTTGTTCTGCCTTTAAGGCATGCAGCTAGCGCGGCATCTCAACTTGTATTGCATTTATTAATACCGGCGTGTGTATTCCTTGCAACATCGGAAACTTTTTCGTGGACGATGTTGCTTGCTTTGCCTGCCCTAGCACTGATCGTGTTCTCTGCCGCGTTCGTGTCTGCGGGTATGGGTTTGATTGGCGCTCGCTTTGGCGATTTCCAGTTCGTTGTGACAGCCTTGATGCGGGTAATGATGTTCGTCACCCCGATCTTCTGGTATCCGCAAGATCGTGAGGGAGCAGTTCGTGCGATTGCAGCGACCTATAACCCGCTGGCTCACCTCATCGACATCGTTCGGACTCCGCTCATGGGCGAGTTGCCATCATTGCAGAATATTGTTGGTGCCGGACTGACTATCGGTCTGTCGATCATGGTGGGGGGCGCGATCTTTGTGTTCGGCCGCCGCAACATCATCCGGTGGATATGACCGTGGCTGAAATCAGAGTCAACAATGTCACCGTGCGGTTCCCGGTCAGGTCAACAGTCAGTACCGGAGCGGCAAATGCAGTCGGCGGCAAGCTGGTCAGTGGTCCGGCCGGCCGCTATGTGGAGGCCTTGAGCGACATAAATCTGTGCCTGTCCGACGGTGATCGCACAGGTGTGATCGGACTTAACGGATCCGGCAAGAGCACCTTTCTCCAGGTCGCTGCAGGTATCCTTGAACCCGATCTGGGCGACGTGGAAATAAGCGGAGCCGTGTCGACGCTGTTCACTAGTTCGGTCGGCCTCAGCCTCGAACGCAACGCTGTGGATAACATCCGCGACGCGGGCTATCTTCTCGGGCTTTCAAGCCAGGAGATAGCTAGAGCAACCCCTGAGATAATTGAATTTGCGGAAATCGGCGACTTCGCTCAATTGCCCATGCGCTCCTATTCTGCAGGCATGCGCGCCAGGGTGGGGTTTGGTATCGCCACCACCCCCCGCGCTGACATTCTTGTCATCGACGAGGTCCTTGGGGCAGGCGACCCGAAATTCTACAAGCGAGCATTCTCGCGCCTCGAGGCACTTCTGTCCGATGCCGGCATACTCGTGCTCGCCACACACTCTGGCGCCATTCTTCGGCAGTTCTGCAATCGTCTGCTCTGGTTTGAAAAAGGCCAGGTACGAATGGACGGCGATGTCGAGGCTGTATTGGACGCCTACAACGCCGCAATAGACGCCGACTGAACCGTGGCTTCTGCCACAGCACAGTTCTGAAGTGCCTTCGCTTTGGTGCCTCCCTAGCAGGCACCAATCACACAAAGGACAATGGCAAGTCTGTAAAAAGCATCACGGTCTGTGCCAGTCAGCAACAATGTATCCGTTTTCGTAGGATAGTTTAGCACCACCATGCGCGAGAAATGCATGTTCAACTAACGCCGGATCATGCATCCAGCACGCGAACTTGTTTTGAACGCCGAACGGTTCACGCGAAAAGGATACGTATACGAGCCTTCGGCGCGCCCTGCCAATCATGTGCGAGAGAGCATCTGAAAATGTGTTTGATGACGCATGAGCGCCCTCAAGAAATGAGGGACCGCGCAGGAACACCACGTCAAACATATCATCAATCGCAAGACTATCAGCCAGCCTGTAACGGATATCGAGTTGTTGCTCCCGGCAGCGTTCTAGCGCTCGGTATATCCCCCCTCGGGACAGGTCTTCTCCCGTGACGCTATACCAACGCGAAAGTGCCTCAGCGAACCGCCCATTTCCGCAGCCGGAATCAAGCAGAGTTCCGCTGCCTGAGGCCAAATCTGTTCGCTCAGCTACAATATACCGGATAAACTTTTCAGTGACGCCTTCCATATTTGAACGCCCTTCCAAGTATGCCAGGTCAGTTCCACTCGCAGTTTCTTTTATTGCATTATAGGATAATATATCTTTTGTAATTTTTACGACTTTAAAATCCTCCTTGCGATCAAGCTGATTCAAATTTGGCGCGGCTTCATCTCCGGGGCTATTCGGCGTTTGCACCAATGAACCCTCACCTTGATCACTCGACGCAAGCGGCACGGAGGCCATGCTTGCCGCTCCTGCGTTGTCGGCGGCTTTTTCTGATTGGGCTTCAGGGGCGAACAAATAAACACCTCCCGCAGCTCGAACGCCATTGCGATACCCCATGTAGTGATCGCCAATAGCCACTTGCTGGCTGCCATTCCCAGCGAAATCCCCAGTCGCCCAGCCGTAGCCAAACAGCCCGGGCACCCGCAAGTCCGCCACGTACGTCAATTTGGCATCTGTGGGAACAGACATGACTCTCGGCTTCGACGCTGCACCTTCAATCAACCAGAAGCGCCCTCGATCCATGCGCCGACCGCAACAATCTTCCCAGTATGCGGTATCGTTTACCAAAATATCAGCAAAACCGTTATTAGTTATGTCTCGGGAACGACATGAGTTTTGCTTACCAAGTGCGTGCGTCCTGCCGATCTCTCCGTGAATAATGAAGTCCAGGTCTGCAAATTCTATTGCGCCCTCATACCGCTTTCCTCCTCGCAGGAGCCCCACCGCGCCTACCGGAGTACTCGAGACGGTGCTTTTGGGAGCGGAAAAAAGCACTTCACTATAGCCATCTCCATCAAAGTCATGGACCTTTGTAGCACCGAACAGGCCGCGGAACTCCAAAGTTGAGCCATCTTTCAGTACGAGTGATTTTTTTGTCTCGATTCTTAAACTGCAGTCATTGCGGAGACTTCCAACCCGCTGGTCGAGACGTTCAGGGCCGCCGTACAGAACATAACTCCCGCCAGCTGCGGTGCCATTCGACTGCGACACGGCAATCTCGTCGTATCCATCGCCATCGAGATCACCGATACCCATCACCGTCATATTCATACCCCCGACCGTTAGGGGCAAATCATTAAGGTCATATCGTCCCACAACAATTCCAAATTGACCGTCGTCGACGCCCACCCGGAAACGTTCCACGAAGTCAGGTACCGACTTGCTGCCGTGAATAGCATAAAAGCGAGGAGGAAAAGCCGGCGCGCGGCGTCCCTCCTGCAACCGCTTCGCCGGGTAAATATCAAAGCTGCCGACGACCAATGAGCTGTGCTCCCGCGAGGCGAAATGCGCTCGATCCATCGACAGCCCCCACCCGGGATATCGAGCTCCGTCAGCACCAAACTCCAGCCGGACACCAGGGACTGTTTTACCTATCTCATCAGCCCTAATTTTCACTGGGCCATTATTTAAATCGAGTTTTGAAACAAAAATTATATAAACGACTCCTCCTGATACATATACCGCGCCGTCATCAGACTTCGTGTTATGAAAGGGAGCAGAAATGGCTAGATCATCATTTCCATCTCCGTTAAAATCACCGGCACTCCTTACATCTATACCAAATTTGTCACCCTCGCATTCACCATATATTACTATTGCAGGCTGGTCTTGCTTCGGGTCAATATTATCTCCGCTACGACCCAACCACACCTGCACCTCACCAGTGCTGAACCGTCCATCAACGAAGGCCCAATGCGTCATAGTGACAAGGGCATCACGACCATAGCGCTGCATCGGCAAATGCTCCGGCCTTACTCCAAAGTAGGCTCTGTTGTAGCCATGCCGGTATCTGGCATCCTCACCGTTGAGACACTTTGCATCTTCAGCCCGCCGCAGCGACTCGGGCCTAGTAGATGCGAGATCACGATGCTGTCCGACGCCCGCCACCTCGGTTGGCCGCATGAACTGGCCATAATACTTGTCGTCAAAAAGATACTCTACATTGCCTAGGCTAACCTCAACAGGAATAAGGGGAGACCCCTCTTTGAATTGATTTACAGGAGTGCTGTTTCCATTTTCACTAAAATCTTTAATCGCTTTACCTGTTTTAGCACAGGTAACCCCCATGGCGCGGCATGGCTCAACTCTTTTGCCACCATAAACATCATAGATTACATGGTTAGAGCCACTCAAATTCTCAAGAGAAGAAAATGAACGGTGACACACTTTACACAACACGCTCATGCCGATGCTCTCACCTTCACGATTTTTGGATGATTTCGAGAATTGATGCGCTTATTCAAAAAAAACCGGACAACGAAACACCTCACCTTTTATATCTAAATTCAGTATTTTTGTCTTGCGGCGCATTATAGCTGAAAGTCTGCTCCACCGTATTTCAAGTCATCCCGCCTTCGCATGGACCCATAAAAATTTGGCGCGTTCGACGGGGAGCAAGCCCAGCATATCCTCTTCAAGTTCGAGAAGGCGGGTCAGGATTTCGCCGGGTGCACCGGAAGTGTCGACAGCACGATTCCATTGCGCGGGCAGCAGATCAACCAAGAATCGGTAGCCGCGCGCTTCAACAAACTCGAGACCGGCAGCGGCAATGCGGGCCTTCAGATCATTAAGCGTTCGGGCCTGCCGCACGCGGCCATCGGGCCATGTGGCCCGCCTAGGGGTCTCGGTCGGATGATCGGCGTTCATTATCGTGAATATGAGATTGCCTCCCGGGCGGAGGGCGGCTTTGCAAGAGCGCAAAGCACAATCCAGCCTATCCACGTAGGCAAACACGCCTCCAAGCGCGTAGATCGCATCCATTGATGCAATATCCTCCGGGAGATTGCACACATCACCCCGCCGCCACGTCACTTCCGCCTCAGCAAACCGGGCTTTTCCCGCGTCCAGCATTTTCTGAGACAGGTCGAGTGCAATAACCCGGGCACCCTTATCAAGGAGGGCTGGCAATTCACGCGCACCTCCCGATCCAGCCAACAAAACACGGTCACCGGGCGAAACCTGCTCGGCGAGCCACCCCGATTCGAGCTTTTGGGTGAACACCTGAATGGGGTATCGGTCCCAGATATCAAAATAGGTCTCCGCCAAACGGTCGTTGGCCCGCTCTTCAGATTCCAGTTGGGCGTTCAACGGAACATCCTCCAGCTTCGTCAGATAAATCGCCCCGTCCTTGTAAGAGTCATTGCCGGGAAGGGCAAAATACAATGCGAGAATACCATCGGCTTGTGGCGCCAGCCCACGGCTCCCCTCAAGCCGGCCACCGGGCAGGCTGGCCTGATCGCGCGAAAGGAGAGGCGAGCTGGCAGCCATTGGCTTTTCCTGCCAGCTGGTTGCAGCAATATCCCACCCCTGCGGCTCCTCGACCGCCGAACCGTTATAAAACAAAATGCAAGAGGCGTTATCATCACGGGGAAACACCGACGGGTTGGCCTGAGCATATCCGTCCCATGCCTGATCATCAGGCACGAACACCGGCTCTCCCGCCGATGGCACCCAGTGAATTCCGTCATCAGAATGCGCCTGATAGATCCGGAAACGGTGATGGCGCAGCCCCTCAAATAGCATCAGCCAGCGCCCGGATCGTTGGAATACAAAGGGCAATCCGATGCGCGAGCAGTTGAACTGGCCAGGTGTTAACAGCAAGCGCCCTTCACGCCGCCAGTACTTGCCGTCTATGCTGCGCGCCACTCGAAACCCGTCGCGCGTGCCTGGGCTATAGTAAATCCAGTACTCATTGTCGCGGCGAACGGCCGATCCTAGGGCGCAATAGTCGCCGTCCTCCAAAACCGGGCTGTCTTCAACCTGCCAGCCAGCACCATCCGCTGAGCACAGCGCCCGGCCGACCCGGGTAATGCCTCCCTCCTCCATCGGCCGGTCGCGCCCATTGAAGAAAACAGTCAGCCGGTCGTTCTCAAGCAGTGGCCTGCCTGTCTCGTCGGTCAGCACGACAGGATCGCGAACACCAAACCTGCACCACTCACGATCAGGTGAAATCACAGCTTGAATCTGGCGTGACCCGATACGCAACATCATCACACCCCCGTTTTCACTGACGAGCTGGCGGCTGCAGCCAGCACCTTGGAAGCAAATACCCTGCCTTGCGCTTCCCACTGCGGATCGGAGAAAAAGCGCAATGCGGCCCGTCCAGCTGCTGCCAATGCGTCGGGCGAAGTTGAAGCGATAAACGCACCCCATTCTGCAGGGTCGGCAGGTAAAACAAAGCCGCTGCCAAACACCCGGACGATAGTCGACATTTCTCTGGCTGGTGTGACAAAGCAGGGCAAGCTGGCAGCGCCAAAATCCCACAGTTTGTTAGGCAGCGCCGCATCGTGGTTGAAGCACGTCAAGGCGTAAGGAACGATACCGGCATCCGCTCCCGACAAATAATCAGCCAGCTCCTCCTGTGGCACCCGGCATGTATGCGTTATATCGCGGCAGGCAGAAATGCGCCGCTGCATTTCAAGCCCGAAATCACCTGTGACCAACACCAGCTTCCAGCCAGGGGCCCCGCCGCGTTCGAACAGGCTGATTAGCTCATGGAGCCCACGCCCCGCGCCGATCGAGCCATGATAGACCAGTACGCGGTCTGACCGGCTGGCGCCACATTGTGATTTCAGGGGCGAGTCGCAATTACTCCTGCGCTTGTGGGCGGCGGCATTTGCCAGCACATCTGCCGGAGGAGCACCGGGATAAAGATGCGCGTACCGGTCTGCGATGGTAGCACTGGGAACAAAAAAATGCCTCG
>ERZ869909.2718-NODE-2718-length-11174-cov-3.318464_pt1 | contig 11174 bp, 7 predicted proteins | sample MGYA00520892_ERZ869909 | MGnify/ENA primary metagenome ERZ869909 (study PRJEB32215, sample SAMEA104723947) | bioreactor metagenome | biome: bioreactor; feature: anaerobic bioreactor; material: water | place: China | collected 2015-03-12 ... | reverse complement strand
GGGAAGCTCGGAGTTCGCCGTGCCTTCGCTGGCCGCACTCGCCGCGGCCGGCTGGAACGTCGTCGGCGTGCTCACCCAGCCCGATCGTCCCGCCGGGCGCAGCCGCAAGCCCGTTCCCACGCCGGTCGCCACCTGGGCCCGGGCCCGCGGGTTGCCGCTCCAGACCCCGGAATCGCTGCGCGACCCGGCCGCCGTGGCGGCGCTGGCGGAGTGGCAGCCCGAGGTCCTGGTGGTCGTCGATTACGGGCTGATCCTGCCCCCGGCGGTGCTGGCGCTGCCCGCGGCCGGCTGCATCAACGGCCACGCCTCGCTGCTGCCACGCTGGCGCGGTGCGGCGCCGATCCAGCGCGCCCTGGAGGCCGGCGATACGGAGACCGGCGTGTCCGTGATGCGCATGGAACGGGGCTTGGACACTGGTCCGGTATACAAAATGCAATCTACCGGGATCGGTGCCGATGAAACGGGCGGCGAGCTGCGCCAGCGCCTCGCGTTGATGTGCGCCGAGTTGCTGTGCGCCACGCTGCCGGACATCGTTGCCGGGCGCCTGCAGCCGCGGCCGCAGGACGACACCCGCGCGACCCGCGCAGCCAAGCTCGAGCCCGCGGCGGCGGAGCTGGACTGGACCCGGCCGGCGCCCGAGGTGGCTCGCCTGGTCCGGGCCTTCGCGCCGAAGCCCGGGGCCTGGACGACCTGGCGCGGGCAGCGCCTGAAACTGCACCGGGCCGTGGACCTGCCGGACGGCGAGGGCCCGCCCGGGACGGTCTGGCGCGCGGGGGCCGAGGGCATCGACGTTGCGGCCGGTGCCGGCAGCGTGCGCCTGCTGGAACTGCAGCCGGCGGGCAGGCGGGTGATGAGCGCGCACGATTTCCTGAACGGCCGCGCCCTGTTGGGCGAGCGGCTGGGCGCTTGAGCACCGGAGGCGCCGTCAGGGCGGCTGCTGCCCGTGCCGTGGCCACGGTCGCGCGCCACGGGCGCTCGCTCGATGCGGCGCTCACCCAGCTTGCGGCCAGCGTGCCGGCACCCGACCGTGGCCTGCTGGCCCAGCTTGCCTACGGCACCCTGCGGCTGTACCCGCGTCTCGACCGCTGGGTCGGGCTGCTGCTGGCCCGGCCATTGCCCCAGCGGGACGCGGAGATTCACGACCTGCTTGCCGTCGGGCTGTACCAGCTGGAGGAGACGCGGATTCCGGACCACGCGGCGGTCGCCGCGACGGTCGAGGGGGCGCGGGAAATGGCCCGCGCACAGCACGCGGCGCTGGTGAATGCCTGCCTGCGCCGCTGGCTGCGGGAGCGCGAAGCGCTCAAGGCCCGCGTCGTGCGCGTGCCCGAGGTAGTCCACGCGCATCCGCGCTGGTGGCTGGAAACCCTGGCACGCGACTGGCCGCGCGACTGGGAGTCGGTGATCGCGGCGGCCAACACGCAGGCCCCCATGTGGCTGCGGGTGAATCGCCGGCGCACCAGCCGGGACGACTGGCTGGCGCGGCTGGTGGCGGTCGGCGGTGACGCCGAGCCCTGGGCGCCCGCCCCGGATGCCTTGCGCCTGGCGGAGCCCATGGCGGTCGAGGCCCTGCCGGGTTTCGCCGCCGGCGAGGTCTCGGTGCAGGATGCGGCCGCGCAGCTGGCGGTCGGCCTCATTGACGCCCGGGCCGGCATGCGGGTGCTGGATGCCTGCGCCGCGCCGGGCGGCAAGGCCTGTCACCTGCTGGAGGCAGCGCCGGGCATCGAACTGACCGCGTTGGACGTCGCGCCCTTGCGCCTCGGGCGGGTACGCGAGAACCTGGAGCGGCTGGGCCTGCAGGCGAGCGTGGTGGCAGGAGACGCGCAGCAGCCGCGCGACTGGTGGGACGGCCGGCCATACGACCGAATCCTCCTTGACGCACCCTGCACCGGCAGTGGCGTGGTGCGCCGGCACCCGGACATCAAGTTGTTGCGGCGGGCCGAGGACGTCGCTGCCATGGCTGCGCAGCAGGCGGCCCTGCTGGATGCCCTGTGGCCCCTGCTCGCACCCGGCGGCCGGCTGCTGTACGCGACCTGTTCCGTATTCCGGGCGGAGAATGCTGGCCAGGCGAGCGAGTTCCTGGCGCGGCAGCCCGGGGCGCGTGCCGTGGACCTCGGCGAGCCCGGCTGGGGCCGTCGCGCCGGGCCCGGGCGACAGATCCTGACCGGAGAGGCGGGGACCGACGGGTTTTATTATGCTTGCCTGACGCGACCGGGCTAGGCGAGGCACGATGGACCGACTGCAGCAATGGAGCATCCCGGCCTGGCGGCGCCTGGCCGCGGGGCTGGCGCTCGCCATGCTGCTGCAAACCGGGCCTCTCGACGCGGACGATGGCATCGAGGTGGCCAGCGCGTCGACCCGCCTGCAGGCGGGCGTGTGGTATCTCGACGCGGACATCATGATCAACCTCAACGATACCGCCCTCGAGGCGCTCGACAGCGGCGTGCTGCTGGAATTCGAGCTGACCATCCGGCTCACGCAGCGTCGGCGGGTCGTGTGGGACGCGACCTTCGCCGAGCTGAAGCAACGCTACGAGCTGCAGTTCCACGCGCTCACCGAGCGCTACATCCTGCGCAACCTGAACAGCGGCGAGCAGGCGAGTTTCGGTTCCCTCGACGCGGCGCTGGAGGCGCTCGGGACGGTGCGCGCATTGCCGGTCATCGACGACGCCCTGCTGAGTCGCGGCGAGCGCTACCGGGTGTCGATCCGGGCCGTCATCGACATCAAGCAGCGTGGCGGCCCGCTGGCGCTCCTGCGCTTCATCTGGAACGACTGGCGGATCACCGGCGAGTGGGTCGGATGGCGCCTCGACCGCTGAAGCGCTGGGGACCGGCGGCGCTGGTCCTCCTGGGCCTGGCGCTGCTGTTCATCGGCCTGCTGTTCCTCGCCTCCACGGTCGAGGATGCCGACCGCTTCAGCGAGATCTACGCCTGGATCTTCGTCCTCAACCTCGCCGGCGCCACCCTGCTGCTCGCCCTGATCATCTCGAACCTCGTCCGGCTGGTGCGCGAGTACCGCGCCCAGGTGCCGGGCTCGCGCCTGGCCTCGCGCATGGTCGGCATTTTCGTCGGCCTCGCCGTGCTGCCCCTCGGCCTGGTCTATTACTTCTCCCTCCAGTTCATCAACCATGGCATCGATGCCTGGTTCGACGTCAACGTCGAGGCCGGGCTGGGTGATGCGCTGGATCTCTCCCGTGCCACGCTGGAAAGCCGCATGCGCGAGCACCTCGAGGCGACGCGCCAGATCGCCGATTCGCTGGGCGGGCGTGCCGACCGCGACCTGGCCTCGCGCCTCGAGGCGTTGCGACGCGGCAGCGGTGCGATCGAGATGACGGTGGTCGGCCAGAGCAGCCGCATCATCGCCTTGTCCTCCGACCACAGCGTCACCGAGGCGCCGGACACGCCGACCGAGGAAGTGATGCTGCAGATCCGCCAGGGGCGACCCTACGTCAGCCTCGATCCGCTGCGCGAGGGCTACCGGGTGCGCACCGCAGTCGCGATTCCCAGCGCGCATCCGCTCGACGAGTTGCGAGTCCTGCAGGGCCTGTTCCCGGTGCCGGAGCGAGTGGGGGTGCTGGCGAACTCGGTGCAGGAAGCCTACGCGCAGTACCGCGAGCTTTCGTTCCTGCGCAGCCCCTTCACCCGGAGCCTGACCCTCACCCTGACGCTGGTCCTGCTCCTTTCGCTGCTGCTCGCGGTGTGGGGCGCGTTCTTCTTCGCTCGCCGGCTGGCCGCCCCGATCCAGACCCTGGTGGCCGGCACGCGGGCCGTCGCCAAGGGTGACTTCGACACGCGACTGCCCATGCCGGCGCGTGACGAGATGGGCTTCCTGGTGCACAGCTTCAACGACATGATCACGCGGCTTGCCGGCGCGCGGGAGCTGGCGCGCCAGAGCCAGCAGGCCGTGGAGAGCCAGCGCGCCTACCTGGCGGTGATCCTGCGGCGGCTCTCCACCGGGGTCGTATCGCTGGAGCCGGACTGGCGCATCCGGACCGCCAACGAGGCGGCAGGCGCGATTCTCGGCGTGGATCTCGAGGGCGCGATCGGCCAGCCGCTGGCCGCGGTGGCGGAGGATCGTCCCCTGTTGCAGCAGTTCATCGAGGTTGGTCGCGCCCACATCGAGGCCGGTGACTTCGAATGGCGCGAACAGATCGTATTGCGGGGCGAAGCCGGGCGGCGGGTGCTGATGTGCGCCTGTTCGGCGCTGCCGGGCGAAAATGGCGAGCCGGCGGGCTTCGTGGTGGTGTTCGACGACATCACCGCCCTGCTGCAGGCGCAGCGCGACGCGGCCTGGGGAGAGGTCGCCCGCCGCCTGGCGCACGAGATCAAGAATCCGCTGACGCCGATCCAGCTGTCGGCCGAGCGCATCCGCCGCCGCTTCCTCGACCAGATGAGCGAGGGCGACGCGCAGGTGCTCGAACGTGCCACGCGGACCATCGTGCAGCAGGTGGAGGCCATGAAGGAGATGGTGAATGCCTTCTCCGACTATGCGCGTGCGCCCGACATGGAGATCGCGCGCGTCGACCTGAACCACCTGGTCGCGGAGGTCGCCGAGCTGTACCGCGTCCGCGAGATCCCGATGGACATCGAGTTGCGGCTTGACCCTGCCCTGGGCGAGGTCGAGGCTGACGCCGGCCGTGTGCGCCAGATCCTGCACAACCTGATCCGCAACGCGGTGGAGGCGATGGAGCACCAGGACGATGCCGAGTTGTGCATCACCACCCGCGGCTCGGAGGAGTTCGACCTGCGGGCGGCGTTCATCCTGGTGGAGGACAATGGTCCCGGCATCCCGCCCGAATCGGTCGACCGCATCTTCGACCCCTACGTGACCAGCAAGCCCAAGGGCACGGGGCTCGGCCTGGCCATCGTCAAGAAGCTTGTTGAAGAGCACGGCGGATGGGTAGAGGCCAGCAATCGCGCCGAGGGCGGCGCGCGCGTGACCATCGCGCTGCCGGCCGACGAGGAGGCCCGCAGCGCAATGTTGCGGCGGGAGGCCCGGGCAAGCGAGTTCAGGAGAGCACACGCATGAGTTCTGGCCGGATACTGGTGGTCGACGACGAGGCCGACATCCGCAGCCTTCTGCAGGAAATCCTGTCCGAGGAAGGCTACGAGGTCGTGGCGGCAGCCAACGCGGCGCAGGCGCGCACCCAGCGCGCGGCGGCCACACCCGACCTGGTGCTGCTCGACATCTGGATGCCCGACGTCGACGGCATCAGCCTGTTGAGGGAATGGTCCGGCAGCGAGAACCTGCGCAGCTGCCCGGTTGTGATGATGTCCGGGCATGGCACGGTGGAAACCGCGGTGGAGGCCACGCGGTTGGGCGCCTTCGACTTCATCGAGAAGCCGGTGTCGCTCGCCAAGCTGCTCCGCACCGTGGAGCGTGCGCTGGAGTCCGGCAGGACGCCGGGCCGCGCGGCACGCCGCATCGGCGCCGGGGTGGATGCCCCGGTGGGGCGCAGCCCGGTGATCCGCGCCTTGCGCGAGCAATCCGAGCGCGTCGCGGCACACCGCACGCCGGTCCTCGTAACGGGCGAGGCCGGTTCGGGCCGGGAGTCGTTTGCCCGCTACATTCATTCCTGCAGCCCGCATGCGACCGGTCCCTTCGTTCGCCTGGTGGCCAGCGCATTGCCGGACGACAGCGCCGAGGCGGAGCTGTTCGGCCGCGCCAGCGGCGGCACGGTGGAGCCGGGCCTGCTCGAGCGTGCCCGCGGCGGCACCCTGTTCATCAAGCAGTTGCCCGATCTCGGCGCCGCGGCGCAGCGCCTGTTGCTCGGTGCGCTGGAAAGCGGCCGTTTCGTGCCATCGGGCGGCGAGCAGTCGAGGCCGCTCGACACGCTGATCGTGAGCTCGGCACCGCCGTCTTTCGAGCGTGCACCCGCCGGCAGCGACTTCCGCCGCGAGCTGCTGACCCACCTGGCGGTGGTGGTGCTCAAGGTGCCGGCATTGAGGGACTACGCCGAAGACGTGCCCGAGCTGCTGCGCCACTACCTCGACAAGCTGTCCGACACCGAGGGGCTGCCCTACCGGCGGCTCAGCGTGGCGGCGCAAAACCGGTTGCGTAACTATCCCTGGCCGGGCAACGTGCGTGAATTACGCAACCTGGTGCACCGCCTGCTGATCCTCGGCGGCCAGGAAGAGGTCGGGCTGGAGGAGGTGGAGCAGATTCTCGCCGCGGCCGCGCCCGAGGACGAACCGCTCCTCAACCAGGACCTGATGGCGTTGCCCCTGCGCGAGGCGCGGGAGCAGTTCGAGCGCGCCTACCTGCAACAACAGCTGCAGTTGTGCGACGGCAAGGTGGGGCAGCTGGCGAAACGGGTCGGCATGGAGCGCACCCACCTGTACCGCAAGCTGAGGGCGCTGGGCATCGATTTCCGCAGCGGCGGCGCCGACGACTGAGCCCGTCCCAAGCAAACACACGCAGCATGAGGCAGGGAGCAAGGGATGACTGACAAGGACGCAGGGAAGCCGACGATCAACGTTCCCATGCCGGCGGTGGGCGCGCGCCTGGGGGTGGAGAGTGCGCGCATGACCGGCCGCCTGTGGACCACGCTGGTCGGCTATCGCGACGGGGCTTATCTCCTGCTGGAGACGCCCGAATCCGACATACCGGTCGGACTGGTGGGGCCGTTCCAGGCGGAGGACGTGCTCACCATCCGTTACGTCATCGATGGCATGGTCGTGGGCTTTCGCGCCCAGGTCATCGGCCGCATCCACGCCCCGGTGGCACTGACCATCGCGGCCTTCCCGCGCCAGTACCAGAAGCATGCCCTCAGGCAATCCCCCCGCCTCGCCTGCCACCTGCCGTGCGTGGTTCGGATCGGCGGACACGAGCTGCCGCGGGCCATGCTCCGCGACGTCAGCGATCACGGTTGCCAGGTTCGAGTGGCGCTCGACGACCTGCCAGCCGAGCTGAAGGAAGTCCCGGCAGATACGCTGATCGAGCTGGAACTGGAGGTCCCCGCGGCCTCGGGGGGCGAGCGCCGCCGCGAGAAGGTCGAGGGCCAGGTCGTCGGCTTCCAGCCACAGGCCGGCGTCGCCATGATCCGCGTCAAGAGCGCCCGGAGTCTCGACTCCCTGATGGAGTTCCTGAGCGCCTTCACGACGCGGATCGAGTTCGACCCGCCAGCACCGGTGGACCAGGCCTGACCCGGGAACCGGGTGCGTTCAGCGCTCGCGCACGGCCAGCGCGCCGATGCCGTGCTCGGTCAGCCGTCGCCGTGTCGACTCGGTCTCGGCGGCGTCCGGCAGCGGGCCGATGCGCACCCGGTGCCAGGTCTGGCCATCGAGGTTCACGGCCTGGATGCTGGAGGCCATGCCCAGCAGCGCCAGTTCCGCCTTGCGCCGGTCGGCTTCCTGGTAGGTACGGAAGGAACCCGCCTGGATCCAGTAGCGCCCGGGCGCGAGCTCCGGGGCCGGCGCAGCCCGCCCGCCTGGCCGTGGCCGGCTCTCCTCTTCAGGCACCACCACCTCGAGTCCCGGCAACATGGTGTAGAAATCGAACGCGGAGGCGGGCGCCGGCTCGAGCTGGGCCGTCTCCTCCGCCTGTTGGGACAGCGGCTTGGTGACGCGGCTCGCGACCGGTTCCGGCGCGGGCGCCGCACCCTTGTGCTGAAGGTGGACGTACAGCGCCACGGAGAGCCCGATGGCCAGCCCGGCCAGCATCCAGACCCAGCCGGGAGTCGGGGCCTTGCGCGGCCGCCGACGCTTGTAGTCGCGCGCCATCGCTACATGGACTCCGGCGCGCTGACGCCCACCAGTGCCAGGCCGTTGGCAATCACCGTGCGGGTGGCCTCGGCCAGCGCCAGCCGTGCCGAGCGCAGCGCCGGGTCCTCGACCAGGAAAGTCTCGGCGTTGTACCAGGTGTGGAAGTCCTGGGCGAGTTCGCGGAGGTAATGCACCACGTTTTGTGGCGCGCGGTTCAGCGCTGCCAGCTCGACGACTTCCGGGAAGCGGCCCAGGCTCGCCATGAGCACGCGCTCGTGGTCGGTGCGCAGCAGGTGCAGGGACGCCGAGCCGCCGGCGGGCGACCATTCGTAGCCCTTCTCCGCCAGTTGCCGGAACACGCTGCGGACGCGCGCATGAGCGTACTGGATGTAGTAAACGGGGTTCTCGTTGCTGCGTGACTTGGCCAGTTCCAGGTCGAAGTCGAGGTGCTGGTCGTTCGACCTAAGCACGTAGAACAGGCGCGCGGCGTCGTTGCCGACTTCTTCGCGGAGCTCCCGCAGGGTGACGAACTCGCCCGAGCGGGTGGACATCTGCACCTTCTCGCCGCCGCGGTAGAGGATGGCGAACTGCACCAGCCTGACTTCGAGGCTGTCGCCCGGCTCGCCCATGGCCTCCAGCCCGGCGCGCACCCGCGCCACGTAGCCGTGGTGGTCGGCGCCGAGGATGTCGAGCAGCAGGTCGTGGCCGCGCTGGCGCTTGCCGAGGTGATAGGCGATGTCCGAGGCGATGTAGGTGGTCTGGCCGTTGTCGCGCACCACCACGCGGTCCTTCTCGTCGCCCAGCGCGCTGGCGCGGAACCACAGCGCGCCGTCCTGCTCGTAGGCGTGGCGGTCGCTCTTGAGCCGGTCGATGCACTCGGCGACCAGGCCAAGCTCGGTCAGGCTGCGCTCGGAGAACCACTCGTCGTAGGTGACGCCGAATTCCGCCAGGTCGTCACGGATGTCGGCGAGGATCTCGTCGAGCCCCAGCTTGTGGACCGCCCGGTAGTCATCCTCGCCCAGCAGCGCGCGCATGCGCGCGACCACGGCGTCGATGTGCTCGTCCTTGTCGCCCTCGGGGGCGTCCGGAGGCAGCCCGGCGAACACCTCGGCGGCGGGCCGGCGCAGCCGCGCGTGCTCGCGCGCCACCAGCTTGTCCGCGATGGGCTGCAGGTAACCGCCCCGATAGCCGTTGGCGGGAAAGGCGAACTCCTCGCCCAGCGCCTCGAGATAACGCAGCCAGACGCTGGCCGCGAGGATGTCCATCTGGCGGCCTGCGTCGTTGACGTAGTACTCGCGATGGACCGCGTGGCCGGTGGCCTCGAGCAGGTTGGCGACCGAGGCGCCGTAGGCCGCGTGGCGGCCGTGACCGACGTGCAGCGGCCCCGTGGGATTGGCCGACACGAACTCCACCAGCACGCGCCGCCCGGCGCCGAGCCCGGAACGGCCGTAGCCGGTGCCCCGCTCGAGGATGCTCGCCACCTCGCGCTCGAAGGCGCGCCGGCTGAGACGGAAATTGATGAAGCCCGGCCCGGCGATTGATACGCCCTCGACCAGCTCCGAGGACGGCAGCAGGGCAACGATGCGCTCGGCCAGGGCACGGGGGTTCGTTCCGGCGAGCTTGGCCAATGACAACGCCGCATTGGCGGCGAAATCGCCGTGGCGGGGATCGCGCGCGCGCTCGACGCGGGCATCGACCGACAGGTCCAGCGAAAGTTCGTCGCGCAGCGCAGACAGCGCTTCGGCCAGCAGGCCTTCGATATGGTTCTTCAAGGCGGGGGTCCCGGTTGGGTGGGCGTCGGACCGCGTATTGTACCGTCAGCGCGCGGCGCTGTTGATTGCGGCTTGCCGCCGGGCTGCGGCGTCAGAACAGGTCCTGCGGATCGACCTCGAGCTGCCAGCGCACGCCCTGGGCCTCGGGCAGGCCGGCCGCCCCCGACTGCAGTCGGGCCAGCGCTGCATGAAGCGGCGGCCGTTCGCCCGCCTGGAGCAGGAGCTGCGCCCGCCAGAGCCCGCCGCGTTTCTCCATCGGCGCGGGGGCCGGGCCGAGCACGGTCACGCCGGCGGGTGTCCCCAGGTCAAGTCGCGCCGCAGCCAGGAAGGCCTGGGCCCGGCCTGGCCGGCCGGCCTCCGCCCGCAACAGCGCGAGGTGGCTGAAGGGCGGCCAGCCGGCGCCGCGGCGTTCCTCGAGCGCCGCATCCGCGAATGCCTCGTAGCCGCCGGCCAGCAGCCGCTGGAGCAGCGGATGCTCGGGATACGATGTCTGCACCAGCACTTCGCCGGGCCGGTCGGCCCGCCCGGCCCGGCCCGAGACCTGCACCAGCGTCTGCGCAAGCCGCTCGCCGGCGCGGAAGTCCGTGCCGAACAGCCCCTGGTCCGCATTGATGACGCCGACCAGCGTGACGCCCGGGAAGTCGTGACCCTTGGCCATCATCTGCGTGCCGACCAGGATGCGGGTGCGGCCCTCGCGGACATCATCGAGGATCCGGTCCACCGCGCCCCGCCGGCGCGTGCTGTCGCGGTCGATGCGCGCGATGGGTACTCCCGGGAAGCGCCGCTGCAACGCGTCCTCGAGGCGCTCCGTGCCCTCGCCGGCCGGGCGCAGGTCGGCGCCGCAATCCGGGCAGGCGGCCGGTAGCCCGGACTCGTCGCCACAATGGTGGCAGCGCAGGCGGGCGGCCCGCCGGTGCCAGGTGTAGCGGGCATCGCAGTGCCGGCAACCCGCCACCCAGCCGCAGGAGCTGCAGAACAGGGCCGGGGCGAAGCCGCGCCGGTTGAGGAACAGCAGCACCTGCCCGTCGGCGTCGAGGTGGGCCTGCATGCTCGCCAGCAGCGGCGCCGACAGTCCCTCGACCGCCGGATGGCGCCGCAGGTCGACCAGCGAGACGCGCGGATGCGTGGAGGCGCCGGGGCGCTCCGGCAACCGCGACAAGGCGTAGCGGCCCTCGCGGGCGTGGCGCAGCGTCTCGAGCGAGGGCGTCGCCGAGCCGAGCACGACCGGCACGCCCTCTAGCCGGCCGCGCAGCACCGCGAGGTCCCGCCCGGAGTAGCGCAGGCCCTCGTGCTGGCGCAATGACGGGTCGTGTTCCTCGTCCACGACCACCAGGCCCGGACGGGCCAGCGGGACGAAGGCGGCGGAGCGCGTGCCGATGACCACCGCCGCACGGCCGGTGCGCGCGTCGTCCCAGGCGGCGAGCCGGTCGCCGCCGGTCAGTCCCGAGTGCAGCACTGCGACCGGGGCGGCGAGCCGCGTACCGAAGCGCTGGACGAGCTGTGGCGTGAGCCCGATTTCCGGCACAAGCACCAGCACCTGCAGCCCGCGCCGCAGGCACTCGGCTGCTGCTTCCAGGTACACCTCGGTCTTGCCACTGCCCGTGACGCCGAAGAGCAGGCGGGGCGCGAAGCGACCCAGCCCGGCCAGGATCTCGTCCACCGCGGCCCGTTGCGCGCCGGTGAGCCCGGGACCGGCCGCGGC
>ERZ869909.2717-NODE-2717-length-11179-cov-3.365700_pt1 | contig 11179 bp, 11 predicted proteins | sample MGYA00520892_ERZ869909 | MGnify/ENA primary metagenome ERZ869909 (study PRJEB32215, sample SAMEA104723947) | bioreactor metagenome | biome: bioreactor; feature: anaerobic bioreactor; material: water | place: China | collected 2015-03-12 ... | reverse complement strand
TCCGGCCCCATGCTGGCGAGGGCCTCACGGTAGACCAGGCTGGAGCTGGGGGAGCGATTGAGAATGTGCAGGATCATGATCGACCTCGCGGTTATCGTCGTGCCGCCAACGGCGTCAGAATGTCAGTACCAGCCGATGACCGGCTATCAGGGCCGCTATCGATGGCGGCTCCAGGGGACTCGCCGGCAACTGCAGCGAATCGGTAGAAAGGCCCAGGCGGGAGAGTGACGACGCGTCCAGGAACAGCGACTCGATGTCATACATCGCCAACATATCCAGCGTGGCGGAAGTGCCCTTCTGACCCAGGGGCCCGGGCCCCTGCCCCTGGAGCAGAGCCAGAACCCCATCGCCCTGGAAAAGCAGGCTCACGGCCTGGCCGAAGGCCGCCGCCACCAAGGCGGCATCGAGGCCTTCCCGCAGCCAGCTGCTGCCGTGGGGCGGGTGGCGCAGTATGACCAGTATGTCTCCTTCCGGAACGGTCGCTGTTTCCATTGAATGCTCCTCAGGGCGCAAAGGTCACCAGACGATCAACGCCCAGCCCCAGGTCGATCAGTTGGCCCAGCCCAGTCAGCTCGAACGGGGGCTCGACGCTATGGCCCGACTTGCCGTGGCGGGAGGCTTCGCGTTCATCGAGCAAACCCCGGCGCAGGGCAGCGGCGATGCAGACCTGAAGCTGAGTGCCGTGCGCCTGGTTAAGCTTCACCCAAGCTTCCACCAGATGAGGCTCATCCTGAGGTGGCGCCGCCAGCCGTGTGGCGTTATACACACCATCATGATAGAAGAAGACACACTCCAGGTAATGCCCGCGAGCCAGCAGGGCCGCAGCAAAACGCAGTGCGGAGTGAGAGGCCTGGCTGCTGTAGGGTGCGCCCAGAACGAGTAATGCATAGCGCATTGGACGGCTCCTGCCCTATCAAACAAGCAGGCCCCGCCTGAGCGGGGCCTGCGGCTTACATTGTCGAACCTGAATTCAGTCGTTGCTCATGATACCAAGCAGCATCAGCAGGCTGACGAAGAGGTTGTAGATCGAGACGTAGAGCGTGATGGTAGCGAGGATATAGTTGGTTTCCCCGGCACGATGCACGATCTCGCTGGTCTGGTAGAGGATCGCCGCAGAAGCGAACAGCACGAAACCGGCCGATACCATCAGCATCAGAGTCGGAATCTGGAAGATCAGCCCCGCCACCATGGCCAGGATCAGCACAATCGCACCTGCCATCAGGAAATTGGCAAGGAAGCTGAAGTCCTTCTTGGTGATCAGCGCCACGGCCGAGAGGCCGATGAAGGTCAGGCCGGTCATGGCCAAGGCATTCATGATCAGCGCGGCGCCATTGGGCAGTGCCAGGTAGGCGCTGAGGATTGGACCCAGCGTGAAGCCCATGAACCCAGTGAAGGCGAAGGTGGCCAATAGGCCGGCCGCGGAGTTCGCCGTCTTGTGCACCAGGAACATCAAGCCGTAGGCACCGATGAAGAAAACCAGGATGTTCATCCGCTCGACGCCCATGCTCATGGCAACGCCAGCAGTCACAGCGGAGAACAGCAGGGTCATGGCCAGCAGGCCGTAGGTATTGCGCAGCACCTTGTTGGTGCTGACTACCTGTGACGTATGCTGTGCCACATGTGTTTCGTTATAGGCCATTGATCCAGAGCTCCCTGTAGTTGATCTGAGTGATCTCGGCAGTGGACAAAGAATGCCGCCGGTTGGTTCCCGACGCAACCCCTTAGTTCTGAAAGCCTCAACGTACCATCATCGCAGAATTCTAGTCGACGAGCAGCTGGTTCGCTATTTTCCGGGCACTGGCGCAGATCGTTGCGTCATCGTTCATCGCTACTGCATCCAACCAATGAATTTCACTGGCGTCGTCGCCGGCCACTGCCGTACCAGCTAGCCAGCGGCACTGTACCACTACGATAACGTAATGACCCAGCAGCCTGCCATAGGTGTCGTATTGCCTGTCGTGGACCACGGTCAACACATGACGTGGCTCGCCCCGGATGGCAGTTTCCTCTTGCAACTCACGAATGGCAGCAGCCATTAACGACTCACCGGGCTCGACCCGCCCTCCCGGCAGGGCCAACAGACCGGCATTGGGTGGATGCCGGCGCCGAACCATCAACACCCGCCCCTCATGTAACAGCGCCGCGGATACTGCCAGGCATGGCGTAATGACAACCCGTGTCCGCAGCATCGCCATGGCCTCCTCCTGACCTTGATGCAGTCGAACCCCTTGACCTCATGAAGATAGCTGGTAATATTCGCCCCCGTAAGCCGGAGGGATGGCAGAGCGGTTGAATGCACCGGTCTTGAAAACCGGCGTAGGGTCAAACCTACCCAGGGTTCGAATCCCTGTCCCTCCGCCAGCTCACTCTATTATCAGAAGCTTAGCTGCGGCCTGCTAGGTAATACGACAAACCGCCCATCAAACCGAAGACGGTATCGATGAGGCGGTTTTTTGTGCCTGCTCGGTGCGTGAATCACGCCAGGGGCTTGATGGAAATCCGCCTAAAAAATCAGCATCAAAAGGCCGATGACGACGATCAGTCCGATAAGAAAGATGATACCGGCGGTGCTGGCCAGGAATTTCAACATAATTACCTCCATGTATGGGCGGTTCCGCTTTGGCTTCGGGGCTGTGATAGCCAAACCTTTACATTGCCAGCAAAATTTTACGCCAGCAACGGCTTACCTTGTGTCATTACGTGAATTGATTTTCCCTTACACGATGGCACGTTCTAGGTGACATCTTGAAGACATCCTGTCTACCTTTCAGATGATTCAGGAATTGGAAAACGACGATTCGACAGTAGAAACATAGTCGTCTTATCGCCAGTATTGCAAGCCATCATTGCGCCGGACAGGCCTTTTATAATGCTCACATTTGCGATCTTTTCCCCGTACCGACGGTCAAGGACACAGGGCTGTGGCATCATGTGAGGCATATCCCCGAGCAAGGTAACGAAGGCAAATGGCATCGAAGGCAACGATTCACAAGGCACAGCTGCAGATCGCTGACATGGATCGGCATTACTATGCAGACCACACCCTCACAGTGGCGCGTCACCCGTCGGAAACGGATGAACGCATGATGGTGCGATTACTGGCATTCGCTCGCCATGCGGACGAGTCGCTGGCCTTCGGCCGGGGCCTCAGCACCGATGATGAACCCGACCTCTGGGTGAAGGATCTGACCGGCGCCATCGAACACTGGATTCAACTGGGCCAGCCTGATGAAAAGGATATTCGCAAGGCCTGCGGCCGGGCTCGCCAGGTCGCGCTCTATACCTACAGTGGACATGGCGCATCGCTCTGGTGGGAACAGAACCATACCAAATTGGCCACCCTCGCCAATCTGACGGTGGTAGATGTTGACTTCGCATCGGTTCAAGCGCTGGCAACACTGGCAGCGAAAAACATGACGCTGAACTGCACCATCCAGGATGGCATGCTCTGGCTGGCGAGCCCCGAGCAGGCTGTAGAGGTAACGCTTACTGAACGCCAGCGGGCGAAATGAAACGGAGCCCGCCTCACGGCTCCATCATGGTGAACGGCCCTCAATAGAGCCGGAGACCGACTCGCGTCACCCTGTTCCCCTCCATTTCGCTGACCACCCAGTGGATACCGTGCCAATCCACGTCATCACCGACCACCGGGTGGCCACCGACTCTCAAGGAGACGAACTCTGCCAGGGTCATATCGCTCTCGCCGGGGCTCAGGGTCAAGCCGTAAACGCCGGCGATATCACGCATCAGCGCATCGCCGTCGAAGGTGAAGGTCCCAAAGAAAGCCCGCTCCCGCTTGAGCTTGGCATCGCCACTGAACAGCCGGTTCAGTGCGGGGAGGTCGTCGCTACGCCCGATCACGCAAATTATATCGCCCAGCTTGAGCCGAGTGCTGCCCTTGGGATGCAACATGGCATGCTGGCGGAACAGCGCCGAGATGACGGCGCCAGAAGGAAAGCGCAGCAACCGTATCGGCACATCGTCCAGGTCCAGATTATCGACCTTGTAGACGAACATCTCGTAGTCGTTCTCGGGCAGAATGCCCAGCGGGCCACGGTGGTTGGGCGTCACACCCACCGGAATCTCGACTCGCATCCAGCGAGCCATCCACGGCAGCGTTCCCCCCTGTACAAGCAGTGACATCAAGACCACGGCAAACGCGACATTGAAGTAGAGCGCCGCGTTCTCCACCCCACCGATCACCGGAAAGATGGCCAGCACGATAGGCACAGCACCCCGAAGTCCCACCCAGGAGATAAAACCGATCTCTCGCCAGCGGAACTTGAAGAAGGGCTTTACGGTAATCAACACCGCCAGCGGTCGGGCCACGAAGATCAAAGCCAGGGCCACCAGTGAAGCCGGCAGTGCAACCTCCAGCAGGCCGCTGGGACTGACCAGCAGGCCCAGAATGAGGAAGAGTCCGATCTGGCTCAACCAGGCCAGTCCATCATGAACGGGCAGGATGAAGTTGAGATGGCGCCCCGGCTGGTTACCTATCATGAGACCGGTCAGGTAGATCGCCAGGAAGCCACTCCCCCCCAGGAAACTCGTGAGTCCGAAGACGAAAAAGCCTAGTGCCAGGGCCAGCAGCGCGTACAGGCCTGGCGCCAGATCCAGCCAGCGCAAGAGTTTGCCACTCAGCCAGCCAGCACCCAGGCCAATCAGCAGTCCCAGGCCGAACTGAGTCACCAGGAACAGAAGCGTGGAAGACACGCCCCGGATGTCACCCACCAACACCTCGACCAGCAACAGGGTCAGGAAGATCGCCATGGGATCGTTGGTGCCGGACTCGATCTCCAGCGTGGCACTGACACGTTCGTTGAGATGGACACCGCGCCCACTGAGCATGGAGAAAACGGCGGCTGCATCGGTTGAACCGACGATCGCTCCCACCAGCAGGCCCTGGACGAGGCTGAGATCGAATACCCACATCGCGATGACACCAACCAGTGCGCTGGTGACGAACACCCCGAATGTCGCCAGCGACAACGCTGGCTTGAAGCCAACCCGAAAGGTCTTGAGGCGAGTGCGAAGCCCACCATCCAGCAGGATCATGGCCAAGGCCAGGTGTCCGATCAGGAAGGCCAGTGAGTAATCGTCGAACTGGATGCCCAGCACCCCTTCCTCGCCTGCCAGCATCCCCAGCCCCAGGAAGATCAGCAGCAGGGGCAGTCCCACCATGGAGGAGAGACGACTGGCCAGCACGCTGAGAGCGATCAGAAAACCACTCAACAGGAAAAGGGTATTGATGGTGTCCATAGCAGCCTCAAGACGCGTAGCCCATCATTATGCCATGCCAGGGTAAGCTGGGCAGTGATGGCGCCTCTGGCCTTCGCCCGTTCCGCAAGGCTAAACTGGCCCCTCCCCGATTCAATGCAATCGCCGCTGGAGACGCACCCATCCCATGGCTAGATCCTATCGATGGTTCGCTGTGCGCGTTCTGGCCCCAATGGTCGTGTCGTTTTCCCTCACACCAACCGTTCTGCTCGCCGATTCCCCCCTGGAATCCTCCGAGGCATTGGTCGCACCGCCACTTATCCTGAAAACCGACGTCCTCGTTCCCCCTCCGGCATTCTACCGGGCGGAAGCGCTGGCACAGAGTGAGCCAGCCCCGCTCGTCCAGCTACCGCCACAGGTCGAAGGCTCCTCCTTCATCGAACGCTTTCTTCCGGAGGAACCTTCGCCTGTCGCCGAAGCAGAAGTGGCCGAAATACCCTCTGTCGCCAGCACGCCTGCCGAGCCGATCGTTCCCCCCCCCTTGATCCCGCTGGAGATCACCCTGGACTGGTATCTCAACCCGCAGCATGCCGCCCTGCTGGTGGCACGGGAAAAGGGGATGTTTCTTCGCCGAGGGTTGGATGTCACCCTGGTCAGCCCGGCGGACCCCAACGTACCGGCCAAGCTGCTGGCGGCCGGCAGGACCGACCTTGCGCTGGGTCGGCAACCACAGCTTCATCTGCTGGCGAGCAAGGGGCTGCCGCTGATTCGTGTTGCCACACTCATCGGCACTCCGATGGCTGGCCTGTTGCTGCGAGACCCTCTGGTCAACGGCAACGGCGAATCGGGTCTTGAAGGTGTTCACCTTGGCTATACCGACCTGGACGGGCGAGACATCCTGCTATCCCGACTGCTCGCCAGCCTGCTGACGCTGGACAAGGGGCTGGAACTGGTGGACGCACGTGACGTGCACTACTCCGCACGGGACACCATGCGGGAGGGTATTGTCGATGGCGTGATGATCAACCACCGCTTCCTGCTGCCACGGCAATTACTGGATGAGGGCGTCGCTTCCCATTTCCTCAGCGTCGAGGAACACGGCATACCCAGCCATGATGGCCTGATCCTGATGGCCAACCGTGACAAACTGAACGGCAAGCGTGAAGCCATTCGCGCTCTCATCGCTGCCATCGAAGAGGCAACCCTCTGGATATTCAACCATCCGGAACGGGCCTGGGAGCTGCTGGCAGCGTCGGAACCTGCACTGGATGACCCGGCCACACGCGAGGCCTGGAGCCAGGTCTTCCCGCGCCTCTCCCTACAGCCAGCCGCCGTGGACCACGGACGCTATCACCGCTTCGAGCAATACCTGCTTGACGCTGGCGTGCTCGAAACATCCACGCCCCTGGAGCGGCTCGCCATCGACCTTGGCGCGTTCACGCCCTGATTCCCTGCCCCTTATTCGCAGTCCCCGGTGGAGTCACTCCTCCAGCGAATCGAGGAAAGCGTTTATCGCTGCCTGAAAGGCCTCGGGTTGCTCGGCATGCAACCAGTGCCCCGCCCCTTCCAGGGTCTTGATCTCAGCCCGAGGCAATACCTCGTGCAGGGTCGGTATCATCGCATCGGTGACGTAGTGGGAGTTGCCCCCACGCAGTACCAGCGTGGGTCCCTCAAAGGCCCCCTGGCCTGCCGGCGCCTGCATGATCTCGTCATAGCCGGCCACAATCTCGTCGAGACCGATACGCAATTCGAGCCCGCCAGCTTCACCGCGCTGAAGATTGGTGGCCAGGAACAGCCGTGTGGCTCGCTCCCCGACGTGCTCAGCCAGTAAGGCATCGGCCTCACGGCGACTGGCTGGCCTGCCCTCCTCCAGTCGGCGAAGCCCGGCAAAGACGTCGTCGTGGCCGTGGCCGTAGGCCTGAGGCGCGATATCGGCGACGATCAACGAAGCAACGCGCTCCGGGGCCAGCCGCGCGAGTGTCACCACCACCTTGCCGCCCATGGAGTGTCCCAAAAGGTGGGCGCGCTGGATCCCAAGGCGATCCATCAGGACCAATAGATCTTGGGCCATCTCGCGGTAGCCCATGCCCTCGACATGGGGAGAGCGGCCATGGTTACGAAGATCCACCGCCACTACTCGCCGGTGTTCCTGCCACTGCTTGACGTGGGAGCGCCAATTGTCGGCGCTACCCAGCAGGCCGTGCACGACGAACAGAGGCGTACCTTCGCCACCGGTATCCAGATAGTTGAGTTCGACAGAGTTGAGTTCGACAGTCATCGGGCCTCCAGTTCCTAGTTCGAGTCAGGAAATTTCGAGTAAGAAAGGTGCGAGTCAAGAGCGCTGCGGCGCCATGTCCTGCTGGCCAGTGAGGGTAACCAGCCGACGGCTCAGCCACGCAAGCAGCACGCCATAAAGCGGAAGGAAGAACAGCAGACTGATGCCGAGCTTGATCACATAGTCGACAGTGGCGATCTCGACCCAGTTGGCTGCCATGAAAGGATCGGGGCTGCGGTAGAACGCTGTGGCAAAGAACGCTGCGGTATCGGCCAGATTACCGAAGACGGTCGATATCGCAGGCGCCACCCACCAGGACTTCAACCCGCGAAGACGGTCGAAAATCTGGACGTCGAGCAATTGGCCCAGCACGTAGGCCATGAAACTCGCCAGGGCGATCCGCGCCACGAAAAGATTCCACTCTCCCAAGGCCTCCACGCCAGCAAAGCCACCCCGTGGAAAGATCACCGATACCACATAGGAGATCAGCAGTGCCGGCAGCATGACACGCATGACGATGGCACGCGCTGCCTCCTTGCCAAACAGCCGAACGGTCAGGTCGGTGGCCAGGAAGATAAAGGGAAAGCTGAAGGCGCCCCAGGTCGTATGAAACCCGAACAGAGTGAATGGCAGCTGAACCAGATAGTTGCTCGCAGCGATAATCAAGATATGGAACGCCACCAGCAGCATGAGGCAGCGGCGGTACTGTACTTCCTTCAACACGAACATCGGCAGATCCTTTTTGACGCCCCCGCAGGGCCGTGTCGTTACAGAGCGAGGGGTGAGGGAACCCTCGGAAAGGCGCGGATTATACGTTCGAAGGGGGGCAGGAGCCAATGCGCCGGTCCGAATGCAACGACGCCACCCGTTAGGTGGCGTCGTGTAGGGTCCCTGGCGCACAGTTCAGGACACATGGTCCGCAAAACCGGTTCGCAAAAACATGCTCCGGAAAACAGGGCTCAGATCTGGCGCGCCTCATGGGCCGCGCCCACGGAGCGATCCTTCATGGCCTCGTGGACGTCCTGCAGGCTGGCCGGATCGTCAATCGTCGAGGGGACTCCGTACTCCTTGCCATCAGCGATATTGCGCAGCAGTTTGCGCAGTATCTTGCCGGAGCGCGTCTTGGGCAGACGATTCACCACCAACACCTGCTTGAAGCAGGCAATAGGCCCGATCTTCTCACGCACCAGGGCAATCAGCTCGTTTTCCAGAGCCAGCTCATCGCCGTCGAAACCGTCCTTGGGAATCACCAGCCCCACCGGCACCTGCCCCTTGAGCGCATCATGGATACCGATCACTGCACATTCAGCGACAGCCTTATGGGCACCCACCACCTCTTCCATCTCCCCGGTGGAGAGGCGGTGTCCGGCGATATTGATGACATCATCGGTACGCCCCATGATGAACAGATAGCCATCCTGGTCAAAATAGCCCCCGTCACCGGTCAGATAATAGCCTGGAAATGCAGCCATATAGGCGCTATGGAAGCGCCGAGCATCGCCCCAGACACCCACCAGGCAACCAGGCGGCATGGGCTGCTTGATCACGACACTCCCCTGCTCCATGGGCTTCGCCTGCTCCCCCTCTCGATCAAGGACCTGAACGTCGAACCCGGGAACCGGTACCGTGGCACTACCCGCCTTGGTCGGCATTGGATCCAGGCCGTGCAGGTTGGCGGCGATGGGCCAGCCGCTCTCAGTCTGCCACCAGTGGTCGATCACAGGAACGTCCAGCAGGTCATCCAGCCAATGGAAGGTGGGTGGGTCCAGCCGTTCACCGGCAAGGAACAGCGCCTTCAGGCAGGAAATATCGTGCTGCGCCAACAGCTTGCCGTCGGGGTCCTCCTTCTTGATGGCGCGAAAGGCCGTGGGTGCGGTAAAGAAGCTCTTCACGCCATACTCACTGATCAATCGCCAGAAGGCGCCGGCATCCGGGGTGTTTACGGGCTTGCCTTCGTAGACCACGGTGGTGCAGCCTCGCAGCAGCGGGGCATACACGATATAGGAGTGCCCAACGACCCAGCCCACATCCGAGGCCGAAAAGAAGACTTCTCCGGGGGCCATGTCGTATATCACCTCCATGGAGTAGTGAAGTGCGACGGCATAGCCGCCGGTGTCGCGTACCACACCCTTGGGTTTACCTGTGGTCCCGGACGTATAGAGGACGTAAAGCGGATCGCTGCCCTTTACCGGCACACACGCCGCAGGCTCGGCTTTCGCCACCAGCTCCGCCCAGTCGTGATCGCGTTCGCCAAGCACGGCGAGCTGCTGTTCACGCTGAAATATCACGCAGGCATCCGGCTTATGCTCGCTCTGGTCGATGGCGGCATCGATAATCGGCTTGTAAGAGATGACACGGCCCACTTCGATGCCGCAGGAGGCCGCCACGACGACCTTGGGCCGGGCATCGTCAATGCGTACCGCCAGTTCGTGAGGTGCGAAGCCACCGAAGACGACGGAGTGCACCGCACCCAGACGCGCGCAGGCATACATTGCCATGAGTGCCTCGGGCACCATGGGCATATAGATGACCACCCGGTCGCCCCTGGCGACGCCTTTCGCGGCCAGCGCGCCGGCGAACAGCGCCACCCGGTCGCGCAGCTGCCGGTAGGTCAGCCGCAATTCCGTGTTGGTGACCGGGCTTTCATAGAGCAGGGCCGCCTGATCGCCGCGCCCCGCCGCGACATGGCGGTCCAGCGCGTTATAGGCGATGTTGGTCTCGCCCCCGACAAACCAGCGCGAGAAAGGCGGGTTGTCGTTGTCCAGCACGCGGTCCCATCGCCTGAACCAGTGAATATGCTCCGCCGCCTCGCCCCAGAATGCGTCCGGCTCCGCGAGGGACCGGCGGTGAATCTCGTCATAGCGCCCAGACATGTCATCCGCCTTTTTTATGGTGGCGTTTTCCTCCCGCCCGCATCGGCAGGCCCGGATATACTGCGGAATGCGATGGCGACAGGCAAGGCGGCTGCGAACGCCATGCCGCATGCCCTTGCCGTTCGGCGCGGACCGCACATTTAAGGAGGGATTTTCCCGCTTCCCTTCCCGGATATCGCATGGACAGCGTCACCCAGTTCGCCCTCGGCGCCGCCATCGGCGCGGCCGCGCTCGCCCCCCGCATCGGCGCCCGGCGCGCGATCCTCGTCGGCGGCCTGATTGGCACCCTGCCCGACCTCGACGTGTTCCTGCCCTCGGCCGACCCCATCGACGCCTTCGTGACCCATCGCGGTTTCAGCCATTCGCTGTTCGTGCTGACCGCCCTGTCGCCGCTGCTGGCGGAGGGGCTGCGCCGCCTCGATTCCCGACTGCGCGACGCGCGGCTCGCCTGCCATCTGGGCGTCTGGCTGATCCTGGTGACGCATGTCCTGCTGGATGCCTTCACGACCTATGGCACGCGCATCTTCTGGCCGGTCTCGGACGTGCCGGTCAGCCTGTCCTCCATCTTCATCATCGACCCGCTCTATACGCTGCCGCTGCTGGTGGCGGTGCTGGCCGGGCTGATTGCCGGCGGCTGGGGGCCGGGGCTGCGCCGGATAACCGGCATGGCGCTCATCCTCAGCACCGCCTATCTGGGCTGGAGCCTCGCCGCCAGGGACATCGCCGAGGCCAAGGTCAGGCAGGCGCTGGCGGAAGCCGGCCAGGGCTACGAGCAGCTGACGATCATCCCGATGCCCTTCAGCACCCTGCTCTG
>ERZ869909.2716-NODE-2716-length-11180-cov-264.554715_pt1 | contig 11180 bp, 8 predicted proteins | sample MGYA00520892_ERZ869909 | MGnify/ENA primary metagenome ERZ869909 (study PRJEB32215, sample SAMEA104723947) | bioreactor metagenome | biome: bioreactor; feature: anaerobic bioreactor; material: water | place: China | collected 2015-03-12 ... | reverse complement strand
CTTGCCGAGCGCATGTTGCGCGACGCCGGCTTCCGGTCCATCGACAAGTGCCGGCTGTCGCATGACATCATGAACGTCTATTTCATTGCCAGCTCGGAGACGAATTGAGTCCCGAACGACGGAGGCAATCGGCAGGGTGACAAGTACCGCCGTCGATACGCCTATCCGTGTCGACTGCGGCGCAGCATCAGCAGCATCAGCAAGCCGGTGGCAGCCATGGGCAGTGTGGCCGGTTCGGGAACCAGGCTGATCTGCCCGCGAATCTCGCCTGCGGGATATGCCACTGTGTGGATATTGACATAGGTGTTGCCGGCAAGCATCTCGGCGTAAAGTGCACTCAGCGGTTCATTGAGCAGTGAGCCGACGAGGTCCTCCCAGGTGACAGTGCGGCTTGCGAAAAGACCGTTAGTCTCCCCCGGAATCTGCTGGGCGGGCGGGCCGTCTGGATAAAGCCACAGCACGACAGGTCCATTTACCCCCGCAGGCGCCAGGTGAATGTGAGCCATCGTAATGTTGAAAAGTCCGAAGACGCTCAACTCATAGCTGAGCTCCGTCAGATCGTCATTGAAGGTGAAGACTGCTTCTCCTGTTGCGGTGCTCGCGTTGGGCGGCACCTCCTGTGTTCCCTCGAGCGTCGCCGTGAAGACCGGTCCCGCAAGAACGGCAGCGGGGTGTGTGAACGAAAGGAAAAGCGCGACGCTTAGCGCGAGCGCACATTTGACGAACCGTGCTGAAAAGGATGAACCGGTGCTGTCGCCGTGCATCGCCATCTCCCCGAAAAAGTGGATGGGACATACTCGAGAGGCTTGACGATTTCGAAGCATAATTCGGGCCGAAACTGGAATCCTCAACGGAAACAGTGCGCTACGGCTGTCTAATCACCAGCCGTTGGGCGAGGTGTAAATTTTTCCGACAGAATCGTGGTAGATGACATCCGAAGCACATCGCGGACGCAAAAAAGCCGCCTCGTGGGCGGCATTCTTGCTTGCTTCTTGGCTCCCCGACCTGGGCTCGAACCAGGGACCTGCGGATTAACAGTCCGTCGCTCTACCGACTGAGCTATCGGGGATCAACTTGTGCGGGCTTCGTTTGGTGCGAAGCATCCTGAATTTTGGCTCCTCGAGCTGGGCTCGAACCAGCGACCCACGGATTAACAGTCCGTTGCTCTACCAACTGAGCTATCGAGGAATTGAGCCGCGCATTCTAGTCAATGCGCGGCTTAGCGTCAAGAAGAACGCTGCGCCGGACCGTTTCAGGCGCGGGTGACCGCGGCGATCGCCTTGGCGACGTAATCGATGTTGCGGGTGTTCAGCGCGGCAAGGCAGATGCGGCCGGTGGATACCGCGTAGATGCCGTAGTCGTCGCGCAGGGCGTCGACCTGGGCGACGGTGAGACCGGTGTAGGAGAACATGCCGCGCTGGGCGGTGACGAAGGAGAAATCCTGCGTGGCGCCTTCGGCGGCGAGCTTGTCAACCAGGCTCGAGCGCATCTCGCGGATTCGGTCGCGCATGCCGGCCAGCTCGTCTTCCCACATTTTCCGTAGTTCCGGCGAGTTGAGCACCGCAGCGACGATGGCGCCGCCGTGGATCGGCGGGTTGGAGTAGTTGGTACGGATTACGCGCTTGAGTTGGGAGAGCACGCGGGCAGACTCGTCCTTGCTGTCGGTGATGATCGAGAGCGCGCCGACGCGCTCGCCGTACAGCGAGAAGGACTTGGAGAAGGAGCTGGACACGAAGAACTGCAGGCCGCTGTTACCGAACAGGCGAACCGCGACCGCGTCGGGCTCGATGCCGTCGGCGAAGCCTTGATAGGCGATGTCGAGGAAAGGCACCAGGCCACGCTCGCGGCAGGCTTCGACCACGTCGCCCCACTGGGATTCGCTCAGGTCGGCGCCGGTCGGGTTATGGCAGCAGGCGTGCAGCACGACGATGGCGCCCGCGGGCAGGCCGAGCAGGGCGGCCTTCATTGCGGCAAAGTCCACCCCGCGGGTGGCAGCGTCGTAGTAGGGGTAGTTCTCGACCTTGAAGCCGGCGTTCTGGAACAGGGCGCGGTGGTTCTCCCAGCTCGGGTCGGAGATGTACACCGTGGCGTCCGGGTTGAGCTGCTTGAGGAAGTCGGCGCCGATCTTCAGCGCGCCGGTGCCGCCGAGAGCCTCGGCGGTGACGACCTTGCCGGCGGCGATGAGATCATGACCGGCGCCGAAGAGCAGGTTCTGCACCGCAGCGTTGTACGCCGCGGGACCCTCGATCGGCTGGTAGCCACGTGCCGGGGCGGCTTCGAGGCGGGCCTTTTCGGCCTGGCGCACTGCAGCCAGCAGGGGAATCTTGCCGTTGTCGTCGTAGTACACGCCGACGCCGAGATTCACCTTCTCGGCACGGGTGTCGGCGGCAAAGCCTTCGTTGAGACCGAGAATCGGGTCACGGGGGGCCATTTCGACTTTGGCGAAGATCGAGGAAGACATTTCAGCTCCAGTGTTGGTCGGTGTCGATTGCGGGAACCCGATCTACCCCGTCCGGTCCATGTGGCCGTGCCCCCGGGGGTGTTTTGGGGAATAATCGGGCGCCGGGCCGTACGAGATTCACTCCAGTCGAACGGCCCGAACAACAGGAAATTTTAGCATGACAAGCTCAGCTGCCAGCGACGCCGTGGTGACCTTCGAGGGTAGCCCGTTCAGGCTGCATCAGCCCTTTCAGCCAGCCGGCGATCAGCCGGAGGCGATTCGCCTGCTTACCGAGGGGGTGCAGGATGGTCTGATGTATCAGACGCTGCTCGGCGTGACCGGCTCGGGCAAAACCTACACCATGGCCAACGTTATCGCTCGTTGTGGCAGACCGGCCCTCGTGCTGGCGCCCAACAAGACACTGGCGGCGCAACTGTATTCCGAGTTCAAGGAATTCCTGCCCGAGAACGCGGTAGAGTACTTCGTCTCCTATTACGACTACTACCAGCCCGAGGCCTATGTGCCGTCGCGCGATCTCTTCATCGAGAAGGATTCCAGCGTTAACGAACATATCGAGCAGATGCGCCTGTCGGCCACCAAGAGCCTGATGGAGCGGCGGGACGTCGTCATCGTGGCGACCGTATCCTGCATCTACGGTATCGGCGACCCGGTGGATTACCACTCGATGGTGCTGCATCTGCGCGAAGGCGAACGCATTGCGCACCGCGACCTGATCCGGCGCCTGGTGGCAATGCAGTACTCCCGGGCCGACATCGACTTTCGGCGGGGCACGTTCCGGGTGCGTGGTGATGTCATCGACGTGTTTCCGTCGGAGAACGCGGAGCTCGCGGTGCGCATCGAGATGTTCGACGACGAGATCGAGCACCTGACCCTGTTCGATCCGCTCACCGGTCATCTGCGCCACAAACTGGCCAGATTCACGGTGTACCCCTCCAGTCACTACGTAACGCCACGCGAGACTGTGCTGAAGGCAATCGAGGCAATCAAGGAGGAGTTGCGCGAGCGGATCTCGACCTTCCAGAAGGCCGGCAAGCTGGTCGAGGCCCAACGCATCGAGCAGCGCACCCGCTTCGATCTCGAGATGCTCAACGAGATGGGTTTCTGCAAGGGCATCGAGAACTACTCGCGCCATCTGTCCGGTCGCGGACCCGGCGAGCCGCCGCCGACTCTGATCGACTACCTGCCCGGCGACGCCTTGCTGTTCGTGGACGAATCCCATGTATCGATCCCGCAGGTCGGCGGCATGTACAAGGGCGACCGCTCGCGCAAGGAAAACCTCGTCGAATACGGCTTCCGCCTGCCTTCGGCACTGGACAACCGGCCCCTGCGTTTCGAGGAGTTCGAGCGCCTGATGCCGCAAACCATCTTCGTCTCGGCCACACCGGCTCAATATGAGCAGAGTCATCAGGACCAGATCGTCGAGCAGGTCGTTCGCCCGACCGGTCTGGTCGATCCCGCGGTGCAGATACGTCCGGCAATTACCCAGGTCGACGACTTGCTGATGGAGGCGAAGCGGCGCATCGATGTCGGCGAGCGGGTGCTGGTGACGACGCTGACCAAGCGCATGGCCGAGGATCTGACCGATTACCTCGCCGAGAACGGCATCCGGGTTCGCTACCTGCATTCGGACATCGATACGGTTGAACGCGTGGAGATCATCCGAGACCTGCGTCTGGGCGAGTTCGACGTGCTGGTCGGGATCAACCTGTTGCGCGAAGGTCTGGACATTCCCGAGGTGTCGCTGGTGACGATTCTCGATGCCGACAAGGAGGGCTTCTTGCGCTCGGAGCGATCGCTCATCCAAACCATCGGCCGGGCTGCTCGGCATTTGCATGGCACCGCGATTCTCTATGCGGATACCGTCACGCGTTCAATGGCCGCGGCGATCGGCGAGACCGAGCGCCGTCGCAACAAGCAGATCGCTCACAACGAGGCGCATGGCGTCGTGCCACGCTCGGTGAGCAAACGGATCAAGGACATCATTGATGGTGTCTATTCGTCGGAGAGTGATGACGCGAAGTCTGCCAGGGGCGTTGCGGAGGCACGCGCGGACTATGCGACCATGGACGAGAAGGCGCTCGCGCGTGCGATCAAGAAGCTCGAGAAGGAAATGCAGGAGCACGCGCGCAACCTGGAGTTCGAAAAGGCTGCAGCGGCGCGCGACGAACTGTTCAAGCTGCGTTTGCGTGCTTTCGGCGCCGACCGTCACGACCAGGACTGAGCGCGCAAAGCGAGGGGGAGAGTGCTGATGATCGAAACCACCAGCCGCGTGCTGTTCGTATGCACGGGTAATATCTGTCGGTCACCGACTGCCGAGGGCGTTGCGCGCCATATGCTGCGCAACGCAGGGCTTGTCGACCGTATTGTGGTCGACTCCGCAGGTACACACGGTTATCACGTTGGCGAATTGCCCGACCCGAGAACTCGCAAGGCGGCATTGAGCCGTGGTTACGACTTGTCGGCACAACGCGCGCGCAAGCTCGAGACCGCCGATTTTCAACGCTTCGATCTGCTACTGGCGATGGATGGCGGCCATCTGCGTTTCATGCAGCGGATGTGTCCCGAGGTCTATCGACACAAACTCGACTTGTTCATGCGTTTTGCGCGCAATCATGATCTCGAAGAAGTACCCGATCCGTACTACGGGGGTGACGCCGGTTTCGAGGCGGTGCTGAATTACTGCGAGGATGCGGTGCAGGGCCTGATCGACAGATTGTGCGGTCCGGCGGCTCGGTGAGGCTGACTGGCTCCGGTGCAAAGATGGTGTCAACGGAGCCAACCCGTGACGATACAAAAGAAAACGGCCCGAATGGGCCGTTTTCATGTCCGACTTACTTGCGGGTTTCAACCTGCTGCATCGGTTCGTCGGGTATGACCTGAGCCGGTCGCGGGCGACGTCCCAGTGGTTGCGGGGGAAAGTCGGTCTGGCTCGGTTCGGCCACTTTCTCCGGCTTGGTTTCGATCATTACCAAGCCACTCTCGCTCAGTGTGGCGCCAAGGTCGATCGGTGCGCTGGGCTCCTTGTGGGTCGCGACCGGAACCGGTGCTTCAGCGGCTGCTTCGACAGTCTCCGCTACGACAGCTGCCGGTGCCTCTTCCTCGAGTGGCAAGGCCTGCTGTTCGTGCCCGGCGGGTGCCACAGTCTCGCTTCTGGTTTCGACCGCTTCAGCCGCAACGGTTTCAGCAACCGCTTGGACGATTTCCGCGGGTGGTTCGACCGCGGCAGTTTCCGCTGTGGTCGTTTCCATAGCGGTTTCCGTGACATCCGCGGTGGCTGCAATGGCCGCTTCAGCGGTTTGCGACGGCTTGATTTCTTCCTCAGCGGGCCTTTCCTGGCTGGGCTGGGGCGGCAGCGAAGTATCGCTAATCGTCTCCTCGGCCGCCACGGCAGTTTGCACCTGAGTCGCTGGTTCCTGCGAGCTAACACTGATCGGCAGTTCAGCCGGCTGCTCCTGCGCTTCGAGCGACCCAGCTTCGACGGTCACTGCGGCTCCGGCAGGAACCGGCAGCTCCGCAGCCTCAATCGGGGCGGCTTCGAATTCGGTCGACGTGTCGGCTTCGGCGTCCGTATCACCCTGCGCGCTGATCTCTTCGGTGCCCTCGGTCTGCGCGTTTTCGCTGCGACCGCCACGGCGACCGCGGCCGCGACGACGTCTCCGACCGGTGCTGCTGGCTTCATCGGCAGCGGCGACCAGTTCTCCTGTCTCCTTTGTCGCCATCTCGATCGCTGGAATCGGTTCCTCCGTCACCGGGGTATCGGCGACAAGCTCCTCCGTGACCGCGATCGCGGTGGCAGCAGCCACGGATTCGTCGGATTTCTGCTGACCCCGTTGCCCGCGACCGCGGCGATTGCGGTTGCCGTTGCGGCTTTCCTGTTGAGCTCCCTGAGTCGCCTCATCGGTGCTTTCAGGGGCGCGCGCAGGCTTCTGACGGCCTTTGCGGCTGGCATCGGCTTCGGCCTTTTCGGTGCGCGAAGCGCCGTCGCGACGACCGCCACTGCGTCCTCCGCGGCGGCTGTCGCCACGCGAGCGGGATTCACGGTCCGATTCAGGCTTGGCGGCCGGGGTCGGTGAAGCGACTTCAGGTGCGCCAGTCTTGCGGAACCAGGCGAACATGCGTGACAGCAGTCCGGGGGCGGAGGGCTCGGCTTGTGCGACGGGTTGTGGTGCAGGCGTGACCGTTGGGGCCGGTTGGCCGGGAGCAATGCCCTTGACCGCGGCTTCGGCACGAGCCGGTTTGCCGTTGCTTTCGCCGATGCGCAGTTCCTCTTCCACTGGTGCCGCGACCATTTGATAGCTGGCCAGCGCGATGTCTTCCTGGTTGAGCTGGTCGTGACGCAGGCGAATGATGTCGTGATGCGGGGTTTCAAGATGACGGTTCGGCACGATGATCAGCAGGATCTTGTGCCGCATCTCGATGCGGGCGATGTCCGAACGCTTCTCGTTGAGCAGGAAGGTGGCGACGTCGACCGGCACCTGCACATGGACCGCGCCGGTGTTGTCCTTCATTGCTTCCTCTTCGAGGATGCGCAGAATATGCAGTGCGGACGACTCGGTGCTGCGGATATGGCCGGTGCCGTTGCAACGCGGGCAGGGGATGTAGCTGGTCTCGGCGAGCGCCGGACGCAGGCGCTGGCGGGACAGCTCGAGCAGGCCGAAGCGGCTGATCTTGGAAGTCTGCACCCGGGCGCGGTCGAAGTGCAGGGCCTCGCGCAGACGGTTTTCGACATCGCGCTGGGCCTTCTGGGACTCCATGTCGATGAAGTCGATGACGATCAGACCACCGAGGTCGCGCAGTCGAAGTTGGCGGGCAATTTCGTCGGCCGCTTCGAGGTTGGTCTTGAGCGCGGTCTCCTCAATGTCGGCGCCCTTGGTGGCGCGGCCCGAGTTCACGTCGATCGAAACGAGGGCCTCGGTGTGGTCGATGACCACCGCGCCGCCGCTCGGCAGGTTTACCTGGCGTGCGTAGGCCGATTCGATCTGGTGCTCGATCTGAAAGCGCGAGAACAGCGGCACGTCGTCGTTATAGCGCTTCACCTTGGCGACGTTGCCCGGCATCACGTGGGCCATGAACTGGCGCGCCTGCTCGAAGATGTCGTCGGTGTCGATGAGGATCTCGCCGATTTCCGGCTGGAAGTAGTCTCGGATCGCCCGGATGACGAGACTGCCTTCCTGGTAAATGAGGAAAGCGCCGGACTGTTCCTTGGCAGCGCCGTCGATGGCGCGCCACAGTTGCAGCAGGTAATCGAGATCCCACTGCAGTTCTTCGGCGCTGCGGCCAATGGCTGCGGTGCGGGCGATCAGGCTCATGCCCGAGGGGACCTCGAGCTGGTCCATGATCTCGCGCAGTTCTGCGCGCTCGTCACCCTCGACGCGGCGCGAGACGCCACCGCCGCGCGGGTTGTTGGGCATCAGGACAAGATAGCGACCAGCGAGGGAAACGTAGGTGGTGAGTGCCGCACCCTTGGTGCCACGCTCATCCTTTTCAACCTGGACGATGAGTTCCTGGCCGACGGAAAGCGCATCCTGGATGCGCGCCTTGCCGGAATCGGAGCCGGCGGCGTAGTAGCTGCGAGCGATTTCCTTGAAGGGCAGGAAGCCGTGACGCTCGGAACCATAATCAACGAAGGCGGCTTCGAGACTGGGCTCGATGCGGGTGATGACTGCCTTGTAGATGTTGCTCTTTTTTTCTTCCTTTGCGGCCGATTCGATGTCGAGGTCGATCAGTTTCTGACCATCGACGATCGCGACGCGGAGTTCCTCGGCCTGCGTCGCATTGAAAAGCATGCGCTTCATGTTGTTTCGTTCTCCCGCATGGAACACACGGGCAGGACGAACGGCGCGCACCATCTTGCGCTACGAACTTCAGGAGCGGTGGGTAGTTGCTACTTTCATCCGGATTTCTAGAGGTTTGTCGATCTAGAGGCTGTGATGGGTCGGCTGGTCGTTTCGGTACTCCCGCAGTCTGACCGGACAGGGCGGCGATCGCATCTCGCGCGCCGCGCATTGAGGCCGGTCGGGCCGGAGCACTTTATCCTGCTGTGCGTCTTCGCGTAAAAAACCGATCCAGTGGATCGGAAGTTGCCTGTTGCGTTACCATCGATGCCTTTTCGACCGGCACCGAAGGGACGTGTGGGTTGGCCGGGAGCTCGCTTGTGGGCTCTCTACCGAATCCTTACCCAGTCAGTTCCGACCAGGATGATCCGGCTGCAACCGGTACAACCGGTCTAGAGTATATTCATGATCCGCTTACAAAGCAAAAACCAATACACGAATGCTGCCGCGATGCGGGTTGCGCGATGAGGCGTGAAGCCCCCCCGGTTGGCGAACGCGTCGTTGCGCGACAGGTGAGACGCGAGACCATCGACGAGGCCTCCGATGGCCAGCGGATCGACAACTACCTGGCGAAGATGTGCAAGGGTGTGCCGAAGAGCCACGTCTATCGCATCCTGCGAAGCGGTGAGGTGAGGGTCAATGGCGGGCGAGTCGCGCCGACTTACAAGCTCAGGCAGGGCGACGAAGTGCGCATTCCGCCAATGCGGGTGTCGACCGGCGGGCAGACCGCCGCGGTACCGTCCGGAAAGCCACTGCCGGTGGTGTATGAGGATGATGCCCTGCTGGTTGTTGACAAACCGGCTGGCAAGGCGGTGCATGGCGGCAGTGGGGTGAGTTTCGGCGTCATCGAGCAGTTGCGCAGCCAGAGGCCCGAGGCGCGCATGCTCGAGCTGGCGCACCGACTGGACCGAGAAACGTCAGGTCTGCTCATCGTGGCGAAGAAACGCGCGGCCCTGAAGGCTTTGCACGACATGATGCGCGCCGGCAAGGTCGAGAAACACTACCTGACGCTGGTACATGGCAAGTGGCAGAACCCGCTCCAGCATGTGAAGCTTTCATTGCACAAGTATCTCACCGAGGATGGCGAGCGGCGGGTGAGGGTTGCGGATGACGGCAAACCCTCGCACAGCATCGTGCGCCTACAGAAGCGCTGTGGGGATTACAGTCTGCTCGATGTTGAACTCAAGACTGGTCGCACTCATCAGATCCGGGTGCATCTCGCGCATCTGGGTTTTCCCCTGTGCGGTGACGACAAATACGGAGATTTTGCGCTCAACAAGCGTCTCGAAGGCGAGGGGTTGAAGCGCATGTTTCTCCACGCTGAACAACTGGTGTTCGATCACCCCCTGACCGGCGAGCGGCTGGCGCTTCACGCGCCGCTCGCGCCTGAACTGCAGATGTTTCTGGAGCGGCTTGAGCATGGCGCTTGAAAGACGATTCGATCTCATCGTTTTCGACTGGGATGGCACGCTCATGGATTCGGCGGGCGCGATCGTCAATGCGATCCGCGCCGCGTGTCACGACCTGGGTCTTGCCGAACCGTCGGAGTCGCGCGCGCGCCACGTCATCGGTCTGGGGCTTCACGACGCGCTCCGCCATGCGGTGCCGGAGCTGCCCGAGCGCGATTACCCGCAAATGGTCGAGCGCTATCGCCATCACTTTCTATCCAAGGACCGCGAGCTGGACCTCTTCCCCGGGGTTTTCGGCATGATCGAGTCGTTGGCGGGCGAGGAGCGGTGGCTTGGCGTGGCGACTGGCAAGAGCCGTGTCGGACTGAACCGGGCGCTCGGGCATACTGGCCTGGCGAGCTTTTTCCATAGCACCCGATGTGCGGACGAGTGTTTCTCCAAACCCCACCCTGCGATGCTCGAGGAGATCATGGACGAGCTCGGTGTGGCGCGCGAACGCACACTGATGGTCGGCGATACCACCCACGATCTCAACATGGCGCGCAATGCAGGCGTCGCGGCTCTGGCGGTGTCCTTCGGGGCGCATCCTCGTGTAGAGCTTGAGGCCGTCGGGCCGCTCGATATCGTCGATGAACCCTCGGGTCTTCACCAGTGGCTGAGTCGGCACGCCTGATCTGTGGGTCGGCCGCGCTGGCCGATGGTGGAGACGGCGTGCGATTCGAACTCGAGCGCGAACGTGGCGCAGTGGTCCCGGCCTTCGTTGTGCGTGCCGGCGGGGTGGTCAGGGCGTTCGTCAATCGATGTGCCCACGTACCGGTCGAACTCGACTGGATGCCGGGCCGCTTTCTTGGCGTCGATCGCCGTCTGATCATCTGTGCGACTCATGGTGCGCTCTACGATCCGGCGACGGGGCGCTGCGTAGCGGGACCCTGCGAGGGTGCGTCGCTCGAAGCGCTGGAGGTCTTCGAGCGGGACGGCGGTGTTTATCTTCGCTTGCCGCTGCCCTGAGCGGCGAGCATCAGGAAGATCGCAGGTCGCCTTGCCAGATCGGGTGCGGGCTGGCGTCGCCAGGTCGAGACCGCTTGAGTGCCGATCAACTCGCCGCGGGTGGTGAGGTCCCGGGCGACGCAAAGCCGGGTATCCGGTTTGCAGGCTGCGAGCAGCGCGGCGTACATGCGATCGTTGCGATACGGTGTCTCGATGAACAGTTGGGTGCGGCCCAGGCGGCGTGATTCGTCTTCGAGCAGTCGGATCCGTTGGTCTCTTTCGGCGTCATCGACCGGTAGGTAGCCGTGAAAGGCAAAGCTCTGGCCATTGAGGCCGGATGCCATCAGTGCAAGCAGAATCGAGGAGGGGCCGACCAGTGGCACCACGGGTACGCCCAGCGCATGGGCGCGGGCGACGAGTCTTGCGCCCGGGTCGGCAACGCCGGGGCAGCCCGCGTCCGACATCAAGCCAACGTCCTCGCCTGCCAGT